>WBZP01000058.1_pt1 | contig 150785 bp, 149 predicted proteins | sample 5204301 | NCBI WGS metagenome assembly WBZP01 (sample SAMN12412401, study PRJNA552823) | activated sludge metagenome | isolation source: activated sludge from nitrification reactor of wastewater treatment plant... | place: USA: Pennsylvania | collected 2017 | reverse complement strand
GCCGACGGCGCCGACGTCGACGTGGCACGTGCCCTGGCGGGCGGTCCCGTCGTGGTCAACATGTGGGCCTACTGGTGCGGCCCGTGCGCCGAGGAGTTGCCGGCGATGGCCGAATACCAACGGCGCACCGGTCCGGCGGTCACCGTGGTGACCGTGCATCAGGACCCCAACGAGGGCGCCGGTCTGCAGCGCCTCGCCGAACTCGGCGTTCACCTGCCTACCTTCCAGGACGGCGACCGCCGGATCGCCGCTGCCCTGCGCGTACCCAATGTCATGCCCGCGACGGTGGTGCTGCGCGCGGACGGTACCGTAGCCGGAATCCTGCCGCGTGCCTTCGTCGATGCCGACGAGATCGCCGCCGCGGTGGGAGAAGTGCAGCAGCGATGACTCACGGCGAAAGGTGTGCGGCGGTGAATGCAGCCTTCCCGCTGACTCCCGAAGCCGGTCCGGACTGGTTGCGCCCGTTGGTCGACAACGTCGACGACGTCCGCGGAGCATACCGCCGGCGGGTCCCGGCCGCGGTCCTGGCGAGCATCACCGCGGCCAATGCGGCAGCCGGCGCCCTCGGTTCCCGCCGCGACGCGGCGGTGCTGGTGCTCTTCTCCGGTGCCCGCGACGCGCCCGCCGGTGCGCTGCCCGCCGATGCGGATCTACTCGTCACCGTCCGGGCGGCCTCGTTGCGGCATCACGCCGGGCAGGCCGCATTCCCCGGCGGGGCCAGCGATCCCGGCGACGACGGTCCCGTGGGGACCGCGCTGCGCGAAGCCTGCGAGGAGACCGGCATCGACGTCACGCGGCTGCGTGCCCTGGCCACCCTGGAGCGAATGTTCATCCCGCCCTCGGGATTCCACGTGGTCCCGGTGCTCGCCTATTCGCACGATCCCGGTCCGGTCAGCGTCGTCGACGAAGCGGAAACCGCTGTGGTGGCGCGGGTTCCGGTGCGCGCCTTCGTCAATCCCGAGAACCGGCTGATGGTGTACCGCAGTGCCAACACCCGCCGCTACGCCGGGCCGGCGTTCCTGCTCAACCAGATGTTGGTGTGGGGCTTCACCGGTCAGATCGTCTCGGCGATGCTCGACGTCGCGGGCTGGGCGCAGCCCTGGGACGACCGCAAGGTACTCGAACTGGACGACGCGATGGCACTGGTGGGCGAAGGAGCGCGATGACACCCTCGCTGGGACTGGATATCGGGATCGTCGTGGTGGCGTTCCTCGCGGCCGTATCGGGTTGGCGCTCGGGTGCGCTCGGTTCCCTGATGTCGTTCATCGGTGTGATCCTCGGCGCCGCGGCGGGGGTGCTGCTGGCACCGCACGTCGTCAGCCACCTCGACGGCACGCGGACCAAGACGTTCGCCACCTTGTTCCTGATCCTCGCGCTCGTGGTGATCGGTGTGATCGCCGCGTCCGTGGTGGGCGGCGCGATGCGCGGCGCCATCCGGCACGGTGGCGCCAGATTCGTCGACTCGCTGATCGGCGTGGTGCTCCAGGTGGCGGTGGTGCTGTTGGCGGCGTGGCTGATGGCTGCTCCGCTGAGGGAGTCGACACAACCGAGTCTGGTTGCCGCCGTAAAAGATTCGAAGGTGGTGCAGCAGGTCGACCGGATCGCTCCGCCGTGGCTCCACAAGCTGGTGAGCAACCGGCTGAAGGAAGCCCTGGCCTCCTCCGGGCTGCAGATCGGGCCGAATCCGAGCCCCAATGTCGACGACCCGGACGTATCGCTGGCCTCCAGTGCCGTGGTGTCCGCCCTGCGCCCCAGCGTGGTGAAGGTGCGGGGCGTGGCAACCGGCTGCGAAAAGGTGCTCGAGGGCAGCGGATTCGTGGTGGCACCCAACCGCGTGATGTCCAACGCGCACGTCGTGGCCGGCTCGGCCAGTGTGACCGTCGAATCCGAGGGCCAGGTCTACGACGCCGTCGTGGTGGCCTACGACCCGAATGAAGACATCTCGATCCTCGAGGTGCCCGATCTGGCCGCCCTGCCCCTGCAGTTCGCCGAGAAGTCGGCGGTCACGGGGACCGACGCGCTGGTGCTCGGCTTCCCCGGCGGGGGCGACTTCGTCCCGACACCGGCGCGGGTGCGCGAGACGATCAAGCTCAACGGACCCGACATCTATCGCAGCACCACGGTGACCCGTGAGGTATACACCATCAAAGGCATTGTGCGGCAAGGAAATTCTGGTGGTCCGTTGGTCAACCGCAGTGGCCAGGTGCTCGGCGTGGTGTTCGGCGCCGCCGTCGACGACGACGACACCGGCTTCGTGCTCACCGCCAACGAGGTATCCCGGCAGCTGGCCCAGGTGAACAACACCGAGCCGGTGCCGACGGGGTCCTGCCTGCCCGCTTAGGTTGCGTGGACCTGGTCCAGGAACCGTCCGAGGTGCCCGTTGACCTGATCGGGAGATTCCTCGTGGCCGAAATGTCCGGCGCCGGAGAGGGATACGAAGCGGCCGTGCGGTGCGTATTGACGCGTTCGTTCGACGGAGGCGGCGAGCACGTACGGGTCGGCTTCGCCGCGCATGTGCAGAACCGGCACGCCCAGCGGCCGAGCCATCGACCGCATGAAGCGGTATCCCTCGCCGCGCAGTTGACTGCGCACCGCCCAGCGCTGGTATTCCAGCGCGCAGTGCGTCACACCGGGGATCTGGAAGGCCTCGCGGTAGTACCCGATGCTCTCCGAGAAATCCTCCGAAGCAACCCATTTCGCGGACGCCCGACTGCGGATCAGTGTCTCCAGCGCGGCGGCGTCGTGCCGGGCGAGACGCCGCTCCGGCCAGATCGGGAGTTGATAGGACAGTAGGGTCGGCAGCAACGCACGGCCCTGATCGCGGCGCGTTATCGCGCACCGCCGCAACGCGGCCGGGTGCGGCGAACTGACCAATGCGATCGAGCGCACCAACCGGGGGTGCAGCACCGAGGTGGCCCAACAGACCAGGCCGCCGTCGGCGTGGCCGATCAGGGTGGCCGACGAATGACCCAGCGCGCGGATCAGGCCGGCGGTGTCCCCGGCCAGGGTCCAGCCGTCGTACCCGCGCGGCGGCTTGTCGCTGCCGCCGTAGCCGCGCAGGTCGACGGCAACCGCGCGCACGCCGGTCAGCCCGCGCAGCTGATGCCGCCAGGACCACCAGAACGATCCGAACCCGTGCAGCAGGATCACCAGCGGCCGGGTGGTGGCCGGCTCACGGTCGGCCCGCGCGCCCGGCGCGGGCTGCGCCTCCACGACGTGGAAGCGGATGCCGTTGGCGTGAACGTCCAGATGCCGCCACGGCCCGGCGACGCGGGTGAGGGACGGGTCCGGCCCGGCTGTCACCCGGTCGTCACCACCCGGATGGGTCGGTCTCTAGCCGGGTGGTGGGTGCGAGTGTCCCGGCGGCGGGGATCGGGTTCTTCGCCGGCGAACGGTCGTGGCCGCCGGTGAAGGCCGCGCGGGTCTCCTTGACGGTCTCGATGGTCTGTTGCGGGCCGCGGATTCGGCGGACCTTGCGCCAGCCGAGCAGTCCGAGCACCGCGGCGCCCAGCACCATGCCGACGAACACGATCAGGAACGCCAGCCACCGCCATATCCAGCTGTCGAGCAGCTCGGCGAGGAAGAAGAAGAAAAAGAAGGTCGAATACAGCAGCACCACACCGGCGAGGATGAAGAAGATGCTGCCCGTCATGCCCTTCTTGACGTCGCGGGTGATCTCCGCGCGGGCCAGTTCCACCTCCGCGCGCACCAGCGTGGACACCTGGGCGGTGGCGTCCTTGACCAGTTCCCCGATCGACGGATCGGCGGACAGCGCGTGCGGGTCGACCAGGGGAATCGATGTCACTGTGCTGGGCACACCGTTGTTTCGGTCACCATTGCTCACGGCTTGCGATCCTCCCCGATGGGCTGGAACTCGTCGGTCTGGAACTAAGGGTTCATCGTGCCATGCCCGACCGGGTCCCGGGCACGGAGTGCGCCGAGTGTCCGCGCGCCCCGGATCGTGTTACAGGTGGGGCGGATGTGGTCCGGTTAGACTGGTGGTTCTGACGGTCGGTTTGGCCGTTCGCGGGTACGGCGCTGGGAGAGCACATTGAGCAGTCGGCACCGCCGGTGCGCGCCGGGCGTCGTGACCGTGGGCCTGATCGCGCTGTCCCTGCTGACCACGGGGCCGGCCGCGGCCGACCCGGTCACCCTCGGTGGCGGGTCGGGCATCGTCGTCGACGGCGACACCTACTGCACGCTGACGACCATCGGCACCGACAACCGGGGCGACCTCATCGGCTTCACCTCCGCGCACTGCGGCGGTCCGGGCGCCAAGGTCGCGGCCGAGGCCGCCAAGGACGCCGGGCCGGTCGGTGAGATGGTGGCCGGCAACGACGGGCTGGACTACGCGGTCATCAAGTTCGATCCCACCAGGGTGACCCCGACGAACAATGTCAACGGGTTCATCATCGACGGGCTCGGTCCGGACCCGAGGCTCGGCGACATCGCCTGCAAGCTGGGCCGGACCACCGGCTACTCGTGCGGGGTCACCTGGGGGCCGGGCAAGGATCCGGGCACCATCGTCAATCAGGTGTGCGGTCAGCCGGGCGACTCGGGTGCGCCGGTGACCGTCAACAACAGGCTGGTCGGCATGCTGCACGGGGCGTTCACCGAGGATCTGCCGACCTGCATCGTCAAGTACATCCCGCTGCACACCCCTGCCGTCACGATGTCGATCAACACTCAGCTGGCCGACATCGTGGCCAAGGGTCGTCCCGGCTCCGGCTTCGTGCCGATCACCTGAGCCGAGCTACTTGCTGGCGCGGATCGCCTCGAACACCTTGGGATCCAACAGCGTCGAGGTGTCGCCGAGCTCGCGGCCCTCGGCGACGTCGCGCAGCAGCCGGCGCATGATCTTGCCGCTGCGGGTCTTGGGCAGCTCGGGAACCACGTGGATCTCCCGCGGCTTGGCGATCGGTGAGATCTCCCGCGCCACCTCGGCGCGCAACTCGTCGACCATCTGCTCCCGCGACATCTCGGCGGCGTGCGCCTTGAGGATGACGAACGCGCAGATCGCCTGACCGGTGTGCTCGTCGGTCGCGCCCACCACGGCCGCCTCCGCGACGCCGGCGTGCCCGACGAGGGCGGACTCCACCTCGGCGGTCGAGATGCGGTGCCCGGACACGTTCATCACGTCATCGATGCGGCCGAGCACCCAGACCTCGCCGTCGCTTCCGTAGCGGGCGCCGTCACCGGCGAAATACCAACCCTGCTCACCGAAACGCGACCAGTAGGTCTCCTGGAACCGCTCGGGGTCACCCCAGATGCCGCGCAACATCGCCGGCCACGGCTTGTCCAGCACCAGATAGCCCGTGACGTGTTCGCCGTGGTCGGAGGCGGGTTCGAGTTCCTTGCCGTCGTCGTCGACGATCTTGGCCGAGATGCCCGGCAACGGGCGCATCGCCGACCCGGGCTTGCAGTTCGTCACACCGGGCAGTGGCGAGATCATCGCCGCGCCGGTCTCGGTCTGCCACCAGGTGTCGACGACCGGTGCGGTGTCGTGACCGAAGGTCATGCGATACCAGCGCCAGGCTTCCGGGTTGATCGGCTCGCCGACCGAACCCAGCAGTCGCACACTGGACAGATCGTGACCGAAGGCGAGTTCGCGTCCCCACTTCATGAACGTTCGGACCACCGTCGGAGCGGTGTAATAGATTGTCACGCCGTACTTTTCGATCACCTGGAAGTGCCGGTGCTCATCGGGGGAGGCCGGGGTGCCCTCGTAGACCACCTGGGTGACGCCGTTGGACAGCGGCCCGTAGGTGATGTAGGTGTGCCCGGTCACCCAGCCGATGTCGGCGGTGCACCAGTACACGTCGGTTTCGGGTTTGACGTCGAACACGTTGTAGTGCGTGTACGAGGCCTGGGTCAGATAGCCGCCGGAGGTGTGCATGATGCCCTTGGGCTTGCCGGTGGTGCCCGAGGTGTAGAGCAGGAACAGCGGTTGTTCGGCGTCGAAGGCTTCCGGGGTGTGCTCGGGGGAGGCCTTGTCCACCGCGTCGTGCCACCAGAGATCGCGGCCCTCGGTCATGGGGGTGTCCATGCCGGTGCGGCGCACCACCAGAACGTGCTCGACGGGGCTGTCGTCGCCGAGCCCGGCCAGGGCCTCGTCGACGCCGGATTTCAACGGTGCGGCGCTGCCGCGGCGGAACTGGCCGTCGGTGGTGATCACCATCTTGGCGGCCGCGTCGTCGATGCGCGCCCGCAGTGCGCTTGCGGAGAAGCCGGCGAAGACGACGCTGTGCATCACGCCGAGCCGGGCGCAGGCCAGCATTGCGACGATCGCCTCGGGCACCATCGGCATGTAGATGGCGACGCGGTCACCGGCGACCAGGCCGAGTTCGGTCAGCGTGTTGGCGGCCCGGCACACGTCGTCCTTGAGTTCGGCGTAGGTGATGTCGCGGGCGTCGCCGACCGGTTCGCCCTCCCAGTGGATGGCGACCCGCCCGCCGTTGCCGGCCTCGACGTGCCGGTCCACACAGTTGTAGGCGACGTTCAGTTTGCCGCCGACGAACCACTTCGCGACCGGGGCCTCCGACCAGTCGAGCACCTCGGTGAACGGGGTGTCCCAGGTCAGCCGGTTCGCCTGCTCGGCCCAGAACGCCAGTCGGTCGGCCTCGGCCGCGTCGTACAGGTCCGATGTCGCGTTCGCGGTTGCGGCGAACTCCGCCGACGGCGGATAGCATGACTGAACTTCGGTGTGCGTCTCGGTCATGTCTGTGAGCGTAGTCACTCAACGTTGCATCGACGTTGGCAACTCACACCGCCTGACCGCCGACGGCGGGTGGTCTGCGCCGAACGGTCGGGCACGGCGGGCCGAACGGTTGTGGTTCTAGGAGGTGGACGCCAGTGCTGCGGTTGCGGATCCTGGTGACCGCGATATGTGTCCTGCTGCTGGCCGTCCTCACCGGTTGTGGTGGGAATGGCGCGCCCGGCCCGGACAGCCTGCTGGTCACCGTCAACGGCGGCGAACCGCAGAACCCGCTGATCCCGACCAACACCAATGAAACCAACGGCGGCCGGATCGTCGACCGGCTGTTCGCCGGCCTGATGTCCTACGACGCGCAGGGCAATCCCACCAACGAGGTCGCCCGGTCGATCGACACCACCGACAACGTCAACTTCCACATCGTGCTCAAACCGGACTGGAAGTTCACCGACGGGACGCCGGTGACCGCCAGGTCCTTCGTCGACGCGTGGAACTACGGGGCGCTGAGCACCAACGGCCAACTCCAGCAGAGCTTCTTCTCACCGATCGTCGGTTTCGACGAGGTGGCCGCCGAAAAGCCGACCGCACAAGCGATGTCGGGCCTGCAGGTGCTCAACGACACCGAATTCACCGCGCGGCTCAAGGCTCCCACCATCGACTTCACCCAGCGCCTGGCGTTCACACCGTTCTATCCGCTGCCGGAATCCGCCTTCAAGGACATGGCGGCATTCGGGCAGCACCCGGTGGGCAACGGCCCCTACCGGCTGGCCGACGGCGACGCCTGGCAGCACAACGTCCGACTCGACCTGGTGCCGAACTCGGGGTACCACGGCAACCGCATCCCGAAGAACAAGGGCCTGCGGCTGGTGTTCTACGCCAACCTCGACACCGCCTACGCCGATCTGCAGGCCGGCAACCTCGACGTGCTCGACACCGTGCCGCCCAGCGCGCTGCCCACCTTCCGCGCCGACTTGGGCGACCGGGCGCTGACCGGCCCGACCGCGCAGAACCAGACCCTGGACACGCCGCTGCGGCTGGACCACTTCGGCGGCGAAGAGGGCCGGCTGCGCCGCCTCGCGTTGTCCGCGGCGATCAACCGGCCGCAGATCTGTCAGCAGATTTTCAGTGGAAGCCGCTCCCCGGCAAGGGATTTCACCGCCAGCTCGTTGCCGGGGTTCAGTGCGGACCTGCCCGGCAACGGTGCGCTGAACTACGACCCCGATCAGGCCCGCGCGCTGTGGGCCCGGGCCGACGCCATCTCGCGGTGGACCGGTCGGTACGTCATCGCCTACAACGCCGACGGCGGCCATCAGGAGTGGGTGGACGCGGTGGCCAACAGCATCAAGAACACCCTGGGCATCGAGGCCGTCGGCGACCCGCAACCGACGTTCGCCGCGATGCGCACCCAGATCACCGACCGCACCATCGACACCGCGTTCCGGGCCGGCTGGCAGGGCGACTATCCGTCGATGCTGGAGTTCCTCGAACCGCTGTTCGTCACCGGCGCCGGCTCCAACGACGTCGACTACTCCAATCGCGAGTTCGACGGCGCCCTGACCGCCGCACAGGCGGCCCCGACGCTGCCGGAGTCGCAGGCCCTGACCAATGCCGCACAGCAGATCCTGTTCGACGACATGCCGGTGATCCCGCTGTGGGACTACATCGGCGCGGCGGGACATTCCCCGGCCGTCAGCGGTGTCGTGATCGCCTGGAACGGCCTGCCGGACTACGAGAACATCGTCAAGTCCTGATGTCGGCCGCCTGACATGTGGGCCTACCTCCTGCGCCGGGTGCTGGTGATGGTGCCGGTGTTCCTCGGGGCGACGCTGCTGATCTACGCCATGGTCTTCCTGCTGCCGGGGGATCCCATTGCCGCACTGGGCGGCGACCGCCCGCTGAGCCCCGGCGTGGTGGCGCAACTGCGCGCGCAATACCACCTCGACGAGCCGTTCTGGTTGCAGTACGTGCGCTACCTCGGCGGCATCCTGCGGGGCGATTTCGGTGTCTCGTTTTCCGGCCTGCCCGTCAGTGAGGTTCTGGCGCAGGCGTTTCCGGTGACGATCCGGCTGGCTCTGGTGGCGCTGGCGGTCGAGGCGGTGTTCGGCATCACGTTCGGCGTGGTCGCCGGTCTGCGCCGCGGCGGCTGGTTCGACGCGACCGCACTGCTGGCCAGCCTGGTGGTGATCGCGGTGCCGGTGTTCGTGCTGGGGTTCGTGGCGCAGTACCTGTTCGGTGTCCGGTGGGGCATCGCGCCGGTGACCGTCGGCGACCAGGCCAGCTTCGCGCGGCTGCTGCTGCCCGGCATCGTGCTGGGTTCGGTGTCGTTCGCCTACGTGCTGCGGCTGACCCGGTCGTCGGTGGCCGAGACCGCGCAGGCGGACTGGGTGCGCACCGCCGCCGCGACCGGCGCGTCGCGGTCCCGGGTGGTGACCGTGCACATCCTGCGCAACTCGCTGATTCCGGTCGTCACCTTCCTGGGCGCCGATCTGGGCGCACTGCTCGGCGGTGCCGTGGTCACCGAGGGAATCTTCAACATCCACGGTGTCGGCGGCGCGCTCTATCAGGCGGTCACCCGCCAGGAGGCGCCGACCGTCGTCGGGATCGTGACCGTGCTGGTGGTGGTGTACCTGGTGGCCAACCTCGTGGTGGACCTGCTCTATGCGGCCCTGGATCCCCGGATCCGGTATGGCTGACGGCACCGGCGGGCTGATCACCGACGCCTGGGCGCAGCTGCGCACCCGCCCGCAGTTCTACGCCGCGGCCGCCCTCATCGTCCTGGTCGGTGCGGCGGCCGTGGCACCGGAACTGTTCACCGGACTCGACCCGCACTACGCCGACCCCGGCCAGAGCCTGCTGGGCCCGTCGGCGCAGCACTGGTTCGGCACCGATCTGCAGGGCCACGACGTCTACGCCCGAACCGTGTACGGCGCGCGGGCGTCGGTGGCGGTGGGCCTGGGTGCGACGGTGGCCGCGGTGCTGTTCGGCGGAACGCTCGGCGCACTGGCGGGCTTCTACCGCGGCTGGGTCGATGCCGTGGTGTCGCGCGGCGCCGACATCTTCTTCGGCATCCCGCTGCTGCTCGCGGCCATCGTCTTGATGCAGGTGATGCGGCAGCGCAGCATCTGGACGGTGATCGTGATCCTGGCGGTGTTCGGCTGGCCGCAGGTGGCCCGCATCACCCGCGGATCGGTTCTGGCGGTGCGCTCGTCCGACTATGTGCTGGCGGCAAAGGCGATGGGGCTCCGCCCCTTTCGGACACTGCTGCGCCACGTGCTGCCCAACGCGGTCGGGCCGGTGATCGTCGTCACCACCATCGCGCTCGGGGCGTTCATCGTCACCGAGGCGACGCTGTCCTACCTCGGCGTCGGCCTGCCGCCGTCGGTGATCTCCTGGGGCGGGGACATCAGCACCGCGCAGACCCGGCTGCGGTCCGGTTCGCCGGTGCTGTTCTACCCGGCGACCGCGCTGGCGCTGACGGTGCTGGCCTTCATGCTCATGGGTGACGCGCTACGGGATGCGCTGAACCCAGAGGCGCGCGGCAGACCGGCCTGGCGGACATGACCGAACCACTGCTGCGGCTCGACGGGCTCGAGGTGACCTACGGCGGGCACCGGCCCGCGGTCGACGGCGTCGACCTGACGGTCCACCCCGGCCAGACCGTCGCCGTCGTCGGGGAATCTGGTTCGGGCAAGTCGACATTGGCGGCGGCGGTGCTGGGCCTGCTGCCGCCCGGCGGCCGGATCACCGCCGGGCGCATCCTCTTCGACGGCACCGATCTGACCGCCGCCGGTGCGCGGGCACGCCGGGCCGTTCGGGGGCGCGGCATCGGCTACGTACCCCAGGATCCGGTGACCAACCTCAACCCGGTCTGGAAGGTGGGTTTTCAGATCCGGGAAGCGCTGCGCGCCAACGGCATCACCGCACCGCAGCTTGCGCGCGCGCACTCGGTGCGCCTGCTCACCGAGGTCGGGATGCCCGACCCCGTCGGCACCCTCACGCATTACCCGCACCAGCTCTCCGGCGGGATGTGCCAGCGGGCACTCATCGCGATCGGCCTGGCCGGCCGGCCGCGACTGCTGATCGCAGACGAGCCCACCTCCGCGCTGGATGTCACCGTGCAGCGTCAGGTACTCGACCACCTGGCGGAGATGACCGCCGAACTGGGCACCGCCGTCCTGCTCATCACCCACGACCTCGCCCTGGCCGCCGAACGCGCCGGCCGCATCGTCGTCATGCAGGGCGGCCGGATCGTGGAATCCGGTCCGGCAGAACAGATCATCACCGACCCGCGGCACGACTACACCCGCCGGCTGGTTGCATGTGCGCCCGGTATGGCCGGGGCCGTGCGGCCGCCGCATGGCGGGCAGGACCTGGTGGTGGCCACCGATGTCACCAAGGTGTTCCGGCTGCCCGCCCGGGTGCCGTGGCGCCACCGTGAGCTCACCGCCGTCGACTCGGTGTCGTTGCGGATCCGGCGGGGCTCCACACTGGCCGTCGCCGGCGAATCCGGTTCGGGAAAGACGACATTGGCGCGCATGGTGCTCGGGCTGATGCGGCCGACCTCGGGCGGCGTGACATTCGACGGCGCCGACGTCGCGGGCATGGACCGGGCCCGCGCCTTCGAATTCCGCCGCCGCGTGCAGCCGGTGTTCCAGAACCCGTACAGCAGCCTGGACCCGATGTACTCGGTGTACCGCCTGATCGAGGAACCTCTTGCCGTCCACGGCGTCGGCGACCGCGACACGCGCCGTCGGACGGTGCGCGAACTGCTCGACGAGGTGGCCCTGCCGTCCGCGGTTCTGGTCCGGCGGCCGCGCGAACTGTCCGGCGGCCAGCGTCAGCGCGTCGCGATCGCCCGGGCGCTGGCGCTGCGCCCCGAGTTGCTGGTGTGCGACGAGGCGGTTTCCGCACTCGATGTGATCGTGCAGGACCAGATCCTGCAACTGCTCATCGAGCTGCAGGGCCGGCTCGGACTGACCTACCTGTTCATCAGTCACGACCTGGCCGTGATCCGGCGGATCGCCGACGACGTACTGGTGATGCGGGCGGGACGCGTGGTGGAAGCCGGCCCGGCCGAACAGGTGTTCGGCGATCCTCGCGACGACTACACCCGGGGCCTGCTCGACGCCGTCCCGGGTAGGGTGAGCCGCCGTGACCGCTGATCCGTTGGCACCCCTTCTCGACCTGCCGGGGGTGGCCGAAGCGGCCGAACATGCGCGGGACGCCCTGGGCCGGGCACATCGGCACCGCGCGAATCTGCGGGGGTGGCCGGTGACCGCGGCCGAGACGGCGCTGCGGGCCGCGCGGGCGTCCTCGGTGCTCGACGGCGGAACCCTGCACCTCGATGAGAATTCGGTCGACGACCCGGTGTTCGCGGGTGCCCTGCGGGTGGCCCAGGCGCTCGAGGGCGGGGCGACCACGATGGTCGGGGTGTGGCAGCGGGCCCCTCTGCAGGCGCTGGCCCGACTGCACAGCCTGGCCGCCGCCGACCTCGTCGCCGCGGACGCGCTGGGCCGTCCGCGGCTGAACCCGCAGACCTCTGCGCGGCTGGATCTGCTGTCGCGAATGGTCACCGGCGGGTCCGCGGTCCCCGCGCCGATCCTGACCGCGGTGGCCCACGGCGAAATGCTGGCGCTGTCCGCGTTCGGCAGCGCCGACGGCGTCGTCGCCCGCGGGGTGGGACGGTTGGTGAGCATCGCCACCGGACTCGATCCGCACGGGCTCGGTGTGCCAGAGGTGTTCTGGATGCGTCGCTCGGCCGACTATCGGGAAGCCGCGCAGGGCTTCGCTTCTGGAAGCGAAGCCGGCTTGACGCGGTGGCTGGTGTTCACGTGCCGCGCACTGCAGGAGGGGGCGCGGGAAGCGGTGGCGATCGCCGACTCGAAAGGACAGGCGGCCGGTCGGACGGAATGAGCAAAATGAAGCGGGCGGCGCTCCGAATGACTCGGCTCGCCGCCCGCTAGCACGGACCCCGGTTACCATGCGTGCACGGTGGGTTGCGTGGGATGGCCTCGGCGCTCTTGCGACGCGTTACGACTGCAGCCCCACCCAAAGGACCGACAGGCGCAAGCACCTGTTGCCGTTCGCATTCTCGCAATTACGCAGGCCCACAACACTTCTGCCATTATCGCGGCTGTGGCTGCGCGTGGGTGCCGTGAACCGTGCTGGGTTGCCGGGTGCGGGAGATCGACCCTTCTCTTCCGAGTCGGTCCAGGCCTCCCCGGCTACCGTGCCTCCTTTGTACTACGTGACCCCGGTCACAGCAAGCTCTGAAGCCGGATCGTTACGGGTGTGGCGCAAGTGCTGAAAGTTCACCGAGACATCAAGCGCTGCAACACCGAATAGGTGACCGCGCCCGCGGCGAGCGCACTGATGGCGATCGCCGCCGTGGTGGCGACCGCGGCGCGGGACGGTGCCGGCAGGCGATCGCGGATCGAGACCGGTCTGGAGAAGGTGAGCACGGGCCAGTTCCGTGCACCGGCTTCGCGACGCAGCGCCCGGTCCGGGTTGACGACGGCCGGGTGTCCGACCACTTCGAGCATCGGCAGATCGGTGGTCGAATCCGAGTAGGCGAAGCAGTGCTCGAGTGCGTAGCCTTCGCGGGCGGCCAATTCGCGGACGGCCTGTGCTTTGCCCTCGCCGTAGCAGTAGAACGCGATCTCGCCCGTGTACCGGCCGTCCTCGACGACCATCCGCGTGGCCATGGCGTGGGTGGCGCCCAGGGCCCGCGCGATGGGCGCCACCACTTCCTCCCCCGACGCCGAGACGATCACGATGTCGCGGCCGCACAACCTGTGGTCGGCGATCAGTTCGGCGGCCTCGGCGAACACCAGCGGGTCGACGATGTCGTGCAGGGTCTCGCCGACGATCGACTTCACCTGCGCGACATCCCAGCCGGTGCACATGCTCGTCACGTAGGACCGCATCCGCTCCGTCTGCTCGTGGTCGGCACCGGACATCAGGAACAGCAATTGCGCGTAGCTCGACCTCAACACGGTTCGCCGATTGATCAGACCTTGATCAAGAAAAGGTTTGCTGAACGCGAGCGCGCTGGATTTCGCGATGACGGTCTTGTCGAGATCGAAGAATGCCGCGGTGCGCGGCGCCGCCGCACTCTGCCGGCGTTCGGTGTGATCATTCGGGTCCGTCGCCGGGTCGGTCACGGTCTCAGGATAGGGGCCGGGTGACACAATCCGGAATTATGTTCAAACTGGCAGTTCAAACCACCTGTCTGGGACTGCAAGCTTCGATGGTCACAGTTCGGTGTGTTGACTGCGCACACTTGCGGCCCGCCCCCGGGTCGTGTGTATAGTGGGCATTACTCGGCTTATGCCGAGTGTGTATCAGCCCGACCCCCCGGGGCTGATACACGACGACCCTCGCCTCCTCCCCCCCCTGGCGGGGGTCGTCTCATGTCCGGACCGCGTTCGCCGGCCAATTTTGCGCTCGCCGAACGAATTTGCTGGGCCACCGAAATCCACAGTTTCACGCTGATACACAATTCGACGTCCGGTGCTGGCGCGCGCCATTGCCGACCCCGCACTGTGGGGCCATGGCGACCACTTCAGGGGTGTTGACCCTGCTGTCGGACACGGCACTGCGCGAGGAGATCGATCGCATCACCGCTGCCGTCGGGACCACGGCGGTGCACCTCGATCCCGGCGGCCGGCCGGGGGCCCGGGTCTGGGCGGCCGCCGGCGCGGTCGTCGTGGACGAATCGTGCGCGCTGCGGCTCGCCGTGACACCACCCGCACGCAGGGCAGCCGTGTTCGTCGTGGTGTCCGGCACGCCGGACGGCCAGTCCGCGGACAGCGCCGTGCTTTCGGCCTCGATCGCCATGGGAGCCGAGGCGGTACTCGCCCTGCCCGGCCAGGCCGATCAACTCGTCGGAGCATTGTCCCGACCCGCCGGCCACCTCGGTTCGAACGGTTCCCGGGGCCGGGTTGCGGCGGTCGTCGGGGGCCGTGGCGGGGCGGGCTGCTCCTCGTTCGCGGCGGCCCTGGCGCTGTGTTCCGCGGACACGTTGCTGATCGATCTGGATCCCTACGGCGGCGGAATCGACTTGTTGCTCGGCGCGGAGTCCGCCGACGGGCTGCGCTGGCCCGACATCCAGGTGTCCGGGGGCAGGCTGAACTGGCACACGGTGTGTGAAGCGCTGCCCCGACACCGGGGGATCAGCATCGTGTCCGGATCCCGCCGGGCACACGAGGTCCAGCCGGCCGCCGCCGAGGCGTTCATCGAGTCGGCCCGACTCGACGGGGTGACCGTGGTGTGCGACCTGCCGAACGCACACACCGACGCGGCCCGAACGGCACTGGAGGCCGCGGATCTCGTGGTCGTCGTGGCCACCTGCGACGTCCGGTCGTGCGCCGCGACGGCCGCGCGGGTCCCGGTGCTCAACGCCCTGAATCCCAACGTCGGTCTGGTGGTGCGTGGTCCGGCGCCGGGCGGGCTGGGCTCCGGCGAGTTCGCCGGCGTCGTCGGGTTGCCGCTGCTGGCCGCGATGCGTCCCGAACCGATGCTGGCCGAACGACTCGAACATGGCGGACTGCGGCTCGGCGGCAGATCTCCGCTGGGCCGCGCCGCCCGGCGGGTTCTCGACGTGCTGGGCGGCGGGCGCCCGGTGGAGGTCCGGTCGGCGTGAACGCCCCGCTGATCGACCGCGTCCGGGAACGGCTGGCGGCCGAATCCGGTCCGCTGCGCCCGAACATCGTGGCCAGGGCCATCCGTGCCGAATCCGGCGGCGTTCTCGGTGACACCGATGTGTTGGCGAATCTTCGGGTGCTGCAAACCGAGTTGACCGGGGCCGGCATCCTCGAGCCGCTGCTGGCTGCCCCCGGAACCACCGATGTGCTGGTCACTGGTCCGGGTCAGGTGTGGGTCGACGACGGTTCCGGGCTGCGGCACGGCGCCGTCCGGTTTCCCGACGAAGCGGCGGTACGCCGGCTCGCCCAACGGCTGGCGCTGGCCGCCGGACGCCGGCTCGACGACGCCGCTCCGTGGGTCGACGGGTTGCTCACCGAGGTCGGTCCGCCGAACTGCGCCGTCCGGTTGCATGCTGTGCTTCCACCGATTTCGGCTGGGGGAACGGCGATTTCGCTGCGGGTTCTCCGCCCCGCCAGCCAGGATCTCGAATCGCTGTGCCGGACGGGCGCCGTCGACCCCGAGATCGCCGGGATCCTGCGGGACGTCATCGCCGCCCGGTTGGCGTTCCTGGTGTCCGGTGGAACCGGTGCGGGCAAGACGACCCTGCTCGCCGCGCTGCTCGGTGCGGTGCCCGGTGATGAGCGGATCGTCTGCGTCGAGGACGCGGCCGAACTCGCACCCGTGCACCCGCATGTGGTGAACCTTGTTGCCCGCGAACCGAATATCGAAGGCGCCGGCGAGATCACGGTTCGGCAGCTGGTGCGGCAGGCACTGCGCATGCGTCCCGATCGCATCGTGGTCGGGGAGGTCCGGGGCGCCGAGGTGGTCGACCTGCTGGCGGCGCTGAACACCGGGCACGACGGTGGGGCGGGCACCGTGCACGCCAACAGTTCCGCGGAAGTGCCGGCGCGACTCGAAGCGCTGGGCGTTCTGGGCGGGCTGGATCGGGCGGCGTTGCATGCCCAGTTGTCGGCGGCGGTACGGGTCCTCCTGCACGTCGGCCGGGACCGTGACGGGCGCCGGCGGTTGGCGGAAGTGTCGGTGCTCGACCGGCGGGCCGACACGTGCCGGGTCCTGCCGGCGTGGCATGCCGACGGCGGGTTCGGCGCGGGTATGGCCGCCCTGCGGGAACTATTGGAAGGGCGCCGCCCGTGACCGAAACCGCGGTGGCCGCAATGCTGTTGGCGGCGGCTCTGCTCGTGTTGCCGGTCCCGGGCCGGCGCATGTCCGGGACGCACCGGGCGGTCCGTCGTCCGGGCGCGGCCCCGGCGGCGGCGGTTGTCGCGGTCCTGGCGGCGGTCCTGCTTCCGGTGCCGACGCTGCTGTCGGCCGGCGTCGCCGCCACCACCGTGTCGGTACGCCGTCGGCGGGCCCGGTGCCGGCGGTTGGTGTCCGAAGAAGCGGGCGTCCTGGTCGGCGCCCTGGAAGTGCTCGTCGGCGAGCTGCGCATCGGCGCTCATCCGGTGGCGGCCTTCGATGTCGCCGCGCGCGAGTCGACGGGGTTGGTGGCCAGGGTGCTGTCCGGGGTCGCCGCGCGGGCCCGGCTGGGCGCCGACGTGGTATCGGGTCTGGTCGCCGCGGCACCCGGATCGCAACTCGGCGCCGAATGGAACCGGTTGGCGGTGGCTTGGCGGCTGGCCGGCGAACACGGGATACCGATCGCCGCGGTGATGCGGGGTGCGCAGGCGGATATCGTTGAACGACAACGGTTTCGGCGGCAGGTGCAGTCGGCGCTGGCCGGGGCGCGCGCATCGGCGGGCATCCTGGCCGCCCTACCGGTTGCGGGGCTGGCGCTGGGCCAGGCGATCGGGGCCGACCCGGTCTCGTTCCTCGTCCGCGGCGGTGTGGGCGGCTGGTTCCTGCTCACCGGTGTCGTCTTGCTCGCCGCCGGGATGCTGTGGGCCGATCGCATCATCGACGGCGTCGGCCGATGAGCACGGCGGCGATCGCCCTGGCGCTGGCGGTCATGCTTTCCGGACGCGCGTCGAGGGCCCGACTCCGGCGCTGCCGCGGCGCCCCCGCGAACGCCGACGGGGAGTCCGGCCGCACCCGGGTCGATGCCGGCGACCCGTTCGCCGCGGCATCCGCTCTGGACGTCTTCGCCACCTGTCTGTCCGCCGGGATGGGCGTGGCCGCGGCGGCCCGCGCGACGGCCCCCTCGGCGCCGGCCGAGCTCGCCGCCATGCTGCGGCGCTCCGCGGACCTGCTGGCGTTGGGTGCCGAACCCGCCGTCGCCTGGGCCGAGCCCGCGGGCACCGATGGCGACGACCGGTGCCGTGCCGTCGGCCACGCCCTGTTCCGGCTGGCGCGCCGTTCGGCATCCTCGGGGACGGCCCTGGCCGACGGCGTTGCCGAGCTGGCGGTCGAAACACGCCACCACGCGGCGCACGACGCCGCCGCGGCCGGCGAGCGGGCCGGGGTGCTGATCGCCGGACCGCTGGGCATCTGTTTCCTGCCCGCGTTCATCTGCCTCGGGGTCATCCCCGTCGTCGCGGGCCTGGCCCGGGACACCTTCGTCTCGGGTCTGCTGTGACCGGTCCGAAACTACTGACGCCCGACATCGGAAGTGGTAACACACAGAGAGGAAAATCTGTTGGTAGAGAATATGATTCACACGATTCGACGCAGGCTGACGGTCGTGGTGACAGACGAGAGCGGAATGTCCACCGTCGAATACGCGATCGGCACCGTGGCCGCGGCGGCGTTCGGGGCCATCCTGTACACCGTCGTCACCGGCGACTCGATCGTGACCGCACTGAGCGGCATCATCGCGCGCGCCCTGAACACCAGTATCTGAGCGGTGCGGCCGGCTTCGCGACGGTGGAAGCGGCCCTGGCGGTGGCCGCCCTGGTCGCGGTTCTGGTGTTGTGCGTGGCCGGGCTGGCGGCGATCAATGCGCAGGTCCGGTGTATCGATGCCGCCCGGGAGGCGGCCCGGCTGGCGGCCCGCGGCGACGGTCGGGCATTGGCCGGCGGGCTCGGCTCCCTCGGCCCGGCCAACGCCGTGCTGCAGGTGCGCCGGGACGGGGACTTCATCGTCGCCACGGTGTCCGCGGGCGCCCCGCTGCTACCGGGAGTCACCGTGCGTGCCGAAGCGGTCGCGGCCGTCGAGCCGGGAACCTGAGGGCGCCGGCGAGCGGGGTGCCGCAACCGTCCTGGGTGCGTTCCTGGCCGCGGTGCTGTTGACGGTGACGGTCGCCCTGACCGCGGTCGCCTCGGCGGTCGTGGCCCGGCACCGGGCGCAGGCGGGTGCCGATCTCGCCGCGCTGGCGGCCGCCCTGATGTTGCCGGAAGGTTCGGCGCCGGCGTGCGGGCAGGCGGCCACGGTGCTGCGTTCGATGCGAATTCCGTTGGCGGACTGCGCGGTCGAGGGACTGGACGTCATCATCACCGCCACGGTCCCGGTGCGGCTGGGCCGCTGGCAACTCGGGACCGCCCGGGCGGGTGCGCGTGCCGGCCCCTGACATCGACGAGACGAGGCGCCGAGTGTGCATATGCAATGCAGACGCGGCCACGACCCACGGAATCCGTGCCGACGCCACGCAATCGCAACGAAATCAGTTGCCGGATAGCGAAAACCGAGGTATCCGGGTCGACACAACCGCCTTGCGAACAAGGATGCAACCGCGGTAATTTCGCTTGAACCCTGCAACACTTGCGTTCATCCCGGAAGTCGCCCGTCGAGGGGGTCGGTCGACATCCAGTGCTCTCAGAATCGTCCGCAGTACGGCGACCGCCCCCATCTTGTCGAGGGGGTCGTTGCCGTTGCCGCACTTGGGCGACTGCACACACGACGGGCAACCGCTCGGACATTCACACGCCACTATCGCCGCCAGCGTGGCGCCCAGCCAGGTCGCGGCCTGCCGGTAGCCGCGCTCGGCGAACCCCGCTCCGCCCGGATAGCCGTCGTAGACGAACACGGTCGGCAGCCCGCCGGGACCGAGCGCGGTGGACAACCCGCCGATGTCGCCGCGGTCGCAACTGGCCACCAGCGGCAGCAGGCCGATCGCCGCATGCTCGGCGGCATGCAGTGATCCCGGTATCCGAAGTGGGTCGATTCCGTTGTCGGCCAAGGCTTCCGGGGTGACCGTATACATGGCGGCGACGGTCGGCAGATGCTGCGCGGGCAGGCTCAGCTCGACGAAGTCGAGCACTTCACCGGACAGTGCGCGACGCAGATACCCGGTGACCCTGCTCGTCACGGCGACCGGCACCACACCCAGGGTGACCGACCCGAGGTCGGTGTGCTCGCCCGACCCGGTGACCGCGATGTCGGTCAGTTCGCGGGCGTGGGTCGAATAGCCGGGATCCTCGGCATGCACGAACGCGATCGCCGCCTCGAGGTCCAGGGAGTCGACGACGTATGTCTCGCCCTGATGCAGGTAGACGGCACCGGGGTGCACGGTGGCCGGCGCCCGTCCGGCGCCCACTCCGCCCAGCAGTCGGCCGGTGCCGGTCTCCACGATGGCGACCTGGCCACCCGCCGAGCCGCGGATGTCGACCGCCGGGTGCGGGTCCACGCCGGGGGCCGGGTAGTACCGGCCGCCGCGGCGGCGCAGCAGGTCGTCGTCGATCAGGTTGGCCGCCACGTCGTGGGCCGACCACAGCGCCACCTCTTCCTCGTCGATCGGTAATTCCGTTGCCGCGCAGAGTAATTGGGGACCAAGGACGTAGGGATTGGCGGGATCGATCACCACTCTCTCGACCGGCTTGTCCAGCAGGGCCGACGGGTGATGCACCAGGTAGGTGTCCAGCGGGTCGTCACGGGCGATCAACACGATCAGCGCTCCCTGGCCGCGGCGGCCGGACCGGCCGGCCTGCTGCCAGAACGAGGCGACGCTGCCGGGGAACCCGGCCAGCACAACCGCGTCCAGGCCGGCGATGTCGATGCCCAGTTCGAGGGCGTTGGTGGTCGCCAGACCCCGCAACCGGCCGTCGGCGAGCGCCTCCTCCAGTGCCCGCCGGTCCTCGGCCAGGTAGCCGGCCCGGTACGACGAGACCAGGGCGGCCAGGTCGGGGGCGGTCTCCTCGAGGCGGGCGCGGGCGCTCAGTGCGGTCAACTCCGCTCCGCGCCGGGACCGGACGAACGTCAACGTCCGCGCCCCCTCGGCGATCAGGTCCGCCATCACCCGCGCAGCCTCCGATCCGGCCGAGCGGCGCACCGGTGCGCCGTTCTCACCGGTGATGTCGGTGCGCAGCGCGGGTTCCCACAGCGCGACCGTCCGCGCCCCCTGCGGGGCGCCGTCCGCGGTGACCTCCTCGACGTGCTGACCGATCAACTCGGCCGCGGTGCGGCCCGGCGACGCCGTCGTCGCGCTGGCCAGGATCACCGTGGGAATGGCCGCACCGGGGGAGTAGCGGGCCGCTAGGCGCAGCAGCCGGCGCAGCACCATCGCCACGTTCGAACCGAAAACTCCTCGGTAGTAATGACACTCGTCGACCACGACGTAACGCAGACCACGCAGGAAGACCGCCCAGCGGGTGTGGTTCCGCAGCATCGACAGATGGATCATGTCGGGGTTGGAGAACACCCAGCGGGACCGCTCCCGGGCGAAGCGCCGGATCTCGGCGGCGCTGTCGCCGTCATACGCAGCAGGCGCCACCGCGAAATCCCCGCGCAGCGCCGGCACCGCGTCGGTCAGCGCCTGCGCACTGCGCAGCTGGTCGTGGCTCAACGCCTTGGTCGGCGCCAGGTACAGCGCCCGGGCCCGGGGATCTCGGGCCAGCGCATCCAGGATGGGCAACTGGTAGGCCAGCGACTTGCCCGACGCGGTACCGGTGGCGATGACCACATGACGGCCCTGGTGGGCCAGTTCGGCGGCGTCGCTCTGATGGGTCCACAACCCGGTGATCCCGCGGTCGGTGTAGGCCCGCACTACGTCGGGGTCGGTCCACTCCGGCCAGGGCCGGGACTGCCCGCGCCGGGCGGGCAGCTCGGCGATGTGACGGATCGGGCGTTCGGCGGCGTCGGTGCCCGCGAGGGCGGCGGTGAGCAGTTCACCGCCGAAATCAGTCGTCACATGGCCCCATTGTTGCCCCATCGTTCACCAGCTTCGGAGACTCACGACTGTTGCAAGTGCCCAGTTCGTGATTGGATAAGGGTGGTCGCAGCTTCTGTGTGGTGTCAAAGCTCTCGCAGGATCGTCGTTGCGGTCGCGGTTCCTGCGAAGGATGTGCGGTCGACAACGGGCCCGGTGCGCCGAAAGGTGGTGTACCGCACCCGAAGTACAAAGTTAGGAAAGATCGAGAGATGCCACAGGGAACTGTGAAGTGGTTCAACGCGGAGAAGGGCTTTGGTTTCATCGCCCCCGAGGACGGCTCCGCCGACGTTTTCGTCCACTACACGGAAATTCAGGGGTCGGGCTTCCGCACCCTGGAAGAAAACCAGCGAGTGGAGTTCGAGGTCGGCCAGAGCCCCAAGGGCCCGCAGGCCACCGGCGTTCGCGCCGTCTGAGCGACTCCCACTGACATAAACACCCCGGACGGTCTTCACCGCCCGGGGTGTTTTGTCTGCCCCACTCCGTCTGCTCTGCCTTAGTGTCGATTTGTGAGCCAGCTGTCGTTTTTCTCCGCTGACTCGGTGCCGCCCGCGGTGTCCGATCTGACCGGGCTGCTCGCGACGTCCGGGCAGATCGTCGTCATCGGTTCCCCGCGGCCCGACGGCGCGCGGCTATCGGTGGTGGTCGACCGCCCCTGGCGGGCGGTGGCGCTCGCGGAGATGATCGCCGAGTGCGGGTTGGAGCCCGAGGTGCTGCGCACCGAGGAGAACACTCCGCTGGTCCGCACCGGCATCGACCCCGCCCTACTCGATATCGCGGCGCAGTGGACCCGTGGGGCCGTCAAGACGGTGCCCCCACAATGGGTGCCCGGCTCGCGTGAGTTGCGGGCGTGGGCGCTGGCCGCGGGCACCCCGGACGGCGACCGGTACCTGCTGGGGCTGGACCCGCACGCGCCCGACACCCATTCGCCGCTGGCGTCGGCGTTGATGCGGGCCGGTATCGCGCCCACGCTGATCGGCACTCGCGGGGCCCACCCGGCGCTGCGCGTCAGCGGTCGTCGTCGGCTGTCTCGCCTGGTAGAGAACATCGGCGAGCCCCCGGACGACCTCGAGGCGATCGCCTCCTGGCCCCGCGTTTGAGCACCTTCGCCGGGGGAGCCGGTTTGCGTAGGTCGGCTTCGAATGCAAAATTGGCAGTTGCCCGCCGGGTTCGGGGGCCCGAGCAGAAGGCATGTATGCCTATATACGGAAGCAGGAGCGTAGGCGCAGTTGGCTGACGATGACCGCGATAGCGGCGGACGTAACGGCGGTGTCCGGCGGCTCGTCATAGTCGAGTCGCCCACCAAGGCGCGCAAGATTGCGGGCTACCTGGGCAAGAACTACATCGTCGAGTCGTCGCGCGGCCACATCCGGGACCTGCCCCGGGCGGCCGCCGACGTCCCCGCGAAGTACAAATCCGAACCGTGGGCCCGGCTGGGTGTCAACGTCGACGCGGATTTCGAACCCCTCTACATCGTCAGCCCCGAGAAGAAGTCGACCGTGACCGAGCTCAAGGGCCTGTTGAAGGACGTCGACGAGCTCTATCTGGCCACCGACGGCGACCGGGAGGGCGAGGCGATCGCCTGGCATCTGCTGGAGACCCTCAAGCCGCGCATCCCGGTGAAACGGATGGTGTTCCACGAGATCACCGAGCCGGCCATCCGCGCGGCGGCCGAGGATCCCCGCGAACTGGACAACAACCTGGTCGACGCGCAGGAGACGCGCCGGATCCTGGACCGGCTCTACGGCTACGAAGTTTCCCCGGTGCTGTGGAAGAAGGTCGCGCCGCGACTGTCGGCGGGCCGGGTGCAGTCGGTGGCGACCCGCATCATCGTGCAGCGCGAACGCGAGCGGATGGCCTTCCGCAGCGCCGACTACTGGGACATCGCCGCCGACCTGGACGCCAGCGTCTCCGACCCCACCGCCGCCCCACCGGTGTTCTCGGCGCGGCTGGTCAACGTCGACGGCCGTCGGGTGGCCACCGGCCGGGACTTCGACTCGTTGGGCACGCTGCGCAAGCCCGACGAGGTGCTGGTGCTCGACGAAGCCAGTGCCGGAGCGCTGGTCGCCGGTCTGCGGGGTGCGAGCCTGAGCGTCGGCTCGGTGGAGGAGAAGCCCTACACCCGCAAGCCGTATCCGCCGTTCATGACCTCGACGCTGCAGCAGGAGGCCGGCCGCAAGCTGCGGTTCTCCTCGGAGCGCACCATGAGCCTGGCCCAGCGGCTCTACGAGAACGGCTACATCACCTACATGCGTACCGACTCCACGACGCTGTCGGAGTCGGCCATCAACGCGGCGCGCACCCAGGCCGGTCAGCTCTACGGCCACGAATACGTCCATCCGACGCCGCGGCAGTACACCCGCAAGGTGAAGAACGCGCAGGAGGCGCACGAGGCGATCCGGCCGGCTGGTGACACCTTCGCCACCCCGGACGCGGTCCGCCGCGAGTTGGACAGCGACGAGTTCCGGCTCTACGAACTGATCTGGCAGCGCACCGTCGCCTCCCAGATGGCCGACGCCCGCGGCACCACGCTGAGCCTGCGGATCAACGGAGCCGCTGCCGGTGGTCAGCAGGTCACCTTCGCCGCCAGTGGCCGCACCATCACCTTCCCCGGCTTCCTGAAGGCCTACGTGGAGACCGTCGACGAACTCGCCGGCGGCGAGGCCGACGACGAGGAACGCCGGCTGCCGCACCTGACCCAGGGTCAGCGGGTCACCGCCGCCGAGTTGACCCCGGCCGGGCATTCGACCAGCCCGCCGGCCCGCTACACCGAGGCCTCGCTGATCAAGGCTCTGGAGGATCTCGGCATCGGCCGGCCGTCGACGTACTCGTCGATCATCAAGACCATCCAGGACCGCGGCTACGTGTACAAGAAGGGCAGCGCGATGGTGCCGTCCTGGGTCGCGTTCGCCGTGATCGGCTTGCTGGAGCAGCATTTCGCACGCCTGGTGGACTACGACTTCACCGCCGCGATGGAGGACGAGCTCGACGCCATCGCCTCGGGTCTGGAGCGGCGCACCAACTGGCTGAACAACTTCTACTTCGGCGGCGAGCACGGCGTCGAGGGCTCGGTGGCCCGCTCCGGCGGCCTCAAGAAGCTCGTCGGGGTGAATCTCGAGGGTATCGACGCCCGAACGGTCAACTCCATCAAGCTCTTTGACGACGATCAGGGCCGTGCCATCAACGTCCGGGTCGGCAAGAACGGGCCGTACCTGGAGCGGATGATCGTCGACCCCGACGATCCCGAGGGTGGCCTCAAGCCGCAGCGGGCCAACCTCAACGACTCGCTGACCCCCGACGAGCTCACCCTGGAGTTGGCCGAAAACCTTTTCGCCACACCGCAGGAGGGCCGCAGCCTCGGTGTCGACCCGGACACCGGGCATGAGATCGTCGCCAGGGACGGCCGCTACGGGCCGTATGTGACCGAGGTGCTGCCGGAGCCTTTGTCGGGGGAACCCGACGATGGCAGCGCGGGCACCCCGGCCAAGAAGGGCAAGAAACCCACCGGCCCCAAGCCGCGCACCGGCTCGCTGCTGCGCAGCATGGACCTGCAGACCGTCACCCTCGAGGATGCGCTCAAGCTGCTGTCGCTGCCGCGGGTCGTCGGCGTGGACCCGGCCAACGACGAGGAGATCACCGCCCAGAACGGCCGTTACGGCCCGTACCTGAAGAAGGGCACCGACTCCCGGTCGCTGGCCACCGAGGACCAGATCTTCGAGATCACCCTCGACGAGGCCCTCAAGATCTACGCCGAGCCGAAACGCCGTGGGCGCCAAGCGGCTTCGGCGCCGCCGCTGCGTGAACTGGGCACCGATCCGGCGTCCGGCAAGCCGATGGTGATCAAGGACGGCCGGTTCGGCCCGTACGTCACCGATGGTGAGACCAACGCCAGCCTGCGCAAGGGTGACGACGTGCTGTCGATCACCGACGAGCGGGCATCGGAGCTGCTGGCGGACCGCCGGGCGCGGGGACCGGTGAAGAAAACCGCCCGCAAGACCGCCAAGAAGGCGCCGGCCAAGAAGGCCGCTAAGAAGAGCTGACCGACACGCTGCTCGGTGTGGCCAGCCGGACGGGGCGCGCCAGCTGGGTCGGCTGGGTGCGGCCGCGCAGTTCGACGATCTCCCCGACGTCCCATTGCAGCGCTTCGGAGTCCACCGCGCTGCTGACCGCATTCGACGAGGCCAGGACATGGCCCGGTTCCAGCTTGGCCAGTTCGGTGAGCCGGGCGGCCTCGTTGACGGGGTCGCCGATGACGGTGTACTCGAAGCGGGCCTGCGCGCCGATGTGCCCGGCGATGGCGCGGCCCGCGGACACCCCGATGCCGAACTCGGCGTCGCCGATGACCGGCAGCAGGTCGTCGTGCAGCTCCCGCGCGGCGGCCAGCGCCGCGCCGGAGGCGTCGGGATGCTCGATCGGGGCGCCGAAAATGGCCAGCGCGGCATCGCCCTGGAACTTGTTGACGAAGCCGCCGTGGGTGGCCACGGTCTCCACCACCACCCGGAAGAACTCGTTGAGCAGGTTGACGACCTCGCCGGGCGGGCGGGTGGACGCGAGTTGGGTCGAGCCCACCAGGTCCACGAACAACACCGCCACGTTGCGTTCCTGACCGCCCAGTTCGGTCCCGCGTTCCAGCGCGCGGCGCGCGACGTCCTCGCCGACGTACCGGCCGAACAGGTCCCGCAGGCGCTGCCGCTCGGCCAGGTCGCGGACCATGTCGTTGAACCCGGCCTGCAGCAGCCCGAGCTCACTGGCGTCGTAGATCTGCATGTGGGCGTTGTAATTGCCGCGCTGGACCTCACCGAGTGCCCAGCGCAGCTGGCGCAGCGGATCGGCGACCGACATCGCGGCCAGCACGGTTCCGGTCAGTCCGACGACGAGCGCCAGGATCGAGAGCATCAGGACCGGGACGAACAGCTCGCCGTATTCGGCGTGCAGCAGGGAGAACTTGCTGGCCAGGACCGTCAGGAGGATCGCCAGCAGCGGCACACCCGTGCTCAGCACCCAGGTCAGCACCTGGCGCAGGATCACGCCGGGGGCGTGGAAGTGTTCGGGCACTCCGCCGCGCAGCGCCGCGACCGCGACCGGCCGAAGCACCCGCTCGGACTGCAGGTATCCGATGATCGACGTCGCGGTCGCGCCCAGTGCGGTGACCACCGCCACCACCGGTGCCGCCCGGCTTGCCACCGGCCAACTGGCCACGATGAACACGACGCCGCCGATCAGCCAGTTGGTGCTGCTGATCATGGTCCGGTAGATCGGCATCCGCAGCGCCCGGGTGCGGGCGAGTTCGGTTGCGGCCGGATCGGTACGGGCCAGCCGGCCGTCGCTGCGCTGCCAGCGGAACACCGGCGTCAGCAGCCACAGGCTCAGCACGGCGCCCAGCGTGAACGACACGAACAGGTAGGCCAGGAAGATCCAGAGGTTCGGGGTCGGCAGATCCTGCAGCTGAATCCGGTCGGCCGCCGGCAGCCCGAACCGCAGGAAACTGAGCACGAACAGCGCGCCGATGATGTCGGCCTGCAGCATGCCCAGGGTGAACACGGGCCACGGTGTGCGCACGACCCAGCGGATGAACCCGCTGATTCGCCTGCTCACTGGCATGGTGGTCACCCGCTAACCGTATCGGTCGGCGATGACGGATCCGAACCCACGCGAACGGCATTCGGGAGTTTCCGGGGTCCGCCCGCGGCCGGTTCGGTCGGTCCGCGGCACTACTGTTGGCGGTGATGTCCGGGGTTTTCGCGCGATTGGTGGGCCAACACGCCGTCGAGGCCGAGTTGGTGGCCGCCGCGGCCGCTGCGCGTGGTGATTCAACTCACAGCGGTTTGACCACCGGAACCATGACACATGCCTGGCTGATCACCGGGCCGCCCGGGTCGGGCCGGTCGGTGGCCGCCCAGTGCTTCGCCGCGGCCCTGGAGTGCACCTCCGACGGCGTTCCGGGCTGTGGCGAGTGCCGGGCCTGCACGACGACCATGGCCGGCACCCACGGCGACGTCCGGCGTGTGGTGCCCGAGGGGCTGTCCATCGGGGTGGAGGAGATGCGTGCCATCGTCCAGACGGCATCCCGGCGGCCCAGCACCGGACGCTGGCAGATCGTGGTGATCGAGGATGCCGACCGGCTGACCGAGGGCGCGGCCAACGCACTGCTGAAGGTTGTCGAGGAACCTCCGGCCTCGACGGTATTCCTGTTGTGCGCACCGTCGGTCGATCCCGAGGACATCGCCGTCACGCTGCGGTCGCGGTGCCGGCATGTCGCCCTCGTGACGCCGTCGGCGGCGGCCATCGCGCAGGTGCTCACCGACGCCGACGGCCTGGACGCCGGTCAAGCCGCCTGGGCGGCCTCGGTGAGCGGCGGTCACGTCGGGCGGGCCCGCCGGCTGGCCACCGATCCCGACGCCCGGGAACGGCGCAAACAGGCGCTCGGGCTGGCCCGGGACGCCGCCACGCCGACGCGCACCTACGCCGCGGCCGAGGAACTCGTCGCCACGGCCGAAGCCGAGGCCAAAGCGCTGACCGAGGTGCGCAACGAGGCCGAGACCGAGGAACTGCGCACCGCGCTGGGGGCCGGCGGCACCGGAAAAGGCACGGCGGGGACGCTGCGCGGAGCCACCGGGGCGATCAAAGACCTGGAAAAACGCCAGAAGTCGCGGCAGACCCGGGCATCGCGTGACGCGCTCGACCGGGCGCTGATCGACCTGGCGACGCACTTCCGTGACGCACTCCTGATGTCCAGCGGCGCGGACCGGGTGACGCTGAACCATCCCGACATGTCGGACCGGGCCGCCGCGCTGGCCGGTCACGCGTCGCCGGAACGTCTGCTGCGGTGCATCGAGGCGGTGCTGCATTGCCGGGAGGCGCTGGCCACCAACGTCAAGCCGAAGTTCGCCGTCGACGCTATGGTCGCCACCATCGGCCGCTCGCTGCGCGACTGACGTCCGCGCGTTTGAGCGGGCCGCAACGCCTGCCGTAGACTCTGCTGCGCCCGGTGACCCCGGGCACGCCGCCTTAGCTCAGTCGGTAGAGCGTCTCACTCGTAATGAGAAGGTCGGGGGTTCGATTCCCCCAGGCGGCTCCATCTACCAGGCAAAACCGGCCAATCTGGATCGCTCGGCCGAGTCGCCACTTTCCAATCTGGTCGCGCCCCTGTTCAACGTAACGCGGTCAGCAGCGCGTTGAGCGCCTGCTTCTCGGCCGCGGGATCGGGAGCCTCGGCCCGCACGGTCTCGAGGGCCCGGTCGATCTTGCCGTCGAGGTAGGCCCACGCGGTGCCGTCCATCGGCTGCAGGCGGTCCTGCGCGTCGTCCCATGCTTGCTCGAGGTCCCGGATACGTGCCCTGGCCCCGGCCTGATCGCCGGCCGCGACCTTGGTCAGCGTGTCGCTGACGATGGTGCGGAACCCTTCGAGGTCGGCGGCGGGGAACGCGGCGCCCACCTGCCCGGCTGGTAGGTCGGCAACCGGCGGAGTCGCCGGCCCGTCGGATTCCAGTGCCGGCGAACTACCGTGCGGTTGACCCGACGCCCATGTCAGCAGGGCCGCGGTGACCATGGCCAGCACCGCGAAGTAGCCCAGCATCGCCCTTTCTCGCGCCGGGGCCGCAGCGACCGGCGACACCGCCTCCGGATTCTCGATCACGTCGGCGCGGGTGACGGTCAGGTAGATCACGATGGCCAGGATCGCCAGCAGGAACAGCCCACTGGTGCCGGCGGTTCCCAGCCCCACCCCGCCCTCCGCGCGGGTGCGGGCCAGCCAGTCGCCGAGGTTGGCGCCCAGGGGCCGGGTCAGGACGTAAGCCAGCCAGAACGACAGCACCGGGTTGGCGCCCAGCCGCCAGCCCAGGACGACGGCGGCGATCAGCCCGGTCGGCAGCAGCACGGCGACGCCCGGGCTCCATCCGGTCAGCTCCAACGTCCAGTCGCCGACGGCGGTGCCCAGGGCGAAGGTGACCAGCACGGCCAGCCAGTAGAAGCCTTCGCGCGGGGTGGTGATGATGCTGTGGATCGACAGGGTGCGTTCGCGGGCGTACCAGATGCCGAACACCGCGGCCAGGACGACGGCGAATACCGCCGTGCTCACGACCAGGGGCACGCCGACGGCATCGGTGAGGATGTCGGTGTAGAGGGTGCCGGTGATGCTGAGCACCACCACGGTCAGCCAGTAGGCCAGCGGCACGTAGCGGGAAAGGCTCATCTGCCAGGCCAGCATCGCCAGCAGGATCACGGTGAAGATCACCGCCGTGGTCTTCAGGCCCAGGCCCAACGTGATGGACACCCAGTCCGCGAAGCTTTCCCCGACGGTGGTGCAGAGGATCTTGATGATCCAGAACCACAGCGTGACTTCCGGAACCTTGCTGAGCATCCGACGGTTGAGCAGCATGGCCGCCACGTTGACACAGACCCGCTGAGGAATCGCTGAGACCTACGCTCGATGTCATGAGGGTGCTTGTCGTCGAGGACGAGCCGCGGCTGGCCAAGACTCTGGAGATGGGCCTGGCGGCGGAGGGCTTCGTGGTGGTGACCGCCGACAACGGCGCCGACGGCCTGTGGCTGGTGACCGAACAGCGCTTCGACGTGGCGGTGCTCGACATCATGTTGCCGGGCCTGAGCGGCTACGAGGTGCTGCGCCGGATGCGGGCGGCCGGGGTGTGGACTCCGGTGCTGATGCTCACCGCCAAGGACGGGGACCACGAGCAGGCCGACGCCTTCGATATGGGTGCCGATGACTACCTGACCAAACCGTTCTCGTTCATCGTGCTGACGGCCCGGCTGCGGGCCCTGCTGCGCCGCGGGGCACCACAACGCCCGGTCGTTCTTGCCGTCGGTGAACTGTCGTTGGATCCCGCCCGGCGGGTCGTCCAGCGCGGCGATACCCCGATCAGCCTGACTCCACGCGAGTTCGGTCTGCTGGAGTACCTGATGCGCAATCCGGATATTGCGGTCACCAAAGCCCAGATCCTGCAACATGTCTGGGACTCGCACCACAGGGGACCGGACAACGTCGTCGAGGTTTACATGGGGTATCTGCGCCGCAAGATCGACGCCCCGTTCGGCACCCGCACCATCGAAACCGTGCGCGGTGTGGGCTACCGTCTCGACTCGGCCTCCGCGGGAAGCTGAACGGTGATGATCGTGCCCCCGCCGGTCCGCTCGCCGGCGGTGACCGACCCGCCGTGGGCCGCCACGATTTCGGCCACGATCGCCAGCCCCAGGCCGCTGCCCCCGCCGGCTCGCGAGCGGTCGGAGTCCAGCCGGACGAACCGGCCGAACACCCGCTCGCGATCTTCGACCGCAATTCCGGGCCCGTCGTCACCGACGGTCAGCCGCACCAACCCGTGGTCCTGGCGCAGCGACACCTCGACTCGCGAGTGAGCGTGGCGGACAGCGTTTTCCAGCAGGTTGCGCAGGACCCTGGTCAGCGCGTCCGCGTCTCCGACCAACCGCGTCGCTACCAGATCGACCGCCACCGCGTGTGCGGTTGCACGCTGGATCCGTCGGGCTTCGCCGGCGGCGAGGTCATCGACATCGACGTCATCCCTGCGCAACGGCACCCCGTGTTCATCGGCTCTCGCCAGCAACAACAAGTCATCGATGAGGGTTTGCATCCGCTGGGCTTCGGGCAGCACAGTCTCATCGATCAATTCCCGCTGGAGCAGTTCGGGGTGGGCCAGCGCAACCTCCAGTGCCGAGATGATCGTGCTCAATGGGTTGCGCAGTTCGTGGGAGGCGTCCCCGACGAAACGACGTTGGGCCGCATTACCGGACTGGACGCGGGCCAGCATGTCGTTCATCGTGACCGCCAGCGCGGCCACCTCGTCCCGATGGGCCGGAACCGGAACCCGCCCCGAGAGGTCGTGGGAGCTGATGTCGGCGACCCGGACCCTGATGGCCTCCACCGATCGCAATGACCGGCGCACCAGGACGAACGTCGCCGCCGCGGCCCCGGCCACCACGATCGGCATCGCTATCGCCAGCAGCGCCGCCACCGTGGTGACCGTCGACTCCACCCCGTGGCTGTTCGAACCGACCAGAACCGTATAGCGGCTGCCCTGGCGCTCGGCCGGCCGTCCGCCGACCCGCATGTCGGTGCCCTCGTCCCACTCAGAGGTCACCACGGTGCCGGGCCGGCTGAACATCGCGGGAGCGACCAGCGGATCGTGCGGAGCGCCGGCCGATGCGCGGACCACCGCGCCGAAGGAGTCGATGACCTGCACGACCCCGATCTGGGAGTCGGTCGCCAGAAGTCCGGCATCCAGCTCGCCGGGCGGATCGATCTGCAGCCCCGCCACCACGTCGCGGGCCCGCCGATCCGCTGCGGCGTCCACATCGGCGATCAGCTGCCGATGGAGCAACGTCAGCACGACGACGGCCATCGCCAGGGATGCCAACAGCACCACCGCGGCCGCGACGAGCGCCGAGCGCACCGGGATGCCCCACGCCCGGGGATCCACCCACTGCCACCATCCGCGCACGGGACGCACCGCTGTGGCGGACCGCCGGACGGTGGACTCCCGCGACGTCGGCGGATGTTCCATGGCCGTTGCGCCTCCGTCCGCGAGCATTGCCATCTGGGACCGTACCGTCACGCTCTCCTCAGGCTGCGTGGCTGCCGGTCATCCTCGGTGCGGTTCCGTCATGGCCGCGCGAATGACCTCGAAATCGCTCTCGTCGACCGCGAACAGGCCGAACCGGAAGCGGAAGCCCCAGCGCTGCTTGTCGGTGATGAAGCCGAGCCGGTCGATCAGTGGGCGGATGGGTGTCTCGACGCAGTCGACGAACTCCACGTTGCGCCGGTACGGATGAAAGTCCGCCGTCAGCTCGACCTGGTACGGCTCGTCGTCGACAACCTGACCCAACGCCGTGAACGCTTGCAGTGCAGCGCCTTTCGGGTAGTCGGTGCGCGGTGAATAGAACGCGATCCAGTCGCCGCGGCGCAGCCGGCGCAGCGCGTCCGGCTTACCGTGGTTGGCCTGGGTGAACCCGCCGGATACGCCGCGGAGCACATGGTCGCGGCTGACGGTGTTGATCCATGTCGTCATGGACCCACGCTAAGAGCGGGGTCCGACAACTCGCCTACAGTTCGTGATCCTTGGACAGCGCCCGCAGCGCCGCCGCCTTGGCGGTGTTGGCGGCCGGGAACCCCGCATACCCGCTGGCGTGGTACACCACCTCGGCCAGCTCGTCCTCGGTCAGGCCGTTCTGCAGTGCGATTCGGAAGTGCGACTCCATCTCCTGCTCGGCGCCCAGTGCGATGAGGATGCCCAGCGTGACCAGGCTGCGGTCGCGGCGGGCCAGTCCGTCGCGTGACCACAGCCGCCCGAAGATGCCCTCGATGCCGATCTCCATCAGCTCGGCGGCGAATCCGCTGCCGAAGCTGATCTTCTCGTTGGGCACGTGGTCGGGCAGCGTCCCCGGCAGCATCTCCCGGAAAACATTCAGGCCGCGGTCACGCAGGTCGCTCATCCGACCCACTTTGGCACAGTCAGGCGGGTGCGACGTAACCGACCGGCCCGGAGGCCAGGCAGACCGACAGTGCCGCGGTCTGGGCGCGCACCGTGATGCCGTCGCCGACACCCGGAAGCCGGACGAACACGCGGTTGAGTCCCGGACGCACCGCGACCCTGGTCTCGGTGCCCTCGTCGAGCTGCAGCAGGATCGTGCCGTCGCTGTTGGCCAGATAGTTGATCTCCGCCGTCCAGTCCGACGGCAGCAGGGGGCCGTCCAGCGGCATCCGCACCGGCGCGTCGGTCTGGGCGAGGTAGCCGCACGTCGGGACCGGTCCCGGCCGGATCGTGCGGACCCAGGTCACCTTCGCGCCGAGCAACCGGCCCGACATGTCCAGCATGCGCAACTCGTCCGTGGCGGCGGCGAACTCGGGCCGGTCGGCGATGAGCGCGAACATGTGGCTGAGCAGGTTCTCCGGCCAGGCCACGCGTTGCAGGATCAACGGGTCCACCTCCTGATCGAGCAGCGGGGCGCTGGACGCGGCCCGCGCCGCGGCCAGCGACGCCCGGGTGGTCTGCAGGTAGGACTTCGTCGGGTTGTCCCGCCAGCTGGCCAGGAATGTCCAGGACGAGTACAGACTGCTGGCGACGAACACCGCGCTCAGGGCGACGACCGCGGCCGCCCGGGCCCGCGCGGCGGCCGGCACCGGGGTCATGCGGTTGGGCGCGCACAGGCCGACCGCGCACAGCAGCGCCAGCACGAACACCAGATCGGGCTGATAGCGCAGGGTCTGCGCCAACTCCAGGGCGGTGAACCGCGACGACCGCATCAGGTAGATGGGCACCTGGCACACCACGGCATAGCCCGCGGCGGCCAGCCACACCGGCCCCACGCGGCGCTTGCGAACCAGGGAGACGACGAGCACCGCGGCTAGCGCGAGCCAGCCCAGTGTCATCACCGCGACCGGCGGCACCGCCCACGGCGAGGCCGGCGCCCAGCGCTGCCACTCCCACGGCCCGCCCACCAGGCCGGGCACGATTGCATGAGTGAACGAGCGCCGCAACAGGTTCCACGTCATCGCCAGGTCCCAGCTCCAGCGCTGCTGATCGACCACCACGAGGTACAACACGATCCAGGCGGCCACGAGCACGAGCGCGGGCAGCCACAGCCGGGCCCCCCGATGCCATGTGGACTTCAGCCAATCAGGTTCGCCTGCAACATAATTGAGCAGGGCGACCACGGCGAATGCGACGAAGGGGATCACCGCCGCCTTCTCGAAGAACAGCAGACCGCCCAGGAATACCGACATCGCGGTGGCGGCGTAGCGCGGATTTCCGGTGCGCGCCAACAGGATCGCGTCGCCGCACACCCAGGCCAACGCGGCCAGCATCGGCAGCGAGTTCAGCCCCGCCGCCCACCACGCGAACCCCGGCAATCCCAGCGGGGTGAACAACGCGAACGTCCACGGCGCCAACAGCACCGGACGCCAGCCGAGGATCACGCGCAGGGTGCGCAACAGTGCGAGCCAGGCCAGCAGTTGCAGCGCCACCAGGGACAGGGCCGGCCAGAACCAGACCAGTGGCGCGGCCCGGGTGATCAGGCCGCCCAGCAGGAACCCCGCGGGCATCACGTGGCCGTCGTGGTCGTCGAACAGATATCCCCAGGACAACAGGTTCTGCGTGCCGGCCCGCCCGACGAGAATCAGGTCGTCCCAGTAGAAGTACCCGCCGAATGCGGGCACCGCACGCGCCACGAGGGCCACCACCAGCAGGGTGATCGCGATCACGGGCACCCGACGCGCAGACACGACTGCATTCATACCTGGGTAGGGTGGGTGCGATGCGTGCACTGGTCACCGGCGCGGCCGGATTCATCGGATCGACGCTGGTCGACCGCCTCCTGTCGGACGGGCACTCGGTCGTCGGCCTGGACAACTTCGCCTCGGGACGGGCCACCAACGTCGAGCACCTGGCCGAGAATCCGGAGTTCTTCTTCGTCGAGGCCGACATCGTCGACGCGGACCTGAACACGATCCTCGAGGAGTACCAGCCGGAGGTGGTGTTCCACCTGGCCGCCCAGATCGACGTCCGGCATTCGGTGACCAACCCGCAGTTCGACGGATCGGTCAACGTGATCGGGACGATCCGGCTGGCCGAGGCCGCGCGCCGGGCCGGGGTGCGCAAGATCGTGCACACCAGTTCCGGGGGCTCCATCTACGGCGTTCCCGACGTCTTCCCGACCTCCGAGGCGGTGCCCACCGACCCGCACTCGCCGTATGCCGCGGGCAAGGTGTCCGGCGAGATATACCTCAACACCTTCCGGCACCTCTACGACGTGGACTGCTCACACATCGCGCCCGCCAACGTCTACGGGCCGCGCCAGGATCCGCACGGCGAGGCCGGCGTGGTGGCCATCTTCTCCCGGGCGCTGTTGGAAGGTAAGCCGACCCGGGTGTTCGGCGACGGCTCCCATACCCGCGACTACGTGTTCGTCGACGACGTGGTCGACGCGTTCGTCAAGGCCTCCGGCGGTGCGGGCGGCGGGCAGCGGTTCAACATCGGCACCGGGGTGGAGACCTCGGACCGCCAACTGCACACCGCGGTGGCCGCGGCGGTCGGCGCCCCCGACGACCCGGAGTTCGCCCCGCCGCGCCTGGGTGACCTCGAGCGGTCCTGCCTGGACATCGGCCGGGCGGAACAGGTGCTGGGTTGGCGCCCGCAGGTGGCGCTGGACGAGGGTGTGCGCCGGACGGTGGAGTACTTCCGCTCGGTGAACTGAGGCCGTCAGACCGGGTCGGGCCGGTCGTTCGGTGCGATTGCGTTCTGCAACGCCACCGCCCGGGCCAGTCGTGCGTACTTGAGTTCGAGCTCCTTGAACCGCATGTAGGTGCTCATGGTGGTGAACACGAACGCCACGATCAGGACGTAGCCGATCAGGTCGGCGCCACGGTCGACGCCCAGCCAGTGCGCCACCACCGTGGTGTCGTCGGGCCGCAGGATCGCGTACACCGCGGCGATCACGAACAGCAGGTACCCCACCTTGACCCAGGCCTTGGTCTTGGCGCTGCTGCGTGACCGCAGCAGGTAGAACAGCAGCGAGACGATGGCGCCGATCAACAGCACCTGGATCCAGTTCATCGCGGCATCCTTCCGCGCAGCAGCCCGTCGAAGAGGATGTTGACCCCGTTGAGCAACGGTTGTCCCTTCGACATCGAGTAGTCGGTGTAGAGGATCTCGACGGGTTCTTCGCCTATCCGCCAATGGTTTTCGGCGATCAGGGTGATGAACTCACTGGCGTGGCTCATCCCGTTCATGGTCAGGTTCAGCCCGTCGGCCACTTTCTTGTCGAACACGCGCAGGCCGTTGTGCGTGTCGGTCAGGTGCAGCCGCCGGCTGCTGGGGCTGAGCCAGGCCGCCGCCCGCAGTACGGCGCGCTTGACGGCCGGAACCCGGGTCGGCGCACCGCCGGCGAACCGGGTGCCGATGACGATGTCCAGGTCGTCGCGCCGCAACCGGTCGATCATCGTGACGACGTCGGCGACCCGGTGCTGACCGTCGGCGTCGAACGTGGCGAACACCTCGGCCCCGGGCCGCGTCCGGGCGTACTCGACGCCCGTCTGCAGGGCGGCGCCCTGGCCGAGGTTCACCGGATGCGGGACGACATGCGCACCGGCGCGCAACGCGACGGCGGCGGTGTCGTCGCGGCTGCCGTCGTCGACGACCACCACGTGGGAGAACTCCGCGCGCAGGTCCGCCACGACGTCGCCGATGACGCTCGCCTCGTTGAAGGCGGGCACCACGATCCACACGTCCGGATGAGCCATGTCTGCGGGCCAGGGTACCGGTGCTCAGTCCCTCACCTGTGCCAGCGCGGCCACGTGTACGGCGATGCCGACCAGCGGCCCGCACACGAGCGCGACGATGGTGCGGGTCTCCAGGCCGAGCGGCAGGGTCAGCAGTGTCGCCGCGGCGACGGTCGCGCAGACCCAGCCCAGCGAGTACGCCCGGTGCAGCGCGGCGGCCACCGCGGCCGCGCCGGTGACCGTCAGCACCGCGATGACGACCGCCCCCGCGGTCAGCCATGCCAGCAGCGCGCCCGTCGCGCGGTACTGCTCGCCGAACCCGACGCGCAGGAGCCACGGACCCGTCAGCGCGGCCAGGGCGATCCCGACGCCACCCACGGCCGCGAGGACCGCGACGGCCTGCGCGACGGCCCGCAGCCGGTGGGTGCGGGCGTCGACGAAATGTGCGATCAGGTTGCCCTGCATGGCGGTCAGCGGCACCAGCAGCGGTGCGCGCGTCAGGGTCACGGCGAGGATGACGACTCCGCCGGCCGCGCCCAGATCCCCGGAGGTGGCCTTCAGCAGCACCGGGAATCCCATCACCAGGATGGCGCTGGCCCCGGCGGCGGCCACCGCGTGCGACGCGCCGCGCAGGAACGACGCGGGGCTCTCGCGGGCGACCAGCGCGGCGGCCGCCCGGGCGGCCGGTGAGGCCAGCAGGAGCAGCAGCCAGGACAGTGCGCCGCCGACGGTGGCCCACAGGAAGCCCGCCAGGCCCCAGCCCAGTACCACCGTGAGCACGGCGATAACCACCCGGATGGCGGCGTCGGTGACCATCAGGGCGCCGTACTGCGACCACTGGTCGGCGCCGGCCAACATGCCCAGCAGTGTCGCGTGCAGGCAGAAGCAGGCGAGGCCGGCGGCCAGCAGGAGCACCGAGAGCCGGCGTGACTCGACGAATACGTGCGGGGCCCACAGCACCGCCGTCGCGACGACGGCGGCGGCCGCGCACCCGCCGACGGCCGCGGCCAGCCGCAGCGGACGGGTGGTCGGCGTGGCCCGCGCCGCCGACTCCCGGCGGCCGGCCAGCCGGATCTCCCGGGTGGTCTGCTGCAGCAGACCGAACGCGGCGCCGGTGACCAGCCCGAAAGCCCCCCAGAACACGGCGACCACCGAGAAGCCCGCGGGGTCGAGGTCCCGTGCGGCCAGGTACAGCACCGCGTAGCCGCACAGGGCGCTGACGGCGGTCGCGGCGCCCACCCGGGTGACGCTGCTGCGGGTCACCGGACCGGTCGGAGTACCGGCGTCGGTCACAACTGCGGAACCGGGGTCGAATACAGCCAGGCATCCCACAGCGGGCGCAGCGAGGTCTGCGCGTAGTGCGCGGCCAGTCCGGTGAAATCGTCGGTGACGACCGTCGAATGTCGGTACCGGTCCGTCCAGTCACGCAACAGGGCGAAGAAGTTCTCGTCGCCGATGATGCCGCGCAGCGCGTGCAGGGTGAGCGCGCCCCGCTTGTACACGCGATCGTCGAACATGTCGCGCGGGCCCGGGTCGGCCAGCAACAGATCCTGGGGTGAGCCGGCGAGCCGGCGGTGATACTGCCGGGCCAGTTCCTCGGTCCCGGGGCCGCCGGAGTCCTGCGACCACAGCCATTCCGCGTAGCAGGCGAAGCCCTCGTGCAACCAGATGTCACGCCAGCGCCGCACCGTCACGCTGTTCCCGAACCACTGGTGGGCCAGTTCGTGCGCGATGAGCCGCTCCGAGCGGCGGGTGCCGTCGCAGTGGTTGGCTCCGAATATCGAAATACCTTGTGCTTCAAGGGGTATCTCAAGATTGTCGTCGGTCACGACGACGGTGTAGCCGGTGGAGAGCGGGTAGGGGCCGAACAGTCGGGTGAACAGCTTCATCATCTGCGGCTGGCGCGCGAAGGTCTGGTCGAAGGCGCGGTTGAGGCGTTCGGGCAGTGCCGCCTGCATCGGCACCGGCGCCTTGGGCAGCTTGCGCAGCCCGTAGTCGCCGATCTGCAGGGTCACCAGATACGTCGCCGTCGGCTCGGCCAGGTCGTAGGTCCACGTGGTCATGCCGGCCTTGACCCGTCGAGAGGTCAACTCCCCGTTGGCAATTGCTCGATAGTGGGTCTCGGTGCTGATCTGGATGCGGTAGCTGGCCTTGGAGGCGGGGTGGTCGTCGCACGGAAACCACGACGACGCGCCGTTGGGCTGGCCGGCCACCAGCACCCCGTTGGTCAACTCCTCCAGGCCCACGTCGCCCCAGATGGTGTGATGAGGTTTGGGCGAACCGCCGTAGCGGACATGGATTTCCATCGCGGCACCCGTCGGCAGTGCCGACGCGAGCGTGATGTGCAGTTTACCGGCGCTGCTGCGGAAGGATGCCGGCCGCCGGCCGTTGACGGTCACCTTCGCCACCGCAAGCGCCGGGCTCAGGTCGAGGGTGAACGTCTTCAGGGCGGCCAGGGTGACCGCGGTGATGGTGGCCGCACCGGCCAGTCGGTTGATGGTGACCTTGTAGTCCAGTTCGAGCTCATACCGCGACACCCGGTAGCCGAAGTTTCCGGCCGCCGGCAGGTACGGGTCGATCACCGGCGGCCCCGGGTTGCGCTTCTTCGGTTTGCTCACGCGGCGGCGCCCCCGGCCGGCGCCCCGCCGTCCGCCTTGCGGCCGCGTCTCTTGCGGGAAACCGCCCACGGTGCAATGGGATTGCCCTGCCAACGGGTATTGGGCGGCACCTCGTCGCCACGCATCACCAGCGACGCCGGGCCGACGGTCGCCCCCGCGCCGAGCCGGGCCGCGGGCAGCGCGACACAGTGGGTGCCCAGCGTTGCGCCCTCCTCGAGCACCACGGTGTCCATCCGCATGATCCGATCGTGGAACAGGTGGGTCTGTACCACGCAGCCGCGGTTGACGGTGCTGCCCTTCGCCAGGGTCACCAGGTCGGCCTCGGGCAGCCAGTAGGTCTCACACCAGACGCCGCGACCGATCGTGGCGCCCAGGCCGCGCAGCCACAGGTTCATCACGGGTGTGCCGCTGGCGGCCCGGGCGAACCAGGGTGCGGCGACCGTCTCGACGAAGGTGTCCGACACCTCGTTGCGCCAGACGAACGACGACCACAGCGGATGTTCGACGGCCCGGATACGGCCCACCACAACCCATTTCGCCACCACGGCGATCGCGCCCGCCGCTCCGCCGGCGATCAGCAGCACCACCCCGCCGAACAACGCGGCACCGCCCCAGCCCCAGGCGCCGGCGGCGGCCTGCAGCGCGCCCAGGACGCCGACGCCGATCGCGAACGTCACCATCATCGGGATCAGCCGGCAGGTCTCGACCGTGCCCCGCATCGCCTTCAGCGCCGCCGACGGGTGGAAGGTGCGCAGCGCATCGGCGGCAGTCGGCTTGCGCCGCAACCGGATCGGCGGGCTGCCCAGCCACGACGAGCCCCGCTTGGCCTTGTGCGGGGTTGCGGAGAGCACCGCGACCAGACCGTCGTCGGGAACTCGCCGACCCGGCTGGGTGATCCCGGAGTTGCCCAGGAACGCGCGCTTGCCGATCGTGGCCGGGCCGACGTGGATCCAGCCGCCGCCGAGTTCGTAGGAACCCACCATGGTGTCGTCGGCCAGGAACGCGCCGTCCTCGACGACGGTGAACCTGGGGATGAGCAGCGCGGTGGAGATCTCGGTGCCCTTGCCGATGGTGGCGCCCAGCAGGCGCAACCACACGGGTGTCAGCAGGCTGGCGTAGATCGGGAACAGGTAGTTGCGGGCCGCGTCCATCAGGCGTTCGGTCGCCCACAGCTGCCAGCCCACCCGGCTGCGCACCGGGTGATATCCCTCGCGCAGACCCAGGGACAGCAGTCGCACCCCGATCACCGTCACCGCCGCGTAGAGCGCGACGGAGACCAGCGTCGCCACCGGCGCCCACAGCAGCGCCGGACCGATCGCGGCGCGCAGCGTGCCGGCGTCGCGGACGGCCCAGCCGATCACGGCCAGCCCGGCGCCGAGCGCCAGCAGGGGCAGCGCGCCCAGGAGCACCGAGGTGATGCCGTAGACGGCCACCCACCAGGGGGACCGGGGCGGCCGGTGGTCCGGCCAGGGATGGCGGGCCTTGCCGGATTTCACCGCCGGGGAGCCCTTCCAGTACTGGCCGTTCTTGACCTTGCCCACCACCCCGGATCCGGGGGCGATGTCCGCGTTCTTGCCCACCACCGCACCCGGCAACAGCGTGGTGCGCGCGCCGACGGTGGCGTCGTCGCCGATCGTCACGGTGCCGACGTGGAAGAGGTCACCGTCGATCCAGTGCCCGGACAGGTCCACCTCCGGTTCGACCGAACTGCGATGGCCCAGGGTGAGCATCCCGGTCACCGGCGGCGCGGAGTGCAGGTCCACGCCCCTGCCGACGTCATTACCCAGCGCCCGCGCGTAGTACACCAGCCAGGGCGCGCCGGCCAGGTTCTCCGCGCCGCTGGCGTCGGCGAGACGTTCGGCCAGCCACACCCGCAGGTGTTCGCCGCCGCCGCGACGGTAGGTGCCCGGTCGCAGGCCCGACAACAACGTGCGTGCGCACAGCACGGCGATGCCCATCCGGCCCGGCGGGGTGATGAACACCAGAAACGCCGCCAGGATCCACCACCAGTTCAGCGGCACCAGCCACGGCGCCGGCCCCGAGTTCGGCCAGAGGCTCAGCACCACGTTGTTGGCGATCGCCAACCAGGTCACCCACTGCAGCCCGGTCAGCGTGGCCAGCGGCAGCATCAGCGCCACCTGGGCGGCCTGGGCGGCCGGCGGGGTCGGGTCCACGTGCCGCGGCGTCGCCTTCACCGGCGGGTCAAGTTCGTCCAGAAAGCCGGCCAGCGAACCCAGCCGCGGATGGTCGTAGAGCTGGGCGACGGTCAGCTGCGGATAGCGCTCGCGCAGCGCGGCCACCAGCTGGGCGGCCGACAGGGACCCGCCGCCGAGGGCGAAGAAGTCCGCCTCGGGACCGTCGACCTGGGCGCCGAGCACATCGCGCCACAGACCGGCCAGCCAGCCCGTCGTACCGCCCAGATCCGCGGTGTCGCGATCCTCCTCATCGCCGACGGGCCAGGGCAGGGCGTCGCGGTCCACCTTGCCCGAGGTGCGGGTGGGCAGCTCGTCGACCACCACGAGCCGGGGCACCAGCGCCGCCGGCAGTTGCTCGGCCAGCGCGGCACGGGCCGCGGCGATGTCGAAGTCCGGGTCGGCACTGGCCACATATCCCACCAGAAGCGGTGTGCCGCTGGCGGTTCGGCGCACCGCGGCCGCCCCACCCGACACCCCGGGCAGGTGCACCAGCGCCGAGTCGACCTCGCCGAGTTCGATCCGCCGGCCGCCGACCTTGACCTGATCGTCGGCGCGGCCCTGGAAGTACAGGCCGTCGGGTTCCAGGCGCACCAGGTCGCCGCTGCGGTAGGCCCGCTGCCAGCCGATCGACTCCAGCGGGGCGTACTTCTCGGCGTCCTTCTCCGGATCCAGGTACCGGGCCAGCCCGACACCGCCGATCACCAGTTCGCCGATCTCGCCGTAGCGCACCGGCTGCCCGGTGCCGTCGACCACCGCCAGATCCCAGCCGGGCAGGGGCAACCCGATGCTGATCGGGCCGTGCCCGTCGAGCCGAGCGCCGCACGCCACCACGGTGGCCTCGGTGGGGCCGTAGGTGTTCCAGACCTCCCGGCCCTCCACCGCCAGCCGCTCGGCGAGTTCCGGCGGGCAGGCCTCGCCGCCGAAGATCAGCAGCCGGACCTGTTCGAGGGCTTCGGCCGGCCACAGCGCGGCCAGGGTCGGCACCGTGGAGACCACGGTGATGTCCCGGGACACCAGCCACGGTCCGAGGTCCATGCCGCTGCGGACCAGCGAGCGCGGGGCCGGCACCAGGCAGGCACCGTGGCGCCAGGCCAGCCACATCTCCTCACACGATGCGTCGAATGCCACCGACAGTCCGGCCAGGACCCGGTCGCCGGGACCGATCGGATTGTCCTGCAATAAGATTCGCGCTTCCGCATCGACGAAGGCCGCCGCATTGCGATGGGTCACCGCGACGCCCTTGGGGGTGCCGGTCGAGCCGGACGTGAAGATGATCCAGGCGTCGTCGCGGGCCAGCGGTGCGCCCGCACGCCATCCGCGCGACGAGCCGGTGGCCCGGCTCAGGCCGGCTTCGGTGATCGTCCCGACGACACCCGCCTCGCCGAACACCAGATCCGCCCGTTCCTGCGGGTCGTCGGCGTCCACCGGCACGTAGGCGGCCCCGGCGGCCAGGATGGACAGGATGGCCACGTACAGCGCGTAGCTGCCCGACGGCATCCGTACGCCGATGCGGTCGCCGCGGCCGATCCCGCGGGCCCCCAGCCATTCGACGCTGGCCTCGACATCCTCGATCAGTTCGCTATAGGTCAGCTGCACGGTGCCGTCGTCGATCGCCGGTGCGTCGGGGTGACGCGCGGCGGTGTCGCGCAGGATGTCGACCAGCGTGCGCGGCTCCGGGGCCTGCGCCGACAGCAGGTACTGGGCGGGGATTTCCGGTGCCGGGGCGGCTGTCACAAGTCGAAAATACTAAGCCCCCGCGGTGTCGGCAGCGCCGCATGACGGGCGCGCCGGGCCGACGCGCCGAATGGCTACGGCGTCGCGGAAGCAATCCGGTGGACGGAGCCCGACTTCGCAATTTCCGGCCGGACCTGACAGACTTGGTTTCCAAGAGGGGAGTACTCCTTCGCCGCGGAGTCGTCATCACGTCGACCGTCATCGGGCGACCGGCGCCGCGGGCCGGTGAATTTCCGCGCCGGCGGAAGAGACCTCTGGCGTTTTTCCACGGCCGGAGGACTCTGCATTGAACGTTTCCCAGCTCGAATGGCTCGTCACCCTCGGTGTGACGGTGGCGGTGCTGCTGTTCGACGTCGTGGTGATCGCCCGCAACCCGCACGAGCCGACCACCCGGGAGTGTGCCCGTGCGCTCGTTGTCTACGTCGGGCTCGCGATCGGTTTCGGCGTCTGGCTGTGGAACTTCCACAGCCGGCAGTTCGCGCTGGAGTTCTATGCGGGCTGGCTGACCGAGTACAGCCTGTCGATCGACAACCTGTTCATCTTCATCATCATCATGGCCAGCTTCAAGGTGCCCAAGAAGTACCAGCAGCAGGCCCTGATGGTCGGCATCATTCTGGCGCTGATCTTCCGCGGCATCTTCATCGCCCTCGGCGCGGTCGCCATCGAGCGGTTCTCCTGGATGTTCTATCTGTTCGGCGCGTTCCTGGTGTACACGGCGATCAAGCTGGTGCGCGACACCGAACACGACGACGACGCCGAGAACCGGATCGTGCGCTTCGCCCGGCAGCACATGAGCTTCACGGACAAATGGGACGGCCTGCGGCTGTGGATCCGGGACAACGGCAAGCGCGTCATGACGCCGATGTTCCTGGTCATCGTCGCGCTGGGCACCACCGACCTGATGTTCGCGCTGGACTCCATCCCGGCGATCTACGGTCTGACCCGCGAGCCCTACATCGTGTTCACCGCCAACGTCTTCGCCCTAATGGGCCTGCGTCAGCTGTACTTCCTGCTCGGCGACATGCTCAGCCGGCTGGTCTACCTGTCGCAGGGGCTGGCGTTCATCCTGTTCTTCATCGGCGTGAAGCTGTTCCTGCACGCACTGCACGAGAACGAACTGCCGTTCGTCAACGGCGGCGAGGGTGTACACGTACCGGAGATCCCGACGCTGTGGAGCCTGGGCGTCATCATCCTGACGCTGTTCGTCACGATGATCGCCAGCCTGGTCAGGACCCGGGTCGAGTCGAAATCCGGCTGAGCGCGATCACCAGTTCTGAAAGCCGCCCTCCGGGCCGAGCATGCGCTCCAGCCGGGTCCGGTTGATCTTGGCCAGTTCGTTGCGGACGACCTTGCGTTCGGTCTCCTCGTCGTGATGCATGCGATCGTCGATCGCGGTCAGCACCTCGGCGGGCGAGCAGCCGCCGACACACATCACGAATCCGAACCCGAAGTGGTCCGCGTAGCCGTTGGCGGCCGCCGACAGGCGGGCCATCACGGCCGGATCGTCATCCCAGATCGAGCACTGTTCGGCCTGTGAGCGGGCGCTGCGCGGACGGCGCCCGATGTGCGGGTAGGCGTCGAGGATCCGGTCGATCGCCGCTTCGGGCAGGCTGAAGAGCAGCGTGTCGGCGCGCCGGAACAGCGCGTCGTGGCCGGCGTACGGCCGGGCGTCGGCCAGGTCGCCGGCCAGGGCGACGCTGTAGCAGCACTCGTAGAGCGCGTGGACGGCCTTGTGTTGCGAGAGTTCGTTGAAGGCGTCCAGGCCTATCCCCTGATGCATCAGCACACCTGGAATGATCCGGGCCGCAGGGCACCACCGCGTTACGCCGTGTTACGGCGATGCAAATTCCTCTGTGGCGCTCGTCACCAGCGCTTGTGGCCCGCGGTCTTGAACCGCTCCAGCGACCGTTGCACCTCGGCCTCGGCATCCGCGCGGCCCACCCAGTCGGCGGCCTCGACGAACTTGCCCGGCTCGAGGTCCTTGTAGTGCACGAAGAAATGTTTGATCGCGTCCAGTTCGAACGCGGAGACGTCGCCGAGGTCTTGGATGTGGTCCCACCGGCTGTCACCGGCCGGCACGCACAGCACCTTGTCGTCGCCGCCGGCGTCGTCGACCATCTTGAACATCGCCACGGGCCGGGCCGCCACGATCACCCCGGGATGCACCGACTCCGGCAGCAGCACCATCGCGTCCAGCGGATCGCCGTCCTCGCCGAGGGTGTCCTCGATGAACCCGTAGTCCGCCGGGTAGCCCATCGGGGTGTAGAGGTAGCGGTCCAGCCGGAGGCGGCCGGTATCGTGGTCCACCTCGTACTTGTTGCGCTGACCCTTCGGGATTTCGATGGTCACATCAAATTCCACTGCATGACTCCTTGGATGCCGGCGGGGTCTGTCTATGGTCGGGCACACCCTAACGGAGCGATACCCTGCAGTACATGCATCCCACCCGTTGGCGCCGCTCCACGCATTTCGCGGTCGGGCTGGGAGTGGTCGTGCTGACCGCGGTGCTCGTCGCGGCCACGGTGTTCCTGACCGGCGCGGTCGGGGGTGACCGCAACCGGATTCCCGACCCGCCGCCGGCGGTGGCCGCGCCCGGGGTCACGCCGGTCGACGGGTCCGCGCCGGTGCCGACGTCGGCGGGGCTGGCCGCCGCGCTCGCCCCGCCGCTGGCCGATCCGGACCTGGGGGTGATCACCGGCCGCGTCGCGGACGCGCAGACTGGAAAGATGTTGTGGCAGCAGGGTTCTGACGTGCCGATGCAGCCCGCGTCGACGAACAAGGTCCTGACCGCCGCCGCGGCGCTGCTGACCCTGGACCGCGACGAGCGGGTGACCACCAAGGTGGTGGCCGCCGACGCCGCGGCGCAGCCCGCGGTGCCTTCCGGTGTGATCGTCTTGGTCGCCGGGGGCGATCCGACGTTGTCGGCGGCGCCACCCGACCAGGACCCCTGGTATCCGGGGGCCGCCCGGATCGGCGACCTGGCCGCGCAGGTGCGCGGCAGCGGGATCAAACCGACCGCGGTGCTGGTGGACACCTCGCTGTTCTCCGGCCCGGAGCTGGCGCCGGGCTGGGATCCCGCCGACATCGAGGGCGGTGATTTCGCCCCGATCGAACCGGTGATGCTCGACGGCGGCCGCACGCAGCCCGTCAGCGTCGAATCCCGGCGCTCCCTGACGCCCGCGCTCGACGCCGGCCGGGCCCTGGCCGTCGCGCTGGGCGTCAACCCCGCCACCGTCACCACCGCACCCGGTCCCGCCGCCGGCCGGGAACTGGCATCGGTGCAGTCCGCGCCGCTGATCGAACGGCTCCGCCAGATGGTGTCGGCGTCCGACAACGTGATGGCGGAGAGCATCGCCCGGGAGGTGGCCGGGCACACGCAGCGGCCGCGCAGTTTCGCCGGTGCGGTCGCCGCCGTCACCGACCGGTTGTCGCAGGCCGGCGTGAGCATGAAGGGTGCCACCCTGGTCGACTCGAGCGGCCTGTCGGTGCTCGACCGGCTCACCGCGACCACCCTCGATGACGTCGTCGGGCGGGCCGCGGGCCCCGATCAGCCGGAGCTGCGGCCGCTGCTGGATCTGCTGGCCGTCGCCGGCGGCAGCGGCACCCTGTCCGAGCGGTTCCTGGACCCGGCCGCCGGCCGGATGGCGGCGGGCTGGCTGCGCGCCAAGACCGGCTCGCTGACCGCCACCAACGCGCTGGCCGGCGTCGTCACCGACCGCGGCGGGCGGGTCCTGACGTTCGCCCTGATCTCCAACGGCGCGGGCCCGAGCGGCCGGACCGCGATCGACACGCTGGCCGCGACCCTGCGCACGTGCGGATGCGGCGCATGACCGATACCACCGACACCCACGCCGGCACGGCGCCGACCGTCGGCCGCTCCGTGGACTGGGCGGTCGCCGCGGCGGTCGGCGAACGGCTGGCGCGGCCGGCGCCGCCGGTCACCGACTACACCCGCACGCAGGTGATCGAGGAGCTGGCCGCGGCATCGCGCGCCGCGGAACCGCCGGTGCGCGAGGTCACCGGACTGCACACCGAGGGTCCGATCCCCGACGCCCGGATCGTCGACCGACGGCAGTGGGTCCGGGCCGCCGCCGAGTCGATGCGGGTGATGACCGGAGGTGACAGCGGTCCCGGACCCGACGGGTCCCGGCCGCATCCGTTCGCCGCGGTGACGGGCAAGGTGGCCGGCGCGCAGACCGGAGCGGTCCTGTCGTTCGTGTCCTCGGGCATCCTGGGCCAGTACGACCCGTTCGGCAGCGCCGACGGGCTGCTGCTGGTCTATCCGAATGTGATCGCCGTGGAACGGCAGCTGCGGCTGCGGCCCTCCGATTTCCGGCTCTGGGTGTGCCTGCACGAGGTGACCCACCGGGTCCAGTTCACCGCGAATCCCTGGCTCGCCGAACACATGTCGCGTCAACTGGCCACCCTGACCCATGACATCGGTGAGGACGTCGGCGCGGTGGCCGGCCGGCTGGCGGCGCACCTGCGCGACCGGCGCAACGGCGGCGGGGCCGATGATCCGAATTCGCTTGGCGTGCTGGGCGTCATGCGGGCGGTGCAGTCCGAACCGCAACGCCGGGCGCTGGACCGGCTACTGGTGCTCGGCACCCTGCTCGAGGGGCACGCCGATCACGTGATGGATGCCGTCGGGCCCGCCGTGGTGCCCAGCGTCGCCACCATCCGCAACCGCTTCGACGCCCGGCGGCAACGCAAACAGCCTCCGCTGCAACGCATTCTGCGCGCGCTGCTGGGGATCGACGCCAAACTGTCGCAGTACACCCGGGGCAAGGCGTTCGTCGACGAGGTCGTCGGCCGGGTCGGAATGGACCGGTTCAACCGGATCTGGGACAGCCCGGCCACCCTGCCCCTGCCCGACGAGATCGACCAACCGCAGCGATGGATCGACCGGGTGCTCTGAATCGGGTGCGCTCCGCCGTGCGCGACTTCGCCGCGGCGTACCTGCCCGACGCCGACCGCTGGTGCGTCGCCCTGTCCGGCGGCCCGGACTCGCTGGCGCTGACGGCGGCGGCCGCCCGGGTGCTGCCCACGACGGCGCTGATCGTCGACCACGGCCTGCAGCCCGGCTCCCGCGCGGTGGCCGAATCCGCCGCCGATCAAGCGATCGAACTGGGATGTGTTGGCGCCCGGATTCTTTCGGTTGCGGTCGGGACGGCGGGCGGACCGGAGGCGGCGGCCCGCACGGCGCGTTACACCGCGCTGGACGACGCCCGCGCCGGCGCCCCGGTCCTGATCGGTCACACCCTCGACGATCAGGCCGAGACCGTCCTGCTGGGTCTCGGCCGCGGTTCGGGACCGCGGTCGATCGCCGGGATCAGGCCCTACGACCCGCCCTGGTGCCGGCCGCTGCTGGCACGGCGACGCGCCGAGACCGAGGCGGCGTGCGCGGAACTGGGAATCACCCCGTGGCGCGATCCGCACAACGAGGACCCGCGGTTCACCCGGGTCCGGTTGCGCGCCGAGGTGCTGCCCCTGCTGGAGGAGGTCCTCGGCGGCGGGGTGGCCGAGGCGCTGGCGCGCACCGCGACGGCCCTGCAGGCCGACGGGGAGGTCCTCGACGCGATCGCCGAACGGACGCTCGCCGACGCCGGGGCCGCGGGAACGGGGCTACCGGTCACCGCGCTGGCGGCGCTGCCGCAGGCCATCCGGCTCCGGGTCATCCGGGCCTGGCTGCAGGCCGGCGGCGCGGTGCGGCTGAGTTCCAAACAGATCCTGGGCGTCGATGCGCTGGTCACCGCCTGGCGCGGCCAGGGCGGTGTCGCGGTCGGCAGCGAACTGTCCGGACAACGGCTGTTCGCCGGGCGCCGCGACGGCGTCCTGACGATGTACCGGCAGCCGCTGTGACGGATCAGGGTGGTTCTCACGGCCCGGGCATGGCAACCTAGTCCCGTGCCAGCCCACACAACCGAGTTGTACTCGGGGGACATCAGGTCGGTGTTGCTGTCCGAAGACCAGATCCGGACCCGAACGGCCGAGCTGGCCGAGTTGGTGGCGCAGGACTACCGCGACGCCGGTGGGGCGCAGGACCTGCTGCTGGTGACGGTGCTCAAGGGTGCGGTCATGTTCGTCACCGACCTGGCCCGCGCCATCCCGCTGCCCACCCAGCTGGAATTCATGGCGGTCAGCTCCTACGGATCGTCGACGTCGTCGTCGGGCGTGGTCCGCATCCTCAAGGATCTCGATCGCGACATCCACGACCGGGACGTGCTGATCGTCGAGGACATCATCGACTCCGGTCTGACCCTGTCGTGGTTGCTGCGTAACCTGGCCAGCCGGCAGCCCCGTTCACTGCGGGTGTGCACGCTGCTGCGCAAACCCGAAGCGATGAAGGCCAAGGTCGACGTCGCCTACATCGGCTTCGACATCCCCAACGAGTTCGTCGTCGGATACGGCCTGGACTACGCCGAGCGGTACCGCGATCTGCCCTACATCGGCACCCTGGACCCCAAGGTCTATACGCACTGAAGAGGCTCACATGACCCGGACCGCGCTGCGCATCTGTCCCCTGTGCGAGGCCACCTGCGGGTTGACCCTGAGCATCGACTCGGATCGGGTGGTGGCGGCCCGCGGGGACGCGGACGACGTCTTCAGCGCCGGGTTCGTCTGCCCCAAGGGGGCCAGTTTCGGCGAACTCGACAGCGATCCGGATCGGCTCACCCGGCCGCTGGTGCGCCGCGACGGCGTCCTCACCGAGGTCGGCTGGGACGAGGCCTTCGCGACGGTCGCGCAGCGGCTGACCGCGGTGGTCGCCGAGCACGGCGGCCCGTCGGTGGGTGTGTACCTGGGCAACCCGAACGCCCACACCATGGCCGGCGCGCTGTACCCGCCGCTGATCATCAAGGCGCTGCGCACCCGCAACGTGTTCAGCGCCAGCACCCTGGACCAGATGCCCAAGCAGGTCGCGCTGGGCCACATGTTCGGTAACCCGTTCGCGTTCACGGTGCCCGACATCGACCGCACCGATCACCTCGTGATCATCGGCGCCAATCCGATGGTCTCCAACGGCAGCCTGGCCACCGCGGCGGACATCCCGGGCAAGCTGCGGGCGCTGCGCCGGCGCGGCGGCACGCTGACGGTGATCGACCCGGCTCGCACCCGCACCGCCGCGCTGGCCGACCGGCACCTGGCGCCGCGACCGGGGACCGACGGTCTGCTGTTGCTGGCCGTCGTGCACGTGCTGTTCGACGAGGACCTCGTCGCCGACGACCTCGGCGGCATCGCCGAACACGTCACCGGCGTCGAGACCGTGCGCACCCTGGCCGCCGACTTCGCGCCCGAGGCGGTCGCCGACAGTTGTGACGTTGCGGCACAGGACATCCGGCAGCTGGCGCGCGACATCGCGGCGGCGCCGTCGGCCGCCGTGTACGGGCGGATCGGGACCTCGACCGTCGAGTTCGGCACCCTGGGCAGTTGGCTGGTCGACGTCGTCAACGTGCTGACCGGCAATCTGGACCGTCCCGGCGGCGTGATGTTCCCGCTCGGTCCGACCGCGCCGGCGCCCCGGCCGCCGCGCCCGGGCCGCGGGTTCGTCACCGGCCGCTGGCACAGCCGGGTGTCCGGGCATCCGGAGGCGGCCTCGGAGCTCCCGGCCGCGGCCCTGGCCGAGGAGATCGACACCCCGGGAGACGGCCAGATCCGCGCGCTGATCACCGTCGCGGGCAACCCGGTGCTCTCGGCGCCCGACGGCGACCGGCTCGCCAAGGCGCTCGACGGGGTGGATTTCATGCTGAGTATCGACCCGTACCTGAACGAGACCACCTGTCACGCCGACGTCATCCTGCCGCCACCGCCGCCGAGCCAGTGCGGCCATTTCGACTTCGCGTTGAACAACCTCGCGGTGCGGGCCAACGCCCGCTATTCACCGCCGGTGCTCCCGCTGTCGCAGGGCCGTCCCGACGAGGCCGAGATCCTGTCCCGGATCGCGCTCATTCTCTACGGGATGGGGCCCGACGCCGACCCGGCGCTGGTCGACGCCCAGGTGATCGGGGCGACGCTGGCCCGGGAAACCGCGGACCCGCACTCGCCGGTGGCCGGGCGCGACGTCGACGAGCTGACGGCGATGCTGACCGGCGACCGCGGCTACGAGCGGCGCCTCGACATGATGCTGCGCCTCGGCCCGTACGGCGACGCGTTCGGTGCCCGGCCCGCCGGGTTGACGCTGGCGCGGCTGCTGGCCGAGCCGCACGGGGTGGACCTCGGGCCGCTGCAACCCCGGCTGCCCGGGGTGCTGCGCACCCCGTCGGGCAAGGTCGAGCTCGCGCCCGCGGCTCTGGTCGCCGAGACGGTCCGGTTGCGGGACCGAATGGGTTGCGGCGCAGACGAACTCGTGTTGATCGGTCGTCGGCACCTGCGCTCCAACAACAGTTGGATGCACAACCTGCCGGCACTGGCCGGCGGCACCAACCGGTGCACCCTGCACATGCACCCCGACGACGCGGCCCGGCTCGGCATCGGGGACGACACGGAAACGGCGGTGGTCAAGAGCGCCGGCGGGGAGATCATCGTGCCCGTCGAGGTCACCGACACCATCCGGCCGGGCGTGGTGTCCCTGCCGCACGGCTGGGGTCACGACCGGGCCGGCACCCGGATGACGGTCGCGGCGGGCCGGCCCGGTGCGAACGTCAACCAGCTCAACGACGGCACCCTGCTGGATCCCCTGTCGGGGACCGCGGTGCTCAACGGTCTGCCGGTGACGGTCTCGGCGTCGTCGTAGTCCTATAGTAAATATTGCTATAGTTGCGACATGGGCGCGCGCGTCGAGACTCTTCGACAGGCCATGGTCGAAACCGGCATGAGTCAGTCGCGACTCGCCCGGCTCAGCGGTGTGCGCCAGCCCAGCATCAGCCAGTTCCTCGCGAATAAAGTCGACTTCAGTGACGAGCAGCTCGAGCGCCTCCTGTTCTGCATGGGTTACCGGCTTGAAGTCACACGTCGGGCGTTGCTCGTCGAGCTCACCCGCTCGGAGTTGCGATCCTGGAAGCTGCACCGCCAGTTGGCGACGCATCTGACGCCGTCGACGCTCGCCGAATGGCGCCCGACAATTCTGGCCAACGTCGCGCGGTTATGCGGGTCAGTCCGCGGACAGCCACATATCCGCAACCTGCGGCGATGGGAGGACCTTGCGGTCACTGCGGACGTCGCGGGAATACGTCGCGCATTGACCGGCTTGGACCGCGACTCCATCGAGATGCGTGAAGTCAGTGCAATGGGCGGGCTGCTGCCGGACTCTGAACGCCAGGAAGCACTGCAAGGCGACCGCTGATGCGCCGCGACCAGTTGGAACACGCAATCCGCACCGCTTGTCAGATCACTGGGCAACTTGAGGTGATTGTCGTTGGCTCCCAAGCCATCCTGGGTAGCTTTCCCGAGTACGAACTCCCCGCATTGGCAACTATGTCGATGGAGGTCGACATTCTGCCCATCACTGACGACAACGACCGGACCCTTGAGCTTGCCGACCTGATCGCCGGCGTCGCCGGCGAATTCTCATCGTACGAACAAGTCCATGGTTTCAGCATCGACGGTGTCGACTCGAGCACCGCCGTGCTTCCTGACGGCTGGCGAACTCGGTCGTCAGGGTGCAGAACGCCAATACCGCAGCCCCCAGCGGTGATCCTCGGTACACCGGTTGGTGTCTCGACAAAGAAGATCTGTGCGTGGCCAAGTTGTGCGCGTTCAGAGAAAAGGATGTCAACTTCGTCAACGCATTGATTGGCGATGGTCTGGTTGACCCAGGAGTGATCTGGGATCGGCTGAAAACCGTTGGAGATCAGTACAGTTCGAGCATAGAACGTGCCACGAGCTGGCTCATCTCGCGGATAGATCCCAGTTCGCTAGCTTAGCTTGCCAGCGCGTTGTAGGGCGGTTCCAATGTCCCGCTCGATTCGTTCGCGGCCTTCGGTATAACGGCTCTCACGAGGTGTTCTAACCGAGTTCCCAGACGGCGGTGACTTCGAAACTGACGGTCTGCTGACCCGGCTCGATGGGCACCGCCGACACGGCGGCCTCGGACATGGGACCGCGCGGCATGGGCACCGGCACCGGGGTGGCCGCACCCGGAACCTCCGAGATCGACAGCACGTTGCCGAGTTTGAGGCCGGACAGGTCGGCGAACTGCTGGGCCCGGTCCTTCGCGTCGTTGAAGGCGCGCGCCCGGGCGTCCCTGAGCAGTTGCGAGTCGTCGTTGATCGACAGGTTCACCGAGTTCAGCCGCGTCGCGTTGCCGCCGGTGCTGGTGATCACGGCCAGCACCCGCGACGCGGTGCTCAGATCGCGGACCGTCACGGTGAACCCGTTGCCCGCCTGGTATCCGGTCACCGTGGTGCCGTCGGAACCATATTGCGACTGCAGGGTGACGTTGCTGGTGGCGATGTCCTTGCGGTCGACGCCGGCGGTCACCAGTGCCTCGACGACGGCCTGCTGGCGCTCGTTGGTCTGGTTCATCACCGTGGTGACGTCGGGCCCGGTGAACGTGACCGTCGCGTTGACGGTCAGGGTGTCCGGGGCGCCCTGGACCTTTCCGGTGCCGACCACGGTCACCTGGCGTGGCGACCCGCCGGCAGGCGGCGGTGCCGGTTTGGCGTCACACCCGGCGACCAGGGCACCGACCAGCAGTGCGCCGACCAACAGCATGAGCAGCTTCACGACTCGCATGAGCAGACATTAGCGCGCACGGGCGACTGTCATCCCATGGAACTAGCCTCGGTCGTGTCATGGCAACCACCTGCCATCCTCGCCACCTGGCAGGACGGCGTCCTCGACCTCGACGCCTGACCCCGGGTCACCAGCCGCCGGTGTCCTGGCGGCAGAAATCCAGGAACTCCAACAGGATTCGATTCACCTCGGCGGCGCTGTCCTGCGGGATCCAGTGGCCGGCATCGTCGAGCCACTCCTCGCGGTAGTACCCGGTGACCACCTCGCGGGCCCGGTCGGTGCGGGTGAACCCGAGCACCGGGTCGGCCCGGCCGCCGATGAACAACGCCGGAACCGAGATCGTCGCGGACGGCACCTGCGCGGTGGTCGCCCAGTTGCGGTCCATGTTGCGGTACCAGTTCAGCCCGCCGGTGAAACCCGTCCGGCCGAACTCCGACGCGTAGAAATCAAGATCTTCGGCGGTCAACCAGTTCGGCAGCGGGGCGTCGGCCGCCCCGGCCAGGAGCGAACGCAGGGTGGCCCGCGGGTCGGCGCCCAGTTCGGCGTCCGCGACGCCCGGCTCCTGGAACCGCAGGATGTAGAAGTCGTCGCCGAACTTGCGGAACGCCGCCGTCGGCGCCGTGCGCGGCCGAGGCACCGGCGGGACGCTGAGCCCGGCGACGGCGGCCACCCGGTCCGGGTGCAGCTGGGCGAGGTTCCAGACCACCGTCGCGCCCCAGTCGTGGCCGATGAACACTGCTTTCGCGGCTCCGACGGCATCCAGCAGCGCGACGAGGTCGCCGGTCAGGGCGTGGATGTCGTAGGCGGTGACCTCCCCCGGACACGACGAGCCGCCGTACCCGCGCTGATCGGGTGCCAGCACCCGATAGCCGGCCGCGGCCAGCGCCGGGATCTGGCGGCGCCAGGTGTAGGCCAGCTCGGGGAATCCATGCGTCAGCACTACCAGCGGGGCCCCGGGCCGGCCCGCCCGGATTACGTTGAGCCGCACTTCGGCGGGCCCGTCGACCGTGATCAAGGCGCTGTCCGTCACCGCTTCACCGAAGCACATGATTTCTCCAGGTGGGAACTTCCGTTCGTTGAGCTAGCGGTAGCCTGAACATTTACCGCGCGCATCTTGGAAGGACCGGGGCCGGGCAAACAGTGACGCCGGGCTGATGATATCGATGAATCGACACCAACGATGAACCGAAAGAACGTGATCCGCACGCTGACGGCGATCGCCGTCGTGTTGCTGGTGGGCTGGTCCTTCTTCTACTTCGGCGACGACACCCGCACGTACAAGCCGGTCGACACCTCCGTTGCGGTGGCCCAGATCAACGCCGGCAACGTCAAGAGCGCCCAGATCGACGACCGCGAGCAGCAGGTCCGGCTGGAACTCAAGAACGCCAACTCCGACACGGCCGACTCCACCAAGATCATCAGCAAGTTCCCGACGGGCTACGCGGTAAACCTCTTCGACGCCCTGCAGGCCAAGAACACCCAGGTCAACACCGTGGTGAATCAGGGCAGCATGCTCGGTTCCCTGCTGATCTACATGCTGCCGCTGCTGCTGCTGGTCGGCCTGGTCATGATGTTCTCCCGGATGCAGACCGGCGGCCGGATGGGCTTCGGTTTCGGCAAGTCCCGCGCCAAACAGCTGTCCAAGGACATGCCCAAGACCACGTTCGCCGACGTCGCCGGCGCCGACGAGGCGGTCGAGGAGCTCTACGAGATCAAGGACTTCCTGCAGAACCCGGCGCGCTATCAAGCGCTGGGCGCCAAGATCCCCAGGGGCGTGTTGCTCTACGGTCCGCCCGGCACCGGCAAGACGCTGCTGGCGCGCGCCGTCGCCGGCGAGGCCGGCGTCCCGTTCTTCACCATCTCCGGTTCGGACTTCGTGGAGATGTTCGTCGGCGTCGGCGCCTCCCGGGTGCGAGACCTGTTCGAGCAGGCCAAGCAGAACAGCCCGTGCATCATCTTCGTCGACGAGATCGACGCGGTCGGCCGCCAGCGCGGCGCCGGCCTCGGTGGTGGGCACGACGAACGCGAACAGACACTGAACCAGTTGCTCGTCGAGATGGACGGCTTCGGTGACCGCCAGGGCGTCATCCTGATCGCGGCCACCAACCGGCCCGACATCCTCGATCCCGCGTTGCTGCGCCCCGGCCGGTTCGACCGGCAGATCCCGGTGTCCAACCCCGACCTGGCCGGACGCAAGGCGGTGCTCCGGGTGCATTCGCAGGGCAAGCCGATCGCCCCGGACGCCGACATGGACGGGCTGGCCAAACGCACCGTCGGGATGTCCGGCGCGGACCTGGCCAACGTGATCAACGAGGCCGCGCTGCTGACCGCGCGCGAGAACGGCACCGTCATCACCGGCGCCGCCCTGGAGGAGGCGGTCGACCGCGTCGTCGGCGGGCCGCGCCGCAAGAGCCGCATCATCAGCGAGCAGGAAAAGAAGATCACCGCCTACCACGAGGCCGGGCACACGCTGGCCGGCTGGGCGATGCCGGACATCGAGCCGATCTACAAGGTGACCATCCTGGCCCGCGGCCGCACCGGCGGGCACGCGATGGCCGTGCCCGAGGACGACAAGGGCCTGATGACGCGCTCGGAGATGATCTCGCGGCTGGTGTTCGCGATGGGCGGGCGCGCCGCCGAGGAGTTGGTGTTCCGGGAGCCGACCACCGGCGCCTCATCGGACATCGACCAGGCCACCAAGATCGCCCGGGCGATGGTCACCGAGTACGGCATGAGCGCCAAGCTAGGCGCGGTGCGCTACGGCACCGAGCACGGCGATCCGTTCCTGGGCCGCACCATGGGAACTCAGGCCGACTACAGCCATGAGGTGGCCCGGGACATCGACGACGAGGTCCGCAAGCTCATCGAGGCCGCGCACACCGAGGCCTGGGAGATTCTCTCCGAGTACCGCGACGTGCTGGACACGCTGGCCGGTGAACTGCTGGAGAAGGAGACCCTGCACCGCCCCGAACTGCAGAAGGTCTTCGGCGACGTGCGCAAGCGGCCGCGGATCACCGCCTTCGACGATTTCGGCGGGCGCATCCCGTCCGACAAGCCGCCCATCAAGACCCCGGGCGAGCTGGCCATCGAGCGCGGCGAGGAATGGCCGAAGCCGGTTCCCGAGCCGGCCTTCAAGTCGGCCATCGCGGCCGCCGAGGCGGAGCGGCGGACCGGCCCGAACGGATCCAACGGCGGCTACGGCGGCCCGAACGGCGGCTACGGCGGCCCGAACGGAGCGCCGAACGGCGGCCCGAACGGGGGGCCCACCCAGCCCGACTACGGTGCCCCCGCCGGCTGGCACGCACCCGGTTGGCCACCGCGCGATCAACCACCGGGCTACTGGTATCCGCCGCCGCCGCCGGCCTGGCAGCCCCCGCCCGCCCCACACGATCAGCAGCCCCACCCGTACCAGCCCTATCCGAACCATGGTCAACACCCGGAGGCCGGCCGCACCGGCGGGCGCCACCAGGCGGATGACCGGGGGGACACCACCCGGCCGCGGCCGCCGGCGCACGGCTGATCACGAAAACGGAAGGGCGACATGACTGCAGAGGTGTCGGAAGTGTCCGGCGGCGCCGCGGCCGCATCGGCCACCGTTGGGGTGTTCGATCAGGCGCGCGCCGAGGCCGCCGTCCGCGAACTGCTCTACGCGATCGGTGAGGATCCGGACCGCCATGGGCTCGTCGACACCCCGGCCCGGGTCGCCCGCGCCTACCGCGAGGTGTTCGCGGGGCTGTACGAGAATCCCGACGACGTGCTGAACACCACGTTCGACGAGCAGCATGACGAGCTGGTGCTCGTGAAGCAGATCCCGATGTATTCCACCTGCGAGCACCACCTGGTCTCCTTCCACGGCGTCGCGCACGTCGGCTACATCCCGGGCGTCGACGGCCGGGTCACCGGGTTGTCGAAGATCGCCCGGGTCGTCGACCTGTATGCCAAGCGTCCGCAGGTCCAGGAGCGGCTGACCGGTCAGATCGCCGACGCGGTGATGCGCAAGCTCGATCCGCGCGGGGTCATCGTCGTCGTCGAGGCCGAGCACCTGTGCATGGCGATGCGCGGTGTGCGCAAGCCCGGAGCGGTGACCACCACGTCGGCTGTCCGCGGACAGTTCAAGACCGACAAGGCATCTCGAGCCGAGGCGCTGGACCTGATATTGCGTAAATGACGCAAACACGTCGGCTGCGCACACAGGTCATGGGGGTCGTCAATGTCACCGACGACTCCTTCTCCGACGGCGGCCGCTACCTGGACTGTGCCGCGGCTGTCGAACACGGACTGGAGCTGGCGGCCGACGGTGCCGGCATCATCGACGTCGGCGGAGAATCCACCCGCCCCGGAGCGGTGCGGGTCGATCCGTCAGCCGAGGCGGCCCGGGTCCTTCCCGTCGTAAAATCGCTTGCTGCACAAGGACTTACCGTCAGTATCGACACCATGCACGCCGCGGTGGCGCGGGCGGCCGTGGAGAACGGGGCGGCGATCGTCAACGACGTGTCGGGCGGCCGCGCCGACCCGGCGATGGCCGGGGTGGTGGCCGAGGCCGGGGTGCCGTGGATCCTGATGCACTGGCGGTCGGTGTCCGCCGACGATCCGCACCGGGTGCCGCCCTACGGCGATGTCGTCGCGGAGGTGCGGGCCGAACTGCTGGGCGCGGTCGATGCCGCGGTGGCCGCCGGGGTCCGGCCGGACAACGTGATCATCGATCCCGGACTCGGTTTCGCCAAGACGGCACAACACAACTGGGCATTGCTGCACGCCCTGCCCGAACTGGTCGGTACCGGGATACCGGTCCTCATCGGCGCGTCCCGCAAGAGGTTCCTCGGTGCCCTGCTGGCGGCCGCCGGCGGCGAACCGCGCCCCCCGGACGGTCGGGAAACCGCCACCGCGGTCATCTCCGCACTGGCCGCCGGCAACGGTGCGTGGGGTGTCCGGGTGCACGACGTGCGCGCGTCGGTCGACGCGATCAAGGTGGTCGAGGCGTGGAATTCCAGGGGGGCGGGTGGCTGACCGAATCGAATTGCGCGGCTTGACCGTTCGCGGCAATCACGGTGTGTTCGACCATGAGCGTCGGGACGGCCAGGACTTCGTCGTCGACATCACCGTCTGGATAGATCTGGCCGCCGCGGCGGCCAGCGATCAGTTGGCGGACACCTACGATTACGGCACGCTCGCACAACGTGCCGCCGAGATCGTCGCCGGGCCGGCCCGCAACCTCATCGAGACGGTGGCGGCCGAGATCGCCGAGGACGTGATGCGCGATCAGCGGGTGTACGCCGTCGAGGTGGTGGTGCACAAGCCGTCGGCGCCTATTCCCTTGCAGTTCAACGACGTTGCCGTCACCGCCCGGCGCTCCCGCCGCGGTGGCCGGGGGGCCGGGCGGGATGGCGGGGGGAGCATCGCCGGATGACGCGGGTCGTACTGTCCATCGGCTCCAACCTCGGTGACCGGCTGGGCCGACTGCAATCGGTGGTCGATGCGCTCGGCGAGCGGGTCCGGGCCGTCTCGCCGGTGTACGAGACCGATCCGTGGGGCGGCGTCGATCAGGGCGCCTTTCTCAACGCGGTGCTGATCGCCGAGGATCCGCAGCGCGACGCCCACGACTGGTTGCGCTTCGCCCAGGATCTGGAACACGCCGCAGACCGGGTCCGCGGCCAGAAGTGGGGACCCCGAACTCTGGACGTCGACCTGGTCCGGGTGCAGCAGCGGGAGCCCGACGGCACGCTGCGCGAGGTGGTCTCCCGCGACCCCGCCCTGACGCTGCCGCACCCACTGACGCATCTGCGGGCCTTCGTGCTGATCCCCTGGCTGGACGTCGAGCCCGGCGCGCAGTTGCCCGTCGCCGACACCGAGCGCCTCGTCGCCCGGTTGCTCGCCGAACTCGACGCCGCCGAGCGCGACGGCGTGCGCCCGACCGCCCGGGCGCTGCACCCGTGACGCCCACCCGCACCCGCGACCTCGCCGCCACCGTGGCCGTGACGGCGGTCATCGGGTACGTGCTGGTGCTCTGGCTGTACCGGTGGTTTCCACCGCTGACCGTGTGGACGGGGCTGTCGCTGGCCGCGGTCGCCGTCGTCGAGGCGGGGTGGGGCGGTTACGTGCGCGCCAAGGTCAATGCCGGTGAGATCGGGTCCGGCGGCGACCGGCTGCATCCCATCGCGGTCGCGCGCAGTGTTGCCATCGCGCAGGCGTCGGCATGGGTGGGTGCGCTGGTGCTCGGCTGGTGGATCGGCGTGCTGGCCTATCTGCTGCCCCGCCGCGGCGAGTTGCAGGTGGCGGCGGCCGACACCGCCGGCGCCGTGGTGGCTGCCGTCTGCGCGCTGGCACTCGTGGCGGCCGCGCTGTGGTTGCAGCATTCCTGCAAGTCGCCTCCGCAAGACCCGTCGGAAAACACCGACACCGCAGCGGAGTAGCCGCACCGCGTGGAACCCGCGCCAACTACTTCGGGAAATGCCGATTGGCGCAACGGGTTCGGCGAGCTCTCGGCGGTACAGTCAGCCCCATGAGCGAACAGTTTCGCGGCGATCGGGTTCGCCGCGGCGGCCGGCGGCCGGGCTGGGCGCTCCTGACGGTGTTGCTGGTGCTCGCCATCGCGGCGAGTTGCGCGCTGGTGTTCACCAGCAGGATCGAGCTGCTGCGGCTGGCGATCATCCTGTCGCTGTGGGCCGCGGTGGTGGGCGCGTTCGTCTCGGTGACCTACCGCCGGCAGAGCGATCTCGACCAGGCCAAGGCCCGGGATCTGAAGACGGTCTACAACCTGCAACTGGACCGCGAGATCGCGGCCCGTCGCGAATACGAGCTCAACGTCGAAGCCCATCTGCGCCGCGAACTCGCTCACGAGGCGCGCGCCCAGGTGAACGACGAAGTCGTCGCGTTGCGCGCGGAACTGGCGGCGCTGCGGACCAACCTGGAGATCCTGTTCGACGCCGACCTGTCGCACCGGCCCGCGATCGAGCGCGACCGCGGTTACGCGGAGTGGACCGGCCCGGCCGGCATCGGTCCGGCCGGTGCCGGGGATGTCCCGGCCCGCCCGGATCGGGTGTCGAGCACCCGGATCACCGGGGGAGACGAGCACCCGGACCAGCTCGCCGAGGCGCGGACCGTCGGTACCCACGAGACCGCGGACACCACCGAGAACCCGATCATCGACGTGCCGGAGGAGCCGCTGTTCACCGGGGCGGAACCGGTCCACCCGCGCCATGCCGCCGGCGCCGTCCCCGACGTCGAGCAGACCCGCCTGATCCCGCCGGTGACCGCCGCGCCGCAGTGGATGCCGCCACCGGCCACCCCCGTCGTGCCCACCCGGCCGAACGGGTTCGGGCCGGCGCCGGTGTCCGACGCGGTCGTCGAGACCGGCGCGGAACCGGATGCCGGGCATCGCGGCCGGCACTCGTCCGCTCCCGAGGCCGAACCCCCCTCGCGGCACGGCAGCGGCGACGACGATGTCGCAGCCACCGGCGGGCAGTCGGTGGCCGAGCTGTTGGCGCGGCTGCAGCACAGCGGACCCACGGAGGGCGGCCGGCGCCGGCGCCGCGAGGACTGAGCTAATCTTTCTGCAACCGTCCAGGACGGCGACCGGTACCCGCGCGGCGGGACTGGATCGGATCACACGAGGAACTTGCGAGGTCGTCTGCGATGGTGCAGTCGGGTCATGTCGAGGGTCTGCGCCCGGCCCGCCTGAAGGTGGGACTCATCTCCGCCGGACGGGTGGGCACCGCGCTCGGCGTGGCACTCGAACGCGCCGACCACGTTGTCGTGGCGGCCGGCGCGGTGTCGGCCGCCTCCCGGCGCCGCGCCGAACGCCGACTGCCCGACACCCTGATCCGGCCGCCCGATGAGGTCGCCGCCGACGCCGAACTGCTGATCCTCGCGGTGCCCGACGCCGAGCTGGCGAACCTGGTCTCCGGGCTCGCGGTCACCGGCGCGGTCAAACCGGGCACCATCGTCGCGCACACCTCCGGGGCCAACGGGATCGCGATCCTGGCGCCGCTGACCGAACGGGGCTGCGTCCCGCTGGCCATCCATCCGGCGATGACGTTCACCGGGGCCGACGAGGACATCGCCCGGCTGGCGGACACCTGCTTCGGGATCACCGCGGCCGACGAGATCGGTTATGCGATCGCGCAGTCGCTCGTCCTGGAGATCGGCGGCGAGCCGTTCCGGGTCCGGGAGGACGCCCGCGCGCTCTACCACGCGGCCCTGGCGCACGGGTCCAATCATCTGGTGACCGTGATCGCCGATGCGATCGAGGCGCTGCGCGCGGCGTTGTGGGGTGCCGAGCTGCTGGGCCAGGAGGTGGTCGGGGACGCGCCCGCGGGCATCGCCGAACGCGTGATCGCCCCGCTGGCGCGCGCCGCCCTGGAGAACACCCTGCAGCGTGGTCAGGCGGCCCTGACCGGACCGGTCGCCCGTGGCGACGCTGCGGCGGTGGCCCGCCACCTGGTCGCGCTGGCCGAGGTCGATCCCGCGCTGGCCGAGGCCTATCGCACCGTCGCATTGCGCACCGCGCAGCGCGCTCACGCTCCGGAGGAGGTTTTCGAGGTGCTGGACCGATGACCGGCAGATCACCGAAATTCGTTGCGGGACAGTTGAACACATACACCTCACCGGCCGATGCGAGTGCCGTCGGCCGGGCACTGCGGATGGCCGGCCGACGGGTGTTGCTGGTCCCCACGATGGGTGCGCTGCACGAGGGGCACCTCACGCTGGTGCGGATGGCCAAACGTGTCCCGGGATCCGTGGTGGCGGTGTCGATCTTCGTCAACCCCTTGCAGTTCGGGCCCGGTGAGGATCTCGAGGCATACCCGCGCACGCTGGATGCCGACGCCGAACTGCTGCGCGGTGAGGGCGTCGAGATGATGTTCGCGCCGACGGCTGCCGCGATGTATCCGGACGGCCCGCGGACCTCGGTGCACCCCGGGCCGCTCGGCGCCGAACTCGAGGGCGCCGCGCGGCCGACCCACTTCGCCGGCATGCTCACCGTGGTGCTCAAGCTGCTCGACATCATCCGCCCCGATCAGGCTTACTTCGGCGAAAAGGATTATCAGCAACTGGTTCTGGTCCGTCAGATGGTCGCCGACCTCAATGTCGGCGTGCGCATCGTGGGCGTGCCGATCGTGCGTGAACCCGACGGACTGGCCATGTCCTCGCGCAACCGCTACCTCGATCCCGGGCAGCGGGAGCGGGCCGGCGCACTGTCCGCGGCGCTGGTGGCGGCCCGGCACGCCGCCGATTCCGGCGCCGTTGCGGCGCTGGCCGCGGGACGGGCGGTGATCGACGCGGTGCCGGGCATCGAGCTCGACTACCTGCAGGTGCGCGGGCCCGGCCTGGAACCCGAACCCGGGCCCGGTCCGGCCCGGGTGCTGATCGCGGCGCGGGTCGGCACCACCCGGCTGCTGGACAACATCGCCGTCGAGTTGGGCCGCCCGGTGCAGCCCGGCGACGATCGCCACGAATCGGCCCGGAGGAACTGATGTTACGAACCATGCTCAAGTCGAAGATCCACCGCGCCACGGTGACCCACGCCGATCTGCACTACGTCGGATCGGTGACGGTGGACGCGGACCTGATGGACGCCGCGGACCTGTTGGAGGGTGAGCAGGTGACCATCGTCGACGTCGACAACGGAGCCCGCCTGGTGACCTATGTGATCACCGGTGCCCGCGGTTCCGGGGTCATCGGAATCAATGGTGCGGCGGCACATCTGGTTCACCCGGGTGACCTCGTCATCCTGATCGCATACGGCACGATGGACGATGCGCAGGCCCGCTCGTACCGGCCCCGGGTGGTATTCGTCGATGCGGACAACCGTCGGGTCCACCTCGGCGACGACCCGGCGCAGGTCCCCGACGGAGCCCGCGACCTCGTCTCCCCGAGGGGGTCGCGCTAGTGCTGCTGGCCATCGACGTACGCAACACCCACACCGTCGTCGGTCTGATCTCGGGTGCCGGTGACCACGCAAAGGTGGTGCAGCACTGGCGAATCCGCACCGAACCGGAGGTGACCGGGGACGAGCTCGCGCTGACGATCGACGGACTCATCGGTGACGATTCCGAACGGCTGACGGGTGCGGTGGCCCTGTCCACCGTGCCTTCGGTGCTGCACGAGATCCGGTCGATGCTCGACCAGTACTGGCCGTCGATTCCGCACGTGCTAATCGAACCGGGGGTCCGCACCGGCATCCCGCTGCTGGTCGACAATCCCAAAGAGGTCGGGGCCGACCGGATCGTCAACTGTCTGTCGGCTTTTCACAAACTCGGCACCGCGGCCATCGTGGTCGACTTCGGATCGTCGATCATCGTGGACGTCGTGTCCGCCAAGGGGGAGTTCCTGGGCGGGGCCATCGCTCCCGGTGTCCAGGTGGCATCCGACGCGGCGGCCGCGCGATCGGCCGCGCTGCGCCGGGTCGAGATGACCCGGCCCCGGTCGGTGATCGGCAAGAACACCGTGGAGTGCATGCAGTCCGGCGCGGTGTTCGGCTTCGCGGGTCTGGTCGACGGGGTGGTCCGGCGGATCCGCGAAGAACTCGAAGGCCGGACGGACGCCGACGACGTGGCGGTGGTCGTCACCGGCCACACCGCGCCGCTGCTGCTGCCCGAACTGCAGACCCCCGCCAGGTTCGAGAAGCATCTGACGCTGGACGGGCTGCGGCTGGTGTTCGAACGCAACCGCGACCAACGCGCCAAGCGCTGAACCTCCCTCGCCGAGCGTGCGTGCCGTCCCGCGACACGCCGCCGCACCGCGGGATTCTGCGCACGCTCGGCAACCCGCGCCACCTGCAGGCTCCGGCACGATTCAATTTCCGCGCCCGCCCTCAATTAGGCTGGCGCGACGTGAGCGAGGCTGATCTTCCCGAGCAGTTCCGGATCCGGCAGGACAAGCGTGACCGCCTGCTGGCCGAGGGCCATGAGCCCTACCCGGTGTCGGTACCCCGCACGCACACGCTGGCCGAGATCCGGGCCGCCCACCCCGACCTGGCACCCGACACCCAGACCGGGGACGTCGTCGGCGTCGCCGGCCGCGTCGTGTTCTCCCGTAACTCCGGCAAGCTGTGCTTCGCCACGCTGCAGGACGGTGACGGCACCCAGCTCCAGGTGATGATCAGCCTGGCGGGGGTGGGCGAGCCGGCGCTGGAGGCCTGGAAGGCCGACGTCGACCTCGGCGACATCGTATTCGTGCACGGTGAGGTGATCAGCTCCCGGCGCGGCGAGCTGTCGGTGCTGGGTGATGCCTGGCGGATGGCGGCCAAGGCGCTGCGGCCGCTGCCGGTGGCGCACCGGGAGATGAACGAGGAGACCCGGGTCCGTCAGCGCTACGTCGACCTGATCGTGCGGCCCGCCGCCCGCGACATCGCGCGGACCCGGATCGCCGTCGTCCGTGCCGTCCGGTCGGCGTTGGAGCGCCGCGGATTCCTCGAAGTGGAAACGCCCATGCTGCAGACGCAGGCCGGCGGGGCGGCCGCGCGGCCGTTCGTCACCCACTCCAATGCCCTGGACACGGACCTCTTCCTGCGCATCGCACCGGAACTGTTCCTCAAGCGCTGTGTGGTCGGTGGTTTTGACAAGGTCTTCGAGCTGAATCGCAACTTCCGGAACGAGGGCGCCGATTCGACGCATTCACCGGAATTCTCGATGCTCGAGACTTACCAGGCGTACGGCGACTACGAGGATTCCGCGCGTGTCACCCGGGAAGTAATTCAAGAAGTCGCCGACGAGGCGATCGGAACTCGGCAAGTTCCGCTGCCGGACGGTTCGGTGTACGACTTAGACGGCGAATGGCCGACGTTACAAATGTATCCGTCTTTGTCAGAAGCGCTCGATGAAGAGATCACCCCGCAGACGCCGACCGAACACTTGTGGCAGATTGCCGGCCGGCTGGGTTTGGAGTTGCCGCGCGATCGTGGCTACGGGCACGGAAAGCTTGTCGAGGAACTTTGGGAGCACACCGTCGGGGATACTCTGTGGGCGCCCGTATTCGTCAAGGATTTTCCGGTCGAGACAACGCCTTTGACACGCCAGCACCGCAGCATTGCGGGAGTCACCGAGAAGTGGGATCTCTACGTACGCGGCTTCGAACTGGCGACCGGCTATTCCGAACTCGTCGATCCGGTGGTGCAGCGCGAGCGCTTTGTCGCGCAGGCGGCCGCGGCCGCGGCCGGCGATGACGAGGCGATGCAACTCGACGACGATTTCCTTGCGGCGATGGAGTATGGGATGCCGCCGACCACCGGTACCGGAATGGGTATCGACCGTCTGTTGATGGCTCTAACGGGTCTGTCAATTAGGGAAACGGTTCTTTTTCCGATAGTTAAGCGTTCTCGATGAGTTCCGGCGACACGGCGGCCGAACCGCCGAGTGAGCCCCGTCCTTGAAATTGCGGCACTCGATATGGCAGATTGGTGCCAGACAACCGAGGGTTTTACACTCGGGTGAATCCCGCGAGTTAACGACATACCGGTAGGTATGCACTTTGAGGCAGAAGGGCCGGCAAACCAATGGCGAAAAAAGTAACTGTCACTTTGGTCGACGATTTCGACGGTGCAGGTTCGGCCGATGAAACGGTGGAATTCGCGCTCGACGGCGTGACGTACGAGATCGATCTTTCCGGCAAGAATGCCAAGGCCCTTCGCAACGACCTGAAGAAATGGGTCGAGGCCGGCCGCCGGGTGGGCGGACGTCGGCGGGGACGTTCGGGTGGCCCCGGGCGCGGGCGCGCCGCCATCGACCGTGAGCAGAGCGCCGCCATCCGGGAATGGGCCCGCCGCAACGGGCACAACGTGTCGACGCGGGGCCGGATCCCGGCCGACGTCATCGACGCGTTCCACGCCGCGACATAACTTTCGTTCGCCAGCGGCGAACTGCCGCCGTATTCGGGAAACGATCACCCGGTTTCCGTCGTTGCTCACTTGAATCCACGTGTGGCGGGCCACCAACGTAAAGCACCTTGCGGCCCCGCCCACTAGAGTGGTCGACAAGGCGCTGTGCACCCCGTTCTACATGCGGATCGGGCGCGAGTGCCCGATCAAGGAGAGCAGGTAACCACGGATGTTCGAACGATTCACCGACCGTGCCCGTCGGGTTGTCGTCCTGGCCCAGGAAGAGGCCCGGATGCTCAACCACAACTACATCGGCACCGAGCACATCCTGCTGGGACTCATCCACGAGGGTGAAGGCGTCGCCGCCAAATCGCTCGAGTCGTTGGGCATCTCCCTGGAAGGCGTGCGCAGCCAGGTCGAGGAGATCATCGGCCAGGGCCAGCAGGCGCCGTCCGGGCACATCCCGTTCACCCCGCGCGCCAAGAAGGTTCTCGAGCTCAGCCTGCGTGAGGCCCTGCAGCTCGGCCACAACTACATCGGCACCGAGCACATTCTGCTCGGCCTGATCCGGGAGGGCGAGGGTGTCGCCGCGCAGGTTCTGGTCAAGCTCGGCGCCGAGCTGACCCGGGTCCGCCAGCAGGTCATCCAGTTGCTGAGCGGATACCAGGGCAAGGAGACCGCCGAAGCCGGCAGCGGCGGGCGGGGCGGCGAGGCCGGCAGCCCCTCTACGTCGCTGGTGCTCGACCAGTTCGGCCGCAACCTGACCGCCGCCGCCATGGAGGGCAAGCTCGACCCGGTCATCGGCCGCGAGAAGGAAATCGAGCGGGTCATGCAGGTGCTGTCCCGCCGCACCAAGAACAACCCGGTGCTCATCGGCGAGCCCGGCGTCGGCAAGACCGCCGTCGTGGAGGGCCTGGCGCAGGCGATCGTGCACGGCGAGGTGCCCGAGACACTCAAGGACAAGCAGCTCTACACCCTGGACCTGGGATCGCTGGTGGCCGGCAGCCGCTACCGCGGCGACTTCGAGGAGCGCCTCAAGAAGGTGCTCAAGGAGATCAACACGCGCGGCGACATCATCCTGTTCATCGACGAACTGCACACCCTGGTGGGTGCCGGTGCCGCCGAGGGCGCGATCGACGCCGCCAGCATCCTCAAGCCGAAGCTGGCCCGCGGGGAGTTGCAGACCATCGGCGCCACGACGCTCGACGAGTACCGCAAGTACATCGAGAAGGACGCCGCCCTGGAACGCCGGTTCCAGCCGGTGCAGGTCGGCGAGCCGACGGTCGAGCACACCATCGAGATCCTCAAGGGGCTGCGCGACCGCTACGAGGCGCATCACCGGGTCTCGATCACCGACCCGGCCTTGGTCGCGGCGGCCACCCTGGCCGACCGCTACATCAACGACCGGTTCCTGCCGGACAAGGCGATCGACCTGATCGACGAGGCCGGCGCCCGGATGCGCATCCGCCGGATGACCGCACCGCCGGACCTGCGCGAGTTCGACGAGAAGATCGCCGACGCCCGCCGGGAGAAGGAAAGCGCCATCGACGCGCAGGACTTCGAGAAGGCGGCCAACCTGCGCGACAAGGAAAAGCAACTCGTCGCGCAACGTGCCGAGCGCGAAAAGCAGTGGCGCTCAGGCGATCTCGACGTCGTCGCCGAGGTTGACGACGAGCAGATCGCCGAGGTGCTGGGCAACTGGACGGGCATCCCGGTGTTCAAGCTCACCGAGGCCGAGACCACCCGCCTGCTGCGGATGGAGGACGAGCTGCACAAGCGGATCATCGGCCAGGAGGACGCCGTCAAGGCGGTCAGCAAGGCCATCCGGCGGACCCGCGCCGGCCTGAAGGATCCCAAGCGGCCGTCCGGTTCGTTCATCTTCGCCGGCCCGTCCGGTGTGGGTAAGACCGAGTTGGCCAAGTCGCTGGCGGAGTTCCTGTTCGGTGACGACGACGCCCTGATCCAGATCGACATGGGCGAGTTCCACGACCGCTTCACCGCGTCGCGGCTGTTCGGTGCCCCGCCGGGATACGTCGGCTACGAGGAGGGCGGCCAGCTCACCGAGAAGGTGCGCCGCAAGCCGTTCTCGGTCGTGCTGTTCGACGAGATCGAGAAGGCGCACCAGGAGATCTACAACACCCTGTTGCAGGTCCTCGAGGACGGTCGCCTGACCGACGGTCAGGGCCGCACCGTGGACTTCAAGAACACGGTGCTGATCTTCACCTCGAACCTGGGCACCTCCGACATCTCCAAGGCGGTCGGGCTGGGCTTCACCTCCGGTGGCGGTGAGAACAACTACGAGCGGATGAAGCTCAAGGTCAACGACGAGCTCAAGAAGCACTTCCGGCCGGAGTTCCTCAACCGGATCGACGACATCATCGTCTTCCACCAGCTCACCCAGGACGAGATCATCCAGATGGTCGACCTGATGGTGACCCGGGTCGCCAACCAGTTGAAGAACAAGGACATGGAGCTGCAGCTGACCGAGTCGGCCAAGTCCCTGCTGGCCAAGCGTGGCTTCGATCCGGTGCTGGGAGCCCGGCCGCTGCGCCGGACCATCCAGCGTGAGATCGAGGACGCGCTCTCCGAGAAAATCCTGTTCGACGAGATCAAGCCGGGTCAGATCGTCACCGTCGGCGTGGAGAACTGGGACGGCGAGGGTACCGGCGAGGACGCGAAGTTCATCTTCAGCGGTTCGCCCAAGCCCCGGGTGGTCGAGGACGCCGACCTGGCGGGTGCGGGTGCCGCCGGATCGACCGGTAGCAGCTCCGCCGAGTAGCACCGACATCGAACGGGCGGCCTCCCCCATTGGGGTGGCCGCCCGTTTTCATCTGCGCCGAGCCTGCGCTCAGAGCGATCCCGAGGCGGGTAATTCGCACTCACCGCAGTCTCGGCGGCCCACCTCGCGGGGTACGATCCTCCGGTAACCGACGAGTCGAGGAATCTGGTGAGAATCCAGAACGGTCGCGCCACTGTCACAGTCAGACCCCGGCCCGTCACCACCCTGACCCGGGACGCGTGATCCCCGAAAGGAAACCGACATGAGTGCACCGCAGGCCCACAGCACGGGCCGCGCCGTCGACCTGTCCGCCGCCAAGGCCGTGGCCTGGCTGAGCCTCACTGCTGTCCTCGCCCTGCTGGTGCTCTACTTCGTCGGCGCGGACCAGGGCGCGACCTCGGTTTTCGGGGACAACATGTACGTCCATGAGTTCGTGCACGACGCACGGCACCTGCTCGGCTTCCCCTGCCACTGACGCATGGAAAAGCACGTCATCTGGCGCGGTATTCTGGCCGGCGCCCTGGCCGGCGTATTCGCATTCGTCTGGTCGAAGATCTTCATCGAGCCCGTCGTCGGGCGCGCGATCGAATTCGAGGACGGCACCGCGGCGGCACACGAGGCGATGGAAGCGGGCGGCCACGGCCACAGCCACGATGCGGGCGGTGAGCTGTTCACCCGTGCGGTCCAGTCGACCGTCGGCATGGGTCTGGGGGTGCTCGCGTTCAGCGTCGCCATGGGTGCGCTGTTCGCCGTCGTGTTCTGCGTCGCGTACAGCCGGACCAGCAACGTGAGCGCACGGACGTTGTCGGTTCTGGTGGCGGGGGCCATGCTGATCTCACTGTGGGTGGTGCCGGCGCTCAAATACCCGCCCAACCCGCCGGCCACCAGCCTGGACACCACGATCAAGGAGCGTGCGCTGCTCTACCTGCTGATGGTCGGGCTGTCGGCGCTGCTGATGGTGGCCACGGTCTACCTCGGGAACCAGCTGGCGCCCCGGCTGGGGGCCTGGAACGCCACCCTGGCGGCCGCCGGCGGCTACCTCGTCGCCGTCGCCGTCGTCATGCTCGTGCTGCCGACCGTCGCCGAGACGCCGGGACCGGTCCGCGACGACGCCGGGACGATCGTCTTCCCGGGCTTCCCGGCGGTCGATCTGTACGAGTTCCGGCTTTATGCGCTGGGCACGCAGGTGATCATCTGGACCACCATCGGTCTGGCCGGGGCGGCCATGCTGTCGCGGTTGTTGGACTCCAAGAGCGAGGCGCAACTGACCGTCTGACGCTTTCCCGGTCGCCGGCGGTGCCACCCCGGTATCGTCGGCCCCGGGGAAGTATTCCGATGCCCGGGGTGGGTGCGCTAGCAATGGGAAGCGGTTGACGGCATGACCGACATCGTCCGGCTGACACTGGTATCACACGCGATGACCGCTGCCATGTCAGCGGGACGGTTCCCGATCGACGAACCACTCAACGGTGCGGGTTACCGCCAGGTCATTGGCGCGGCCGACACCGGTCCGGTGGCCCGCGCCCTGTGCGGACCCGAGAAACGCACCCGTCAGACCGCAGAACTGCTGGGGCTCGATCCCGAGATCGACCAACAGTTGAGCGATCTGGACCACGGGGCGTGGCGGGGCAAGACCATCGAGGCCATCGATCCGGCCGAGCTTGCCATCTGGCTGACCGATCCGCGACAGGCACCGCACGGAGGCGAGTCGATGGTCGAACTCATCTGCCGGGTGCGCGACTGGCTGCACTCGATCGTCGCCACATCGAATCGCATCACCGCGGTGACTCACCCGGCCGTGGTGCGCGCCGCCGTCCTGCACACCCTCGACGCGACGGCGAATTCGTTCTGGCGCATCGATATCGGGCCGGTCAGCCGGACCGTGCTGCACTACCGCGGGGGCGCCTGGACGCTGCGGCTGCGTTAGCGCGGCTTCTCCGATGTGGAACCTTCAGCGCGCGGGGATCATCGCGAACATCTGCTTGATGATCATCATGAGGTAGCCGCCGGTGGTGGTGCCGTGGAAGCGGTCCCAGTTGGTCTGCAGGCTGACCACCCACGGCTGTCCCGTCCGATCGACGGCATACCAGCTGAAGGTCAGTTCGCCCGGCAGGTTCCCGGCCTTGGCGCCGATGTAGGGCCACTGGGCGCGGTCCAGATCGATGCCGGGGATGTCCGACATGATCTCCCGGACCGGTGCCGCGGGCCCGGTCGCGATCGCCTGCAGCGCCGCGTGCACGCGGCAGATGTCCTCCGCGGTGCCGTACCACTCGGCGCCGTAGGCCGAGGCCGGCGAATGCGTGCGCAGCGGATCGGGTTCGTAGTGGCGGCCACTGACGTCGGCGAGCAGCCTGGCCCGGCCGCGCTGATCGGCGGTCTTCCACTGCTCCCGCAGATCCGGTTCGCCCCAACCGATTTGGAACAGCGCGTGCATCGTCGGAAACGGCGTCATGCTGGCCGGGTCGTGATGACCGGCATCGGCCAGCGCACGTTCGACCGCCGCCGGGCCGACGCGGTTGATCAACAGATCGGTGGCCATGTTGTCGCTGTTGGCGATCATCTTCCCGGCGGCGGTGCGCACCGAGATACGGCTGCCCGCGGGCAACTTGTCGAACGCCGAGGAGCCGACCGTCTTACCCTCGTCGGTGATGGTCAGTTGGTCGTCCCAGGACACCGCGCCGGCCTTGACGGCCTGTGCGACGGCGTAGAGCACGTACAGCTTGAAGATGGACGCCAGCGGCAGGGAGTCGGCAGTGTTGGATCCGGCGAACTGCTCACAACGGCCGTCGACGACGCGGGAGACCCGGTAGGAATACCGTCCGCCGGTGTCCGTCAGCGCGGCGTCGACGTCGGCCCAGGACCGGATCGCGGGGGGCACGGTGCTGACGACGAATTCGTCGACCATCGTCGAATCGTCGGTGTGCAGTTCGATTTCCTGGCGCGCGCCGTAGGACGTCAACAGGTGCAGCGTCGCCGAACCGGCTCCGATGTCGACACCGGCAACCCGGTAGGGGCGTTCCCACCACATGCTGTCCATCACCGTGCCGACGTAGTCGACCTGATCGGGCGCCGCGAGCGTCTTGATCCCGACGGGGCCGATCGGCCAGTCGGAGTTGAGCATGTCGACGACCTGTTTGGCGCGCACGCCCTGCGGGGTGTTGATGCTGATCCGCGCGCCCGCGTCGACCGCGTGGGCCGGCGGCGTCGACGACGACGTGCACCCGCCGACGGAGCCGATGACCAGGACAGCGCCGCAGAGCGCGGCCAGTGCCCGGTTAAGCCTTCGCGTCGGGCCCGGCAACGTCGAGCACAACCTCGAACTCCAGCAGGGACGCCCCGGTGGCCACCGGGTTGGTGTGCTGTCCCCGGTGCGCCTCGATCGCGGGGCCGTTTGCCCAGGCCTGGAAGGCCTCGTCGGACTCCCACTGGGTCACCACGAAGTAGCGGTCGTCGCCCTTGACCGGGCGAAGCAGCTGAAAGCCCAGAAAACCGGGCTGGGTGTCGACGGCGTGCGCGCGATGCGCGAAACGCTTTTCCAGTTCGGGACCGGCGCCCGCGGGCACCTCGATTGCGTTGATCTTCACCACGGCCATGTGGCAAGGCTACCGTGCCGGTTCGGGGCCGCGGCCGGCCGTGCAAGATGCCTGTATGCCGGTCGACCCGCTGCGTCATGTCACCTATCGGGGCGGCGACGGTGCCACCCTGGTTCTGGTGCACGGGTTGATGGGCCGCGGGTCGACGTGGTCCCGCCAGATTCCGTGGCTCACCGATTTCGGTGCGGTCTACACCTACGACGCCCCCTGGCACCGCGGTCGCGACGTCCCCGATTCCGAGCCGATCAGCACGGAGCGGTTCGTCGCGGATCTCGGGGACGTGCTGGGCGCGCTGCCCGGCCCCGCGGTCCTGATCGGCCATTCGATGGGCAGCCTGCACGCCTGGTGTCTGGCGGCCGAGCGCCCCGAGGTGGTCGCGGCGGTGGTCGTCGAGGACATGGCGCCGGATTTCCGCGGCCGCACGACCGGGCCGTGGGAGCCGTGGGTGCATGCGCTGCCGGTCGAGTTCCCGACCGAACAGGCTGTCATCGACGAGTTCGGGCCGGTGGCCGGGCGGTACTTCGCCGAGGCGTTCGACCGTACCGATACCGGTTGGCGTCTGCACGGCCGTCCGGAGTGGTGGGTGCAGATCGCCGCCGAGTGGGGCACCCGGGACTACTGGGAGCAGTGGCGCCGGGTGCTGGTGCCCACGCTGTTGATCGAGGCCGGCAACTCCGTGACACCGCCCGGACAGATGCGGATGATGAGCGAAACCGGTTATCGCACAACGTATGTCAACGTCTCGGGTGCCGGGCATCTGGTGCACGATGACGCCCCCGAGGTGTACCGGCGTGCGGTGGAGGAGTTCCTGCGGGATGTGATCGGTTAGCGACCGCTCTCGAAGCGGGTCCGGATCGCGTCGGTGTCGTGTTGCATCCGGCGCAGGTCGGGATCGTCCTCGCAAAGCCGGCCGGCCATCGGCACGGCGAACCAGCGCGGCGCGCCGCCGTTCGCGCGATGCTCGAGCACGATCGCCACGGCGAAGGGGGCGAGCAGGACGGCCAATATCAGGAGTGGTTGAATCACAGCGCTCATGGCAGTAATTCTCCTAACGACAATATCCCGCCAACAGTGGCAGTACTGACGCTGTGCAATAAAATGCTGCCATGCTGAGAACCGTCTCCGCCCTCGTTCTCGACGGCCTGGCGCCGTTCGAGTTCGGGGTCATCTGCGAGGTGTTTGGCATCGACCGATCCGCCGACGGCGTGCCGAACTTCGATTTCAAGGTCTGCGGCCCGCGGGCCGGACAGCCCGTGCGGACGTCGGTCGGGGCCTCGGTGACGCCCGACCACGACCTGTCGGTGCTGCACGGCGCCGACCTGGTCGCGGTCCCCGCGATCCACCACCCGGGCGAGGCCGGTTACCCGCGCGAGGCGCTCGATGCGCTGCGGGCGGCCGCCGACGCCGGATCGATCATCCTGACGGTGTGCTCGGGGGCGTTCGTGGCGGGAGCGGCCGGACTGCTCGACGGCCGGTCCTGCACCACGCACTGGATGCACGCCGACGAACTGGCCCGCCGGCATCCCACCGCGCGGGTGGACCGCAATGTGTTGTTCGTCGACGACGGCAACCTGATCACCAGTGCGGGCACGGCCGCCGGCATCGACGCCTGCCTGCATCTGGTGCGCCGTGAACTCGGCAGCGCGGTGACCAACGTGATCGCGCGACGCATGGTGGTGCCGCCGCAACGGGACGGTGGGCAACGGCAGTACATCGACCGCCCGATACCGGCGCGATGCTCGGAAGGTTTTGCACCCCAACTCGATTGGATCATGCAACACCTCGAGCAACCGCATACCGTCGCCACCCTGGCGCGACAGGCGAACATGTCGGCACGCACGTTCGCCCGCCGCTTCGTCGACGAGACCGGCACCACGCCCATGCAGTGGATCACCGACCAGCGGGTGCTCTACGCGCGCCGGCTACTCGAGGGGACCGACCTGGACATCGACCGGGTCGCCGAACGGTCCGGCTTCGGAACCGCCACGCTGCTGCGGCACCACTTCCGGCGCATCATCGGTGTCACCCCGTCGGACTACCGGCGCCGCTTCGCGGCGTGACCCCGCCCTCGCCCGAATCTGTTCAGCGTTCTCTGCGAGGTCTACTCGAACGACGTCGCGGCCAGCGCTGAACGGATCGAAAGATGGGGTCAGTCACCCTCGCCCGCCAGCGCGAACCGGCCGTCGGTCGTCTGCTCCACCAACCCGTCGACCAGCAGCGAATCCAGGGCGCGGTCCCGCTGCCCGGTGTCGGTGAGCCACGCCACGTCCAACTGCGCGCGGGTGACCGGAAAGTCACTGCCGCGCAACACATCCAACAGCCGACCGCGGACCTGCCGATCGGTGCCGGCATACTTCTGCACCCGCTTCGCCGCGCCGACGCCCGGCGGATAGCCTGCCGACCGCCACGCGCACGCCGGCAGCGGACACGCGCCGCACTTCGGGTTGCGCGCGGTGCACACCAGTGCGCCGAGTTCCATCAGGGCCGCCGAGAACCGTGGCGCCAGCAGGTCGTCGGGCAGCAGGGCGGCGACGTCGGCCTCGTCGCGCGACGGTGACGGCGCGCCCGCGTCGGCCCGGCCGTGCACCGCCCGGGCGATCACGCGTCGCACGTTGGTGTCGACGACCGGCACCGGCTGCCGGTAGGCGAAACAGGCCACCGCGCGGGCGGTGTAACTGCCGACGCCGGGCAGTGCCAGCAGCGCATCCACATCGGGCGGCACCGCGTCGCCGTGGTCACGCGCGATCGCGACGGCGCACTCGTGCAGCCACTTGGCGCGCCGCGGGTAGCCGAGCTTGCCCCAGGCCCGCAGCACGTCGGCCGGGCCGGCCGCGGCGGTGGCCGACGGGGTGGGCCAGCGGGCGATCCAGTCGACCCAGATCGGCAGCACCCGGGCCACCGGTGTCTGCTGCAGCATGAACTCGCTGACCAGGATCTGCCAGGCGCTCACCCCGGCGGCCCGCCACGGCAGGTCGCGGCCTTCGCGGTCGAACCAGGCGATCAACTCATCGGACGGCAGGCTCATCGCAGCGGTCCGGGGACCGCAGGGCACAATGGCAGCCATGCCGAATACCAATCCTGTGACCGCGTGGAAGGCACTCAAAGAGGGTAACGAGCGCTTCGTCGCGGGTCGGCCGGAGCATCCGAGCCAGAGCATCGAGCACCGCGCCGGCCTGGCCGAGGAGCAGAAGCCCACCGCCGTAGTGTTCGGTTGCGCCGACAGCCGGGTGGCCGCCGAGATCATCTTCGATCAGGGCCTGGGCGACATGTTCGTGATCCGCACCGCCGGCCATGTGATCGATTCGGCGGTACTCGGCTCCATCGAGTACGCCGTCGTCATCCTGAACGTCCCGCTCATCGTGGTGCTCGGCCACGACAGCTGCGGCGCGGTCAAGGCCACCCTGGCGGCGCTGGACGGTGGTGCGGTGCCCGGCGGCTATGTCCGCGACGTGGTCGAGCGGGTGACGCCGTCGATCCTGCTGGGCCGCCGCGACGGCCTGACCCGCGTCGACGAGTTCGAGGCCCGCCACGTCATCGAGACGGGCGCGCAGTTGATGGCCCGCTCCACCGCGATCGCCGAGCGGGTGAACGCCGGAACGCTGGCGATCGCGGGCGTGACCTACCACCTGGCCGACGGAAAGGCCGCCCTGCGCGCGCACCTCGGCGACGTCGGCGAGGGTGACTGAAACCCGGCCCTACCGGGGCACCACGATCCCGTGGTTGTAGGCGTAGACGATCGCCGCGGCGCGGTCGCGCAGGTCGAGCTTGACGAAGATGTGCCCGATGTGGCTCTTGACGGTCACCTCGGAGATGAACAACTCGGCGGCGATCTCGGCGTTGGAGCGGCCCTTGGCGATCAGGGTCAGCACGTCGAGTTCGCGGCCGGTCAGTTCGCCGACGGCGACGTCCGGTGGCGTCTGCACCGCGTGCCGGTAGGTGTGCAGCACCCGTGAGGTGACGGCCGGATCGAGGTAACTGTCCCCGGCGGCGACGGCCCGCACCGCGCGGATCAACTCCTCGGCCGAGGAGTCCTTGAGGACGAAGCCGGCCGCGCCGGCGCGCAGCACTCCGGAGAGCAACTCGTCCTCGTTGAACGTCGTCAGTGCGAGCACCGGCGGTGCGTCCGGCCCGGCGAGGCGACGGGTGGCCTCGATTCCGTCCATCCGCTTCATCCGCAGATCCATCACCACGACGTCGGGCCGGTGCGCGGCCACGGCGGCGGACACCTCGTCGCCGTCGGAGCATTCGGCCACGATCACGAAACCGTCCTTGCGGCGCAGTATCCGGCGCAGCCCCGAGCGCACCAACTCCTGATCGTCGACCAGGATGACGGTGATATCGAGACCGTCGCCGTTCATATCAGGAATTACACCACGGCACGCGCGGCACTCCCCCGGAGCCACCAAAACCATTGTCGATCAACGGGATCGAAGCATTCACCTGCCAATTGCCTTGTGTGGGACCGATATCGATGCTGCCGCCGAGAAGCTCCACCCGCTGCCGCATGCCGGGCAGCCCGCGGCCCGCCGGACTGCCGACGGCGCCCACCCGGACGGGTAGCCGGTTGATCACCGACAGCTCGGCCGCCGAACGGGTGATGCGAAGCGTCACGACGGGTTGGGAGTCCGGTGCATGTTTGGCGATGTTGGCCAGCGACTCCTGGGTGATCCGGTACAGCGCCAGACCTTCGGTCGCCGACACCCGTTGGGTGGGGCCGTCGATGCGCAGCCGCACGGCCAGGCCCGCCTTCGTGAAATCATCGACCAGGGCGGCAATGTCGTCGACGTCGGGCTCGGGCGCCATGCGGGCGTGGCCGTCGTCGAGCAGACCGACGGTGCGGCGGATGTCGGCCATCGCCTGCCGGCCCAGCCGCTCGGCGTCCTGCAGGGCGTCCTGCGCGTCGTCGACGTCGCGGTCCTGCTGTAAGGCCCGACGCGCTGCGGTGACGTGCAGCAGTGTGACGCTCAGCGAGTGCGCGATGACGTCGTGCACCTCGCGCGCGATGCGGCGGCGCTCGTCGGCCGCGGCATGCTCGGCCAGTTGTTCGTGTGCCTCCCGTTGTTCGACCAGCAGCCGCTGCTGCGTCAGCATGAGGTAGCCGACCAGCGCGCCGATCACGACGAACGTCACGTAGAGCGCCACCGAGTCCAGCCGGTGCAGGGCGGCGGCCAGACACAGCAGCGCGGCCGCGGACACCGCCGCCAGGATGCCGCCGCGGAACGACGTCAACGAGCTGACCGTGCCGACCATCAACGCCAGCAGCAGCGGCGCGAAATCCGTGTGGACCGGGGTGGAGGTCCCGAACAGCAGCATCGCGGTCGCCACCATCCACGCCGACCACAACGCCGCGCCGATGAACCCCGAGATGTCGAAGAACACGAACACGATCCACGGCGAGATCGCCGCGGCCATCGCGGCAATCGCGACCGGCCAATCCGACATGGGCCGTTGGAACACCGCGACCGCGCCGATGAACGCCATGGTCAGATCGACGCTGACGACGAAGATCCAGGTGAATCCGTTGGGGATGACCTTCTTCTTGCGGCGCCTCAAGTAATCCAGAATCCGACCGGCTTCCCGCGGCATCGTGTCATGGTATTCCGCTGCCACGCCCGCCGGCCTCGTTCGCGGGTAGGGAATGACCTCCTACCACGGTAGGAGACCGATTTCCGGACCCGGGGATGACGACAGGCCCGCCGCGGCTTCGTAGCGTCTGAGGCATGACCTGGACAGAGCACCACGAACGAATGGCCTTCATGGCCAACCTGATTGACCGCGCCTCGGTGTCACCGGAAGAGGCCCTGTGCTTCGACGACGCCCGAATGGCCGATCTGGAGCGGCTTTTCGGCGACGAGGAGCGGTTGATCCTGGCACTGCGGCAACGCTGGATGACGGCCCTGACCGCCAAGCTGGATCAGGCGGCCTACGAGGGGGTGCCGGCCGCACAGGTCCGGGCCCGGCTGGCCGCGGCCCAACCCGGACTGCGCGCCCTGCTCGACGCCGCCGCCACGGGATCGGTTCGGCTGCGCGCACTCGACCGCGGTGAGCAACGCACCCTCGACTACTTCGACGGGCCCAACCCGCTGCTGCGCGACGACCGCGATCACGCCGCCTGACCGATCCCCCGGGTCGATCGCGCGCCAATACCGCGGTTGCGGGCCAATCCACGGGCGACACGCCGAGCGCGCTCGGACGCCTCGCGCTGAGCTGGCCTTACCGTGAGAACGTGCTGGATTTGGAACCACGCAGGCCGTTACCGCCCGAGATCTACCGCCGCCGCCGGGCGTTGGCCATCGGCGTCGCCGGCCTCGTGGTGGCGATCGTCATCGCGATTCTGTTCATGGCGTTCAGCGGTGGGGACTCCCAGGGACCGACGAAGACGAACGAACCCAACACCTCGCAGGGACCGCTCGGTCAGCCGCAGGATCCCGGCGTGAAGACCCCCGTCGTGCCGCCCGCGCAGCAGAGCGCGGAGCCGACGCCGACGCCGACGGCGGCCGTGGAACCGCCGCCCGTGCTCAAGCCGGGCGACGACTGCCCCGACTCCACGCTGGCGGTCAAGGGCCTGACCAACGAGCCGCGCTACGTCATCGGAGACCAGCCGAAGTTCACCATGGTGGTCACCAACATCGGGCTGACCGCCTGCCAGCGCGACGTCGGTGCGGCGGTGCTGGCGGCCTACGTCTACACGCTGGACAACAAGCGCCTGTGGTCCAACCTGGACTGTGCGCCCTCCAACGAGACGCTGGTGAAATCGTTCAATCCCGGTGAGCAGGTGACCACCGAGGTGACCTGGACGGGCATGGGGTCGGAGCCGCAGTGCCCGCTGCCGCGGCAGCCGATCGGGCCCGGCACCTACAACCTGGTGGTGCAGTTGGGCAACCTGCGGTCGGCGACCGTGCCGTTCGTGCTGGCCGAATCGGCCCCGGACGCCCCGGCCCCCGAGCCGCCGGCCCCGGACGCTCCCGCCCCGGCACCGGCACCGGCCGGCTGATCTCAGCCCAGCCGGTCGGCGATCGTCGACTCCGCCAGCTGGGACAGCCCCTCCCGGACGTGGCGGGCCCACATCGCGCCGATCCCGTCGACCGATTGCAGGTCGGTGGCGCTGGCCGCGAGCAGCCCCTGCAGCGAACCGAACGTGCGCACCAGCAGGTCGACGTGGGCGAACTGCAGCCGGGGGATGCCGGCCATCGCCCGGTAGCCGCGTGAGTTGAGCGCGGAGTCCTGTGCCTCGACGGTGGACGGGTAGCCGAACACCTGGGCCAGCGCGGTGAAATCCAGCAGGTCGACGTCCGAGAGCGTGTCGAGGTTCTCCAGGGTCTCGGCGACCTCGTCCTGCGACGGTGCGTCGGGGTTGGCGTGGTAGTCGCGCACGATCAGTTCGCGGGCCGTGTCGTTGCCGCCCAGCAACTCCTCCAGCTGCAGTCGCAGCTGGCGACCGTCGGTGCCCAATTCGACCGCGTCATAATCGATTTCGAGTCCGATGCGGCGACACATCTCCAGCCGTTGCACCACGGTCATCACGTCGCGCAGCGTGACGAAGTCCTCGATCTCGGCGGTGGACAGCTGACGGCTCACCTCGTCGAGGCGGGCCTTGTAGCGCTCGAGGGTGGCGACCGCCTGGTTGGCCCGGGACAGGATGGTGGCCGAGTCGGCGACGACATGGCGCTCACCGGCCACATACACCGTGACGATGCTCATCGAGTGGCTGACCGAGATCACCGGATAGCCGGTCTGGATGGCGGCGCGTTCGGCCGACCGGTGCCGGGTGCCGGACTCGTCGGTGGGGATGGAGGGGTCCGGCACCAGTTGGACGTTCGCGCGGACGATGCGGTCACCGTTCGTGGACAGGATCACGGCGCCGTCCATCTTCGACAACTCGCGCAGCCGGGTGGGGGCGTAGCGGACGTCCAGCGCGAAGCCGCCGTCACAGATCGCTTCGACAGCGTCGTCATACCCCAGCACGATCAGCGCGCCGGTGCGGCCGCGCAGGATGCGCTCCAGGCCGTCGCGCAATGCCGTGCCGGGGGCCAGGCGCCCGATGGTGTCCCGCAGGGTCGGGTCGGAGGTGCTGGGTGTCACGACCAACCATTGTCCCCGGTGTCGGCTTCCGGCGGATGCCGGTCCACCACTTTGAGCTCCGGTCGGGCCGGCGGCCGGACCGCGGGCGGCGCGGTTTCCGGCCGCACGGCGATCTTCAGCAGCGTGGCCAGGGCCTCGCGGATGGTGGCCACCTCCAGCGTGCGGATGCCGCGCGGGGCCGACGTCAGGCCGGGCGGGACGATGGCCGTGGTGAAACCCAGCCGGGCGGCCTCGGCCAGCCGGCGCTCCAGTCCCGTCACCCGGCGCAGATCGCCGGCCAGGCCGACCTCGCCGATGACGACGGTCGAGGTGGGCAGACAGAGGTCGGCATAGGCCGAGGCGATCGCCAGCGCGACCGCCAGATCCGACGACGGGTCGGTCAGGCGCATCCCGCCGACCGTCGACAGGTACACGTCGTGCTTGCCGACCCGGATCCCGGCCCGCGAGTCCAGCACCGCGGCCGTCATCGCCGCCCGCGACTGGTCGACCCCGCTGACCGCGCGCCGCGGCGACGGCACCTCCTGGGTGCCGATGAGTGCCTGTATCTCGCCGATGAGCGGGCGCTTGCCGTCGAGCGTCACCGTGACCGCGGTGCCGGGCACCGGCTCCGGACGTTGGTCGAGGAACAACCCGGACGGGTCGGCGACACCCTCGATTCCGTTGTCGTGCAACAGGAAACAACCGACCTCGTCGGCGGACCCGAACCGGTTCTTGACCCCGCGGACCATGCGCAGCGTGGTGTTGCGGTCGCCCTCGAAGTGCAGCACCACGTCGACGAGGTGTTCCAGCGAGCGCGGCCCCGCGATCGCGCCGTCCTTGGTGACATGACCGACGAGCACCATGGCCACCCCCGGGCCGGCCTTCGCGTAGCCGGTGAGTGCGGTGGTGACGGCACGCACCTGCGTGACGCCGCCGGTGACGCCGTCGGTCTCGGTGGTCGACAGGGTCTGTACCGAGTCGATGACGACCAGCGACGGGCGTACCGCGTCGAGATGACCCAGGACGGTCTGCACGTCGCACTCGGCCGCCAGGTAGACCTCGTCGTGGGTGCACCCGGTGCGTTCCGCGCGCATCCGGATCTGGCCCGCGGACTCCTCACCGGACACATAGAGCGCGCGGCGCCCCGCGGCGGCCCACCGGTGCACGACCTCGAGCAGCAGGGTCGACTTTCCGACGCCCGGTTCGCCCGCGAGCAGGGTGACCGAGCCGGGCACGATGCCGCCGCCCAGCACCCGGTCGAGCTCGTCGACGGTGGTCGGGACGTGGCGGGTGTGATCCGGGTCGATCGCGCTGATCGGGACCGCGGCCGAGACCGGCACCTTCGAGCGGCCCGTGCCGCCCAGCGAGGTCAGTACCGCGACCTCGTCGACGGTGCCCCAGGTGCCGCATTCGGGACAGCGGCCCACCCACTTGGGGGTGACATGCCGACACTCCGAGCACTGGAACTGCGGGCGGGAGCGGGCACCGGCTTTCGTCACGACGCGACCGTATCCGGCGGGTACGACAGAATCGCCGCAGCCGCACCGCGCGTCGGCCGGCTAGCCCTCCTGGCGCGGCGCGTCGCCGGCCGAGATCGGGACCGCCAGCGTCTTCTCACCGGCCTTCTCGAACTTGAAGGTGAACTCGTAGGTCAGCCCGTTGCGGATGGGCTTGGTCAGCGCGACGGAGGCGTCCGCTGCGTCAGCCGCCTCGACCTCGCTGAGCTCGGTGGCGCCGTCGGGAACCCCGACCATCAGCAGTCCGTTGGCGGGCACCGCGGTGTTGCCGGTCAGCGTCACCGTGCCGACGTTGCTGGTGATCCCCACCAGGCGGTCGTTGACGTCCGGCGAGTTGTTCGCGGCCGCCAGGATCAGGTCGACGTCGCTACCCGGTTCCAGTGCGTCTCCGGTCGAACTGGCCTGGATGTGCACGTTGCGCAGCGCAATCGGGCCGATGCTGCCGGCGGTGCCGTTGACCGCGGGCTCCTGGGTGGCGACCTGGGAGACCTGACCGGCGCCGCAGCCGGCGATGGCGGTGGCGACGACCAGACCGGCGGCGGCAAGGCCGACCCGGGCGGCCGTCCTACGGGGATCAATGCTCAACACTTCGGTGCCTCCTGCTCGCGAACGGATCACACGGGCCTACAAGGGAAGAAGACTAGTACGCAGCGTAGTAGTAGGCGTCAACTGCCACCCACCGGCGGGTGCCCAGTTCGGCGTCCCCTGCACGTAAAAGACACCCTGTCAACCCCCAGTCTTAACCCGTTGTGCCCCTGACCTGCATCGTTGGATCACACGTGTTCTCGGCCCGTGCTATCCTGGAGATGCGAAAGGGGCTCTAATCTGATGATTTTCAAGGTCGGAGACACCGTTGTCTATCCACATCACGGTGCTGCGTTGATCGAGGCGATCGAAACCCGGACCATCAAAGGCGAACAGAAAGAATATCTCGTCTTGAAGGTCGCCCAGGGCGACCTGACCGTGCGGGTGCCCGCCGACAACGCCGAGTACGTCGGCGTGCGCGACGTGGTTGGACAGGAGGGTCTCGACAAGGTCTTCCAGGTGCTGCGCGCCCCCCATACCGAAGAGCCGACCAACTGGTCGCGCCGGTACAAGGCCAATCTCGAGAAGCTCGCATCCGGTGACGTGAACAAGGTCGCCGAGGTCGTTCGCGATCTGTGGCGCCGGGATCAGGAACGCGGACTTTCCGCCGGCGAGAAGCGCATGCTGGCCAAGGCCCGGCAGATCCTGGTCGGGGAGTTGGCGCTGGCCGAGAACACCGACGACGCCAAGGCCGAGATCATTCTCGACGAGGTGCTGGCGGCCGCCTCCTAGGCGTTGGTGGGCACCGAGGTGCGCACCGTGGCCGTCGTTCCCGCGGCCGGAGCGGGCCAGCGGCTGGGGGCCGGGATTCCGAAGGCCTTCGTGGACCTGGACGGGCAGTCCCTCATCGAGCGTGCGCTCGCGGGGCTGCGTGATTCGGGTGCGGTCGACGAGATCATCGTCGCCGTTCCGCCCGGACGTACCGACGAAGCGATGCTCGTGCTGGCGTCCCCGGACCGTCCCGTGACCGTCGTCGCCGGCGGTGCCGAGCGCGGTGAGTCCGTCCGGCTCGCGCTGGCGGCGGCCGGTTCAGCCGATTTCGTCCTGGTCCATGACGCCGCCCGGCCATTGACACCGCCGGCGCTGATCGCCCGCGTCGTCGCTGCCCTCCAGGGTGGCCACCAGGCCGTGGTGCCCGGCCTTCCGTTGAGCGACACCATCAAGGCCGTCGACGCCAACGGCGACGTGCTGGGCACCCCGGAACGGGCCGGTCTGCGCGCGGTGCAGACCCCGCAGGGGTTCAGCACCGAACTGCTGCTGCGGGCGTACGAGAGCGCCGGGCCGGGCGCGCTGTTCACCGACGACGCGGCCCTGGTCGAGAACATCGGCGGGCGGGTCCACGTGGTCGACGGTGACCCGCTGGCCTTCAAGATCACCACTCCGCTGGATCTGACGCTGGCCCGGGCGGTGCTGCGTGGGCTGTGATCTGCCCAGGGTGGGTCTGGGCACCGATGTGCACCCGGTCGCACCCGGCCGGCCCTGCCACCTGCTGGGGCTGCTCTTCGAGGACGCCGACGGGTGCGCGGGCCATTCCGACGGTGACGTCGCCGCGCACGCCCTGTGCGATGCGCTGCTGTCGGCCGCGGGGCTGGGCGACATCGGGGCGGTGTTCGGCGTCGACGATCCCCGCTGGGCCGGGGTGACGGGCCAGGCGATGCTGGCACATGTCCGCGAACTGTTGACCGAGGGCGGCTACCGGATCGGCAATGCGGCCGTGCAGGTGATCGGGAACCGGCCCAAGGTCGGGCCGCGCCGCGCCGAGGCGCAGCGGCTGCTCTCGGATCTGCTCGGTGCGCCGGTGTCGGTGTCGGCGACGACCACCGACGGCCTGGGGCTGACCGGCCGCGGCGAGGGCCTGGCGGCGATCGCCACCGCCCTGGTCGTCGCCGATGCCGGTTCTGCTCCCAGCGGCCGGTAAACTGCCACGTCGTGACCGGAACCGGGCTGAAGCTGCACGACACCATGACCGGTGCCGTGCGCGATTTCATCCCCGTTCGGTCCGGTCATGTCTCGATCTACCTGTGCGGCGCGACCGTGCAGGGGCTGCCCCACATCGGTCACGTGCGCAGCGGGGTCGCGTTCGACGTGCTGCGCCGCTGGCTGCTCGCCAAGGGTCTCGACGTGGCGTTCATCCGCAACGTCACCGACATCGACGACAAGATCCTCACCAAGTCCGCCGCGGCGGGCCGGCCGTGGTGGGAGTGGGCGGCCACCCACGAACGGGCCTTCACCGCCGCGTACGACGCGCTCGGCGTGCTGCCGCCGTCGGCCGAGCCGCGGGCCACCGGGCACATCACCCAGATCGTCGAACTCATCGAGCGGCTGATCGACGGCGGCCACGCCTACACCGGCGCCGGCGACGTCTACTTCGACGTGCTGAGCTACCCGGAATACGGTGCCCTGTCCGGCCACCGGATCGACGACGTGCACCAGGGCGAGGGCGTGGCGACCGGCAAACGGGACCAACGTGACTTCACGCTCTGGAAGGGCGCCAAGCCGGGCGAACCGTCGTGGCCGACGCCGTGGGGGCCGGGACGTCCGGGTTGGCATTCCGAATGTGTGGCGATGGCGCACGAGTACCTCGGCGCGCAGTTCGACATCCATTGCGGTGGAATGGATCTGGTGTTTCCGCATCACGAGAACGAAATCGCCCAGGCTTGCGCGGCCGGTGACGGCTTCGCCCAGTTCTGGCTGCACAACGGCTGGGTCACCATGGGTGGCGAGAAGATGAGCAAGTCGCTGGGTAACGTGCTCTCGATTCCCGCTGTGCTGCAACGGGTTCGGCCCGCGGAGCTGCGCTACTACCTGGGCAGCGCGCACTACCGGTCGATGCTGGAGTTCTCCGAAGGGGCGCTGCAGGACGCGGTGAACGCCTACGTCGGCCTTGAGGATTTCCTGCACCGGGTGCGCACCCGCGTCGGCGCCGTCGAGATCGGTCGGTGGACCGACCGGTTCGCCGCCGCCCTCGACGACGACCTGGCGGTGCCGGCCGCGCTGGCCGAGGTGCACAGCGCCCGCGCCGACGGCAACCGCGCCCTGGACTCCGGCGACCACGACGGCGCCATGGCCAACGCCGCGTCGATCCGGGCGATGATGGGCATCCTCGGCTGCGATCCCCTCGATGAGCGCTGGGTGTCCCGCGACGAGACGTCGTCGGCCCTGGCCGCCATCGACGTGCTGACCAAGTGGGCGCTGGAGGGCCGCATCGAGGCTCGCGCACAACGGGATTGGGCCCGGGCCGACGAGATCCGGGACCGCCTCAAGGAGGCCGGAATCGTGGTCACCGACACCGCCGACGGCCCGCAGTGGTCGCTGGCCGACGGAACGGCCCGGTAATGGCCGGCAACTCGCAGCGGCGCGGCGCCGTCCGAAAACCGGGCACCAAGAAGGGCCCGACCGTCGGCTCCGGTGGCGTCCGCCGCCGCGGCCTCGAGGGCAAGGGCGCCACCCCGCCCGCGCACGAGCGGCCCCACCACCCGGCCGGTAAGCGCGCCGCCAAGGCCGCGCGATCCCAGCAGGGCCGGCCGAAGAAAACCGACGACACCGAAATCGTGCTCGGCCGCAACCCCGTGGTGGAATGCCTGCGCGCCGGCGTGCCCGCGACCGCGCTCTACGTCGCGCAGGGCACCGACTCTGATGAGCGGCTGACCGAATCCGTCACGCGGGCAGCCGATTCCGGCATTCCGATCCTCGAGGTGTCCCGGCTGGACCTGGACCGGATGAGCACCAACGGACTGCACCAGGGCATCGCGCTGCAGGTGCCGCCGTATCAGTACGCCCACCCCGGCGACCTGCTGCGCGAGGCGACCTCCGACGTCATGCCCGCCCTGCTGGTGGCGCTGGACAACATCTCCGATCCGCGCAACCTGGGTGCGATCGTGCGTTCCGCCGCGGCCTTCGGCGGGCACGGGGTGCTGATTCCGCAGCGGCGCTCCGCGTCGGTGACCGCGGTCGCCTGGCGCACCAGCGCCGGTGCGGCGGCCCGGCTTCCGGTGGCCCGCGCGACGAATCTGAACCGGACGCTCAAAGATTGGGGCGACGCCGGGCTGCAGATCGTGGGCCTCGACGCGGGCGGCGACACCGCGCTCGACGAGCTCGATGCGTCCGGGCCGATCGTGGTGGTGGTCGGCTCGGAGGGCAAGGGGTTGTCCCGGTTGGTCCGCGAGAATTGCGATGCCGTCGTGTCGATTCCGATGGCGGGTCCCACCGAATCGCTGAACGCCTCGGTGGCCGCCGGGGTGGTGCTCGCCGAGATCGCCCGGCAGCGCCGCTGAAAGATTTCGGCGCGTTTTCCGTCGCTGAACGACGAAGACCGCGCCCAAATCCCTCAGGCTCGCTACAGGTACCGCAGGATCACCGATCGGGCGACCAGGAATCCGAGTAGCCCGGCGTAGCCGGCTTTGATCGCCATCAACCCGGCCAGCGGCAGCGTCGTCACCCCGACGGCGTGTGCCAACCCGCACACCAGGATCGCCAGGACGGCCGCGGCCACACCGAATGCCAACCCCACCAGCCAGCCCCGCCGCGGCGGGCGCCGCGCGCTGAACCTGCCCGCCCGGACCTCGCGCCGGACACCCCACGCGGCGAACGCGCCGACCAACGTCGACAGGATCAGCGACGTGATGACGAAATTCACCACCAACCCCTCAGCGCCCCAGATCGGTTGCGGCCCTTTGTGCCGGGCGGTCAGCCAGTCGATCGCGGGGTTGACAATCGCGTTGATCAGTCCGGCCGCCGTCGCCTGGACCCGGACGTAGTCGCGGTTCATTCTCGACCCCGGGCGGGGCGGAACAACGCCTCGGCATCGCCGGACGCGAACGCGGTGCGCCGCTGGGCGGCGAGGTCGGCCAGATAGCCCTCCACCTTCTCCGGTTCGGTCGCATACGCCCGCCACAGTTCCCGCGGCTTGTCGGGGAACGCGATGATGCCCGCGCCGCCGGCGACGCCGGCGAGGATGATGCGCGCGGCCTCCGCGGCCGGGATGGCGTCTTCGGGCAGTGTGCCTTCGACGGCATCGCCCATGATCGAGGTGGAGAAGATCCGGCTGACCACATTGCCGGGGCAGGCCACCGACACCCGGATGTTGTCGGCGGCCAGTTCGTAGCGCAGGCATTCACTCATGCCGGCCACGCCGTATTTCGTTGTGCAGTAAAGCGATTGGTACGGGAACGGCACCAGTCCGGCCAGCGACGCGGTGTTGACGATGTGGCCGCCGCCCTGACGCCGCATGATCGGCAGTGCGGCGTAGACGCCGTGGATCACGCCCCACAGGTTGAGGTCGACGATGTGGTGCCAGTGCTCCAGCGTCGCGTCGGCGATCGGCAGTGTCCCGCCGACGCCGGCGTTGTTGAACAGCAGGTCCAGCGAGCCGTGCCGGGCCGCGGTGTCGTCCATGAGCTGCTGCACCTGGCGGTGATCGGTGACATCGACGGGCTGGTGCTGGACGCGGCCCGGGTGGGCGCTGAGTTGGTCGACGGCCGCGGTCAGCCGGTCGGCGTCACGGTCGGACAGCACCACCACCGCGCCGTCGTCGAGCAGCGCCGAGCTGAGCGCGAAGCCGATGCCCGATGCGGCGCCGGTGACAACGCAGACCTTGCCGGAAAAGTATCCGTTCACCATGTCAGCTCCCGTGCGTCGTCGACCCGGATCACCTGGCTGCCCTCGGTGACCATGGCGCCCACGTACTCCTCGATGGGCAGCTGCGCGAGCGCTTCGATGATGTGGGCCTGGGTGGGGTTCTCCTCCCAGGTCAGTGCGTGCCAGTCGACGGTGCCTTCGGCAAGCCATACCGCGGTGTAGTGGTTGTCGATCGGGTACAGCGTCGGATGGTTCAACGCCGCGCCCGGCCACCCGGTGTTGGGGATGTACCGCCAGCCGAACCAGTCCAAATGTCCACTGGCGCTGTCCGGTTCGGCTCGACCCGTCTTGCGGACGTCGACCCGCAGGAACGTCGAGCCTTCGAAGCTGACGTTGCCGACCAGCCGGTCGCCGATCTCACGCGGGTCGGCGACGTCGGCGAAGATCTTCGGGATGCCGGTCTGCTCGCGGCCGCCGAGGATCGGGGTGGCCTTGCTCTCCCACACCACCAGCGCGTAGGAACCGGTGAGGCGCTCGGACCCGTGCCGGTATTCGACCGGCACGTTGACCGCGACCAGGTTGTACCCGGCGCCGGCCATCCATTCCACACCGCGGTTGGCGGCGTAGCCGATCTCGATGACGGGGTCGGTGATCTCGAAGCATCCCGGCACGTAGCGTTCCAGCGCCGCGCGGTCGGTGCGGTAGCTGACGCCGATGGTGGTCACCTGGCCGTACGTCCACGATCCCAGTGGTGACCCGCCGAAGTGCGCGGGCATCAGGTAGCTGGAGTCTGCGGCGAACTCGAACATGGCCCTCTCCTCAGTCCCCGAAGCCCTGCCGGGCGCGATCGAGCAGCGCGACCACCTCGTCATCGGAGGTCTGGGTGAAGTTGCGGTAGCCCTGCCCGACGGCGAAGTACATATCCGGTGTCACCAGGCAGACGACCTCGTCGGCGATGCCGGCGAAGCGTTCGGCGACGTCGACAGACCCGATCGGAACCGCCAACATCACGCTGCTCGCGCCGTGGGCGCGGGCCACCTCGCAGGCGGCCTTGGCGGTGGCGCCGGTGGCGACACCGTCGTCGACGATCACCGCGGTGCGTCCTTCCAGCGAGACTCGGTCATGCCCGCGGCGGAAGCGTTCGCAACGGCGCTGCAACTCGGCGCGCTGGGTGTCTTCGACCGCCGCCATGTCGTTTTCGCTGAGGGCGGACTGGCGCACGACGGCGTCGTTGATCACCTTCACCCCGTCTTCACCGATGGCGCCGAAGGCCAGCTCGGGTTGATTCGGCACCCCCAGCTTGCGCACGACGAGAACATCCAGGGGCGCCCGCAGCGCCTTGGCCACCTCGAAGGCCACCGGCACCCCGCCCCGCGGCAGGCCCAGCACGACGACGTCGGTGCCGCGCAGCGGTTCCAGATGCTCGGCCAGCCGGCGGCCGGCATCGACGCGATCGTCGAACACCCTGGTGTCGCCGCGGAAGGGGACGAGCCGTTGGAACAGCGGGGGTCTGCCGCCGTCGTCGTGTCGCTTCATGGTGTGAGTGTGCCGGGCGGTGGCGGGGTGCAGCGAGGGACTTTGGCCACTGGTGTCGGCGCTGCCAGGACGTCGGCTTCGGAGGCCGCGCCCGCTCTGTCACCCGCGCAGCCAACGCCGCGGCCGCCATTTCCATTTCCCGAACTTGATAGCAGGCAGTGCTAGCGTGCAGTGATGGCAAAGACGGTGACGCTACGACTCTCCGACAGTGCCTACGAGGCCGTGAAGCGATACGCCGAGGCCGACCAGAAGTCGATGAACGCGTGGATCGAGAGTCTGCTCGATGTCGAGGACATGCGTCGGCGATGCGCAGCCCACGACCGGTGGATGCGGGAACATCCCGAGGCTGCCGCGTTCAGCGAAGCCTGGGCCGACCGAAATCTCGACGAGTTGACCAAGGGATGAGATCACCGCGCCGAGGGGAAATCTGGGCCACGGACACCGGCGTCAACGTGCTCGTCATCTCATCGACGGTCTACAACGAGATCCCCGGTGAGCCGACGGTCATTGTCGTGCCGGTTTTCGACCACGATCCGGACACCGGGTTCGGTGTGCCGTTGAGCGGGGACGCGTGGGCGGCCCCCGGCTTGGTGGCCAGCCTGCGGAAGTCGGCCCTCACTGAGTTCCACCGCCAGGTTGACGTTCAGGCCCTCACCGACGTGAACAACATGCTCTTCAAGATCCTCGCCACACCGGACAGGTAGGCGCGAGCGGGCCGATCAGTTCGAGCGACTGGTGCCACCGGGCTGAGCCCGAACGTTAGTGTTGGGGTGTGACACCACAGGTGATACAGCGCTGGATCGAGATCATCGACACCGGCCGTACCGACGAACTGCACGAACTGCTGGCCGAAGACGCCGTCTTCTACTCGCCGGCGGTTTTCACGCCGCAGGAGGGACGGGCCAAGGCCGTCGCCTATCTGACCGCCGCGGCGAAGCTGTTCGCCGACACGGGCTTTCACTACATCGAGAAGTGGTACTCCGAGCACTCCGCGGTGCTCGAGTTCGCCGCCGACATCGACGGCATCCACGTCAACGGCATCGACATGGTGCACTGGAACGACGACGGCAAGATCACCTCGGTCAAGGTGATGCTGCGACCGCTCAAGGCACTGCAGACCGTCGTTCCCGAAATGGGCAGACTGCTGCAGCAGGGCGGCTCCGCTCCCACATAATCGACGGGTGACCCAACTGAACAAGCATGCGAGCGTCCTGGCGGTATTCCTGGCGGTCCTGTCTTTCCTCTCTTTCCTCACCTTTTGGGCCCTTCCGGTCGCTGCCGCCGAGCCGGTTCCAGGCGCCCGGATCACCGGCGTCGAGCAGGTCACGGATCGCTGGAGCAAGATCTCGGTGTACTCGCCGTCGATGGACAAGGTCATCGTCAACGACGTCTTTCGCGCTCCCGGAAACGCGTCGGCGCCCGTCTTCTATCTGCTGAACGGAATCGACGGCGGCCTGGACAACAAGGGCTGGTTCGGGCTCACCGACATTCCCGGGTTCTTCGGCAACAAGAACGTCAACGTGGTCTCGCCGATCGGCGGCCAGTACAGCTACTACACCGACTGGATCGCCGACGATCCCGTGCTGGGTCGCAACAAGTGGCAGACCTATCTGACCCAAGAGCTGCCGCCGCTGATCGACCAGGAGCTGAAGGCCAACGGCCGCAACGCAATCGGCGGCTTGTCGATGAGCGGAAGCTCGGCGCTCGACCTGGCCATCCAGGCGCCCGGCCTGTATCGGGGCGCCGGCTCCTACAGTGGCTGCCCGTCCACCTCCGCGGGCAACCAGTCCATGCAGATCATGCTGTCGCTGCTGCCCAGCGGGGCCAACGCGGCCAACATGTGGGGCCCGGCGGGCAGCCCGGAATGGATCGCCCATGATCCGGCGATGAATGCGGCGAAGCTGCACGGTGTGGGGGTTTACGCGGCGGCCTCGACCGGCGCGGTCGGGCCGGTGGACAACCTGCCGCCCGACTTCCCGACGCCCGTCGGCGGTCAACTGGTCGAAGGCATCACGCTGGAGTGCACCCGGCAGTTCGCCGACGCCGCCAAGGCCGCCGGTGTGCCGATCACCTTCGTGGTCCGCCCCGAGGGCGCGCACACCTGGGGACTTTTCGACTCCGAAATGCGCGAGTCGTGGGACACGGTCATCGGCCCCGCCCTGGGGGCCACCGCTTAGCGGTCACGGTTATGGCCGGCTACGTGGAGGTCCGGGCATACGCCGAGCTCAACGACTTCCTGGCACCCGAGTCGCGCGGTCGGACCGTTCTGCGCTGTAACGGCAGGCTGGCCGCGGTCGGCAAGGACGAGGTGATCGAGCACCTGGAGCCGCTGACCCGGCGCTACTACGACGACTTCTCCCGCTGCGCGGACTGCGGCCGGGTCTACTGGCGCGGGTCCCATCATGGGCGGCTGGTGAATCTCGTTGCGCGACTTCGGGATCGGCTCCAGGGCGAGCGCTCGCATGGGTGACCTGTGGGCGGCCATGCTGCCCGCCGCTATCGCCATCGCGCTCAGCCCCACCGGGATCATCGAGATGACCCTGATCCTGTTCTCCGCGCGCGCCCGGGTCAACGCGATCGTGTTCCTCGCGTCGGTGATGGTGTCGGTGTTCGTGCTGCCCCTGCTCGGCGCATCGGTCCTCGGCGTAATGGTCCAAAGCGGCACGGACGCCGGCAGTCCGAGTGGCGCCCTAGGCTGGCTGCTCATCGGCCTGGGGGTGCTGCTGGTCCTTTTCGCCGCCGGCAACATTCGCAAGCCGGTCGGCACGACGCGCCCGGCGGTGATCGACAAGATCGCCAACATGGGCCCGGGTGCCGTCTTCCTGCTTTCGCTGACCGTCGTGTGGCTGAACCCGATAAACGCCCTGGTGCTGATATCGGTCGGATCCCAGGCCGCTGCTGTCGACGTGTCGACAGCCACGTTGCTGCTGTCACTGGCGGTGTTCACGGTGCTGGCCAGCATGCCGTTCATCGCCGTGGCGGTGCTGTTGGTGTGGGGCGGTGAACGGGCCGGTGCGACCCTCGATAGGTGCAGGCGGTGGCTGGCCGATCACGACCGGATCGTCATGGTCACCGTCTTCGGTCTGCTCGGCCTCATACTCCTCGCCCAGGGCGTCGCCTTGCGCCTGGGTTGATGGTGCCGGGGTGGACGACGCGGGGCCAGCGTCACCTTGACGCCGTTGCTGAGGAGCAGCGCGCCGTCGGCACAACCGCGTCACTTCGCGTGGCACGCAACCGATGTACCGACGGATGCACGTACGGGAGGAAGTGGAGCCAACTAGCCTGAGACCGTGCTGGCAATCCCGACCCTGAAGTTCAGCTATGGCAATCTGCTGCTCGCGCACCTTCGCGAGCTTGGCTCGGCCGATATCGACGAACTCCTCGGCGACCATGCAGCGCAACTCTTTAAGTCGGAAGGTCCGTTCGAAAACCCGAAGAGGCGGGCTCGTGACTGTCTTCGGTTCGCGCGGATGCTCGATCTCGCAGTCGAGGACGACGAACGCAGGTGGAATCTCACTGCATCAGGTCTTACCTACACCGACAATGTTGATCCAAGCAATCCTTGGGCGGTCGATGAGATCCAGGCTGGCGTCCTTCGTGACCGATTGTCTGGTAGCGCTGAGCTGGCTGAGGACGTCCGGATCGCTCTTCAAATTGTTGGTGACTTGAGCGCCGGCTTTTCTAACGACGATCTGGGGCGCGCGCTAGCAGAGCATGCGAACACGGGCCAGTGGCAAGCGGACCGGACCTTCGAATCGCAAGGTGCTCGTTACCGAGAGCTCCTTATAGAGAGCGGGCTTATAGACAGAAGCGGCGAAATAACCGAGCAAGGTGTCTCTTTCCTTGGACGGCAAGCTTCGGTCTGGTGGGTGAATCAAGGCGCCACTTACGCGAAAGAACGCGATGGCGGGTTCCTGTGGGCGCCGATGCTGAACAAGGCGGGCCGACCGCAATATCACTGGGACACCATGAATGAGGTCCACGAAGGCGACGTTGTTCTGCATTACAGCAATGGCTCGTTGCGAGCCGCAAGCCGTGTGAGCGCAGCTGCGAAGCCGGCTCCGAATCCGCTCGGCGACCAAGCCTGGGAGGACGCGGGCCGGCTGGTCGAGACGCAGTATCAGGAGCTCAATGAGCCGGTGGCGCTTGGCGCTATCGACGAGCGTGCCCGAATCAGTCAGGGTTCGCCGTTCACAGTTACTGGATCCGTCCAGCAGGTCTATCTCGTTCGCCTGCAGGAAGATTTCGTAAATGAACTGGCTCAGCGGTTCCCCGAACTCGCGACGCACCTTCCTTCGGTCTCACCCGCTGCGCGTTCAACCCCGACATCACCGGAGGCGCCGATGCCGGCCGAATTGTTTCGTGACTTTGCCGACGCGGTGGAAGCCTCAGGACTGCGCTTCCCAGCAGACTCGAAGCTTGTTCGGTCGTTCTTGAGCAGTCTGCTTTCTAAACCCTTTGCGATCCTGACGGGACTCGCCGGGTCGGGCAAGACTCAGCTTGCGATGAGACTTGGCGAATGGTTTGGCACGGATGAACACGGACGTCATCGCCATGTCGTTGTGCCGGTGCGACCGGACTGGACGGGTCCGGAGTCCATCTTTGGGTACGAGGATGCCCTACGTAAATCCGCGTCTGGTTCGCCGGTGTGGTTTGTGCCGGAAGCGTTCGAGTTTGTTCTTCGCGCGGCGAACGATCCCGAGCACCCTTACTTGCTAATCCTGGACGAGATGAACTTGGCCCACGTCGAGCGGTACTTTTCGGACTTTCTCTCCGGGGTCGAGTCACGACGTCCGGTCTTACCGGATCTCGTTTTCGATCAACCATCTCGTCAGTGGGTCTTGCGTGACGCAGAAGCGCAGAGGCTGCCGTTGCCACGGAACCTTTTCGTTGTCGGCACAGTCAACGTGGACGAGACGACGTACATGTTCTCGCCGAAAGTTCTTGACAGGGCCTTCACCTTTGAGTTCCGTGTGGCCTCTGATGAGCTCGACGCCGAGCTCCAACGGCCCATTGCCGCGCCGGCGGGGGAAGATCGACTGGTGCGCGCCTTCGCATCGCTGGCGGAAAGGGACGATTGGCAGCGAGAGCATCCCCATCCCGCTCGCGATGAGATCGTGTCGACTCTTCGAGAAGCGCACACGATTCTGGCAAGCGCCAATCAGGAGTTCGGGCACCGCACGCTCTACGAAATCTTGCGGTTCTGCGCGTACTTCGCGGCGACAGGCGACGTCGATGTTCATACCGCGCTAGACCTCGCAATGATGCAGAAGGTTTTGCCAAAGGTGCACGGGTCGCGACGGCGAGTCGAACCGGTTCTCATTGCGTTGGAAGCACTAGCCATGGGGGCCGGTCCGGACCCGCGGCTGCCTGTCACGCACGGCAAGATCGTCCGCATGATCGAGTCCGCTCGCGCGAATCAGTTTGTCAGCTTCGCCGAGTAGCCCATGCCCCAGGAGTCGATGCAGTTGGCGCTCCGAAATGGCGAAGGCCGTTTCGTCGGTGAGCTGCTGGTTGCCGATCTACCGGGTAGGCAGGACACGACGTTATCGGCGCGCGGTGAATTCGCGTTGCGTGAAGGTGCGACCTACCGCTACGAAATATTCAGCAAAGCAACGAATGTCGAAGTCGAGCCTCGAGAGTTGTTCGATCCTGATGATGCGAGTTGGAAGCGAGGGCGGCTACATCCCGGTCAAGCCGTTGGGCGTCTCCGAATCCAAGTCGTTGATCGCACGACAGGGCTCACCGGGACGACTGATGTTGACGTTCTGGCCGTCAAGCTGGACCACGAGACCGAATACCGTCAGATGCTGACTGACATCTCCTCGTTCGCTGCGGAGGCAGTTGTGCAGGGATTCGCGCCAAGTGTGTTGGATCTTGCGCCCAGCGAGCTACCTACCGAACTGCTCTACCTCCGCTTCGCGATGATCGCGGCGTATCTACAAGATCCCGCATTCGAAGCTGCGATCGCCCGTATCACATCGCAGCCGCACCGCACATGGGTATCGGAGCAAGAAATCCGTCCCGTTGGATCGCCGTTTCCAGCAGGGGCCGCATTTCGTCGGGCAATTTGCATGCCCGGTCGGCGCGTGCCATGGGCGGACGGTCCGGCCCAAATCGCCTCTCTGCCTGCTGCTCTGACCCGTGATCGCACCGAGGCAAGCGTTGACAACTCTGCCAACCAGTTCGTCAAGTTCGCTCTAGAACATTGGCGAGCCATCGCGCTCGAATTGGTCGATCGGTTAGGTCTGGCACCCCGAAAGGTCGAGTCAGGGCCGTTGCGTCGCGGTCAGCAGATCGCTGCTGACGTTGGTGCTCGACTCGACGAATACCTGGCGCACCCGCTCTTCCTGGAGGTCAACTCCCTGCGGCGAATCCAAACGTCGGACCAGGTGTTACTCAAGCGCGCGGGCTATCGCGACATCCTTCGGACGTTCGCGATGACTGAGTCGGGCCCTACCCTGCGCATTGATCGCGCAGACATGGCGGACATCTTCGCAGCGTCTCAACGCAACATCGCAACGCTCTATGAGTTCTGGTGCTTTCTTGCGCTAGCAGATTCACTCGGGCGAGTGTGCGGGGAATACCGGACGGCGCACGCCTTCACCGTCGCTGGTGATGGCATCTCCATGACTATGCGGTCAGGCATCGCGTCGAAGTTGTGGTGGTCGGTCAGACGGGGCAACCGGCAACTCCGTGTCGAGGTCTTCTTCAATCGAACTTTCGCTGGAGCAGACGATCGAGGGGGGTCATGGAGTCGAGCGATGCGCCCCGATTGCTCCGTGCGCATTCGGCCAGAAGACAGCGTCCCTTCGCGCGTACTCACCCAAGAGCTCGAAGTCTGGTTGCACTTCGATGCGAAGTACCGCGTGGATAACCTACTCGCGCAGTTGACATCGGTCGATGATCCGGATGATCTTTTCGAGGGCTCGACGACCTCTGGCAATGCTAAGCGCGACGACCTACTCAAGATGCACGCGTACCGAGACGCGATCTCCCGAACGGCCGGAGCCTACGTGCTGTATCCAGGATCAGAGATCACGGACATTCGACGACATCCAGGCTTCAACGAAGTGTTGCCTGGTCTCGGGGCCTTTCCGCTCAGGCCGAGTAGCGATGGCCTGCCGTCGTCATCGCGGGCCCTCGACCAGTTCCTAGGCGATGTGCTCACACATGTCGCCAGTCAGGTCACTCGTGACGAGCGGCATCGCTTCTGGACCGCAACCGTAGATCGGCCTGGTGAGCACACCCTTGCGTCGTCCCTGACAACGGCTTTCTTGGAGGAGCCTCCGGCAGATACCGATGTGCTCCTCGGTTTCGTCCGAAGTGTCGAACAGCGCCGATGGATAGAACGGATGGGGCAGTACAACATTCGTGCCGGAGCTAGAGTTGGCGCCGTCGAAATCGGCGGGCGAGAGCTCGGCGCCAAGCTGCTTCTGTTATACGAGAATCGGAACAGTGCCCTCCACATAGTCCGCGCTGCAAAATTGATGCGCTGGCGGCCAGCAACGGCAGCCGACCTGTTGGCGACTGGTTACCCCAATCCGCGGGGCGATCTTTATTTCGTGGCCGACGTGGAATTTGTCGAGAGTCTGCCCGCGTGGGCCGACTCGATCGACCTGGAGATCCTGACGGCGAACATCCGTAACGGGACGCCGCTTGTCGTGACCTGGTGGGACATTATTCGTGCAGCCTCGGTAGTCGAACCCTAAGGTGACGGGACGACTCGAACGCAAAGGCCTCATTGTGTTCCTGTCCCTCGGCGGCATGCCTAGCGAGTTGTCCGCCGTGTTCCTCGAAAGCGACGTTGCTGAGGGGTCCGACTTTATCGGTGACCCAAGTGCCGACGTTTTGATCAGTATCGACGAGCGCGGTGGCGCGGGGATGGGCAAACTCGTTCGGGACAGGATCCCCGAGATCATCCGACAGTCGGGCCGCACCCCGTGCGTCACGACGCTGGGCGAGCCGGCATACCGCCATGCTCTGCACGACAAGCTGCTGGAGGAGGCCGCCGAACTCCGCAAGGCCCAGAACCGCGACGAGGTCGTCGACGAGTTCGGAGACCTCTTGGAGGTCCTCACAGCGCTCGCGGCAACCTATGACGTCACCCTCGATACCATCACCGAGGCGGCGCGAACCAAACGCGCCGAGCGGGGAGGATTCGAGATGCGGTTCTGGCTGGACGACACCGATCCGGGGGCACCCGAACCGTGGCGCTGACGGTCCCGGACACTCCCCGCCTGGCCAGCTCCGCCGAGAAGCGCGTCTGGCAACTCCTCACCGAACAGCTGTTCCCCGACGATCTCCTGATCGCTGGCCAGCGCGTCACCGACCATCTCAAGGACCACGAGGTTGACTTCGTCGTCGCCATCGAGGGCGCCGGCATCGTTTGCGTGGAGGTCAAGGGCGGCGAGGTTTGGCACGACGGGCAGCAGTGGTGGCAGCAGAGCCGCGGCGGCCACACCAAAGCCATCGATCCCGTCCGCCAGGCCCGTGCGGCCTGCTACGCACTCAGAAACTTCGTGGAGACGGACCCTCGCTGGACCCAGGGTCGGCTGCGCTGGGACCACGTCGTCGTGCTGCCCTACAGCCAACTGCCCCAAGACTTCGCGCTGCCCGAATGCCCACGCTGGAAAGTCATCGACCGCGACGAATTGTCCACCCTGGCAGCGCGACTCAGAGATGTCCTCGTCAAACACGAAATCTACCGGCCATACCTGACCAGAACGGGCATCGAGCAACTCCAGAGCGCCCTCAGCGGCCGCGGCCTGCCGCAGCGCGACGTCGTCGCGAGAGCACTGGAGAACGAGGACGCCGCCGACATCCTCACCGAGCACCAGGCCGTCATCCTCGACGCCATCACACTGCTCAACCGCGTCGAAGTCCGCGGAGGAGCCGGCAGCGGCAAGACCTTCATGGCCATGGAGCAGGCCCGCCGGCTGGCGCAACGAGGCCAACGCGTCGCGCTCATCTGCTACTCGCACGGCCTGGCGTCCTACCTCAAGCGCATCAGTGCACATTGGCCGAGACGCCAGCAACCCGGCTACGTCGGCGAGTTCCACACCCTCGGAATCCAGTGGGGCGCACCGGCAGGACCCGACGAGTCCGAGCGCACCGCAGCCACCCAGCAGTTCTTCGAACACGACCTACCGCAGCAGATGCTCGATCTGGCCATCAAACTCGACAACGGCCACCGATTCGACGCCGTCGTCGTCGACGAAGCCCAGGACTTCGCCGACGCCTGGTGGGATCCGATCCTCGGGGCATTGCGCGACCAGGAGACCGGCGGCATCTACGTGTTCAGCGACGAGGGCCAGCGGGTGTTCGACCGGCAGGGCACCCCGCCGGTGCCCCTGGTTCCGCTGATCCTGGACCACAACATCCGCAACACCCGCCAGATCGCCACCGCCTTCCAGCCGCTGGTCGATCACCCGATGCGCTTCCTCGGCGGCGACGGCCCCGACGTCACGTTCGTCGCCTGCTCCACCGAGGACGCCATGAGTACCGGCGACGACCAGATCGAGAATCTCCTCGAAAGCGGATGGCGGCCCGAGGATCTCGCTCTGCTGACCACCGGCAGCCGCCACCCCGAACAGGTCGCCCGCCAGGAGCAGGGCAACCAGAAATACTGGGACAGCTTCTGGGATGCCGAGCAGGTATTCTACGGACACGTCCTGGGCTTCAAGGGACTGGAACGGCGTGCCGTCGTCCTTGTCGTCAACGAGCAGGGCGCCTTCGAACGATCCCGGGAACGCCTCTACGTCGGATTGTCCAGGGCGCGTGACCAACTCGTCGTCTGCGGCGATCCGGCGTTCATCGCCGACATCGGCGGACCCGTGTTGGCCCGCCGGCTCGGCATCATCGAAAACTAGCCGGCAACGCCATCGGAGATAATCGCCTTCGTGTCGACGAAACGAATGAACCGCGAGCAGTTCCTTGGGGTGGTGTCGGAGCTCGACGAGGATCGGCTGCGGAAAGCGCTGTGGAACCTCTACTGGCGCGGCACCGCGGACATGCGCGGTCGTATCGAGGTCGAGCTCGCGAGCGACAGGTGCGGTCGCCCGCCGCGTCCCGCGAAGGTACCGACCGATCCGGAAGCAGTGCGCGACGAGGTGAACCACTTCGTATCGCTGGCACGATCGGGCGCTTACCTGGGCGGAGACCGGCGGGTGACGCCGCGGGAGCGGTCACGCTGGCGTTTCACCTTCAAGCGGCTCGCCTCCGAAGCGCAGGACGCGCTGCGATCCGAGGATGCCGAGCCCGCAGCGTCGGCGCTGGAACAACTGATCGACCTCGCGTCCGAAGCCCACGGATACGATTACTTCCGTTCCGACGACCCAGTGGCGGCAGCGGGCTTCGTCGTGTCCGACGCGGCGGCGGTGCTGTGGGCGTCGGCGTGGGAACGCCAAGGGTTCCAGGATTTCGTCGAAACTGCTGCGCCGCAGTTGATTCGGTGGGAGTCGCGGTACGGCTGGACCCGCTACGGCGAGGGGCCAGTCGCGGCGAAGGAAACCTCCCTCGCGGTCGTGCTGACCCGCATGCTGCGCGTTCCGGACACCTGGGAAGGCTTCGCCGAGCAGTACGTGCGGGCGCTGGACAGGCTGTGTGACCGACCCGCGTCGACGCTCCCAGGACGTCACACCGAACAGGAGCGGGCCAGCGCGCTGGCGGAATGGCACGGTCTCCTGCTGGAAAACCTCGCGGATACCGACGGTGACCTGCTCGACAGGATCGTCACCCACGTCGGTTTGAGCGGTCCGGAGTAGCCGTTCCTTTCCGCACGGCTTGCGCACCAACGCGGCAACCCCGATGTCCCTCGCGAGCTGGTGCGCGCTGACCGCGAAAGCTGCCCGGCCACAAAGAGTTCGGCGAGTTCGCTGCCGAGAATGGCACGGCGGGAACGGGTTAGAAGACGTCAGCGGCCAGTCAACTCATCGAGTGCGAATTCCATCCTTGTCGGCTCGTTCACCCGGACCCGGTCTCCATTGAGTGCCGTGACCCGTCGATAGGTTTCACCGTCGAGGCGATAGGCGAGGAATCGGTTATCGGTCGGCGCGTCGGGATCGACGATCCAGTAGTGCTCGATGCCCGCCTTGGCATACTCGTGCAACTTCATGACGTGATCGGCCCCACGCGAGCCCGGCGATACGATCTCGACGACGAGCACGACATCGGCCGCCGGGACCCGGGCGGGCCGCTGATCGAACACGCGATCTGGAACCACGACGATGTCAGGGTCACGCACACTCGGCGGGAACGATGTTCTCGTAATCACCTCGATCTCGGGAATCGCTTCGAGACCGTCGGGAAGGTGATCCTCGAGGAGGCGGGTGAGCCTCCTTGAAATCCGTTGATGCCATAGCTGCGGTCGCGGCGACATGATGAGGGTTCCCTCACTGAGTTCCCACCGTCGCGTCGGGTCGAGTTCGAGCGCATCCCATTGCTCGAGGCTCAGGAGACCGTGTGGCACGTGTGCAAGGTCGGACACCGCCCACCTCCTCCCGATCGAACTCGAATAAGTGCAGACTACGCGCAACGGCGATCGCATCCGAGTCTGTTGGACCCCACCGACACCAAACGGCCACGGATGCGGTTATCCACAGCCGACGGTTATCCACAGCCCGCCGCCGCGCCATTGCGTTCGCGCGTCGACATGTCGGAGCCACAACCGACACTCGCCTCAAATCGACGCGCGGTCCGGGCCGCGTCATTGCAGATCGGAGCGACATGGGCAACAGGGCGAACTTCGTCATCGTCAAAGATCAGGACTGGCAGCTCTACTACTCGCATTGGGGCGGCTGCCGCATGCTCGACGCGTTGGTCGGTGGGCCCGACCTCGCGCTGCGGTACGCGGCTTCGCTCCGGCGATGCGAGAAGGACGAGTGGTGCGATCCGACGTGGGCAGACGGCGGCGCGGTGGTGGATCTTGACCGTCGCCGCGTGCTGTTCTTCGGCGAGCCGTTGATGGTGGAGATGAACGAGCGCCGCGCGCTGATGAGGGTGCTCGCCACGGTCTGGTCTGACTACGAGATCTGCTGGGCGTACGACGGAACTGTCGAACTGGCAGGCTATGTCGGAGCTCAGCTACGTCCGTATCCGTGGGACAGGAAGCCGACGCTGAAGCTGGCTCGGGGACGAAACCACCTGTGCCACCTCGTCTCCGTGGTCGACGCCGAGGGACAGCTGCGATTCTGGCCGCTGTGGTGGCACCTCAGCAAGGCGTGGCACGGGCCGGCGCTGCTGGACAAGTTGCCCGGTGAGGGCATCCGCCGCATCAGGCTCGGCAAGATCCCCGAAGGTGGCGTTCACATTGACGTGCAGCGAAAGAGCTTGGGGGCGTGGCAAACCGCGGACACGATGGGCTTCTTCTCAGCTCTTCCGGAGGTGTGGAACGGCTGGCAGACCGAATGTTGGGAGGACCGCTTCGAGGAACACGTCAAGCGGTGCGACGGTGCTCTTCGGGTGCCCGTGTTGGACTTGACCGCCGGGGTCGACAGCGCCGAAGCGTGGATCCGAAAGCGGATATTCGAAAGCTTCGAGGACAGCCCGGCAGGGCAGATCGTCAAACTCGCGAAGATGCTGGGGCCCGTCGCGCCCGGATTCGTGGTCAGCGACGACGCTGTGGCCGACTGTGCGGTCCGCCCCACGACCGCCGAGTGGGCGCGCTTCGTCTCCGCGTGCGATCTACTACGTGAAACCCGTGCCAAGCTGGCCTGAGTGAGTTTGATGCAATGTGCTCCAACGGCATGATTGGTGGTACCAATCCCGGTACCGACTTTGGTACCGTGGGACGTATGCCGGCCTTGAACGTCACCTTCAGTGACGCGGAGATGGAGCAGTTGCGTACCGCGGCCGCGGCGGGGGAGCTGTCACTGCGCGCATTCGTGCACCGGGCCGCCCTCGACGCCGCGAGCGATCACAAGCGCCGCGTGCGCGAAGGTGCGCGGATCGTCGCAGAACGCAGCGCAGAGCTCAACCGTCGCCTGGCGTGACCGAATACCTCGACCGCGACGACGTTCTCGTCGCCGGCGCTGCGGCCGTGGGCGTCGAGCTGAGGGTGGCCGACTATGGTCTGCTCGACGCGGCGGTGGCTCGCCCGCAGGCCACCGCCTTCGGCGTCGACGCCTATCCAGACCTGTTCACCAAGGCGGCGGCGCTGCTGCACTCCCTGGCACGCAACCACGCGCTGGTCGACGGCAACAAGCGCACCGCATGGGCCGCCGCGTGGACGTTCCTGTACGTCAACGGCGTCGAGTTGGACCCCGACTTCGATGTCGACGACGCCGAGAACTTCATGAATACCGTTGCCACCCAGGGAGATCTGGATCTGGGAGAACTCGCGGGGAAGCTGCGGGCGTTTTCGTCCGGCTGACCTAGCCCTCGTCGTCGATGATGTGCATGGCTGCCTCCTCGGCGGATGCCGCACCGCCGTCGATACCGACGTCGGTGGCGAACAGTTCCGCGTCTTCGTCCGCGCCGAACCCCGCATCCGGCGCGACCAGCCGGCCCGACCGCGCGCCACCGACCTCGTCCCGCTCGGGGAACTCGGCGTCGCGCACGGCGTCGTCGGAGCGTGCCCGCTCCTGCTCGTCCAGCGGGTCGTTCAGGTGCGCGACCGGATCCGGCTCTTCGCGCGCCAGCGCCTCGTCCAGGCTTCCCGGGCCGGGACGGTCCGCGATGGTGCGTCCGTACGGCCGTTCGGGCGGCGAGTACCCCTCGTCGAGGATGTCGTCGACGCCGCGGTCGACGAGGGTGTCCTCGGGCTGAAGTTGGTCCTCGTCGTCGAGGCTGTATTCGCCCAGCCCCATGTTGTCTTCGTTCTGGAAACTCACCCATCGAGGATGTCATGACGCCGCGCCCGGTTGCCCGGGACCGTCGAACCTCGGAAACGGCCAAGCGGCGGTATTCGGCTCGCTAGCATCGGACGGGACGGAAGCAGACCCCGGGGAAGCAGGGGAGAGCCGTGAGCGACACCGGCACCGACGACGCAGAAATCGCGAAGTTCGACCGCGATACGACCAAGAGATTCGTCGATCTTTGCCGGCCGATGATGAAGACATATTTCCGGTCGGAAGTGCGCGGACTGGAGTCGTTTCCGCCCGGCGCGGCGCTGGTGGTGTCGAATCACTCCGGCGGCCTGCTCCCGGTGGACTGGCCGGTGTTCGCCGTCGACTTCTACGACAGGTTCGGCTACGACCGGCCGATCCATCTCCTGACCCACGACGTCATGTTCCACGGCCCCACCGCCGACATGATGCGGCGTCTCGGCTTCATCCACGCCAACCGCGACAATGCGGTCGAGGCGCTGCGCGCCGGCGGGGTGGTCCTCGACTTCCCGGGCGGTCAGTGGGACGTCTACCGGCCGACGAGGTCTGAAAACGTCGTCGACTTCGACGGCCACACCGGATACGCCCGCGTCGCCGTCGACGCCGGGGCTCCGATCGTTCCGGCGGTGTCCATCGGCGGGCAGCAGAACCAGCTCTACCTGTCCCGCGGCGACTGGCTGGTACGCGCGCTGCGGCTGTCCAAGGTGGGGGACCTGACCCGCAGCAATATCCTGCCGATCACGTTCGGTTTCCCGTTCGGGCTGAGCGTCCTGTTTCCGGTCAACATTCCGCTTCCCACCAAGATCGTCACCCGGGTGCTCCAGCCGATCGACGTGGCCGCACAGTTCGGTGCCGATCCCGACATCGGTCGGGTCGACGCGCGGGTGCGCCAGGTGATGCAGCAGGGACTCGACGAGTTGGCCGCCAAGCGCCGCTTCCCGATACTCGGTTGAGGATCCCGCAATATCAAGACTTGGGCGCCACCGACGTTCATTGTTGAGCGATGACCGAGATCACCGGCGGCGAGCTGTTCGCCCGCGCCCTGCAGGCCGAGGGAATCGAGTTCCTGTTCGGCCTTCCGTCCCCGGAGATCGACCCGCTGCTGGCCCAGTTGGACGCCCACGGCATCCGGCTGGTGCCGATCCGCCACGAGGCCGCCGGTGTGCACATGGCCGAGGGCCTCTACAAGACCACCGGCAAGGTCGCCGCCGTACTGGGCAACCCCGGTCCCGGCTCGGCGAACCTGGTGCCCGGCGTGGTCACGGCACTGCACGAGGGCGTGCCCGTGCTGGTGATCACCTCCCAGCACCGGCTGGGCATCGTCTACCCGTCGCCGCCCTCGACCTTTCAGGGACAGGACCAGCTCGACCTGTTCCGGCCGATCGTCAAATGGGGCGGCCCCATCTTCGAATGGGCCCGCATCCCCGAGGTGCTGCGGCTGGCGTTCCGCCACATGCACAACGGCCGCCCCGGCCCGGTCCACGTCGAGCTGCCGGCCCCCGTCCTCTACGAAACCGGCGACCCGCAGACCGCGCCGGTGTGGCCCCCGGCCGCGTCCCGCGCCGGGGCGCCGCAGCCGTCGGCGGAACAGCTCGATGAGGCGGCGGCACTGCTGGCCGCTGCCCGGCGCCCGGTGGTGATCGCCGGCACGGGCGTCGACCGCGCCGACGCCCGCGATGCCGTGCTGCAGATCGCCGAACTGCTGGCCTGCCCGGCGATCGGCTCGATGGCCGGGCGGGCCAGCGTTCCGGCCGACCACCCCAACCACGTCTTCGGGTTCGGCCCGGCCGGGGACCTCGCGCGCAGCGAGGCCGACGTGTTGCTGGTCGCCGGCTCACGGATGGGCAATCTCGACGTCCCCTACGACACCTACTGGGGAGATCCAAAAGACAAGCGACTCATCCAGATCGACATCGACCCACGCCATTTCGGCGTGACACGCCCGCTGCACCTGGGCATCATCGCCGACGCCAGGGCGGCGCTCGACGGCATCGCCGCCCGGCTGCGTGCCACCGACCTCGGCGCGCGCGACGGCGCCGACCTGGCGCGCTACCGCAAGCTCGACGAGCAGGTGCAGGCGCAGATGGTGGAGCCGATCCTGCAGTGGCAGGGCCCGGGCATCCATCCCGCGCACGCGCTCGGCGTCATCGGCGCGACGTTCGGTCCCGACGCGGTGTACACCGTCGACGGCGGCAACACGTCGCTGTGGGCCTACAGCGTGCTGCCACCCACCCGCCCGCACTCCTATCACTCGATCCTCGAGATGGGGATGCTGGGCACCGGGATCCCGTCGGCGATCGGCGCCAAACTCGGTGCGCCGGAGCGCGACGTCGTCTGCATCACCGGCGACGGCGCCGCGGGCTTCAACGTCATGGAGCTGCAGACCGCGGCGCGCGAGGGCCTCGACATCACCGTCGTGGTGTTCGCCGAGGGCTCCTGGACGATGGAGGAGCTCAACGAACTCGCCTTGTACGGAACGACATTCGGTACCGCACAGGGTGAGATCCGGTGGGACGTCGTCGCGCAGGGACTCGGCTGCCACGGCGAATACGTCGAACGCATCGAGGATCTCGACGGCGCGATCACCCGCGCGCGCGAGCACGACGGCCCCAGCCTGGTCTGTGTGCGCAGCGACCACAACGCCAACCTCGCGATACCCGCCGAGATGGCGGCGCGCTTCTTCGAGGTCTACTCCGGTCCGGCCAAGCCGGCGGTCTGAGCGCGATCCCTCACACCCCGAGCAGGCGGACACCGGCCCACAGCGCCAGCACCGCCAGCACGAGTGACACCGGAACGGTCAGTGCGCCCAGCACGCTGAACTCCCGCACATTCGCCGAAATACCTTGGGCGCCAAGGACCCGTCGCCACAGCAGGTTCGCCAGTGAGCCGACATAGGTCAGATTCGGGCCGATGTTCACCCCGATCAGCACCGCCAGCACCGCGGCCGGACCGGCGGCGGCCACCAACGGCAACAGCACCAGCACCGCGGGCAGGTTGTTGACCAGATTCGCCAGTACGGCCGCCAGCGCCGCGATGCCCAGCAGGGCGGCCGGCCCGGTGCCGTCCGGCACGATGCGGCCCATCCAATCGGCAAGCCCGTTGTCCATCACGGCGCGCACCACCACGCCGAGCGCCAGCACGAACGCCAGGAACGCGACGTGGGCCGACCGCGCCAGACCCGCCGGCGTGCTGGTGCCACGCGCGAGGCTGCGGGCGCCCAGCACCACCGCGCCGGCCGCCGCCGCCCAGAACGGCTCCAGCCCCAGCGACGACGTCACCACGAAACCGGCCAGGGTCAGTGCGAGCACCACCAGGACGAAGACCGGCAGTTCCGGCTTCTCGACGAGACCCGTCGCCTCGACGGGTCTCAGGTCGGCGGCGAAGAACAACCGGAACACCACGTATTCGGCCGCGATCGCGATCAGCCACGGTCCGGCCATCAGCGCCGTGAACCGTGTGAACGACACGCCGGCGGCGGCGAACGCCAACAGGTTCGTCAGGTTGGAGACCGGTAGCAGCAGCGACGCGGTGTTCGAAAGATGCGCCGTCGCATAGGCATGCGGGCGCAGCGGCACGGAAATCTTCCGTGCCGTGGCCAGCACCACCGGGGTGAGCAGTACGATCGTGGCGTCCAGCGACAGCACCGCGGTGGTGGCCGCCGCGACGACGAACACCTGGCCCAGCATCCGCACCGGCTGCCCGGAACTGCGCCGCGCCATCAACGCGCCCAGCGCGTCGAACAAACCCTCGTCGTCGCAGACCCGGGCCAGCACGAGCACCGCGCCCAGGAACGCGGCCACCGGTAGCAGCCGGTGCGCCTCGGCCAGGGCATCGTGTGACGAGATCGCGCCGGCCGCAGCGAGAATCACCGCCGCCGGCAGCGCGGCCGCGGCCTCCGGCCAGCCCTCCGGGCGGGCGATGGCGAACGCCAGGACGATCAGCAGCAGGGCGACTGACAGAATCAGCACAGCCACGGGTCCTCGCGTCGCCACACGGTCGGCAGCAGCAGCCGCACTCCGTCGGCGCGGGCGAGTCCGGTGAGAACGCGAAGCGAGGTGTCCAGGTCGTCGACGGCATAGGGCAAGGCGCGCAACGGTTTCGACAGCGGCCGGAAGAAGTCGTCCCAGTGGATACCCACCACCGTGTGGGCGCCGACCGCGCGCACCGTCTCGGTCCAGTATTCGGTGAGATACCGCTGCGGCTGAATCCCCAACTGGCCCAAACCAAGATAGGCGACCTCGGCCCGCTGCCCGCGCAGCGCACCGGGCAGATAACCCGCGCTGCCCTGGATCAGTACCCGCCGGTCGCTGGGCCGGTGATGCACGAATGCCGACCACGCCTCCCCGCAGCGGAACGCCGACGTGCGCACCGGCGGTCGCACCGGTGCGGTGATGACGCCCGGGAAGCGATCGGGTGGGCAGTGGTGGGATTCGATGAGCGTGAGGTCGAAGGCGCCGAAGGACACGGGTGTACCCGGTTCGGCAACCAGGATCCGTTCTTCTGAAAGTCCTTGTCCCCGGCCGATGTTCGCCGCCGAGGCACCGCCGACCAGGGTGGCCCCGGTGCGTTCGGCGACCACGGCCGAATCCAGCGCGTGGTCGTAGTGGGTGTGCACCGGCAGCACCGCGTCCAGTTGCCGTACGCCGAGCCGGGCCAGGCAGCCCTCGATGCGGGGTGCGCTGGGGCGGATCCGGCCCAGTCCGACCCGGGGCAGCGACGGGCGGGTGAAGAAGCCGTCGGTCAGCAGTGCCGAGTCCCCGTCGGTGATCAACAGGGTCGACACGCCGGCCCAGGTGACGGTCAGCGCGCTCGCGTGGTCGGCGACGGGCACGGCGAACAGGGCGGCGTGGTCGGCGATGTCGGGGCGGCCGGGGCGCGGGCGCATCAGCAGAACGCTTCCAGGCGCACCCCGTGCTTTTCCAGGCGGGCGCGTACCGCCCGGGCGATCTGTGCCGCACCGGGTGAATCACCGTGTACGCAAACGGATTCCACCTGCAGGGCAACCGGGGTGCCGTCGACCGAGTCAACGGTTCCGGTGCTGACCATCTGCTCGACGCGGTCGGCGATCTCGTCGGCGTCGTGCAGCACCGCGCCGGGCTCGGTGCGGGAAACCAGGGTGGCATCGGCCCGGTAGGCGCGGTCGGCGAAGGCTTCGGCGACGGTGCGCAACCCGAGGCGCCGCGCGGCGGTGAAGAACGCCGAGCCGGCCATGCCGAGCACCGGCAGGCCCGGGTCGACGGCCGCCACCGCCCGGGCGACGGCGTCGGCCTGCGCGGTGTCGGCGACGATCGTGTTGTACAACGCGCCGTGCGGTTTGACGTAGGTGACCGCGGTTCCGGCCGATCGGGCCAGTGCCTGCAGCGCGCCGATCTGGTAGATGACGTCGGCGACGAGGTCGTCGGCGGCCACATCGATGTAGCGGCGCCCGAAGCCGGCCAGGTCGCGGTAACCGACCTGCGCGCCGATCCGGACCCCGGCCGCGCCGGCCTGTCCGCACACTCTGCGCAGGGCGGCCGGATCGCCCGCGTGGAATCCACAGGCCAGGTTCGCGCTGGTGACGATCCCGAGCATGGCCTCGTCGTCGCCGAGGCTCCACACCCCGAAGCCTTCGCCCAGATCGGCGTTGAGATCGACGCGCACCGTCATGAACGACAAGCCTATGCGCAGAACGCGATGTGTCTGTCTTATTGAAAACGGTTACCATTAGTGCCGTGAGGATGTCCGCCGCCGTCGCGCTGCTCGCGCTGTCTGCCGGCCTGGTGTCCTGCTCGGCCGGGACCAAGCCGGCGGCGCCCGGCGGCGACTGCCCGGTCAGCCCGGTCGACGTCGTCGTCAGCGTCGACCAGTGGGGCGACATCGTCTCCGAACTCGGCGGCGACTGCGCCCGGGTGACCACGGTCCTGGCCGGCTCCGCGGCGGACCCGCACGACTACGAACCCACCCCGGCCGACGCCGTCGCCTTCCGCGACGCCCGACTCGTGGTGGTCAACGGCGGCCACTATGACGAATGGGCCGGCCGGCTCGCCGCCGGTTCGGCGCCGACGGCACCGGTCGTCAGCGCCGTGCGCAGCGACGCCGCGAACCCGCACGCCTGGTATGACCCGGCCGCCGTCGTCGCACTCGCCGACGCGGTCACGACGAAGCTGAGCGAACTGGAGCCGGGTGGGGCCGACTATTTCCGGGACCGTCGCACCGCGTTCGGTGACGCGCTGCAGCCGTACCACGCCGCGATAGCCGCGATCAGGAAAGGTGCGACGGGCAAGAGCTATGCCGCCACCGAGAGCGTCTTCGACGACATGGCCGCCGCGACCGGACTGCAGAACCGCACCCCGCCGGGATACCGCGCCGCCGCGGGCAACGAGGCCGAACCCTCGCCTGGCGACCTCGCCGCGTTCCTGAAGCTGTTGTCCGAGAAGGGAGTAGACGTCCTCATCTACAACACCCAGACCGAAGGCGCGTTGCCGCGGCAGATCCGGGCCGCCGCCGAGGCGGCCGGAGTGCCGGTGGTCGAAGTCACCGAAACCGTGGCGCCGGGGGCGAAGACGTTCGAGGCTTGGCAGATGAACCAGCTCACCGACCTCGCCAAGGCTCTCGGTGTCTGAGTCGTCGGAGCCGCCCGCGCTGGTTTTCGACGACGTCAGCGTCGTCCGGGACGGCCGGCTGGTCTGGTCGGAGGGCACGTTCGAGGTGCCGGCCGGCGGCATCACCGCGGTCATCGGATCGAACGGATCCGGGAAGACCACCCTGTTGCAGGTGGTGCTCGGGCTCGTCCCGGTGGCGTCGGGAACCGTCGAGGTGCTGGGCCGGCCGGCGGGCGAGGCCACTTCCGTCGCCGAGATCGGCTACGTCCCGCAGCACTACGCCGCCATCCCCGCCAACGCGATCCGCGCCGGTGACGCGGTGATGCTCGGACTGATCGGCACCCGCTGGGGGTTCGGATCCCCCAGCGCCGACGAGCGCCACCGCGTCGTGGAAGCTCTCGACGCCGTCGGTGCCGCGCCGTTCTCCCACCGGCGGCTCTCCCAGCTGTCCGGCGGCCAACGGCAGCGCGTCGCGATCGCCGAGGCCCTTGTCGGCCGGCCGAAACTGCTGATCCTCGACGAGCCGCTGTCCGCGCTGGATCTGCGCAACCAGCGCGAGATCGTCACGCTGCTGGCCCGCGTCCGCGACCAGTTCGGCGTCACGATCCTGGTCGTCGCACACGATCTCAACCCGCTGCTGGGGGTGCTGGACAGCGCCATCTACCTGCTCGACGGGCACGCGCATTTCGACACCATGGACGAGGTGGTCAACGAGGATCTGCTCAGCCACCTGTACGGCACGTCGATCCAGGTGGTGCACACCCCGCAGGGCGACCTCTACATGCGGAGCGTCTGATGCCGACCCGTCTGATGGCCATCGGCTACCAGCCGGACTGGTGGGCGATCCTCACCTCGCCGTTCATGCGCAACGCGTTGGTCGGGGGCACGCTGGTGGCGCTGGCGGCCGGGTTGATCGGTTACTTCATCGTCGTCCGGAACAACGCGTTCGCGGCACATGCGCTGGCGCACATCGGCTTTCCCGGTGCCACCGGAGCCGTCCTGGTCGGCCTGCCGGTGACCGCCGGGCTGGCGGTGTTCTGTATCGGCGGTGCGCTGGTGATCGGCGCCCTGGGCAAGCGCGCCGACGAACGTGAGATCGCCACCGGCACCGTGCTGGCCGCCGCCACCGGGCTGGGCCTGTTCTTCAGCTCGCTGGCCACCCGCAGCAGCAGCACCGTCACCAACGTTCTGTTCGGCAATCTGCTCGCGGTCACCGGCCAACAACTGGTGTTGTTCGCCGTGGCGGTCGTGGTGCTGGCCGTGGTGATCACGTTCGTGTTCCGGCCGTTGCTGTTCGCGTCGGTCAACCCGGCGGTTGCCGAGGCCAAGGGCGTTCCGGTGCGGATGCTCTCGGTCATCTTCATGGCCCTGCTCGGCCTGTCGGTCACCATGGCCGTGCAGGCCGTCGGAACGCTGCTGCTGTTCGCCCTCGTGGTCACCCCGGCCGCCACCGCGATCATGCTGACCGCGCGGCCCACCGCGGCGATGGGTGTCTCGACCCTGCTGGCGGTGACCGCGGTGTGGGCCGGACTGGCGCTGTCGGCGATGTTCAACATGCCGCCGAGCTTCCTGATCGTCACGATCGTCAGTGTCATCTGGTTCGCCGTGTGGCTGGCCGCCCAACGGATCGGGCCGGGGCACCCCCATCCGCTAACCTCGTAGAGCATGTCGCGGAGTCCCACGCCCCGGCGGCGGGCCACTCTGGCTTCGTTGGCGGCCGAACTCAAGGTCTCCCGGACCACCATCTCCAACGCCTACAACCGGCCCGACCAGTTGTCGGCCGATCTGCGCGAACGAATCTTCGCCACCGCCAAGCGACTCGGCTACCCGGGTCCCGATCCCGTGGCACGGTCCCTGCGCACCCGTCGGGCCGGCGCCGTCGGACTGGTCGTCACCGAGCCGCTGACCTACTCGTTCAGCGACCCCGCCGCCCTGAACTTCGTCGCCGGTCTCGCCGAATCGTGCGAGGAGGCCGGGCAGGGTCTGCTGCTGGTGGCCGTGGGCCCCGGGCGCAGCACCGCCGAGGGCTCCAACGCCGTGCTGTCGGCCGGAGTGGACGGGTTCGTGGTCTACGCGGCCGCCGACGAAGACCCCTATCTGCAACTGGTGCTGCAGCGCCACCTGCCGGTGGTGGTTGTCGATCAGCCCACCGACATCCCGGGAGCGTCGCGGGTCGGGATCGACGACCGGAGGGCGATGCGGGAGCTGGCCGACTACGTCGTATCCCTCGGTCACCGTGAAATCGGTCTGCTGACAATGAGACTCGGTGACGACCGCGGCGACGCCGAGTGGTCGGTCCGCGTTGCCGATGCCGCCCGCACCCGGGACACCCCGCTGCGGGTGCAGGGCGAGCGGATCGGCGGGGTGTGCGACGCGCTCGCCGCCGCGGGTCTGGATGCCGCCGCGCTCACCGTGGTGGAGACCTTCGAACACGGGCCCGAATCCGGTGGTGCGGCAGCCGAATTGGCGTTGGCGACCAACCCGCGTATCACGGCGCTGATGTGCACGGCCGACGTGCTGGCGATCTCGGCGATGGACTTCCTGCGGGCCCGGGGCATCTACGTGCCCGGCCGGATGACCGTCACCGGATTCGACGGCATCCCCGAGGCGATCAAGCGCGGTCTGACGACGGTGGCGCAGCCCAGCATGGAGAAGGGCCGCATCGCCGGCCGGATGTTGCACAGCCCGCCGCGCTCGGGCCTGCCGATCGTCGAGATCCTGCCCACCGAGTTGATCCGCGGCCGCACGGCGGGGCCGCCCGGCTGAGCGGGCACGGTCACACCTGGGGTTGTTCGCCGTCTCCGATGAGCAGTCGCACCGCGAGGTCCAGTCGCTTGCTGACGTCGGTGGCCGACGCGCGGCGGGTCAGCCAGGCCAGCAGGTTGGACAGCCAGACGTCGGAGATCACCCGGGCGATGTGGTACTGATCCTCGGTGGGTTCGCCGTCGGCCATCGCGCGGGCGAACATCGAGTCGATGATCTTCTCCACGTGGTCGACCTCGCCCGCGGCCGAGGCGTCGGCGAACACGTACGCCCGCGTCATCGCCTCGGTGAGCAGCGGGTTGCGCTGCATCGCCCGGTTCAGTTTGTTCACCATGAAACTGAGCCGCTGGTAGGACGTGGCGCCGGTCACCGCGGTGCGGTCGGTCTTGGCGTCGATGCGCTCGAACTCGCGGCCGAGCGCGGAGACCAGCAGGTGCACCTTCGACGGGAAGTACCGGTACAGGGTGCCCACGGCGACGTCCGCGCGGTCGGCCACGGCGCGCATCTGGACGGCCTCGTAGCCGCCCTTGGACGCGATCGCCATGGTGGCGTCGAGGATCCGTTTGCGGCGTTCCCGCTGCGCCTCGGAGCCGAGTTCGGATTCGGCCAGGACCGCCACGGTCAGTACCTCGCGGGGTGCGGCGGCAGAGCCGGGGGCAGGTGCCGGCCCGGAGTCGGCCGGTACCCGGTCTGCGGGGGACGACATGCTGCGGACAACTCCTTCATGATGCGCGTTCGCCGGCGGTGCACCGCGGTTTCGGGAACGGTGTGGTGGGCATGATCGCTCACCTCCGGCAAACCCCGGGACACCGTGTGTCCTGCTGCGATGGCAGTCGACTTGACTGACGATTGCTGGCACTATTAGAACACGTTCTAGTGGGCCGTACCGGCCTTCGTCCGTCGAAAACGAGGAGTCCGGTGTGTCTGGGGTCTCTGGAGCAGTCACGTCCGAGCAGTCCGCCGCGCGCGACCTGGTTCGCGACTGGGCGGCCGGCTCGGGTGGCATCGCCGCCGGCCGCGACGTCGAGCACGGCCATCCCGAGGCGTGGCGGCCGGTGTATGCGGGGCTGGCGGACCTGGGCCTGTTCGGTGTCGCGGTTGCCGAGGAGGCCGGTGGCGCCGGGGCGGCGGTGACCGATCTGTGCGCGATGGTCGACGAGGCCGCCGCCGCACTGGTTCCGGGCCCGGTGGCCTCCACCGCGCTGGCGACCCTGGTGCTCGACGACCCCGACGTGCTGGCGGCGTTGATGTCCGGCGAACGCACGGCGGGCTTCGCGCTGTCGGCGGACCTCACGGTGACGGACGGCCGTGCCACCGGTTCGGCCGACCACGTGCCGGGTGCGGTGGCCGGCGGGTACGTGCTGCTGCCCGCGAGTGACGGCTGGGTGCTGGTCGACACCGCGGCCGACGGCGCCACCGTCGAGGCCCTCACGGCAACGGATTTCACCCGCCCGCTGGGCCGGGTCGTCCTCGACGGTGCACCCGTGGTCGCCGTTTCGACGGCGCCGCGGCGCATCGAGGATCTGGCCGTGGCCGTGCTGTGCGCCGAGGCCGCCGGCGTGACGCGGTGGGCCCTGCAGACCGCCGTCGCCTACGCCAAGGTGCGCGAACAGTTCGGCAAGCCGATCGGCAGTTTCCAGGCGATCAAGCACATGTGCGCGGAGATGCTGCTGCGATCCGAGCAGGCCTCGGTCGCCGCGGCCGACGCCGCGCTGGCCGCCACGGGTACTGACGCCGACCAGTTGTCGGTTGCGGCTGCCGTCGCGGCGGCCACCTGCATCGAGGCGGCCCGGGCGAACACCAAGGACTGCATCCAGGTCCTCGGCGGCATCGGCATCACCTGGGAGCACGACGCGCATCTGTATCTGCGCCGCGCATACGGGATTTCGCAGACCCTCGGCGGGCGCAGCCGGTGGCTGCGGCGCGTCGTCGCGCTGACCCGCGCCGGTGTCCGCCGTGACCTCGAGGTCGACCTGAGCTCGGTGGAGCAGCTGCGCCCGGAGATCGAGAGCGCCGTCGCGGCGGTCGCGGCGCTACCGGCCGCCGAGCGCCAACCCGCACTGGCCGAAGCCGGGCTGCAGGCACCGCACTGGCCGAAGCCGTACGGCCGCAATGCTTCTCCCGCCGAGCAGCTGCTGATCGACCGCGAGATGGCGGCCGCCGGCGTAGAGCGCCCGGATCTGGTCATCGGGTGGTGGGCCGTGCCCACGATCCTCGAGCACGCTACGCCCGAGCAGGTGCAGCGGTTCGTCCCGCCCACGCTGAGCGGCGAGTTGATCTGGTGTCAGCTGTTCTCTGAGCCCGGCGCGGGGTCGGACCTGGCGGCGCTGCGGATGAAGGCCGTGCGCGCCGACGGCGGCTGGCGGCTGACCGGGCAGAAGGTGTGGACCTCGGCCGCGCAGAAGGCGCAATGGGGGGTTTGCCTGGCCCGGACCAACCCCGACGCGCCGAAACACAAAGGCATCACGTACTTCCTGATCGACATGACCTCGCCGGGCATCATGGTCCGGCCGCTGCGCGAGATCACCGGCGACGAGTTGTTCAACGAGGTGTTCTTCGACGACGTGTTCGTGCCCGACGAGATGGTGGTGGGCACGGTCGACGACGGCTGGCGGCTGGCCCGCACGACGCTGGCCAACGAGCGCGTCGCGATGGCGCAGGGCACCGCGCTGGGCAACCCGATGGAGGAGCTGCTGAGCTCGGCGGGCGACCTCGACCCGGCCGATCAGGACCGCCTGGGCGGCCTCATCGTGGCGGCGCAGGTCGGGTCGTTGCTGGATCAGCGCATCGCGCAGCTGGCGGTCAGCGGCGTCGACCCCGGCCCGCAGGCCAGCGCCCGCAAGCTGATCGGCGTGCGCTACCGGCAGAACCTGGCCGAGTTCCGGATGGAATTGTCGCCCGGCGGCGGGCTGGTCTCCGAGGAACGGGTCTTCGACTTCCTCAACACCCGCTGCCTGACCATCGCCGGCGGGTCCGAGCAGATCCTGCTGACGCTGGCGGGTGAGCGGTTGCTCGGCCTGCCGCGCTGACCTCCCCCGCAGCTGAACAGACTTGGTGGTGCGCCTAGAACCGGGTCTGGCTGCAGGTGCTCGGCGTCGCCAGGTTGTGGCCGCCCCACACGGCCTGGATGTGTGTGCACACGATGAAGTCCGAACCGAGGGCGGGCTGGCCGTCGGACCACTGCCTGGGGGCCGACGTCCCGTCGACGACGAACCGCTCCGCCGGACCGCCGCCGAAATAGGTCACGGATATCTCGGCGGTGTTCAGCGACCGGAACATCTTCGACAGCACGTTGTCGTGGTTGGCGCCCTTGGTTTCCCGGGGCATCCCGATCGGGGCGCTGTACTCCGCCTCCTGCCAGACGTTGCGGTCCGAGGACCGCAACGTGATGGTCTGCCGGCCCCAGAAGTCGTCGGGGAACCCGGTCGGACCCTCGGGGGTCATCAGGTTGGCGGTGGCGGTGAAATAGCAGCGGCCCTCCGCGGCCACGCAGTTGGCCGTGGTGTGCGCCTGCAGCTGGGTGGCGGCGTCGACGGGGATCGACGCCTCGGAGCTGTCTGCCGCCGCCTGGGCGCCGGCCGGCGGACCGAACGCCGCGAGGACCAGCGCCCCGGCCAGGGCTGAGATCAGACGCTTCATCTGCACGACGGTATCGGGTCGCTACTCGTCATAGTTCACTTCGACGGTATCGGTGGTGGGGTGGGCCTGGCAGGCCAGGATCAGGCCCTCGTCGAGGTCGGACTGCTCGAGCACGTCGTTGATCTCCATGTCCACCGAGCCGCTCTTCAGGACGACCGCGCATGCGCCGCAATGGCCTTCGCGGCACGAGAACGGCGCTTCGAGGCCCTTGTCGAGCAGCACGTCGAGCAGTTTGGCCTTGCGGGGCCAGGTCAGTTCGTGGGTGGTTCCGTCGAGGGTGACCACCGCGGTGGCCGGGCCCTCGTCGCCGTCCCCGTCGCCCGAGTAGTCGATCGTGACCGCCTTGAACGGGTCGGACTCCAGCGACTTGAACACCTCGATGTGCACCTGCTCGGCCGGTACGCCGAGCGTGTCGAGGGCCGCCGACGCGGCGGTCATGAACGGACCGGGGCCGCAGATGAACACCTGCCGGTCGGTGTGCGGCGCCGCGAGGCGGGCCAGCGCCGGCGCGCTCGGCAGACCCTGCACCGACTCCAGCCAGTGCACCACGGAGAACCGGTCGGGATACTCGGCGGCCAGATCGCGCAGCGCGGCGGCGAAGATGACCGACTTCTCGTCGCGGTTGGCGTAGATCAGCGTCACCTGGCCGCCGCCCCGCGCCAGTGCCGATTTGCAGATGGCCATCATCGGCGTGATCCCGCTGCCCCCGGCCACCAACAGGAAATCGGCGTCGAGGTCCTTGGGCACGAACGTACCCGACGGGGCCAGGACGTGGATCTTCATGCCCGGATGGGCGTGGTCGCACAACCAGTTCGACGCATACCCGTCGGCGGTGCGTTTGACGGTGACGGCCAGCGCGTCGTCGGTGTGCGGCGAGCTGTACAGCGAGTAGCACCGCGCCACGGACCCCGTGCGCTCGCTGGGCACCCGCAGGGTCAGGAACTGGCCGGGGGCGTACGCCAGCCGTTCTGCGGGCACGGTGGATCCGTCCGGACCCGCCGGCACCGTGAAGACCAGCGAACGTGCGTCGTCGGTCTCCGCGATGACCTCGGCCACCTCCAGCTCCAGCACGTGGCTGCCCAGGGGTTCGTCGGTCACGGCACCACCTTTCAGAAGTTCAGAACTAGAACAGGTTATAGAAACCTAACGGTGCAGGTCCAGTGGGTGTATTTACCCCGTGCTCGACACAAATCGTAACGTGTTCTAGTCTTAGCCAAGTCAGTCCCAGTAGCCATCTTGTCAGGCCACGCACTCCACGGAGGCATTGCAGTGACGTCCATTCAACAGCGCGACGCGCAGTCGGTCCTCGCCGCCATCGACGATTTGTTGCCCCGGCTGCGTGAAACGGCGCAGTCCACCGAAGACCGCCGCAAGCTGCTCGACGAGAACGTCGCGGCCCTGGACGAGATCGGCTTCTTCAAGCTGGTCCAGCCCGAGCAGTGGGGCGGGTTGCAGTGCGATCCGACGATCTTCTACGAGGCGGTGCGGCGGCTGGCCAGTGCCTGCGGGTCCACCGGTTGGGTCGCCGGCATCCTCGGCATCCACAACTGGCACCTGGCCCAGTTCGACCAGGCCGCCCAGGACGAGGTGTGGGGCGACGACGCCAGCGTGCGCGTCTCGTCGTCCTACGCCCCGATGGGTGCGGGCGTGGTGACCGAAGCCGGCGACGGCTACGTGGTCAACGGCACCTGGCAATGGTCTTCGGGCTGCGACCACGCCACCTGGGCCTTCCTCGGCGGCCCCGTCATCAAGGACGGCAAGCCGGTCGACTTCGGCAGCTTCCTGCTCCCGATTTCCGACTACCGCATCGACGACGTGTGGAATGTGGTCGGCCTGAAGGGCACCGGCAGCAACAACATCGTCGTCAAGGACGTGTTCGTGCCGCGGCACCGGTTCCTGTCGTACAAGGCGATGAACGACCACACCGCCGGCGGTCTGGAGAACAACACCGCGCCGGTGTACCGGATGCCCTGGGGCACAATCCATCCCACCACCATCTCGACTCCGATCGTCGGAATGGCCTACGGCGCCTATGACGCCCACGTCGAGCACCAGGGTCAGCGGGTCCGTGCGGCCTACGCCGGCGAGAAGGCCAAGGACGACCCGTTCGCCAAGATCCGCATCGCCGAGGCGGCCAGCGACATCGACGCGGCGTGGCGACAGCTGATGGGCAACGTCGCCGACGAGTACGCCTATCTGGTTGCGGGCAAGGAGATTCCGTTCGAACTGCGCGCGAGGGCCCGTCGTGACCAGGTCCGGGCGACCGGTCGCGCGATCGCGTCGATCGACCTGCTGTTCGAGGCGTCGGGTGCCACCGCGTTGATGAACGACGCTCCGGTGCAACGGTTCTGGCGCGACGCCCACGCCGGGCGGGTGCACGCGGCCAACGATCCCGAGCGGGCCTACCTGATCTTCGGCAACGAGGCCTTCGGCCTGCCGCCGCAGGACACGATGGTCTGACGGGAGTCACAGGTGACCTCCTTCGCCGCCGAAGCCGCCCACCAGCAGCCGATCACGTTCGAGTCGACATCGCGTTTCGCCGACGTCGACGGCGGGGGCCGGGCCATGCGGCTGCACTACCACGAGGCCGGTGACCCCGAGGCTCAGACGGTGGTGCTGCTGCACGGCGGCGGCCCCGGCGCGTCGAGTTGGTCGAACTTCTCGAAGAACATCGCCGTGCTGTCCAGGCACTTCCACGTCCTGGCCGTCGACCAGCCCGGCTACGGGCACTCCGACAAGCACACCGAACACGAGCAGTACAACCGGTACAGCGCCAACGCACTGCTCGGGCTGTTCGACCACCTGGGCATCGAACGAGCTGCGCTGGTCGGTAATTCGCTCGGTGGCGGAACCGCCGTGCGCTTCGCGCTGGACAACCCGGACCGGGCCGGCCGGCTGGTGCTGATGGGCCCCGGCGGGCTGAGCGTGAACTTGTTCGCGCCCGACCCCACGGAGGGTGTCAAGCTGCTCGGCCGCTTCACGGCGGAGCCGACCCGGGAGAACATCGAGAAGTTCCTGCGCATCATGGTCTACGACCAGAAGCTCATCACCCCCGAGCTCGTCGACGAACGGTTCGCGATCGCCAGTCAGCCCGAGTCGCTGGCCGCCGCCAAGGCGATGGGCCGCTCGTTCGCCGGCGCCGACTTCGAGCTCGGCATGATGTGGCGGGACGCCTACAAGTTGCGCCAGCGGGTGCTGCTGATCTGGGGCCGTGAAGACCGGGTCAATCCCATCGACGGCGCGCTGGTGGCGCTCAAGCAGATTCCGCGGGTGCAACTGCACGTGTTCGGGCAGTGTGGACACTGGGCGCAGCTGGAGAAGTTCGACGAATTCAACAAGCTCACCACCGATTTCCTGGCCGGCTCGTGATGAGCGCCTGCGCGAAGAATGGAGAATTCTGAGATGGGCATCCGTTCCCTGGGCTATCTGCGCATCGAGGCCACCGACGTCGCCGCGTGGCGCGAGTTCGGCCTGAAGGTCCTCGGCATGGTCGAGGGCAGCGGCGCCACCGACGGCGCGCTCTATCTGCGCATGGACGACTTCCCGGCCCGGCTGGTGATCGTCCCCGGTGAGCGCGACCGGCTGCTGGTCGCCGGCTGGGAGACCGCCAACGCCGCGGACCTGCAGGAGGTCCGCAACGCGCTGGATGTCGAGGGCACGCCCTACAAGGAGGCGTCGGCCACCGAGCTGGCCGATCGCCGCGTCGACGAGATGATCGTCTTCGACGATCCCTCCGGGAACACCCTGGAGGTGTTCCACGGCGCCGCCCTCGAACACCGCCGGGTGGTCAGCCCGTACGGACACAAGTTCGTCACCGAGGAACAGGGCCTGGGGCACGTCGTGATCACCACCCGCGACGACGCCGAGTCGACCCACTTCTACCGTGACGTGCTGGGGTTCAAGCTGCGCGATTCGATGCGCCTGCCCCCGCAACTGGTCGGCCGGTCCGCCGACGACCCGCCGGCCTGGTTGCGGTTCTTCGGGGTCAACCCGCGTCACCACAGCCTGGCGATCATGCCCGGGGAGACCCCGAGCGGCATCGTCCACATCATGATGGAGGTCGAGAACAGCGACGACGTCGGTCTGTGCCTGGATCGCGCCTACCGGCGCAAGATCCCGATGTCGGCGACGCTGGGCCGGCACGTCAACGACAAGATGCTGTCCTTCTACATCAAGACGCCGGGCGGGTTCGACGTCGAATTCGGTTGTGAAGGACTGGAAGTCGACGACACCGACTGGATCGCCCGGGAGAGCACCGCGGTCAGTCTGTGGGGCCACGACTTCTCCGTCGGGTTCAAGTAGGCCCGGCGTAGGTCCATGGCCACCGCCGAGGTCGACCCGCGCGCATTCCGCAATGTGTTGGGTCAGTTCTGCACCGGCATCACGATCATCACCACGGTCCACGAGGACGCCCCGGTGGGCTTCGCCTGCCAGTCGTTCGCCGCGCTCTCGCTGGAACCGCCGCTGGTGCTGTTCTGCCCCACCAAGGCGTCGCGGTCCTGGGCTGCCATCGAGGCCAGTGGCCGTTTCTGCGTGAACATCCTGCACGAGAGCCAGAAGGACGTCTCGGCGCGCTTCGGATCCAGAGAGCCCGACAAGTTCGCCGGGATCGACTGGGCCCCTTCGGAACTCGGATCGCCCGTGATCAAGGATTCGCTCGCCCACATCGACTGCGCGGTGCACTCCGTGCACGACGGCGGCGACCATTTCGTGGTTTTCGGTGCGGTGCACTCGCTTTCGGAACTTCCCGAACGCAAGCCGCGGCCGTTGCTGTTCTACCGCGGCGAGTACACCGGCATCGAACCGGACAAGAACACCCCGGCGCACTGGCGCGACGATCTCGAGGCGTTCCTGACCGCCACTACGGAAGACACCTGGCTCTAACCGACGTCGAAATCGTGGTGCGCACTCCCTGCGATGTGCGACCATGCGGCCAAGCAGGTCGTCGCTCGGGGCTAGGTAGGTCGACATGGATTTCATCCAGCAGAATCTGATCGATCTGGTCAGCGCGGTGCTCTGGACCTACGTCCTGGTCTATGTGTTGGTCGCCGCCGGTGTCTATTTCACCATCCGGACCCGGTTCGTGCAGCTTCGCTACTTCGGCCGCATGCTCGCCCAGCTTCGCAATTCCCGTTCCGGCGAAGGTATTTCGTCGTTCCAGGCGTTCTGCGTCGGGCTCGCGTCGCGCGTCGGGACGGGCAACATCGCCGGCGTGGCCATCGCGTTGACCCTCGGCGGACCGGGTGCGGTGTTCTGGATGTGGATCGTGGCGGCGTTGGGTATGGCGACCGCGCTGATCGAGGCGACACTCGGCCAGTTGTTCAAGGTGCGCGCCGGTGACGGGTCGTTCCGGGGCGGTCCGGCGTTCTACATCGAGCGCGGTCTGGGCTCACGCGCCGGCGGGGTGGTGTTCGCCGTGCTGTTGGTGTTCACCTTCGGTATCGCATTCAACATGGTGCAGGCCAACGCGATCAGCGATGTGCTCCAGGGCGCGCACGAGGTCTCGCCCACCTGGACCTCCCTGGGCTTGCTGGTATTGAGTGCCCCCGTGCTGTTCGGTGGTCTGCGGCGGGTGGCGCGGGTGGCCGAGGTGGTGCTGCCGCTGATGGCGTTGCTGTACGTACTGCTGGCGCTGACGATCGTCGCGCTGAACATCGGTGAACTGCCGCGCGTGCTCGGGCAGATCGTCGGCGGTGCGTTCGGTGTGCGGGAGATGGCCGGCGGCTTCACCGGTGGTATCGCCGCCGCGCTCCTCAACGGCGTCAAGCGTGGTCTGTTCTCCAACGAGGCCGGGATGGGTAGCGCCCCGAACGTCGCCGCCACGGCCACCGTTTCCCACCCGGTCAAACAGGGACTCATCCAGTCGTTCGGGGTGTTCGTCGACACCATGATCGTTTGTAGTTCAACGGCTTTCATCATCCTGGTGTCCGGCGTCTACCGTCCGTCCGACTCCGGGATGCAGGGTGCGACACTGACGCAGTCGGCGGTGGCGGCGAACCTGGGTTCGTGGACCACGGTGCTCATGACGGTCTTGGTGTTCGTCTTCGCGTTCTCGTCGGTGCTGGGCAACTATGCCTACGCCGAGGTGAACCTGTTCTTCCTCGGCGCCAGACCGAACGTGATCACCGTGTTCCGGGTGGCGGTGCTGGTCGCGGTCGCCCTGGGTGCCCTGTCCAAACTGGATCTGGTCTGGGCGGTCGCCGACGTGGCGATGGGTCTGATGGCGTTGGTCAACCTGGTGGCCATCGTCCTGCTCGGCAAGTGGGCGTTCGCGGCGTTGCGCGATTATCAGCGCCAGGCCGCGGCGGGGGCGGATCCGGTGTTCATCGCGTCGGAAGCCGGGCTGCCCGGCGCGCTGCCCGGCGACATCTGGCAACCGCACGACCCGGCGAAGACCTAGCTATATGCAGGCGACCGCGCAGACGTCGGTCGGCGGCAGATCCTCGGCCGGCGCCACGGCCGGTTGCCCCTTGGTCATGTCCACATCGTGGTCGAGTTCCGGCATCATCGGGATCATGTTGCACACGAAGGACAGCTGACCGCAGTTCGGCATCCCCGGATCGGCGGCGGCAGGAGCGGCCACGGCGAGCGTCCCGACCGCCAGTCCACCGGCCAGTGCGATGAGCATCCGATACGACATGCCGCGAGAATACCCGCCGGTGCCCGCGCGCCGGACGCGTATCTCGTCATGCGGTGCCGAGCAGCACGTCACGCTGTTCGTGCATCCGGGCCACCGGCGCGTCGACAACGGCCGACACCTCCGGCCGGCGCACTGTCTCGGGCCGGATGGCTAGCCAGTATCCGAGCTGTACCGAGACCTCGTCGGCCCGGTGAGTCAGGCGGCTTCGAAGGTGACCAGGTCGACATTGAGCCGGTCTTCGACCAGGCTCAGTTTTCGTCGCACCGGAGGTCCGGGCAGCGGCGGTGCCGTCGATCGATAGACCGCGCCGGTCGGGGTGGTGAACTCCGCGGTGTGGACACCGCCGTCGTCGCTGGTGCTGACCGCCCAACCTGGCGCTTCCTTGGTGTAGTTGCAGGCCTCACACGTACCGAGGCCGTTCGCCGCGCTGGTCGGCCCGCCCCGGCGCTTCGGCACCGCGTGGTCGCGGTGCCGGATCGGGGCATTGCAGTACGGGGTGCGGCAGGTCTGGTCGCGCAGGCCGATGAACAAGGCCAGACCCTTCGGGAAGATCCGCGACCGCGACTCCATCGCCACCAGTTGCCCGCTGGCCGGATGCCGGTACAGCCGGCGCAGCGCGGCCCTGGCGGAGGCATCGGCCACGGCGTCGCCGGTCAGTTTTCGCGCCAGCGCGGCGGGCACCGGTCCGAATTCGTCCAGCCAGCCCGGCTGGTCATCCCTACCGAACAGAGTGGTATCCGCCATGACGAGGTTCAGTGCCACCGATACCGGTTGATCGGCGGGCCTGCCGGTCACCCGCTCGAAGGCCGTGTCGGCCATCACCTGGCCGCGCGACCGGCCGTCAAACGTGGTGTCGGCGGCCCCCTTCAACGCCGCGTACATGCCCACGCCCTGGGCGACCGGTAGCAGGACCGTCACGTAGGCCATGGTGTCCGGGGCCGGACGTATTGTGACGCAACGATCTTCGGCTGCCTTCGCGGAGCGTGCGACGATGGCGCCCGCGTCCAGCCGGGCCGTGATCCGCTTGGCCTCCGCCGCCACGCGCGCGTTGCCCCAGCCGGACAGCTTGGCCACGTCGGCGCACAACTCGGCATCCAACTGCCGCCGGTGCTCGACGCTCAGGCAGGCCGACTCCCGGACGATCAGCGTGGCCCGCCATTCCGACAGGGCACCGCACTGCAGGGCCGCCAGCGTGTGCGGCATCTCGTCGACCAGTGCCCGGGCCAGCCCGAGGTGGGTGTTGCCGCACACGGGTGCGTCATGACGGGCCAGTGCAATCTCGGCGGCCAGCCCGCGGCCACGCTTGGCCATTGACACTCCGGCTGCCTCCTCGGCGGCATGACGCTTGGCGGCCCACAGCGCCGTGGCCCGAGCCTGGGCCGCCGCGGCCGCCGACTTCATCTGCTCGAACTGCTCGACCTTGGCCCGCAGGTCGGCCTCAGCCGCCTCCGGATCGATATCGAACAAACTTTCGAACATGTCTGCGACTGTACACCCCCATGCCGACAACAACTGGGCGACGGACTTGCTCGCGAGAGCCTGTCGGCGGTGATTTGTGGTCTGCGGACATGCCAGAGGAGGATCCCGCCGGACTGGTCAGGATTCCGTGCGCCTTGAACTTGCCAGTCGACGTGGATCTCTTCGGTATTTGGCAGACGACCGTCAAATCCGAACTCGCGCAACCCACTTCAATTGAAGTGATGGTGAAGGCGCCAAACATCAACGACGAACAACCGCGATGAGGAGCCCCGAGTGCCTCCCGCCCAGTGGGCTACCACTACCGCAGCCACGACCCCAACCGGGCCAGCGCCTCGGTGATGTCGGCGGTCGGTCCGGCGAACGACAACCGGACGAACGACCCGCCGCGCACCGGGTCGAAATCGATGCCGGGCGCGATGGCCAGGCCGGTGTCGGCCAGCAGCTTCTCGCAGAACGACAGCGAGTCACCGGTGAAATCGGAGACGTCGGCGTAGACGTAGAACGCTCCGTCGGTGGGGGCGAGACGGTCGATCCCGATCGCGGTCAGGCCGCGCAACAACAGTTCACGGTTGGACCCGTAGTGCCGAAGATGGCCGTCGGCCTCCGCGATCGACTCGGGGGTGAACGCGGCGACCGCGGCAACCTGCGACAGCACCGGTGGGCAGATGGTGAAGTTGCCCGTCAGGCAGTCGACCGTCCGCTGCAGCGACTTGGGCACCAGCAGCCAGCCCAGCCGCCAGCCCGTCATCGCGAAGTACTTCGAGAAGCTGTTCACCACCACGGCATCGCGCGAGGTGGTCCACGCGCAACTCGTCTGCGGGGCGCCGGGATACACCAGGCCGTGGTAGACCTCGTCGCTGATCAACCGCACCCCGGTCGCGTCGCACCACGCCGCGATGGCGGCCAGCTCCGCCGGCGGGATGACGGTGCCGGTCGGGTTGGCCGGGCTGGCGACGATCACCCCGTCCAGCGGGCCGGCGTCGGCCAGCATGGCGGCCGTGGGCTGGTAGCGGGTGTCCGGCCCGCACGGCACCTCGACGACCTCGCAGCCCAGCGCGGTCAGGATGTTGCGGTAGCACGGGTAGCCCGGACTGGCGATCGCCACCCGGTCGCCCACGTCGAAGCAGGCCAGGAACGCGAGCAGGAAGCCGCCCGACGAGCCCGTGGTGAGCACGACGTCGTCGACGTCGACGGCCACGGCGTGCTTGTCGGCATACGACCGTGCGATGGCGGCGCGCAGTTCCGGGATGCCCAACGCGACGGTGTAGCCCAGCCGGTTGGCGGCCAGCGCCTCGGCGGCGGCCGCCCGCACCGGTTCGGGGGCGCCGACGCTGGGCTGACCCGCGGACAGGTTCACCAGGTCGCCGTGCGTGCGCTGGCGTTCGGCGGCGGCCAGCCACACGTCCATGACGTAGAACGGCGGGATCCCGGCCCGCAGGGCGGTCTTCACCGTCTCAGGCTAATGCGGCGCTTTCCAGCCGGCGCAGATACTCGATCGGCTGCCCGAACAGCTGGCCGCTGCCGTGCGCGCGCTTGAAGTAGAGCTGGATGTCGTGTTCGGCGGTGATCGCGATGCCGCCGTGGATCTGGATGGCCTCGCCGGCGATGTTGCGGAAGGCCTCGATCGCGGTGACGTGCGCCAGTGCCGCCGACGTCGGCGACGGATCCGCCAACGCCTCGTCGACGACCGCCGAGGCGGTCTGGGCCTTGACGTACATGTCGGCCATCCGGTGTTTGAGCGCCTGGAAGCTGCCGATCGGCCGGCCGAACTGCACGCGCTCCTTGGCGTATTCGACCGTCAGCTCCAGGCAGCGGCCGGCCGCGCCGACCGCCTCGGCCGCCAGCAGCAGGGCCGCGATATCGGCCAGACCGGGATCGGCACCCAGCGGGGCGGTTTCCGCCGGTGTGATCGAGGCCAGTCGGCGAGTCGGGTCCATCGTGACCGCCGGCGCCGCGGTGAACTCGGTCCAGCGGCTCAGCCGGCCGTCGGATGCGCCGAGTACCACGTCGGCGATATCGCCGTTGACGACGAAGCCGGGGTCGAACACCACGGTCCCGATCGACTCCCCGGCGGCCAGCGCCTCGAGCGTCTCGGTATCGGGCTCTTCAGCGGCCAGCAGCGCGAGTTCGGCCAGCGTCGTGCCGAGCAGCGGGGTGGGCACCAGGGCCCGGCCCAGCTCGGTGATCACCGCCGCGGCGTCGGCCAGTTCGCCGCCGGCGCCGCCGAGGTCCTCGGGGACCACCAGCGCCGCCGCGCCGACCTGCTCGCACAGCAGTCGCCACAGGGATTCGTCGTAGCCGCGTTCGGAGTCCATTGCCGCACGGACGGCTTCGGAATCGGCATGCTTGTTCACCAGATCCCGGACCGTCTGGACCAGCAGTGTGCGTTCGTCCGTGCTCACAGTGCCTCCAGTACCCGTCGCCGGTGAGTTGTCGGATCACCCCAGGCCGAGCGCAGCGCCTGCGCCCGCAGCAACAACAGCCCGAGGTCGTGTTCCTGGGTGAAGCCGATGGCGCCATGAGTCTGCAGCGCGGACCGCGCGGCCAGCAGACCGGCCTCGGCGGCGGCCACCTTGGCGGCACTCACATCACGCGCGGTGTCGGGGGAGTCGTTGCCCAGGCTCAGCGCCGCGCCGTACACCAGCGGGCGGGCCAGTTCCAGGGCGATGTGGACGTCGGCGAGCTTGTGCTTGATCGCCTGATACGAGCCGATCAGCCGACCGAACTGGGACCGCTGCTTGGCGTACTCCACCGAGATGTCCAGCATCGCCTGGCCCGCGCCGATGAGCTGTGCGGCCGTCGCCAGCGCTCCGAACTCGCGGGCCCGCTGAACATCCGCGGCCCAGCCGTCGCCGGAAGCCTTGACGTCGAACAACTTTCGGCTCGGATCCAGTGAGTCGTGGCTCGCGCCCGCGGTGCCTTCACGAACCTCGCCGTTCTCGGCCACCAGAATCAGCCCGGCGAAGTCGGCGTCGACCGCGCGGGGCGAATCGGGCGCGATCGCCGCGGTGGCGATCAGTTCACCGGCGGCCAGGGCGGCACCGCGCTGCGCGTCGGATGCCAGCAGAATGGGCGCCACGGCAATGGATTCGGTCACCGGGCCGGGCACGCAGTGCGCGCCGAGGCGTTCGAGCGCCACCACCAGATCCACCGGATGCGCTCCGATGCCGTCATGTTCCTCGGGCACGACCAGGGCGGTGACGCCGAGGTCGGTCAGCGTCCCCCACACCTTGCGGCCCGGCGCCGCATCGCCCGCGGCCCAGGCGCGGACCGCGCCCGGCAGGTCGGCCGAACCGAGCGCCGCGTCGATACTGGCGGCGAAATCGCGCTGCTGTTCGTCGATCTCGAAGTTCATTTGCTCTCCCTGGGCAGGCCCAGCAGTCGCTCTGCGATGATGTTCCGCTGAATCTCGTTGGTACCCGCGTAGATCGGGCCGCCGAGCGCGAACAGGTAGGACTCCGTCCACGCGTCGGCCAACTCCGCGTCGGGACCTTGCAGATCCAAAGCCGTCTGGTTGATCGCGACGTCGAGTTCCGACCAGAACACCTTGGTGACCGACGATTCGACGCCGAGCTCACCGCCCGCGGCCAGCCGGGTCACGGTGCCGAACGTCTGCAGCCGGTAGGCCTGGGCCCGGATCCAGGCATCGGATACCCGGTCGGCGAACATGTCGCGAACTGTCTTGTCCGGGTGGGCCTTCCATAGTTCGACGACGCGCTGCGCGGCGGAGGTGAAGCGGGCCGGACTGCGCAGCGACATGCCGCGCTCGTTGCTCGACGTGCTCATCGCCGCCCGCCAGCCGTCGCCTGCCGTCCCGATCACGTCCTCGTCGGGGACGAAGACGTCGTCGAGGAAGATCTCGCCGAATCCGGTGTCACCACCGAGTTGGGCGATCGGGCGGACGGTGATGCCGTCGGCCTTCAGGTCGAACATGAAGTAGGTCAGGCCTTTGTGTCGCTGGGCTTCGGGGTCGGAGCGGAACAGCCCGAAACCCCGGTCCCCGAACGGCGCCCGCGAACTCCAGATCTTCTGGCCGTTGAGCTTCCAGCCGCCGTCGACCTTGGTGGCGGTGGAACGCAACGACGCCAGGTCACTGCCGGACTCCGGCTCGGACCAGGCCTGCGCCCAGATCTCTTCGCCGCTGGCCATTTTCGGCAGGATCCGGTCCAGTTGCTCCTCGGTGCCGTGCGCGAACAGGGTCGGCGCTAGCATCGAGGTTCCGTTGGCGCTGGCTCGTCCCGGCGCGCCGGCGTGGAAGTACTCCTCCTCGTAGACCACCCACTCCAGCAGGCTCGCGTCGCGGCCGCCGTAACGCTCCGGCCAGCTGATCACCGACAGGCCGGCGTCGAAGAGGACCTTGTCCCAGCGCCGGTGCTGCTCGAAACCCTCTGCGGTGTCGTAAGACTCGGTGGGGAAGTTCGCGCGGTTGGCGGCCAGGAAATCACGCACCTCGGTGCGGAAGTCTTCGACCTCTTTGTCCAGATCCAGGTCCATCAGGCTCTTTCCCTTAGCTGTGGCTTGACGACCTTGCCGCCGGGATTGCGCGGCAGCACGTCGAGGAACTCCACCGAGCGCGGTGTCTTGAAGTTGGCCAAGTGTTCCTTGGTGTGGGTGATGACCGTCCGCTCGTCGAGATCGGCGCCGGGCAGCAGCACGACGAATGCCTTGCCCACCTCGCCGAGTCGCTCGTCCGGCACACCGATCACGGCGGCCTCGGCCACTCCGGGCAGCCGGGCCAGCACCTGCTCGATCTCGGCGGGATAGACGTTGAACCCGCCGCAGATGTACATGTCCTTCAACCGGTCGGTGATGCGCAGATTGCCTGCGGCGTCGACGGTTCCGACGTCACCGGTGTGCAGCCAGCCCTGCGCGTCGATGGCGGCCGCGGTCGCCTCGGGGTCGTCGAGGTAGCCGAGCATCACGTTGGGTCCGCGCAGCAGCACCTCGCCGGCTGTGTCTTCGGCGCCGGAGGCGCCGTTGTCGATTCGCAGTTCGAAGTCGGCGATCGGTCGTCCGCAGGTGGTGGCGACCGTGACGGCGTCGTCGTCGGGCCGGCACATGGTGCCGAAACCCGCTGCCTCCGTGAGGCCGTAGGCGGTCAGCACGATGTCGATGTCGAGCTCGGTCTGCATCCGCTCGATCAGCACCACCGGCACCACGGCGGCGCCGGTGACGGCGAACCGCAGCGAACTCAGATCGTAGCCGGCGCGGTTGGGATGGTCGAGCAGCATCTGGTAGATCGTCGGCGGGCCGGGCAGCACCGACGCGCGGTGTTCCTGCACGGCACGCATCGCCTGCTCGGCGTCGAAGGTCACCATCGGGATCAGGGTGGCGCCGGTCTGCAGACAGGCCAGGATGCCGGCCTTGTAGCCGAAGTTGTGGAAGAACGGATTGATGCACAGGTAACGGTCGGCGCTGGTGATCTCGCCGCACGCCGCCCACGCGGCCGACCCCGCCAGCGACTGACGGTGCGCGCACAGCACGCCCTTGCTGCGGCCGGTGGTGCCGGAGGTGAACAGGATGTCGGAGACGTCGTCGGGCCGCACCGCGGCGGCGCGCGCATCGGCTTCGGCCAGGCGGTCGGGGCTGTCCCCGCGCGCGACGAAGTCGTCCCAGGTTCCGTCCGCGGCATCCAGTGGCACGCGCACGATGTGCCGCAATGCGGGTAGCGCGTTCCGGTCGAGTTCGGCGCTCCGGTCGGCGCCGAGGAACTCGCCCGCGGCGATCAACAGGGGCGCCTGGGTGCGGGCCAGGATGTCGGTGGCCTCGCTGGCGGTGTAGCGGGTGTTCAGCGGCACCAGCACCGCACCCGCGTAGTGGGTCGCCAGGCAGGCGACCACCCAGTGCCAGGTGTTCGGCGACCAGACGGCGACGCGGTCGCCCGCGGCCAGGCCGAGGTCGACCATGGCCGCCGCGGTCCGGCGGACCTCGTCGCGCAACTCCGCAAAGGTCAGGGTCTTATCCGCCGTGACCAGCGCATTGTGATCGGGAAGGGTACGAGCGATCCGATCCAGCACCGCAGGTGTGGTCTGCGGGACGCTCGTCATCGACGCTCCTCCGGTGGTGCTGCCCGGTACTCGTACCGCCGTCGGGCGGTTCATCGACGCGCCCCGGGGCTAACAAAGCAAGTGCTTGGTAGGTTAGCCTACAGGGATGGAGGAGGTCCAGAAGTTCCGGGCGGAGGTCCGCGAGTGGCTGGCCGACAATCTGGTCGGCGAGTTCGCAGCGCTGAAAGGCCTCGGCGGCCCGGGGCGTGAACACGAGGCGTTCGAGGAGCGCCGGGCATGGAACCAGCACCTGGCCGCGGCTGGGCTGACGTGCCTGGGCTGGCCGGTCGAACACGGCGGACGCGGTCTGTCCGTCGCGCACCGGGTCGCCTTCTACGAGGAATACGCCCGCGCCGACGCACCCGACAAGGTCAACCATTTCGGCGAGGAACTGCTGGGCCCCACGCTCATCGCGTTCGGCACGCCCGAGCAACAGCAGCGTTTCCTGCCGCGCATCCTCGACGTCACCGAACTGTGGTGCCAGGGGTACTCCGAGCCCAACGCCGGCAGCGACCTGGCCAACGTGTCCACCACGGCCGTGCTCGACGGCGACCAATGGGTGATCAACGGCCAGAAGGTGTGGACGTCGCTGGCGCACTGGGCGCAGTGGTGCTTCGTGGTGGCCCGCACCGAGAAGGGCTTCAAACGCCACGCCGGGTTGTCGTATCTTCTCGTCCCGCTGGATCAGCCGGGTGTCGAGGTGCGCCCCATCGTCCAGCTCACCGGCGACTCCGAGTTCAACGAGGTGTTCTTCGACGACGCCCGCACCGACGCCGGCCTCGTCGTCGGCGAACCCGGTGACGGCTGGCGCGTCGCGATGGGCACGCTGACCTTCGAGCGCGGAGTGTCCACGCTGGGCCAGCAGATCCGTTATGCGCGTGAGCTTTCCGGCATCGTCGAGCTGGCTCGCCGCAATGGCGGCATCGACGACCCCGCCATCCGGGAACGACTGACCCGAGCCTGGGTCGGGTTGCGGGCGATGCGTTCGTACGCCCTGGCGACGATGGACGTCGAACGCCCCGGACAGGACAACATCTCGAAGCTGTTGTGGGCCAACTGGCATCGTGACCTCGGTGAACTCGCCATGGACGTGATGGGCAAGGAATCGCTGGTGCTGCGCGACGGTGACTTCGATGAGTGGCAGCGGCTGTTCCTGTTCTCCCGCGCCGACACCATCTACGGCGGATCCAACGAGATCCAGCGCAACGTCCTCGCCGAGCGGGTGCTCGGCCTGCCGAGAGAGGTCAAGGGCTGATGTCACTTACCGAGGTTCCGAAAGAGATTGGTGGACACGGACTTCTGACCGGCAAGGTGGTCGTCGTGACCGCCGCGGCCGGCACCGGAATCGGCGCGGCGACCGCCCGCCGGGCGCTGACCGAAGGGGCCGACGTCGTCGTCTCCGACCACCACGAACGCCGCCTCGGTGAAACCCGCGAACAGCTCGAGAGCCTCGGGCTGGGCCGGGTCGAGAGCGTGGTCTGCGATGTCACGTCCACGGCGCAGGTCGACGCGCTGATCTCCTCGACGACCGCGCGGATGGGCCGGCTGGACGTCCTGGTCAACAACGCCGGTCTGGGCGGCCAGACTCCGGTCATCGACATGACCGACGAGGAATGGGACCGCGTCCTGAACGTCAGCCTGACCTCGGTGATGCGCGCTACCCGGGCCGCCCTGACGTACTTCCGCGACGCCGGCCACGGCGGCGCCATCGTCAACAACGCCAGCGTATTGGGTTGGCGCGCACAGCATTCCCAGTCGCATTACGCCGCTGCCAAGGCCGGGGTGATGGCGCTGACCCGGTGCAGCGCCATCGAGGCGGTCGAGTACGGGGTGCGGATCAATGCAGTGTCCCCCAGCATCGCGCGGCACAAGTTCCTGGAGAAGACCTCGTCCTCGGACCTGCTGGACCGGCTGTCCTCCGACGAGGCCTTCGGCCGCGCCGCCGAACCGTGGGAGGTTGCCGCCACCATCGCGTTCCTGGCCAGCGACTACTCCAGTTACCTGACCGGCGAAGTGATCTCGGTGTCGAGCCAGCGCGCGTAATGACGCGACGCGACGAACTGCTGGAGCTGGCCGCGGCGATGATGGCCGAGCGGGGCCTGCGCGCCACCACGGTGCGCGACATCGCCGATGCGGCGGGAATTCTGTCCGGCAGCCTCTACCATCACTTCTCGTCCAAGGAGGAGATGGTCGACGAGGTCATGCGCGGGTTCCTCGACTGGCTCTTCGCGCGTTATCGGGAAATCATCGACACCGAGCCGAATCCGCTGGCCCGGCTGGAGGGCCTGTTCCTGGCCTCCTTCGAGGCGATCGAGTCGCGCCATGCACAGGTCGTCATCTACCAGGACGAAGCCAAGAGGCTGTCGGCGCAACCCCGGTTCGGCTACGTCGAGGAGCGCAACCGCGAGCAGCGCAAGATGTGGCTGGACGTGCTCAACCAGGGCATCGAACAGGGCTGCTTCCGGCCGGACCTCGATGTCGACCTGGTGTATCGCTTCATCCGCGACACCACCTGGGTGTCGGTGCGGTGGTACCAACCCGGAGGTCCGCTGACGGCACAGCAGGTCGGCCGTCAGTACCTGGCGATCGTTCTGGGCGGAATCACGAAATCTGCTGATACAGAAGGAGAAAACCAATGGCTGAAGCGTATGTGATCGAAGCGGCGCGCACCGCGGTCGGCAAGCGGGGCGGCGGGCTGGCCGGCGTTCACCCCGTCGACCTGGGCGCCCTGGCGTGGCGGGCGATCTTCGATCGCGTCGACGTGGATCCGGCGGCGGTCGACGACGTGGTCGCCGGCTGCGTGGACGCCGTCGGCGGGCAGGCCGGCAACATTGCCCGGCTGTCCTGGCTGGCGGCGGGCTATGACGAAGCCGTGCCGGGTGTCACTGTCGACCGGCAGTGCGGCTCCAGTCAGCAGGCCATTTCCTTTGGGGCCCAGGCGATCATGTCGGGAACCGCCGACCTGATCCTGGCCGGCGGCATGCAGAACATGAGTCAGATCCCGATCAGCTCGGCCATGACTCTCGGCGAGCAGTTCGGCTTCACCTCGCCCACCAATGAATCCAAATTGTGGCTGGAACGCTATGGGGACCAGGAGATCTCGCAGTTCCGCGGTTCGGAGATGATCGCCGAGAAGTGGGATCTGTCCCGCGAGGACATGGAGAAGTTCTCCCTGCGCAGCCACGAGAAGGCGTTCGAGGCGATCAAGGCGGGGCACTTCGACAACGAGATCTTCGCCGTCGAGACCGAGCACGGCCCGGTCCGGGTCGACGAGGGTCCGCGCGAGTCGTCGCTGGAGAAGATGGCGGGCTTGAAGACCCTGGTCGAGGGCGGCCGGCTGACCGCGGCGATGGCCAGCCAGATCTCCGACGGCGCGAGTGCGGTGCTACTGGCCTCGGAGAACGCAGTGCAGGCCCACAATTTGAAGCCGAGGGCGCGGATCCACCACATCAGCACCCGCGGCGCCGATCCGGTGTTCATGCTGACCGGCCCGATCCCGGCGACGCAGTACGCCCTGGCGAAGACCGGCCTGTCCATCGACGACATCGACACCGTCGAGATCAACGAGGCGTTCGCGCCGGTGGTGATGGCCTGGCTCAAGGAGACCAAGGCCGACCCCGCCAAGGTCAACCCCAGTGGCGGCGCGATCGCGCTCGGGCACCCGCTCGGTGCGACCGGGGCCAAGTTGTTCACGACGATGCTGCACACGCTGGAGCGCACCGGCGGTCGCTACGGTCTGCAGACGATGTGCGAGGGCGGCGGCACCGCCAACGTCACCATCATCGAAAGGCTCTGATCTTTCGCCGAGAGTTGCCTTGTTCGCGCGTCTACTCGCAGAACGCGTACAACAAGGCAACTTTCGGCGCTGGTGCTAGTGGTCGTGCAGGACGACGCCGCGGATGTTCTTGCCGGCTCGCATGTCCTCGTAGCCCTCGTTGACCTCGGCCAGCTTGTACTCGTGGGTGACGGTCTCGTCGAGCAGCAGCTTGCCCTCGCGGTACAGGCTGAGCAGTCGCGGGATGTCGGCGCGCGGATTGGCCTCGCCGTAGAGGCTGCCCAGCAGGCGCTTCTGGAACAGCGTGAACATCATCAGCGACAGCGTCGGCGTGGTATCGGTCATGGCCGCGATCGCCGTCATCACGACCGCGCCGCCCTTTCGGATGATGTTGGCGGCATCCTCGATCATCGCGCCCTCGAGCAGGCCGACCGTCAGGATGGCCGAATCGGCCATCACGCCCTTGGTCAGGTCGGCCACCAAGGCCATCGCCTCGGGCATGGATGTCACGAAGTGGGTGGCGCCGAATTGAAAGGCCTTGTCGCGCTTCGTTGCTATGGGGTCGATGACGATGATCTTCTCGGCCCCGGCCAGCCGCGCGCCCTGCACCGCGCCGCTGCCGATGCCGCCCAGACCGATCACCACGACGGTGTCGCCGGGCGAGACGTCGGCGGTGTTGACCGCCGAGCCCCAGCCGGTGGTCACGCCGCAGCCCAGCAGGCACGCGCGGGAGAGCGGAAGGTCGTCGTCGATCTTGACGATCGATGCCTCGGGCACGGTGCCGTACTGGGAGAAGGTGCCGACGAACGCCATCGCGCCGATGTTCTGCCCGCGCGCCCGGCGCCGGTAACTCCCGTCGGCCTGCGTGCCCGCCATAATCAGCGCGCCCAGATCGCACAGATTCTGGTGCCCGGTGGAACAGAACCGGCAGCGTCCGCAGGCCGGCAGGAACGAGGCGACGACGTGGTCGCCGGGTTTGAGTCCTTGCACGCCGGGTCCGACCTCCTGGACGATGCCCGCGCCTTCGTGGCCGCCGATGATCGGCAGTGGCGCCGGCAGGTCGCCGGTGCGGATGTGTTCGTCGGAGTGGCACAGTCCGGTCGCCTCCCACGACACCAGCACCTCACCGTCCTGCGGCGGATCCAGGTCGATCTCCTCGACCTCCCAGTTGCCACCGAACTCCCAGAGGATCGCGGCGTTCGTCTTCATCGGTGATCTCCCATCGCTTGGCTCCACCCGGAGTCTAGGAACGCGCGGTGGCACGAAGCCAGCTTTCGCCGAGATCAATGCGGCGTTGACCGGGAGTGCAGCACCGGTGATGGATTCATCGGGCGCTACATTCGATCGGTGACCCGAGACGGGATGCCGCCGAACCGGGGACGGATCGTCCGGGCGGCGGCGGCCGCGGCGGTCACGGTCGTCCTCGCGCAGTGCGGCAGTCCCGCGCGTGCTCCGGAGGCGGGTTCAATCGAACCGGCCGGCACCACGGCAACGGCACCACCCCAACCCGTGCGCCCGGTGACCGCCGCCGAACTCGGCGCCAGTTGGCACCCTGGATGTCCCGTCGGCCCCGAGCAACTGCGCCGCGTCGACGTCGGCTACGCGGGCTTCGACGGCCGTCCGCACCGCGGCGAACTGATCGTGCACCAGGATCTGGTCCACGAGGTGACCACCATCTTCGACACGCTGTACCGGTTGCATTTTCCGATCGCGAAAATACAACCACCACAACGCTATCCCGGTGCCGAGGATGAGCTGTCGATGGAAGACAACAACACCTCGGCGTTCAACTGCCGCGGGATCCCGGGGTCCGGCAAGTGGTCGCAACACGCTTATGGACGGGCGATCGACATCAACCCGCTGCTCAACCCGTCGGTCCACCAGGATGGCCAGATCGAACCCACCACGGCCGTGCCCTACCTCGACCGGCACCGGGACGACCCGGGTCTACTGCACGACGGCGACGCCGCGGTGCTGGCGTTCACCGAACGCGGCTGGACCTGGGGCGGCCACTGGCGCAACCCGAAGGACTACCAGCACTTCGAGCTGCCCGGCTGAAGGCCGCGAGCAGACGCAAAGGTGGCATGATCCCCGCTAAATCGGGGACCTTTGCGTCTGTTCGCGGGCATCAGGCGATGTAGGCGGATGCCGCGCGCAGGTGCGCGACGGCCTCGTCGACGATCGCGGGCACCAGTTCCGCGCACGACGGCAGGTCGTCGAGGATCCCGGCGACCTGACCCGAGGCCAGCACACCGGCGTCGGTATTGCCCTCCACCAGGCCGGCCTTCAGCAGCATCGGGGTGTTGGCCGCCATCACCACCTGCGACCAGGTCAGGTCCTTGCCGTGCCGCATGGCCAGGCCGTCGCGGACCATCGACCGCCAGGTCATGCCGGTCATCTTCCTGAACTTCTGCGCATTGCCGATCGCCGCGGTGAAACCCCTTAAGCGCGAACCGCTTTCGAGTTTCTCCACCAGGCCGGTGCGCAACACGCGGTGCGGCATGCCGTCGACGCGGGTCGAGACGACGGTGCCGTCCAGGCTCGCGTCCAAATAGCGTCTCTTGACGTCCTCGGGCACCGTCGAGTCGGAGGTCAGCAGGAACCGGGTGCCCATCGCGACGCCGGCGGCACCGTACGACAGCGCGGCGGCCAGGCCGCGGCCGTCGAAAAAGCCACCCGCGGCCACCACCGGCATGCCGGTGTCGGCGACGGCGTCGAGCACCGACGGCAGCAGCAGCGTCGTGGCGACCGGGCCCGTATGGCCGCCGCCCTCGCCACCCTGCACGATGACGGCGTCGGCACCCCAGCCCGCGACCTTCTTGGCGTGCTTGGCCGCACCCACCGACGGAATCACCACCACCCCAGCCTCTTTCAGACGGGCGATGAGATCCGGCTTGGGCGCCAGGGCGAAGGAGGCAACCTTGACACCTTCGCGGATCAGGAGATCGACGCGGTCATTCGCGTCGCCGGCGTCGGCGCGGATGTTGATGCCGAACGGCTTGTCGGTGGCGGCCTTGACCTTGGTGACGGCGGTGGCCAACTCGTCCAGCGTCATGGTCGCCGACGCGAGGATGCCCAGACCGCCGGCGTTGGAGGTGGCGGCCACCAGTCGGGCGCCGGCCACCCAGCCCATGCCGGTCTGCACGACCGGGTGTTCGATGCCGACCAGTTCGGTCAGCGGGGTACGCAGCCTGCTCATGCCTTGACTTCTTTGTCGCGCAACGACTTCGGATCGATGACCTCACGAATCAGCCGCTGCTCCTCGCCGGACGGCAGCCGGGTGGTCTCGGCGGAATCCAGGCCGTGCACCTCGAACGAGGTGTTCTCCGCGACCTGATCGGCCTCGACACCCGGATGCAGCGACACCGCCCGCATGGTGTGGTCGGGGCCGTTGAAGTCGAACACCCCCAGGTTGGTCACCACCCGGTGGACGTCGACGAAGCGGTAGGCCGGATTGTCGGGATCGATCTTGTCCCAACCGATTCCGGACACGATATCCACCACGTCGCAGAACACCCGGGTGGAATGATTGCCGACGAAGTAGCTGGTGGCGTGGTTGATGGTGTTGCCGGGGGCGCCGCGCACCCCGAACATCTGCCGGGTCGGGTGCTGGATCGGGCCGAACGCGGACAGGTTCTGGTTGCCGAACCGGTCGATCTGGTTGGCGCCCATCACCACATGACGCCGACCCCAGGCCAGCGTCTCGAACACCCGGCCGAACGGCATCCAGCCCTCGATCGTCGCGGCCGCCCCGATCGCCGGTGTGTCGGCGATCAGGCGGGCCTCGCCGTCGGTCAGCACGATGTCGGGGGAGAACGTCAGCCGGGCCAGGCGGGCACCGATCGACACGATCGTCGTCATGGGGGAGACCATGATCTCCCCGGCGTCGCGGAACAATTCGGCGCACGCGACGGCGCAGACCTCGGCGCGGCTCACGGACATCACTTGGCACCATCCTTTTGAACCGACTCATCGAACTTGCGGACCGCGGCCTGGTAGTCGGCCTCGCTGCCGGACAGGTACGTCTTGACGAACCCGGCCCAGGCCTCATCGGAGCCCGCGGCCTCGGCGTAGTGGCGCTGGAACTTCTCGTCGCGCCGGTAGTCGGGTTCGTTCGTGGTGAAGTGCGCTCCGCTGGGCGCCTCGACGACGGTGTCGACCATCATCCGGTTGATCAACAGCTGCTGCGGCACAACGGATTTCACCAGTTCCTCGGTGGACACCACCTTCTCCACCGACAACAGTCGCCGCTGCGCCGACATCAGGAAGAGATCGTCGAAGTACGGATCGATGCCCGTGTAGGCGGCGTTGCCGGACTCGTCACCCAGATTCATGTGCACCAGCGCGACATCGAGATTCAGCGCGGGCATCGCGATCAGCTCCTCGTAGCCGTCGCCCGTCGGGTACGGCGAGCGCACGGTCTTGAGTTCATCGCCCCAGAATGTGCGCACATCGCTACCCAGACCGGCGCGGATCGGCAGGAACGGCAGGCGCTGGGCCGCGGCCTGCAGTCCGCAGCGCAGCATGCCCTCGTCCATCTCGCGGGCCTCGATCGCACCGGTGGTGCGCGCCTTGGCGAACCACGGGTCGTAGAACGGCGGCGAATCCAGCGACACGAAGCCGTAGTACACCCGCTTGACCTTGCCGGCCGAGCACAGCAGTCCCAGGTCCGGTCCGCCGTAGGTGACGACGGTCAGATCGGTGACGTCGGTGCGCAACAACGCGCGCACCAAGGCCATCGGTTTGCGCCGCGACCCCCAGCCGCCGATGCCGACGGTCATGCCGCTCTCGACGACGGCGACGGCCTGGTCGAGAGTGGTTCGCTTGTCCACTATTTCTCCCCCTTCGAGGTGCCGGCGAAGGCATCGCGGTGCTCGTCGGACACGCCGGCAAGGTTGAGTTCGAAGGTGAACCCCTGCTCCATCCGGTACCGCGCGTTGACCGGCTGAACGTCGATGAAGTTCAGCGCCTCCTTGGCGGCCCGGATCACCCGGGTGTCCTTGGATGCGATGTCGCGGGCCACCCGCAGTGCGGCCTCGTCGAGGTCGGAACGCGGCACCACCTCGTGCACGGATCCGAAGTGGTGCAGGGTCTCCGCGTCGACGGTGGCGGCGGTGAAGAACAGCCGCCGCATCATGTGCTGGGGAACCAGGCGTGACAAGTGGGTGGCCGCACCGAGGGCGCCGCGCTCGACCTCGGGCAGGCCGAACTTGGCGTCGTGGGACGCGACGATGACGTCGGCGTTGCCGACCAGGCCGATGCCGCCGCCCACGCAGAATCCGTTGACCGCGGCGATCACCGGCACGGCGCACTCGTAGACCGCGCGGAAGGCCTCGTAGCAGCCGCGGTTGGCGTCGATGAGGGCGCCGAACCCCTCGGTGTTCTGCATCTCCTTGATGTCGACGCCGGCGTTGAAGCCGCGGCCCTCGGCGCGCAGGATCACCACGTGTGTCGACAGGTCGCGTCCGGCGGCGGTGATGGCGTCGGCCAGTTCGAACCAACCCCGCGACGGGATGGCGTTGACCGGTGGATAGTCGACCGTGACCGAGACGATGCCCGGCTCGACGGTCTTGGTGGTGATCGGCATGGGTTTCCTCGTCGCTTCTGGGGTGGTTACCTAAGCAAGCACTTGCTTGGTACGCTAGCACAGTGACCGCCGCCACTGACAGCGCTGAGATGAACGAAGAACCGGCGATCAACCTGCAACTGGCCGGCCGGGTCGTCCTGGTGACCGGGGGTGTACGGGGTGTCGGCGCCGGGATCAGCGCCGTATTCGCCGCGCAGGGCGCAACCGTCGTGACCTGCGCCCGACGACCGGTCGAGGGCCTGCCGTACGAGTTCCATTCCTGCGATGTCCGCGACGACGCCTCGGTCGAGGCGCTCATCGACGCCGTCGTGGGCCGCCACGGCAGGCTGGACGTGGTGGTCAACAACGCCGGCGGATCCCCCTATGTGACCGCCGCCGAGGCGTCGGCGAAGTTCAGCGCCAAGATCATCGAGCTGAATCTGCTTGGGCCGCTGTCGGTTTCCCGGCACGCCAACACCGTCATGCAGACCCAGGACAGCGGCGGATCGATCGTCAACATCTCCAGTGTCAGTGGTCACCGGCCGACTCCCGGCACCGCCGCCTACGGTGCGGCCAAGGCCGGGATCGACAACCTCACCGCCACGCTGGCGGTGGAATGGGCGCCCAAAGTACGGGTCAACTCCGTCGTGGTCGGCATGGTCGAGACCGAGCAGTCCGAACTTTTCTACGGCGACGCCGAATCCGTGGCCGCCGTGGCCGCCACCGTCCCGCTGGGCCGGCTCGCCAAACCCGCCGACATCGGTTGGGCCGCAGCATTTCTGGCGTCCGGGGCCGCGTCCTACATCAGCGGCGCCACCCTGGCGGTGCACGGCGGCGGCGAGCCGCCGAACTACCTGGAAGCATCGAGTGCGAACAAGTAACGAGGAGAGACATGGGATTGCTTGACGGCCGCGTGGTCATCGTCACCGGAGCCGGCGGCGGTATCGGCCGCGCACACGCCCTGGCCTTCGCCGCCGAGGGCGCGCGGGTGGTGGTCAACGACATCGGGGTCGGCCTGGATGGATCCCCGGCCGGCGGCGGCAGCGCCGCCCAGGGTGTGGTGGACGAGATCGTCGCCGCCGGGGGCGAAGCCGTCGCCAACGGGTCCAATGTCGCCGACTGGGCCCAGGCCGAAGCACTGATCCAGACCGCCGTCGACAATTACGGAACGCTCGACGTGCTGGTCAACAACGCTGGCATCGTGCGCGACCGGATGTTCGTCAACGCCACCGAAGATGAGTTCGACGCCGTCACCGCCGTGCACCTCAAGGGGCACTTCGCCACGATGCGGCACGCCGGCGCCTACTGGCGCGCCCAGTCCAAGGCCGGTGCAGCGGTGGACGCCCGCATCATCAACACCAGTTCCGGTGCCGGGCTGCAGGGCAGCATCGGGCAGGCGACCTACAGTGCCGCCAAGGCCGGCATCGCGGCCCTGACGCTGGTGGCCGCCGCCGAGATGGGCCGCATCGGTGTCACCGTCAACGCGATCGCCCCGTCGGCGCGGACCCGGATGACCGAGACCGTGTTCGCCGACATGATGTCCACCCAGGGGCAGGACTTCGATGCGATGGCCCCCGAGAACGTCTCGCCCCTGGTGGTGTGGCTGGGCTCGGTGCAGTCGCGCGATGTGACCGGCAAGGTGTTCGAGGTGGAGGGCGGCAAGATCCGCGTCGCCGAGGGCTGGGCGCACGGTCCGCAGATCGACAAGGGTGCGCGCTGGGATCCGGCGGAACTGGGCCCGGTGGTCAGCGGCCTGCTGGCCGAGGCGCGCCCGGCCGTCCCGGTCTACGGGGCCTGAGACCCGCGCCGCTCACGCGGCGTTCTGCTGCGCCTCGTCCGCACTGTCCGACGCGGCCGGTGATGCACCGCTGTCGGCGGTGCTCGCCGCCGGCGTCTTGTCGCCGTCGTCCGGGTCCGTCGTCGTCCCCTCGGAGTCGTCCTGCTCGGCTGCGGCGGCATCGGCCTTGGGCGCACCGGGTTCCACAGCCGCGTCGTCGCGGTCGGTCTCGGTGTCGGCGTCCGTGGCTGTCGCGGTCGGCGTGACGTCCGGCCCGGCATCGGTCCGGGACCGCTCGTCCTCGGCGCCGTCGGACGGGCCCGGCGCCACGACCCCGGTCGGATTCGCCGCGGTGTCACCGGTCTGGCCGCCGGACCCGACCGGTTCGGCGGCAGCAGATTTCACCAGGGTGAGTGAGGCGCCGCCGCTCGGCGGAGCCGAGTCGACGGTGCCGGTGTCCGGTGCATCGCTCTCGGCGGCCGCCGCCGAGAGCCGGACCGTCGGCTGGGGTGCGGAATCGGCAACGGCGGTCTTCAGTTGGGTGACGGAGTCTGTCGGTTGCGTTGCCGTCGGGTTCAGCAGGAGGTCGATCACGTCGCCGACCACCGAGACCCCGAACTTGATCGGCGCCCACAGGGTGGCCACGGTGCCCCGGACGAACTCCGATGCCGCCTTGATCAGATCACCGGACTGGAGGGCCTGACCGACGGCGTAGGCCGCCGCCTGCGGGGTGGTGACCAGATCGCGGAAGTTGACGAAAAGCTTGGTGACGAACGACGGATCGGGATCGACCGCGACGCCGTCCCAGCTCACCAGCTTCCAGCCGTCCTCCGGATTGCCTTGCACGACAACGACTCCGGTGTTGCCGAGCTGGTGGGTCAACAGCAATCCGAGGTCGGGGTTGTCGACGTTCATCATCGTCCAGAACATGATGGTCGCGCCGTGCGAGAAGGCCACCGCGTTGACGTCGCCGCTGTCGTAGATCGCCTGCATCGCGCCGTTGACCCGGGCCTCGAACGCGTTGCCGTCGGGATCGGTCGAACCCGGTATCGGAACACCCCGGGCGCCGAGCGTCCACAGCAGGGGCGACAGCGCGTAGCCGAGGCGGCCCAGGCCGTCATCTTCCGAGGAGCCCTCGTAGATGCCGGCGCTGATCTCGTGCAGTCCGGGCAGGATGGTCACGGGTTTGCCGAGGAGGGTGGCCAGCGGCGCGGCCGTCTGCTGGGTCCGGACCATGTCCGAGGCGTAGATGCCGTCGTAGCCGTTCCCCGCGAGGGCCGCCGCGATGTCGATGGCCTGCTGCGTGCCGACCGGGTTGGTGATATTCGGGCCGGGCACCTGGGTGTTGATGATGCCGTCGGCGTTGGCCTGCGACTCGGCGTGCCGCACGAACGTCACGCTGATGTTGGCGGCGGCCAGCGCCGAGGCGGCGAAGACCAGTGCCGCGGTGAGGACGGCCAGGACGACCGCGAGACGACCGAAAAGACGATGATGTAGACCCCGCATGGGTGCAGACGCTAGACAACGGTCCGCCGTCGTGGGCCGAATCGGCCCGATCTACGGGTCGCAGATGACGATCGGGATCTTGCGCTCGGTGTAGGACCGGTAGTTGGCGAAGTCCGGGTACATGGCGTCCAGCCTGGGCCAGTAGTCGTCGCGCTCGGCGTCGGTGGCGTCGCGGGCGGTCAGCGCCAGTGTTTCCTTCTTCGTCTGGAACGTGATCTTCGGGTTGGCCTGCAGGTTGAGGTACCACATCGGGTTCGTGGCCCGGCCGCCCTGCGAGGCGACCAGCACGATGCGCCTGCCCTCCTGCAGGAACAGCAGCGGGCTGTCCCGCGGTTCGCCGGACTTGCGGCCGGTGGTGGTCAGGATGCCGACCTCCGCGCCGCGCAGGAACTTGTTGCCGAGCTTGCCGCCGGTCGCCTTGAACAGCCACGTCTGCGCCTTCGACATCCACTTGATGGCGGTGCCCGTGGACTTGGCGTTCAGGCGTTCGACCTGCTTGGCGCTCAGGGGGCGCGGAGTGTCAGCCATGCGCGCAGCCTATCTGTTGTCGCCGGGCCTCTTGCTCGCGGAACTACACCGCTCGCCGAACCCGGCTTATCGGGTCAGGCAGGGCCGGATGGTGGCCCGGATGTGGTGGATCAGGCCGTCGGCGGCCGGGATGGTGAAGGTCTCGTCGACGTGCGCGCCGACGCCGACACCGGCCACCGCCGGTTTGGTCGCCAGATCGAACCGCACCCGGACGTCGTCGCCGGTGACCGTGGCCTCCCGGATCTCCACCGACTTGATCAGCCGGAACTGCGGGCCGCGATTCAGGCTGCGGCGCAGGTGATCTCCCGAGAACCCGGTCTTCAGACCGTTCTCGACGCGGGTGCAGTCCGGGGCGAACGCGACGTCGTCGCCGCGATGCGACACGAGTGCGTCGATGTAGGCGCGCGCGACGGCGATCCGCTCGGCGTCGGTGAGCGCACCGCTGCGGGTCACGAGATGCGCTCGATGATGGTGCCGGTGGACAGCGCCCCGCCCGCGCACATGGTGATCAGGGCGGTCGACTTGTCGGTGCGTTCGAGTTCGTGCAGCGCGGTGGTGATCAGCCGCGCACCCGTCGAGCCGACGGGATGGCCCAGCGCGATGGCGCCACCGTTGACGTTGACGGTGTCCATGTCCGGGTTGTGCACCCGGGCCCAGGACAGCACCACCGACGCGAACGCCTCGTTGATCTCGGTCAGGTCGATGTCACCCATCTTCATGCCGGCCTTTTCCAGCACCCGGGCGGTGGACTGCACGGGCCCGTCGAGGTGGTAGTAGGTCTCGGCGCCGACGTTGGCCTGCGCGACGATGCGGGCTCGCGGCTTGAGGCCGAGGGCTTTGGCTTTATCCTCATCCATCCACAGCACGGCCGCGGCGCCGTCGGAGATCTGCGACGAGGTGCCCGCGGTGTGCAGGGCACCCTCGACGACGGGCTTCAGCGCGGCCAGGCCTTCCAGGGTGGTCTCGCGCAGACCCTGGTCCCGGCCGACCATGTGCCGCTCGGCGGTGGGCTGCTTGTTCTCGTCGATCACGGGTGCCTCGATCGGCGAGATCTCCCGGTCGAACCGGCCCTCGGCCCAGGCGCGGGCGGCCTTCTGCTGGGAGGCCAGGCCGAACTCGTCGAGGTCGGCGCGGGTGATGCCGCGGCGCTTGGCGATCCGCTCGGCGGCGTCGAACTGGTTGGGCATGTCGATGTCCCAGGAGGCCGCGCGGATCAGCGAGCGGTCCGGCCCGGCGTTGGCGCCCAGGCCGACGCGGCTCATCGCCTCGATGCCGCAGGCGATGCCGATGTCGATGGCCCCGACGGAGATCAGGCCGGCGATGAGGTGATTGGCCTGCTGGGCGCTGCCGCACTGGCAGTCCACCGTGGTGGCGCCGACGTGCTCGGGCAGGCCGGCGGTCAGCCAGCCCACCCGGGTGATGTTGTTGGACTGCTCGCCGTACTGGGTGACGCAGCCGCCGATGAGCTGTTCGACCGAGCCGGGATCGATGCCGGCCTTCTCGACGACCGCCTTCTGGACGGCCCCCAGGAGTTCGGTCGCGTGCAGGCCGGACAGCCAGCCCCCGCGCTTGCCGATCGGACTGCGGGTGGCTTCGACGATGACAGGGTTACCCATCCCGCCAGGCTAGAACACGTTTCAGTACGATGACAAGCGACGATGGCGCCGGTGCGGTCCTCGAACCTTTGATCTGCGGTGAAGCCGTGTTTCAATGGTCTCAATCGGGGTCAGAATCAAACTAGACCACGTTGTAAACATGTTGTAGCCACGCAGCGACCACGATGCGTCCCACCGAGAGGACTGAACCATGGGCGGAACCAACATCCCGGACACCTTCGACTTCCTCGACCCGGAAACGATCCTCGAGAAGGGCCTCCCGGTCGAGCAGCTCGCCGAACTGCGTCGCGCGGAGCCTATCCACTGGGTGAGCGTGCCGGGCGGGACGGGCGGTTTCGGTGACCACGGCTACTGGCTGGTGACAAAGCACGCCGACGTCAAAGAGGTCTCGCGGCGCAGCGACGTCTTCTCCAGCTGGCTGAACGGCGCGATCCCGGTGTGGCCGCACGAGATGACGCGCGAGCTTGCGGTCGATCTGCAGCGCAACGTCCTGCTCAACATGGACGCCCCGCACCACGACCGGCTGCGCAAGATCATCTCGCGCGGCTTCACACCGCGGGCCATCGGTGCGCTCAAGGACGAACTGAACGCGCGCGCCCAGAACATCGCCAAGACCGCGGCGGCAGTCGGGTCGGGCGACTTCGTCGAGCAGGTCGCCTGCGAGCTGCCGCTGCAGGCCATCGCCGAACTGCTCGGTGTGCCCCAGGATGACCGCGACAAACTGTTCCGCTGGTCCAACGAGATGACCGCGGGCGAGGACCCCGAGTTCGCCGACGTCGACCCGGCGGCGTCGTCGTTCGAGGTGATCGCCTACGCCCACCAGATGGCCGAGGAACGCGGCAAGAACCCCACCGGCGACATCGTCACCCAGCTGATCCAGGCCGACATCGAGGGCGAGAAGCTCACCGACGACGAGTTCTGCTTCTTCGTCATCATGCTCGCGGTCGCCGGCAACGAGACGAGCCGCAACTCCACCACCCACGGCATGGTCGCGTTCACCCAGTTCCCCGATCAGTGGGAGCTCTACAAGAAGGAACGGCCGGCCACCGCAGTGGATGAGATCATCCGCTGGGCCACCCCGGTGTCGGCGTTCCAGCGCACCGCCAACCGCGACACCGAACTGGCGGGTGTGCAGATCAAGGAGGGCCAGCGGGTGGTGATGTCCTACCGGTCGGCCAACTTCGACGAGGACGTGTTCGAGGACCCCTACACGTTCAACATCCTGCGCGACCCGAACCCGCACGTCGGCTTCGGCGGCACCGGGGTGCACTACTGCATCGGCGCCAACCTGGCCCGCATGACGGTCGATCTGATCTTCAACGCCATCGCCGATCACATGCCCGATCTGCGTCCGATCGGCGAGCCGGACCGCCTGAAGTCGGGCTGGCTCAACGGCATCAAGCACTGGCAGGTGGATTACACCGGCGCCGGCGCCTGAACGGAGGATCGTGGATTTCACCCTGGACGAGGGCCAGCAGGCCGTCGCCGACGTCATCGGCTCGGTCCTCGGGCGAGACGGTGTGCTCGAACCGAAGAACACCTGGCAGGCGCTGGTCGACGGCGGCGTGACCGCACTCGGCGTGCCCGAGCGGCTCGGCGGCGACGGCGTCGGCCTGGCCGAGATCACCACCGCGCTCACCGAGATCGGCCGGCGTGGCGCCATCAGCCCGGCCCTGGCGACCCTGGGCCTGGGTCTGTTGCCGCTGCTCGACCTCGCGACCGACGCCCAACAGGACCGCTACCTGGCCGACGTGGCGGAGGGCGCGGTGCTGACCGCGGCCCTGGACGAGCCGGGCGCCGCACTCCCCGAGCACCCGAAGACCTCGCTGTCGGCCGGCAAGCTCAACGGCACCAAGACCGCCGTGCCGTATGCCGAGCAGGCGGCGTGGATGCTGGTGAGCACCGACGCCGGCGTCGTCGTGGTGTCCCCGGGGGCCGCCGGTGTCACGCTAACCAGGACGCCGACGTCCAACCACTCCGACGAGTTCGTGGTCACGTTCGACGATGTCGCCGTCGCTGACGGGGACGTCCTGGCCGGTGCGACGGTGCACCGGCTCAACCAGTTGGCGCTGGTGTCCATCGGCGCCTACGGCGCCGGCCTGGTGGCCGGCGCGCTGCGGCTGACCGCCGACTACGTCGCCACCCGCGAGCAGTTCGGGCGGCCGTTGTCGACCTTCCAGACGGTGGCCGCCCAACTCGCCGAGGTGTACATCGCCTCGCGGACGGTCTCCCTGGTCGCCACCTCGGCGGCGTGGCAGCTCGCCGAAGGGCCGGAAGCCTGCCCGGACGTGGACGACGATCTGGAGATCCTGGGCTACTGGCTGACCTCGCAGGCGCCGCCGGCGATGCGCATCTGCCATCACCTGCACGGCGGCATGGGTATGGACATCACCTACCCGATGGACCGCTACTACTCGTCGATCAAGGACCTCACCCGGCTGCTCGGTGGTCCGTCGCATCGGCTGGATCTGGTGGGAGTCTGAGTGTTCATCGATTTGACGCCCGAGCAGCGGGCACTGCAAGCCGAACTGCGGCAATACTTTTCGACTCTCATCACGCCCGACGAGGCCAGAGCGATGGAGTCCGACCGGCACAACGAGGCCTATCGCGCGGTGATCAAGCGGATGGGCAGCGACGGCAAGCTCGGGGTGGGCTGGCCCAAGGAGTACGGCGGTCTCGGCTTCGGCCCGGTCGAGCAGCAGATCTTCATCAACGAGGCCAACCGGGCCGACATCCCGCTGCCGCTGGTGACGCTGCAGACCGTCGGGCCGACCCTGCAGGTATACGGCACCGAGGAGCAGAAGAAGAAGTTCCTGCCCGGAATCCTTTCCGGCGACATCCATTTCGCGATCGGGTACTCCGAACCGGATGCCGGCACCGACCTGGCGTCGCTGCGGACCACCGCCGTCAAGCACGGCGACGAATGGGTGGTCAACGGCCAGAAGATGTGGACCACCGGCGCGCACGATGCCGACTACATCTGGCTGGCGTGTCGCACCGACCCGAATGCGGCCAAGCACAAGGGCATTTCGATCCTGATCGTCGACACCAAGGATCCCGGCTATTCGTGGACGCCGATCATCCTGTCCGACGGCGCGCACCACACCAACGCCTCGTACTACAACGACGTGCGGGTCCCCGCCGACATGTTGGTCGGCGCGGAGAACGGCGGCTGGAAGCTGATCACCACCCAGCTGAACCACGAGCGCGTCGGGCTGGGCCCGGCCGGGCGGATGGCCGGTATCTACGAGAAGGTGCACGCCTGGGCGTCCAGGCCGGGCGGCGACGGTGTCACCCCGATCGAGCACGACGAGGTCAAACGTCTGCTCGCGCAGATCAAGTCGATCTGGCGCGTCAACGAACTGCTGAACTGGCAGGTCGCGTCGGCCGGCGAGACCATCGCCGTCGCCGACGCCGCGGCCACGAAGGTCTTTTCCACCGACCGCATCCAGGAAGTGGGCCGGCTGGCCGAGGAGATCGTCGCGCTGTACGGAAACCCCCTCGACCCGGATACCGGCGAACTGCTGGACTGGCTGGACAAGATGACCAAGCGCAACCTGGTCATCACGTTCGGCGGCGGGGTCAACGAGGTGATGCGGGAGATGATCGCGGCCTTCGGGCTGGGCGTGCCGCGGGTGACGCGATGACCGACTTGCAGGCCGGCATCGAGGCGCTGAAGGCTTCCGGCAGCAGCAAGCCGCGGCTGGGCCGTTTCCCGGTCAACCAGCCGATGGTGGAGCACTGGCTCGACGCGATCGGCGACCGGAATCCGATCTATGTCGACGAGGCGGCCGCGGTGGCCGCCGGGCATCCGGGCGTCGTCGCACCGCCCGCGATGATCCAGGTGTGGACCATGGTGGGCCTGGGCGGCGTCCGCCCGGACGACGACCCGCTGGGCAAGATCATCGAATTGTTCGACGCCGCAGGCTATGTCGGCGTGGTTGCCACCAACTGCGAGCAGACCTATCACCGCTATCTGGTGCCCGGCGAAGAGGTCAGCATCGCCGCGGAGATCACCGACGTCGTCGGTCCGAAGGTCACCGCGCTCGGCGAGGGCTACTTCATCACCCAGAAGATGACGTGGACCGTGGGCGACGAAACGGTCGCCGAGATGATGTGGCGGATGATGAAATTCATCCCAGCGGCCGCGAACAACGGTGCCGCGGTGCCCGAGGACCTCGACCCGGACAAGCTGATGCGGCCCGCCGCGTCGCGGGATTCGAAGTTCTTCTGGGACGGCGTCGACGCGCACGAGTTGCGGATCCAGCGCCGTCCCGACGGGACGTTGCAACACCCGCCGGTACCGGCGCTCTGGCAGGATCACACCACGCCGATCGACTACGTGGTGTCCTCGGGCAACGGCACGGTGTACAGCTTCGTGGTGCACCATGCGCCCAAGGTCCCCGGGCGGACCCTGCCGTTCGTCATCGCGCTGATCGAACTCGACGAGGGCGTGCGGATGCTCGGCGAGCTCCGGGGCGTCGACCCGGCCGCCGTCGAGATCGGAATGCCGGTCCGCGCAACGTATATCGACATCCCAGAGTCGGCCACCGGCCCGGCCTGGACGCTGTATGCATGGGAGCCGACCGCGTGAGCACGCCGACCGTGGGCACCAAGCTGCCCGAACTGAAGATCTACGGCGATCCGACGTTCATCGTCTCGACCGCCATCGCCACGCGTGACTATCAGGACGTACATCACGACCGGGACAAGGCGCAGGCCAAGG
>WBZP01000012.1_pt3 | contig 150992 bp, 132 predicted proteins | sample 5204301 | NCBI WGS metagenome assembly WBZP01 (sample SAMN12412401, study PRJNA552823) | activated sludge metagenome | isolation source: activated sludge from nitrification reactor of wastewater treatment plant... | place: USA: Pennsylvania | collected 2017 | reverse complement strand
ACACCGCCGCCGCCGTATTCCTCGGGCATCGAGGCGCAGAGAAAGCCTGCGGCGCCGGCCTTGGTCCAGAAATCGCGATCGACGTGGGCCTGCTGTTCCCAGCGCGCATGGTGGGGCGCGACTTCCTGCTCCAGGAAACGCCGGACGCTGTCGCGAAACTGCCGGTGCTCTTCTTCAAACAGGGTGCGGGGTATCGACAGCATCGCAGGTTCTCCATGAAGGGTTCAGAATGGCGGCATGTTACCAAGCAAGCGCTTGCTTGACAAGCAAGCACGGCAGGGGAAGAATGCGCAGGGATGGTCAGGCTTCAAAAAGACCTCATTGGACACAGAGAACACGGAGAAAAGCACAGAGAACACCGAGACTTATAGTGCATTGTGGGCTCACCTATCGGGAGAGCCAAGGCATTTTCTCCGTGCCCTCCGTGGCTCTGTGCTCTCTGTGTTTGAAGCGGTTGCAATTGCAGTTTCCAGGTTCAAATTGCCCCAATTGTTGATTGGTTCGAAGTCCCCTAAAAGCCGCCCCATGATCCCGACGCCTCCCGTGTTGATCGCCACGCATGAAGTCCTGAACCAGGCCCATCCGCTGGAGAACTACAACGCCTACACCAGCAACCTCGCGCTGCAGGAAGCCGTGGCTCAGCAGGGCGCCGGCTGGGCGCACGACTGGCTGAGCGCGCGCGGCGCCGAGATCGGCAGCGCGGAATGGATCGAGCACGGGCGGCTGGCCAACGCCAATCCGCCGCAGCCACGAATTTTCGACCGCTACGGCAATCGCCGCGACGAGGTCGAATTCCATCCCTCCTGGCACGAGTGCCTCGGCTGGCTTAAGCGTCACGGTTGCGACGCCGGGCCGTGGGCGGATCCCAAGCCCGGGGCGCATGTTGCCCGCGCCGCCGCCTACGTGATGTTCGCCGAGATCGAGGATGGCGCGCTGTGTCCCACCACCATGACCTACGGCGCGATTCCGGTCATTCGCCGCGCGCCGGAAATCGCCCGCGACTGGCTGCCGCTGCTGCTCGCGCGCGACTACGACCAGCGCTTCATTCCGGCGGCGCAGAAGCGCGGCGTGTTGATCGGCATGGGATTGACGGAAAAGCAGGGCGGCTCGGATGTCCGTGCCAATACCACCCGCGCCGAAGCCATGCCGGATGGCAGCTGGCGCCTCACCGGTCACAAGTGGTTCCTCTCCGCGCCGATGTGCGACGCCTTCCTGATTACCGCGCAAGCGCCCAAGGGTTTGTCCTGCTTCTTCGTGCCGCGGTGGACACCTGACGGGCGGCTCAATGAAATCCACATCCAGCGCTTCAAGGACAAGCTCGGCGATCGCTCGAACGCCGGCACCGAAGCCGAGTTCTGGGGCGCGCGGGGCTGGCTGGTCGGCGAGGAAGGGCGCGGCATTCCCACCGTGCTGGAGATGGGCGTCTATACACGCCTGGACTGCGCCATCGGCAGCACCGGCATCATGCGCGGCGCGCTGTCGCAGGCGCTGCATCACGCGTCCATGCGTTCGGCATTCGGCAAGCTGCTGCGCCAACAGCCCTTGATGATGAACGTGCTGGCCGACATGGCGCTGGAGACAGAAGCGGCGACCGCGCTGTCGATGCGCCTGGCGCGGGCCTTCGATGCGCAGCAGGATGAAGCGGAAAGCCTGTTGCGGCGGATTCTGACGCCGGTCGCCAAGTTCTGGATCTGCAAGCGCTGCCCGACGCTGGTGGCCGAGGCGATGGAGGTGCACGGCGGCAACGGCTATGTCGATGAAGGGCCGATGCCGCGCCTGTTCCGGCAAAGCCCGTTGAATTCCATCTGGGAGGGTTCGGGCAACATCATGTGCCTGGACACGCTGCGCGCGATGGCAAGACATCCGCGGAGCGTCGAGGTGCTGGCGGCGGAGATCGCGCCGGCGCTGGGCAGGAACAGCGCCTTCGACAGCTTCGCGGCGAAGCTGAAGGACGGCCTTGCCGACCCGCGGGACATCGAAGCTCGCGCGCGCGAACTGACGCAGGGCATCGCTCTCACCATGCAGGGTGCATTGCTGCTGCGCCATGCGCCGCCGGCGGTGGCCGAAGCTTTTTGCGGCTCGCGGCTGACGTTTGGTCATTGGGGCGCAGCGTTTGGCACGCTGCCGGCGAACTGCGACCTGGCCGGCATCATCGATCGCGCCTGGCCCGAATCATGAGCGCCGTGAATCCTGCCTGGCTGGCCGCCACCGAGTTTCTCGACTATCGCCACCCGGCGATACAGGAATTCATCGCCGGGAAAGTCGGTGCTGGCGATACGCCGAAAGAACAGGCCGTGAGCCTCTACTATGCCGTGCGCGACGGCATTCGCTACGACCCCTACAGCGCCAGCATGCGGCGCGAGGCGCTGCGCGCCAGCACCACGCTGCTCAACGGCGCCGCCTACTGCGTGCCCAAGGCGCTGCTGTATGCCGCCTGCCTGCGCGCCGTTGGTATCCCGGCACGGCCGGGATTCGCCGACGTGAAAAATCACCTCTCCACGGAAAGGCTCAGCCGACTTCTCGGTACCGACGTCTATGCCTGGCACGGTTACGTCAGCCTGTGGCTGGACGGCAAGTGGGTCAAGGCCACGCCAGCCTTCAACATCCAGATGTGCCAGCGCTTCGGCGTACTGCCGCTGGACTTCGACGGCAAGACGGATTCACTGATGCACCCCTACAACTCGGCCAGCCAGCGCCACATGGAATATGTCAGGCAGCGCGGCGAGTTCGACGATCTGCCCTATGACGAACTGGTGGCCGACATGCGGGCGATGTATCCGCGGCTGGTTGCCGTGGGCGAAGGGCAGGGGGCGGGCGACTTCGATCACGAAGCGATAGCGGGGCCGGCATCATGAGCATACTGATCGAACGACAGGGCGCGGTGACCACGGTCATCATCGACCGCCCCGCGGCGCGCAACGCGATCGACCCGGCCACGGCGCGGGCCCTGGCAGAAGCATTTCGTGATTTCGATGCCGACCCCGGCGCCAGCGTCGCGGTGCTCTGCGGCGCCGGCGGGCACTTCTGCGCCGGCGCCGACCTCGAATCCCTCGCCGACGATCCGGGGGCATGGTCCTTCGCCGAGGACGGTGACGGGCCGCTCGGTCCGACCCGGCTGCTGCTGTCGAAACCGGTGATCGCCGCGATCTCGGGCTACGCGGTCGCCGGCGGTCTGGAACTCGCGCTGTGGTGCGACCTGCGGGTGATGGAGCAGTCCGCGCGCTTGGGCGTGTTCTGCCGGCGCTGGGGCGTGCCGCTGGTCGACGGCGGCACGATTCGCCTCGCGCGCCTGATCGGGCATTCGCGCGCCCTCGACCTGATACTCACCGGCCGGCCCGTCGACGCTGACGAAGCGCTGGCCTTCGGGCTGGCCAATCGCGTCGTGGCCGATGGCCAGGCGCGCGACGCGGCGGAAATCCTGGCCGCGCGCCTCGCCGCCTTTCCGCAAACCTGCCTGCGTCACGACCGGCTGTCGAGTTACCAGCAATGGGGACTGGATCTGCCGGAGGCGCTGAAGAACGAGTTTCGTCACGGCAGGATTTCGCTGGACAGCGGCGAGGCCGGCAGCGGCGCCGAGCGCTTTCGCAAGGGCGAGGGGCGTCATGGCAGCTTCCCGAAATAAACCGGCGGTGGCAATGGAGGAACCCAACCGGCGCGCCGAGATCGTCCGCGCCGCCGGGCGGCTGTTCCACCAAAAGGGCTATTCGGCGACCACCATCCGCGACATCGCCAACGCGGTCGGCATGGGTTCGGGCTCGCCTTTCTATCATTTCAAGACCAAGCACGACATGCTGCGCACCGTGGTGCTGGAAGGCATGGAGGCCATGCACCGGGCGGTGGCCGCAGTCGCAGGTTCCGGCCTGCCGCCAGGCGTCAGGTTCGAGGCGATGCTGCGCGCCCATCTTGAGCAACTGCTGGGCGGCGAGGGCCGCGATTTTGCCGCGACGCTGCTGCATGAGGGCCGCCATCTGAACCCCGGAGAATTGGCCGAGCTGGTGACGCTGAAGGATCGTTACGAGGCGATGTGGCAGGACGCCTTGCGGGATTTGAAGCGCGCCGGGCTGCTGATCGACGACGGCCCTGTGGTGCGGTTGTTCTTGCTGGGGGCACTGAACTGGACGGTCCAGTGGTACCGCCCGGACGGGCCGCGCAGTGTCCGCCAGATCGCGCGCCAGCTTGCAGAGTTGATGATCGGCAAGCCACCGCGAGGCTGAAGCCGCGCGTCCCCCGGCGCGGCGTGCGATGACCGACGCGATCGGTCGCCGTGCTACGGAATAGGCATAGGGGCTTGCCAGGATCAGGCAATACAGGGCAAGATCATGGGGATCATGAGCGCCTACCACCGATTGACACGGCGCGCCACCGCGGCGGAATCCGCGCGGGGTTCGAGCGGCGTCGCCTCCGGCTTCAAACAGGCCTCGCCCGCCGCGGAACTCCTTGCCGGCCTCAGCGCGGAGCAGGCCGTGGTGTCGCCCAAATATTTGTACGACCGTCTCGGCTCAAAGCTGTTCGAGGCCATTACCGAATTGCCGGAGTATTACCCGACCCGCACCGAGCGCGAAATACTCGCCGCGCATGCCGCGGAAATCGCGCAGCGGGTGGGCCCCGGCTGCGCCCTGATCGACCTGGGAGCCGGCAACTGCGCCAAGGCGCGCAGCCTGTTCGGGCTGTTGCGGCCGGTCCAATACGTTGCCGTCGACCTCGCCAGCGAGATGTTGCACGATGCCCTGGGCAACCTGCAGCACGCTTTTCCCGAGATCGAAATGCGCAGTCTCGAGATCGACTTTTCCGCCGGCCTCGCCCTGTCCGACGCGGTGCGGGCGGAGAAGCGGCTGTTTTTCTATCCCGGGTCGTCGATCGGTAACTTCGCGCCCGACGCGGCGCTGCGCCTGCTGGCGGACATCCGGCGCCAATGCGGCGACAGCGGAAGCCTGCTGATCGGTGTCGATCTGGTGAAACCCGCCGCAATCCTCGAAGCCGCCTACGATGATGCGCTTGGCGTGACCGCGGCGTTCAACCTCAATATGCTCGGCCATCTCAACGTGCTGATCGGCAGCGACTTCGATCCCGTGGATTGGTCGCATAGTGCTCGCTTCAACGACGAGCATTCGCGAATCGAGATGCATCTCGAAGCCCGGCGCGATCTCGCCGTAAGCTGGGACGGCGGCGGACGTCGCTTTTGCCGCGGCGAACGCATCCATACCGAGAACAGCTACAAGTACCGACTGGACGATTTTCGCGGGCTGCTGGCGCAGGCCGGATTCGGTGCAAGCCACCTATGGACTGACGACCGGAATTGGTTCGCGGTATGCCTCGCGACAATCTAGCGGCGACGGGTGGGCGGCGTGGATAAGGTCGCGCTGCGCCGCCGCTATGCCAATGTCCGTGCGCGCACCCTGGAACTGGCCGCGCCCTTGTCCGACGAAGACTGTTGCGTGCAGTCGATGCCGGATGCGAGCCCGGTCAAATGGCATCTCGCCCACACCACCTGGTTTTTCGAGACCTTCGTCCTGGAACGATTCGAGCCCGGCTTCAGGCCTTTTCACCCGGATTTCCGAGTCCTCTTCAATTCCTATTACAACGGCGTAGGCGACAAATTTCCAAGGCCGCAGCGGGGACTGCTCAGCCGGCCCTCACTCGCCACGGTGCACGACTATCGGCTGGACGTCGACCGGCGCATGTCCGCCCTGCTCGAAGAAGCCGGCAACGAGATGTCGCTGGCGGCGCTGGTGATACTGGGAACGAACCACGAGCAGCAGCACCAGGAGTTGATACTGACCGATTGCAAGCACCTGCTGTCGCTCAATCCGCTCGAACCTGCCTACCGCGCCGGCGAACCTCGCTCGGCGGCGCGCGCGCCCGGCCAGGAATGGGTGGCGTTCGCCGGCGGGGTGGTCGCCATCGGCGCCGCCAACCCGAACGGGGCGTTCTGCTTCGATAACGAATTGCCGCGCCACAATGAATTCCTGCAAGCGTATTCCCTCGCGTCGCGCCTGGTCACCAACGGCGAATACCGGAGATTCGTCGCCGACGGCGGCTACCGGGATTCCCGCTGGTGGCTCGCCGAAGGGTGGGACTGGATCGGTGCCAACAGCATTGCCGCGCCGATCTATTGGAGGCGTGACGCCGACCGTGAGTTGGAATTTACCTTGGCGGGCGCGCGGACCCTGAATCCGGACCTGCCGGTGGCGCACCTTTCGTATTTCGAGGCCGACGCCTATGCGCGCTGGGCAGGTGCGCGCCTGCCCAGCGAAGCCGAATGGGAGCACGCCGCCGCCGATCGACCCGCGCTCGGCAACTTCGCCGACAACGGTGAGTTCCATCCGCAGGCGGCGCAGGGCGCCGGGCTGCGGCAGATGTTCGGCGAGCTTTGGCAATGGACGTCGTCGAGCTACGCGCCTTACCCGGGCTATCGACCCGCGGCAGGGTCGGTCGGAGAATACAACGGCAAGTTCATGGTCAACCAGTACGTGCTGCGCGGCGGCTCGTGCGCCACACCGGCCGATCACATCCGCGCCACTTACCGCAATTTCTTCCCGGCGTCCGCGCGCTGGCAGTTCTCCGGCATCCGGCTGGCAAGGGACGCTGCCTGAGGCCGCGCTGCGCGACCAGGAGGGGCATGGCCGCCGAAAGGAACAAAGGGTGAGGCTCGCGGCCCGTGGCGCGAAGAGCGCTAAGCGCGGACCGCCACCGGAACCGTCGGCTGGAATTCCCGCTGGTAGCGTTCCAGGCTGTTGGTCGATCCGCAGACGAACAGGATGTCGTCGCCGCCTACCCGGAAGTCATTGTCGAATTCGACGATGACGTCGCCGGCCCGCTCCACCGCGATGACCTTGGCCCCGGTGACTTCCAGCGCGGGACTGCGCCAGGGGTGCGCTCCGGCCAGCGTACCCGCTGTCAAGCGGGTGAACTTGATGCGGTTTTCGATGCGACTGACCTGCTCGGCCAGCAGGTGATAGGCCAGAATCTGGCCGGCGACCTGGCCCACCGAAATCGCGAAATCCGCGCCCGATCGGTAAAGCCGCGCCGTATTGGGCGCCCGCAGAACCCGCACGATCAGTGGCACCTCGGGCGCGTATTCGCGCACCACGGCGGTGGCAAATACCGATTCGCTGTCGTCGCTCAAGGCCAGTATGACCGCGCTGGCCTCGCGCACCCCGGCGCGGGCAAGCGTCGCGTTTTCGAGCACGCTGCCGACGACATCCACCCCCGGCGCCGCCACCCGATCGATCACGACGCAGGTTTCTCCGGCGTCATGCAGCATTTCCACCACCTTGTGGCCCACCGCGCCGTGGCCGGCAAGCACGATCGGGCCGGTGCGGCGGATCGGCAGCGCCATGCGTTCGACTTTTTCGAGGTTGGCGTGGGCACCGACGACGACGATAATCGCCCCGGGCTCGACTCGCGTCTGCGGTCCCTTGGTCGTGACAAAGACTCCGCCGTACCACTGGCCGATGACCGAAACCCCATGTCGTTCGCGAAGGCGCAGTTCGCCGAGCCGCTGCCCGGCCAGCGGGCTGCCCGCGCGAACCCGGAATTCCGCCATGCCCACCTTGGTGCCAAGCAGATGCATGCCTTCCGCCGGTGGGCTGATGCGGGTACTGGCGCGGGAGGCCAGCGCGGCGCCGAGCACATGGGCCGGCGTGAATACGTCGGTGGCGCCGATCTGGATCATCGGTGGGCGATACACCGCGTCGTCGGCCAACGCATACAGCGGGCCGGTAAACCCCAGTTCGCGGACGATGAAGGTCAGGCTGGCATTGGCGTGGTCGCCCGCGCTGGTAACCACCGCCCGCGCCTGATCGACCCGCGCCAGAACCTGAGGATCGTCCGCCAGTTTGCCGAAGACCACGTCGTACCCGCGATCGCGCAGGTTGCGCGCCAGCACCATGTCCTCCTCGAAGATGACGAACGGGCTTTGCGCGCTGACGAATTCGTCCAGCAAGGACTCGATTTCCGGGCCGTAGTGGTAGAACAGCACCTTTCCGGCCATCGGCGGCAGCACGTGCTGCAGGCGAACCTCGAACCTTTCTTCGAAGTAGGGCAGGACCAGCACCGGGAACACCAGGAACACCAGAAGCTGGCCAATGAACGGCGTAACGATGACGAACAGGGCCATGACCGGATGGTGCCAGCGATTGTCTGCGCCGTAGCCGGTGTTGGTAATGGTTTCCGACGCCCACTGGACGCCCTGCAGGAAAGTTCGCGGATTGCCTTCCAGGTAGTCCATGCCAAGCATGTACAGCGTGCCGATCACAATCGCCGAGGCGGGAAGCAGGACCAGCAGGGCCAGCAGGCGCCGGGTCGAACGCTTGAGTTTTGACAGCATGTTGTGCGGCTCTGGAAAGCGGACAGCCGGGAGTATCCCCGGCGGGGGTCGCCAGGTCAAATGCCATTGCACTTTCCGCCGCCGTTAGCCGGCAATTTGGCTGTCTGGACGATCTCGAAGCGTGGCGATGGACGGTCCTCGCCTCGCGCCGACCCGGGGTCGCGACGAACCGCCCAAACGCCGCCGAACTGACTGCCGGCGTTAAAATCGCCAGACATCGTGCGGTCATCGACACACAGATGACGCGACGAGCCACCGTTGGCGAGGACGCACTACTTGAAGATCAGCGCTGAAACGGCCGACGCCGGCCCAGTCGTTCGGCTGTTTCACGCCAGCCTGATCTGGCCGCTGCAACTGGAACCGCGCGCCGCCGACCAGGGGCGGGGGCGCCAATGGGAGGTTCTCGAACGCATGCAGGAGCAGCCCTGGACGCTCCTCGACGACGAGTTCACCGACGATCCGACGCAGTTCCGGGAACGCCACTACCGGGAATTCGTCTCCTTCCTTCCCTACGTCCAGCGCCTGGTGTATGGCGACGGGCGTTCACGGCGCCATGCCGAGGACGATTCCGCCGGGGACTCCCCGATCCATGTATTTCGTCGCAAGGACGTCGCCGGTCTGCGCCTGACCCTGCGTCCCGGGCAGGACCCGCTCCACCTCGACATTGTTCACCTCGACCTTTATTTCTTCCAGGATCTGGACCTGGCTGTGCTCAACGTGGAGCTGCGCAGCCATGACTTGCCGCTGCCGACCGTGCGGGAACTTCTGTTCCGTTTCGGCCGCGCGTACCCCTCAGGCTGGGATGAGCATGGCGAAGGACTGCACAATGCGCATCGCGCCGAATGGATCGGATCGCGGGGAGAAGTGATCGCGGTTTCCGATTCCGAACGTCGCTCCAAGTATCTGGAATATGCTTGTCGGCATCGCAGCCCGTGCATATCCGAGCATTGGGCCTGCGTGCTGCGGCCACTGGTGCTGGCGCATTCGGACGAGCCCGGAGAACTGCGCTATCGCCTGATCGAGTATCACCGGATGCCGGCGATGGTCTACCTGGCGCTCGACAACCCTCGTCGCCTGACCCGCGAGGATTGGGTGCGCGTTGGTCTGGCAACCATGCTGCATCCCGACGACGCCCTCGCGCCCGACGAACCGAATGTCAAGGAATTCGAGCAGCGCTATTGCCAGGACCGCTTCTGGCACAACTCCGACGCCGGTCCGAACACCCGCTTCATCTGCACGGGAAGTTCCCTGACGGTGGTTGGCGAAGCGAAGTCCGCCTTCTTCGTCGATTCCGAGCGGGGCGTGCTGGCCCAGTTCAGACACCAGTATTTCCTTGTTTTTCTTATAGCACATTTGCATCGTGGCGCCTTGCTGGTGTTCTCCGACATCCTGGTCGGCGCCGTGAATAGCCTGAACATCCGCAACGACTCTTCGGTGCGTCGTTTCAAGCGGCGCATTCGGGCGAATTTCGAAACCTTTCTGCGGTTCACGCACCGCTACTGGTTTCACGAGCTTTCGGAGCGGCCCCATGCGCAGGCACTGTTCCGCCTTTGTTCCAACCATCTGCGCAACGACGAACTGTATGACGAGGTGCGCGACGAAATCCGCGAAATGAGCCAGTACCTCGACAGCGATTCGCAACGCCGGCAGTCCAACACGGTCGTCCGGCTTACGGTGATCACCATTCTCGGGCTGATTGCGACGGTAACCACCGGCTACTTCGGGATGAACATCATCCCCTTCGGCGAAGGCTCCCCGGTAGAAAGGCTGGTGCACGGGTTCATTGCGACCGTGGTATTTGTCGTGCTGGTGTTGTTCGCCGTGGCCAGGTCCAAGCGCCTGTCCGATTTCCTGGAAGCCCTCTCCGATGAAAAGTTGAGCTTCATCAAAAAGTTGAAAGTCCTGGTCGGCATCCTGCTTCCGGGAGGGAGATCCTAGCGCGCGTGGCGGTAGCGGGGGCCGCAGTTGCAGCGGGGCGAGAAGCTGCCGAGCGGTTGCCGGCGTCCGGCTCCGCGGTGTTTTCAGAACCTGATCAGTTTTTCGAGTTCGCGAATGAAAGCCTTCGGTTCCGGATCGTCCGGGTAGCGAAAGACCAGCAGCCCACGCCGGTCCACCAGATCGATATGGCGAGCTTGCGTCCCGCCGAGAATCTGCAACACTTTCGCGTCCGTCGCCTTGATCAAGACCAGGTCGGGGTGCGCCGCCAGCAGAGCGGCTGAGGGCGTGGTCGAATCCGTGATCAGCCAGAGACGGTCGATACGGGCCATGTTGCGTCCCTGGGCGGTGCGTGCCTGGCGCGTCAAATACAGCGTGTGCCGGCACCGCTCGTCGCACTCGCCCGGTGCGGCAAAGATCACGAGCCATTTGCTGCCGACCGCGGGGTGGCTCAGCGGCGCGCCATCGATGCGCTTCAGGAACTCGAACGGCAGCGGCACCGGATCCAGTGGCTGGCCAACCGTCGCTTTGAGCTCAGGCGGCGAAACGTAGCGAAAATACAAGGCGGCAAGCAGTGGCAGTACACAGACCGCCATGATCGCGACCAGGATCCATCTGCCTTTGTGCCGATCCAGGGATTCTTGCGTCATTCCTTGCGCCAGGCAAAGCAACCGTAGCCCGCGGCAATCAGGGCAAACACCAGCCACATCAGCGCATAGCCGTAGTGTCGGTTCGCCGGATTTTCGGGCGAGTCCCAGTCACGGACCAAGCCGTCGAAGTTCCCCCCAGTTTGAAACAGGATCACCGGCAGGGCGTCCAGGCCACTGATCCGACGGTAGTCCGCTTCGCGCACATGTTGCCAGACGACGCCCTGCGGCTGGCCTGCCTGCAATTCAAATGTCCTGGTTTCAAAGCTGCGCGTGACCCCGGAAACGGTGAGCTCCGTGGTTGGCGAGACGATTGACGGGATTTCGGACCGCAAGCGTGGCGCGGGTATCCAGCCGCGATTGACCAGCACAACCGTTTCGCTGCCCGACAACTGCAATGGCGTCAGGACTTGGTAACCGGGCCGGCTGCGATAGATCTTGTTGTCCAAAAACACGGTTTTGCCCGGCAGCCAGCGACCGCGGGCCAAAGCCGCCCTGTCAAGCAACTGCTCACGCTCGCGGGATTGGGGTGACAAGGTGATGGGCGTCGAAATCAGGGCGGCCTGTTGGCGCTCGAATCGCTCGCCGCGGGTTTCCGCGCGCCAGAGTTGCAGACGGGCCATGCCGAGGCAGAGCAGAACCAGCGCGATGACCACCAGCAGACGCCGGTAGCCGGTTTTGAAGCGAACAATGGACATCGGCGGAGCGTTTGACCCGCTAGGGCTCGCTGGCGACGCGCCCATCCGGGGTAGACTGGACGCTTTCAGAAAGGGGAAGCCATGCGCATTGTCGTCGTCCTGATGCTGATCGCGATCATCGCCAGCCTGGGCAGTGCTCTGGTGTTTGTCTATCGCGATCGGGGACAGAGCAAGACCAGGGCCGTCAAAGCCCTGACCTTGCGTGTGGCCCTGTCGTTTGTTCTGTTCCTGCTGTTGATGGCCGCGTACCGTTTAGGCTGGATCGGCGAACGCCTCTGATCCGCCGCCGCCGCGGGCTTGCTGTGCGCTGCGAACCGGCGCCATCAAAGCCAATAGACGACGACGAACAAACCGAGCCAGACGACATCGACAAAGTGCCAGTACCAGGCCACCGCCTCGAAGGCAAAGTGGCGCTCGGCGGTGAAATGCCCCTTCAATGATCGCAGCAGAATCACGATCAGCATCGTTGCGCCGAGCGTCACGTGAAAACCGTGGAAACCGGTCAGCATGAAGAAAGTCGACCCGTAGACTCCGGTGCTCAGCTTGAGATTCAGGTGGCTATAGGCTTCGGCGTATTCGTAGGCCTGCAGGCTGATAAACAACAAGCCGAGGACTATCGTCACGGCCAGGCCGACGATCAACTGTTGGCGCTTGTTCGCGACCAATCCCCAGTGGGCCCAGGTCAGCGTGGCGCCGGAACTCAGCAGCAGCAGGGTGTTGATCGCCGGGATGCCCCAGGCGTGCATCGGAGCGAAGCTGCCCTTGGCGGCGGGTCCGGCGGTCGGCCATTGACCCGCGAACCCTTCCCAGAGAGCCGCTTGGTCGGGGCTCGCAAGGTCCGGAACGGACAAGACGCGAACATAGAACAGGGCGCCGAAAAATGCCGCGAAGAACATCACTTCCGAGAAGATGAACCAGGACATTGCCCAGCGGAAGGACCGATCCACGTGCTGGTTGTAGCTTCCGCTCTCTGACTCGCCGATCACGCGACCAAACCAGCCGAACAGCATGACGACCATGACAGCAAACCCGGCCAGCAACACGAAGCCGCCGCCGGCAATCGAATTGAACGTCAGCACGGCACCGCTGGCCATCAGCAGCAGGGCTGTCGAGCCGACCAGCGGCCAGTGCGAAGGCTCGGGAATGAAATAACGGTTTGCGGATACGGGGTGACTCATCTAGACCTCCTTGAAAGCATATTGTCGTTTGCTCACGGCTTGCCTGTCCCGGGCTCGTCTCACCGCCCCGCGACCCTGGTTGCCACCGTCACCAATACAAGCACAAAAATCAGCATGAAGACCAATGCCGTGACCAGAATCTGCAGCGGCGAAAGTGATGACGGCGCGTCCTGCTCGTGGAGCTTGCGACCGCGTACGCCGAACAGCGCCGACGCCACAGTGCGTACGGCGCGAAACAATCCGCCTTTTGCGGGCGTCGGATTCGGTGCAGGCATCGCTCACGTCCGGCTTCCCGTAGCCTCTGCCGCCGGTCGGACGCTGCCAGCCGGCACCTCAAAGAACGTGTAGGAAAGCGTCACTGTATTCACATCCTCCGGCAGCCGCCGGTCAAGCACGAAGACCACCGGCATCTCGCGCACCTCATGCGGCGCAAAAGTCTGCTGCTTGAAGCAAAAGCACTCCAGCTTCTTTACATAGCCGCCGGCATGCTGCGGGCCATAGCTCGGAACCGCCTGGCCGATCACGACTCGGTCGCGTACATTCTCCACCCGATAGGTCACGTGCACGATCTCGCCTGTCTTCACCGCGAGGGTGACGGTCTCGGGACGAAAGCGCAGCGTATTGTCGTGGTTGTTGGCGTCGAACTGAAGCGTCACCGGGCGGCTGGGGATGGACGACTCGGCAAGCTTTTCCGCACGGTCGATATCGTACAGGCCGCTCCATTCGCAAAACGCCCGGTACAGGCGCGGCTGGGCGGACACGAAAAGCAAACTCCCGATCACCACCGCCAGCAAGCCGGCAGCGATGCGCGCGTTGCCTGCGCTGGTCGGCAACCTGCGCGCAACGGTCGCGCTGACCGGATCAAGGTCGGAATTCAAGTGTTGCCCATCCACTGCCGAATCATGTAACTGAGAAAGACCGCCGCGGCGAACAGCCCGAGGCCGATCGCAATGCGCCGATTGCCCTGCTCGCGCGACGGATCCCGGGTCACGCGTGCGCCTCGGCTGAATCGACGACCGGAGGATCCTCGAAACTATGGTGCGGCGGTGGGGAGGACAGGGTCCATTCCAACCCGTGCGCGCCGTCCCAGGGCCGGTTTCCGGCCTTGGCGCCGCCCTTGATCGTCTGGAAGACCACGACCAGGACGAGCAGCTGGCTCAAGCCGAAGCCGAACGAGCCGATCGAGGAGATCATGTTGAAGTCGGCAAACTGTTGCGCATAATCGGGAATCCGCCGCGGCATGCCGGCCAGGCCGAGAAAGTGTTGCGGGAAAAAGGCGATGTTGAAGAAGATTATCGACAGCCAGAAGTGCAGCTTGCCCAGGCCTTCGTTGTACATGTGGCCGGTCCACTTCGGCAACCAGAAATAGAGCCCGGCATAGGCGGAGAAGAGGGCCCCTGCCACCATCACGTAGTGGAAGTGCGCCACCACGTAGTAGGTGTCCTGCACCTGGATATCCACCGCGGTCATGGCCAGCACGAGGCCGGTAAGGCCGCCGATGGTGAACAGGAAGAGGAAGCCGAGTGCGAACAACATCGGCGTTTCAAAGCTCAGCGAGCCGCGCCACATGGTGGTGACCCAGTTGAAAACCTTGACCCCGGTCGGCACCGCGATCAGCATCGTCGCATACATGAAGTAGAGCTGGCCCGTCAGCGGGATGCCCGTCACATACATGTGGTGGGCCCAGACGAAGAAAGAGATCAGGCCGATCGCGGCGATGGCATACACCATCGACGTATAGCCGAACAGATGCTTGCGCGAAAACGCGGGGATTACATGCGAAATCACGCCGAACGCCGGCAAGGCGATGATGTAAACCTCGGGGTGGCCGAAGAACCAGAAGATGTGCTGGAACAGTACCGGATCGCCGCCGCCGGCGGCGTTGAAGAAGCTGGTCCCGAAATGGCGGTCGGTCAGCAGCATGGTCACCGCACCGGCCAGAATCGGCATCGAGGCGATCAGCAGGAAGGCGGTCACCAGCCAGGTCCAGCAGAACAGCGGCATCTTCATCAAGGTCATGCCGGGGGCACGCATGTTGAGGATGGTCGTGATGATGTTGATCGAACCCATGATCGACGACATGCCGAGGATATGCACGGCAAAAATGGCCATGTCCATGCCCATGCCCATCTGAACCGACAGCGGCGGATAGAGGGTCCAGCCGGTTCCGGCCGCGCCGCCAGGCACGAAAAGGGACGCCGTAAGGAGGATGGCGGCCGGCGGCAGCAGCCAGAAGCTCCAGTTGTTCATCCGCGCGAACGCCATGTCCGGAGCTCCGATCATCATCGGAATCATCCAGTTGGCGAAGCCGACGAAGGCCGGCATGATCGCGCCGAACACCATGATCAGCGCGTGCAAGGTCAGCAACTGGTTGTAGAACTCGGGCGACACATACTGCAATCCCGGCGTCATCAGCTCGGCGCGAATGATCAGCGACATCGCACCGCCGACGAGGAACATCGCAAAGCTGAACCACAGATACATCGTCCCGATGTCTTTGTGGTTGGTGGTGGTAATCCAGCGCAGCAGGCCCGTCGGACCATGTCCGTGGCTGTCGTGATCGTGGTGGCCGGCGTGGTCGGCGGTATGAGTGGCTTCCATGTTCAGATTCTCCTGAGGGACCGTGGCACGGTCACTTGGCGCGACGCGCCTTGACTTCGGCAGGCTGGATGACCTCGCCCAGTTTGTTGGACCAGGCGTTTCTCTCGTAAGCTACGACGGCCGCAATATCCGTATCCCCCAGCTGACCGCCGAAAGCCGCCATTGCGGTGCCGGGCTTGCCCTTGATAACCGTGTCGAGGTGGATCTCCTTCGGCCCCTTGACGATCGCCGAGCCATCGAGAGCAGGGAAAGCCGGCGGCAGTCCCTTGCCGGTCGGCTGATGGCACGCGGCACAGTTGGCTGTATAGACCTTCTCGCCGCGGGCAATCAGTTCATCGAGTTTCCAGACCTTGTTCGGGTCGTCGGCCGCAGCAGCCATTTCCTTCTTCTGCTCGGCGACCCAGGCAGCGTACTTTTCGGCCGAAACCACCTCGACCACCACGGGCATGAAACCATGGTCCTTGCCGCAGAGTTCCGAGCACTGGCCCCGGTAGGTGCCTTCCTGCTCCGCACGGAACCAGGTGTCGCGCAGGAAACCGGGAACGGCATCGGTCTTTACCGCGAAGGCGGGGATCGACCAGTCATGGATGACGTCCGCCGAGGTCGTCAGGATGCGCACCTTCTTGCCCACCGGCACCACCATCGGGCGATCCACTTCCTGCAAATAGTGCTCGCTCTTCGGCGCCTTGTTTTCGATCTGCTCACGCGGTGTGGACAGGACGCTCATGTACTTGACGCCGGCGGCATCGCCCGTCAGGTATTCGTAACCCCATTTCCACTGATATCCGGTGGCCTTGATGGTCAAGTCGGGCTGCGAGGTATCGCGCATCTGCACGAGGGTTGAGGTGCCGGGACGGCGATGCCGATAAGGATCAGGGTCGGCACCACGGTCCAGACGATTTCCACGGTGGTGTTGTCATGAAAATCGGATGCCTTGTGCCCCTTGGATTTGCGATGGAATATCAGCGAATAAGTGACGACGGCAAAGACGCCGATGAAGATTATCGTGATCGTCCACAACAGGAAGCTGTGCAGATCATAGACGCGCCGCGCGACGGCGGTAGCGGGCTCCTGCAGATTGAGCTGCCAGGCGGCTTGGGCCTGGCCTGCCAGCATGACGAGCAGGCTCGCCGCAAAGAGCCCGCACCGCAACCGACTTGCGTCGCGGTCCTTGGTTGAATGTCGTGCCATCTTCCCCCCTAATCGTCAAGCCCCACACCACGCGGCACAGCGTTGGCGGACCACCTGACGTGTACGAAAACATGCCAAAAAGGGTCCGTAGGGACCCCCTTCCAGATTCTCAGCAGGCGCGAAGGTTAACACACTACTATTGACATGGATCAATTTCGCGATGAAAAAATGCCGGTGTTGCGCCATGGAACTGCCCGGCCCGCCTGCTCTGCAGCGCTCCGGCACGCCACCGTCGCCATCCACCCGACCGCGATGCCGTCGCCGCCGCTCAGGGGCCGTCAAGGCAATCGGCGCCGAACGGACACACCGGTCAGCGGGCATGGCGACCAGGCCTTGGCAATCTCAGGCCGCCAGCGCGACCAGAAGCAAATCATGGATTCCACCAAAGCCGCCGTTGCTCATCACCAACACCTGGTCGCCAGCGCGCGCGGTGGCGGCGACCGCCGCGACCAAGCTGCCGAGAGCGTCGAATACCCGCGCCCGCTCGCCCAAGGGCGCCAGAACGTCCGCCGCATTCCACCCGAGCTGGTTCGCGTAGCAGAACACCGCATCGGCCTGCGCCAAGCTGTCCGGCAATTGCGCGTTCATCGTCCCCAGCTTCATGGTGTTGGAACGTGGCTCCAGCACCGCGAGGATGCGTGCGGCGCCGACCCGCTGACGCAGGCCGGCGAGCGTGGCGCGAATCGCCGTGGGATGGTGCGCGAAATCGTCGATCACCGTTACGCCGCGAACGGTGCCGCGAGTTTCAAGCCGGCGCTTTATGCCGCTGAAATTCTCCAGCGCGCGCAATCCGGCTGCCAGGGGCACCCCGGCATGTCGCGCGGCGACGACGGCGGCCAGGGCATTCGCCCGGTTGTGGGCGCCGGTTAGTTCGAATCGATCGACGCGACCCTTGATCTCCCCGTTCAGGCTTACCGAAAAACCGCCCGCCCCATCCGGCTCGCCATGCTGCCAACCATCGATGCCACCAAACCACTCGACCGGAGTCCAGCATCCGCGGGCCAGCACGCGCTTCAGCGAGGCCGCCTGGGCATTGGCCACAATCAATCCGTTGCCAGGCAAGGTGCGCACCAAATGATGAAATTGAGTCTCGATAGCCGCAAGATCAGCGAAGATGTCCGCATGATCGAACTCAAGATTGTTCAATATCGCGGTACGCGGCTGGTAGTGCACGAACTTGGATCGCTTGTCGCAAAAGGCGGTGTCGTATTCGTCGGCCTCGATGACGAAAAAAGGCGAATCGGTAAGGCGCGCCGAAACGCCGAAGCCCTGTGGGACCCCGCCTACCAGAAAGCACGGATTCAGTCCCGCCTGCTCCAGAATCCAGGCCAGGATCGACGTCGTGGTCGTCTTGCCGTGGGTGCCTGCCACACCCAACACCCAGCGCCCGCGCAGGATATTCTGGGCCAGCCATTGCGGACCGGAAACATACGGCAAGTTGCGCTCGAGGACGGTTTCGAGCAAGGGATTACCGCGTGAAATGGCATTGCCGACCACAAACACGTCGGGGTCGAAGGCCAGTTGCTCGGCGCCAAAACCTTCTACCAGATCAATGCCTTGCTCGCGCAGTTGGGTGCTCATCGGCGGATACACATTGGCGTCGCAACCGGTGACGCGATGCCCCGCCGCCTTGGCCAGCAAGGCAACGCCCGCCATGAAGGTGCCGCAGATGCCGAGGATGTGAATATGCATGACACGGTTCCGTGAAATAATGAAGCGATTCTAAACGCCCGCCACGCCCGAACGCGCCATGCCACGCCGCAAACCCGCTTCCATCATGGCAGCCAGCCATCTTCGCCGCCGCATCGCCAGTGCCGCCGCGCGCCTGATGGCGGAGGACGGCATCGGTGATTTCGGCGTTGCCAAGCGCAAAGCTGCCCGGGCCCTGGGCACCGGCGACACGGCGGCGCTGCCCACCAACGAGGAAATCGAGAGCGAGTTGCGGGCGTGGCAGTCCCTGTACCAGGAAGAGGAGCAGCGCGAACGCGTGCGCGACTTGCGCGCCACCGCCCTGGAGGTGATGCAGGTGCTGGCTGAATTCAATCCTTACCTGACCGGTGGCGCGCTCGACGGCACGGCCGGCCGGTACTCGGCGGTGGAATTGGCACTATTCGCCGACAGCAGCAAAGATGTCGAGATCGCGCTGCTATCTTACGGGATCTCCTACGATGCGATTGATACGCGACAAGCCGGAGTCGACGCGCGCTTGGCCCTGGAATGGAATGATCTTCCAGTGGTGATTTCGATCTACCCCCTTGTCACAGAGCGCCAACGACCGAAAAACTCACATGGTCGGCGCAGTCGCGATCGGGGTCGCGCCGCGGCGGTTCGCGATTTGTTGGGCGAACCGGGAAAGTGAAGCGAACGCACCTCGGACTGATGCTCGCCGGCCTCGCTGTGCTTGCCGCGGTCCTCGGCTATCGCTTGGGCGCACCTTGGCACGGCGGCGAATCCCCCGCAGCTGCCGTCACACCTCTTTTCAAGCTGGTCCTGACCGACCTGAAGGGCCAGCCGCAAGCCCTCGACCAATGGCGCGGCAAGATCCTGATCGTGAATTATTGGGCCACGTGGTGCCTTCCCTGCCGCGAGGAGATGCCCGGTTTCTCCCGCCTGCAGGACAAGTACCGCGATAAAAACGTCCAATTTGTAGGTATCAGCATCGATACTGTGGACAAAATCATCGAATTTCAGAAGATTACGCCCGTCGGCTACCCCCTGTTGATCGGCGATATCGACGTGATGGAAAATAGTGCCGCCTTGGGGAACGCGCGGCAGGCGCTGCCATTCACGGCGGTCGTTGACCCCCGGGGCGGGCTCGTCTTGACCAAGCTGGGTCGCTTGGCCGAGGCCGTCCTCGAGCGGCGCCTGGTCGAACTCATCGAGCAATATCCGCCGGAAGCGGTGGCGGCGACGCGAGCACGAGGCTCTTAGCTGGACAAAGTGTAGGTATTTGCGGCAAACTTGCGGTTATGACCAAGCAAAGACGCACTAAAACCGCCAACAGCGAAGACTTGAATGACGCCGTTCTCGTCCTCCATGGGCCGAATCTGAATCTGCTGGGGACCCGCGAGCCGGAAGTTTACGGGCGGACGACACTGGCCGCCATTCATACCGCGATGGCGTCCCGTGCCCGTGCGTTTGGGGTTCGGCTCGAGAGCTTCCAGAGCAACCATGAAGGCGAACTGATCGACCGAGTCCAGTCCGCCCGCGAACAAGGTGTGCGTTTCATCATCGTCAATCCTGCCGGCTATACACATACCAGCGTAGCCCTGCGCGATGCCCTGGCGGCGGTGGCGATTCCATTCATCGAAGTTCATTTGTCGAATGTGCATGCGCGCGAGGCATTTCGCCGGCGCTCGTATTTCTCGGATATCGCCGTCGGCGTCATCTCCGGTCTCGGCGCGCAAGGCTACGAACTGGCACTGGAAGCCGCTTTGGCCCGCCTGCGCGGCGTCTGATCGAAGCGGTCGCAGCCGCTGTTTCCCTGTTTGAGGAGTCCCATGGACCTGAGAAAGCTCAAGACCCTGATTGATCTCGTGCAAAACTCGGGCATTTCCGAGCTCGAGATCACCGAGGGCGAGGAAAAGATTCGCATCGCCAGGCATTTCATCGCCGCAGCGGGCATCACCCCGACACGCGCGGGGGACCCCGGGCCTGAATACAGCGCGGCCGTCGCGGCTTCGGCGCCGCTGGCCGGTGCCGAACCCGTGGTCGTCCAAGAGGAGGGCCATGTCGTCAAGGCGCCGATGGTCGGAACCTTCTATCGATCGAGCGGCCCGGATGCCGCCGCCTTTGTCGAAGTCGGCCAGGCGGTCAAAGCCGGCGACACGCTGTGCATCATCGAGGCGATGAAACTGATGAACGAAATCGAGGCCGACATTTCCGGCGTGATCAAGGCGATCCAGGTCGAGAACGGCCAGGCGGTTGAATTCGGTCAGCCGATGTTCGTGATCGGCTAACCGTGTTCGGCAAGGTCCTGATCGCCAACCGGGGAGAGATTGCGCTGCGCGTGCTGCGCGCCTGCCGCGAACTCGGTGTGCGCACGGTCGCCGTGCATTCCGAAGCCGATACCGAGGCGAAGTATGTCAAGCTGGCCGATGAGTCCGTGTGTATCGGGCCGCCCCCATCCGCGCTGAGCTACCTCAACATACCGGCCATCATTTCGGCGGCCGAGGTGACCGACGCCGAGGCGATTCACCCCGGATACGGCTTCCTTTCGGAGAACGCCGACTTTGCCGAGCGCGTCGAGAAATCCGGCTTCGCCTTCATCGGCCCGCGTCCCGAAACCATTCGCCTGATGGGCGACAAGGTCAGCGCCAAGAACGCCATGCGCGAAGCCGGGGTTCCCTGTGTGCCGGGCTCCGAGGGCATCCTCCCGGAAGACCCGAAAGAAATCACCAAGATGGGCCGCGCCCTGGGCTACCCGGTGATCATCAAGGCTGCGGGCGGTGGCGGCGGGCGCGGCATGCGCGTGGTGCACACCGAGGCTGCGCTGCTGAACGCGGTGAATATGACGCGCAGCGAGGCCGGCGCGGCCTTCAACAACCCGGCCGTATATATGGAGAAGTTCCTCGAGCATCCGCGCCATGTGGAAATCCAGGTGCTCTCCGACGCCCATCGCAGTTCGGTCTATCTCGGCGAACGCGACTGCTCTATGCAGCGCCGGCACCAGAAGGTCATCGAGGAAGCGCCGGCACCAGGCATCAATCGCCGCCTGATTGCCCGCGTCGGCGACCGTTGCGCCGAGGCCTGCCGGCGTATCAACTACCGTGGCGCGGGTACTTTCGAGTTTCTTTACGAAAACGGCGAGTTCTTCTTCATCGAGATGAACACCCGCGTGCAGGTGGAGCACCCGGTTACCGAGCTGGTCACCGGAGTCGACATCGTGCAGGCGCAAATTCGCATCGCCGCCGGTGAAAAGCTGTGGTTCAAGCAGCGCGACATTGAAATTCGGGGTCACGCGGTCGAATGCCGCATCAATGCCGAAGACCCGTTCAAGTTCACACCTTCGCCGGGAAAGATCACCAACTGGCACGCTCCCGGCGGCCCCGGCATCCGCGTCGATTCGCACGCCTACACGGGCTACGTCGTGCCGCCGAACTACGACTCGATGATCGGCAAGCTGATCGCCTATGGCGATACCCGTGGGCAGGCCATTCGGCGCATGCGGATTGCCCTGTCGGAAATGATGGTGGATGGCATCAAGACCAACATCCCGCTGCATCAGGACCTGATGCTCGATGAGCGTTTCATCAAGGGCGGCATCGGCATCCACTACCTCGAAGAAAAGCTCGCCGCCAAGAGCGATGCCGTAAAGGGCAAGTAGAGGCATGTGGGTAAGCGTCGCCCTGGAGACCGACGCCGCGCACGCCGATGCGCTGTCCGACGCACTGCTGGCGGTCGGCGCGATTTCGGTCAGCGTTGAAGACGCCCGTGCCGGAACCGGTCTGGAGACTGCGCAGTTTGGCGAGCCCGACGGATTCAGCAGCGCGCCGGCCATCCCGTTGTGGCGCGAAAGCCGCGTAGTGGCGCTGTTCGACCCGCTGGAAGATCTGATCGGCCGCGTCGGCACGGCGACGGCGGCGGCGGGAATCGACCAAGCGCCTGAAATCGAATTCGCGGATGTCGCCGAACAGGACTGGGTACGCCTGACGCAGTCGCAATTCGACCCGATCCGCATCGATCAGCGCCTGTGGATCGTGCCCTCGTGGCACTCCGCGCCGGATGAAGATGCCATCATGCTGACGCTCGACCCCGGCCTCGCCTTCGGCACCGGCTCGCATCCGACGACCTGGCTGTGCCTGCGCTGGCTGAGCGAAATCCTGCACGGCGGCGAGACGGTGCTCGACTACGGCTGCGGCTCGGGGATCCTCGGCATCGCGGCGGCCAAGCTGGGCGCCGGGTCGGTGCTCGGCGTGGACATCGATGGCAATGCCCTGATCGCGGCGCGCGACAACGCGGCCAACAACAGCGTGGCGCTCGGTCTGCGCCACTCGAACGAAGATCTGACGGAGCGCTTCGATATCGTCGTCGCCAACATCCTCACCAAGCCCCTGTGCGTGCTGGCGCCGCTGTTGGCGACCCGCCTGAGCGCGGGCGGACGCATCGCGCTATCCGGCGTGCTGACGGATCAGGCAGGGCAGGTGATCGCCGCCTACGCGCCCTGGATTGCCCTGCACCGCGGAGCGGAGCATGAAGGATGGGTGCGTCTGGAGGGCCAGCGCCCGGCGTACCGGGAACCGGGCTTGGCGGGCGGGCAATGCTGACGCGCTGCCCGGCCTGCGAAACCCATTTTCGCGTCACTGCCGAGCAGCTCAGGGCGCGTTCCGGGCGCGTGCGCTGTGGCCAATGCCAGCACGTCTTCAACGCGCTTGACAGCTTGATCGAGGTCCCGATGGCGGGGCCCGGGCCGCTGCCCGCCAAGGCACGCGAGCCGCGGCCAACGCCATACGTGTCCGCCGCCGCCGAAGGGGAAGCCGCCGGGCGTTCCGGCGGAACGCTTGACGTCGTTCTGCCGCCAGCGCCGGCCGGCGAGCCGCTGCCGGCAGCGCTGGACGAAGGCGACGCGGTGCAGCCCGGGCAGCACGCAGCGCAGGTTGCGGAGGCTGCCGAGCACGGTGCGTTCGAAGCCCACCCAACCCAAGTCCTTACGCCCGCAGGGGCTGCACTCGAAGCCGTCGCACCCGAAGCCGCCACACCCGACGTCGGCATGCCTGAAACCGGTGCAAGCGAGGCGGTCGTTCCAGAAACCAGACCGCCCGAGCCGGAATCCGCCGCCGAGATCGCCACTGACGCGGGCGACTGGAGCGAAACCTTCCCCGAACCGGCGCCGGCACCGCGCCGCTGGCCCTGGGTAATTGGAAGCCTGTTTGCGCTGTGCGCGCTGGTGCTGCAGGCGACGCTGGCATTCCGCGTCGAGCTGGCGGTGCTGTGGCCGGACGCCAGGCCGGCCCTGGTCGCGCTGTGCGCTATCGCGAAATGCGAGATCGGGCTGCCGGCGAAGATAGCCCTGGTGGGAATCGAAGCCTCCGACCTGCACCCTGACAGCGAACATCCCGGGCGCCTGGCGCTGACCGCCACGCTCAAGAGCCGTGCGCCCTTCGCCCAGCAGTTTCCGCATCTGGAACTCACGCTCACCGACACCATGGACAAGGCGGTCGCGCGCAAGGTCCTGGCGCCGGCGGACTATCTGCCGCCGCAGGTCGCTCTGGCCGAAGGCATGCAGCCCAACGCCGACATCGCGGTTGCGGTCGGCGTCGAGTTGCGCGAGATCAGCGCCAGCGGCTACCGACTGTATGTCTTCTATCCCTGAGAATTGCGAAAGCCCCGATGAAAACACTAATCTGCGGATCGATAGCCTACGACACTATCATGGTGTTCGGCGACCGCTTCAAGAATCACATCCTGCCCGAGCAGATCCATATCCTCAATGTCGCATTCCTGGTGCCCGACATGCGCCGGGAGTTCGGCGGTTGCGCCGGCAATATCGCCTACAACCTCAAACTACTTGGCGGCGAGCCGCTGATCATGGCCACCATCGGCGACGACAATGCACCCTACCTGCACCGCCTGAAACAGCTCGGACTCGATGCCAGCCATGTCACGGATGTCCCCGGCACCTTTACCGCGCAAGCTTTCATCACGACCGATCTCGACGACAACCAGATCACCGCATTTCATCCCGGAGCAATGACCCATTCCCACCGGAACAAGGTCAGCGATGCCCGCGGCGTGGTTCTCGGCATCGTCTCACCCGATGGTCGCGAAGGCATGCTGCAACATGCCCGACAGTTTCGCGAAGGCGGCATTCCATTTGTGTTCGATCCCGGCCAGGGCCTGCCGATGTTCGATGGCGAAGAACTCCTGGCTTTCCTGAAACTTGCCGACTACTGCACGGTCAATGACTACGAAGCCAAGTTGCTGACGGAGCGCACCGGGCGCACGCTGGAGCAACTGGCGGAGGAAGTTGAAGCCTTGATCGTGACTCTGGCTGGCAGCGGATCGCAGATCTACACCAAGGGCCGCCGCATCGAGATTCCGGTGGCGCCGGCGCCAGCGTTGATCGATCCGACCGGTTGCGGCGATGCCTACCGCGCCGGCCTGCTTTACGGCATCGGCCAGGGTTGGGAGTGGGAGAAGACCGGGCGGCTGGCTTCGCTGATGGGTTCGATCAAGATTGCACACCGCGGCGGGCAGAATCACAAACTGACGCGAGACGAGATCGCGGCGCGCTACAGTGCATCATTCGGGGAAATTCTTTGGTAAAGGAAGCTCAATGAAATCGTATCGTACGCTGGCCATCGTGGTCGCCGCCGCTGCCGGCCTGACACTGACCGGCTGCGCCGGCAGCCAGTCCGGCTCCGCCTATTCACGGTCGCAAACGCGCGGGGAGATGCACGTGCGGCTGGGCGTCGTCGAATCGGTCCGCCAGGTGACCATCGAGGGCACCCAATCGGGTGTCGGCACGGTCGCCGGGGGCGTCGTCGGCGGGATTGCGGGCAGCAATGTCGGACAGGGCAGAGGCTCCACGGTAGGTGCCGTGCTCGGCGCCGTGCTGGGAGGCGTGGCGGGACAAGCCATCGAAGAAAAGACCAGCAAGAAGGACGGGCTGGAGATCACCATCAAGCTCGACAGCGGGCAGATGATCGCGGTGACCCAGGAAGCCGACGACCAGTTCCGCGCCGGCGAGCGGGTTCGGGTGTTGTCGGGCGGCGGGGCGACCAGGGTATCGCATTGACGCAAGGTATCAGCGGATGATGGTCGGCCCGGCGAGCGCCGGCGTCATTGCCAGCCCAGCGGCCTCTCCTGCTGCGGGCAGGGTTGGCGGAACACCCGGCGATCCTCCAGCCGTACCGCGGTAAGGCAGCCTCCCCACAGGCAGCCGGTATCGAGCGCCAGCAGGTTTGGCTCCTGGTGAAAGCCGAGCGCCGACCAGTGCCCGCAAACAATCGTGTGGTCGGCGCTGGCGCGCCGGGCGGCGGCAAACCACGGCAGGCATCCCGGCGGCCCCTTGGCGGGGGGCGCCTTGGCGCCCGCGGCGCGGAATTCCATCGCACCGCTGGCCGTGACATAGCGCATCCGGGTCATCGCATTCACCACCACGCGCAGACGGTCCCAGCCGGCCAGGTCGTCGCCCCAGGATGCCGGCTCCGAACCCCACATGTTGGCCAGGAAATCCCGGTAGTCGGGCGCCGTGAGGGCTGCCGACGCTTCGTCGGAGAGCGCTTTGGCCTGCGCCACCGTCCAGCTCGGCAGCAGGCCGGCATGCACCATCGCCCAGTCGCCCTGGACATGGAACAGCGGCTGCGCTCGCAGCCAGGCCAGCAACTCGTCACGGTCGGCAGCGCCGAGAACCTCTCCGAGCGTGTCTTCCTTGCTGGCGCGGCCGTAGCCTTCGCCTTGCATCACCAGATGCAGGTCATGGTTGCCGAGCACCACCGTCGTCGCCGCGCCCAGCGACTTGACGAAGCGCAGTACCTCCAGGGACTGCGGCCCACGATTGACCAGGTCGCCGACGAACCAGACGCGGTCGGCCAGCGGATCGAACCTGATATAGTCAAGCAGGCGGCGCAACGGGTCATAGCAGCCCTGCAGGTCACCGATCGCATAAGTAGTCATCGCGCGAGTTTACCTTGAGCCTTCATTCCGCCCCCAGGATACTGATCGTCCGCCGCGACAATATCGGCGACCTGGTGTGCACCACACCGCTGATCGAAGTCCTGCGCCGGCGCTTTTCCGAAGCCTGGCTCGGCGCGATGGTGAATAGCTACAACGCCGCGGTACTGGACGGCAATCCGGACATTGACGGGGTATTCGTCTACACCAAGGCCAAGCACCGGGGCGACGGCGAGTCCCTGGCGGGAATCCTGTGGCGGCGCCTGCTGATGATGCACCGTTTGCGGCGGATGAAACTGGACGACGTAATTCTCGCCAATCCGTCGCCGCAACCGCGCGGAGTCAAGCTCGCGCGCTGGCTGCAACCCAAGCGGATCATCGGATTCGGGGACATCAGGGGGCTCGACGTTGCGTTGCCGCTGGACAACGCCGGACGCCACGAAGTCGAGGACGTGGCCCGCGTCGCATCGATCTACGGCATCGACGGTCCACCACCGCCGTGTCGGGTATTCGCCCCCGCCGCCGTCCCGGCCTCGACCTTCACACTGGGCGTCCATATCAGCGCCCGGAAGCCCTCGCAACGCTGGCCGGCAGTCCGCTTCGCCGAAACCATCCGGGCCATCGCCGCGACGGGCCCGGTGCGCTTCGTGCTGCTGTGGTCGCCTGGCGCAGATGACAATCCGCTGCATCCGGGTGACGATGCCAAGGCGCGGGAAGTGATGGCAGGAGTCGGCGCCGGCCCGTCGGTGATCGCACGGCCGACGCAGACCTTGCCCGAACTGATTGGCGCGCTCGCCGAGTGCCATGCCCTGATCTGTGCCGATGGTGGCGCCATGCATCTGGCGGCGGGCCTCGGCCTGCCCATCGTCTGTCTGTTCGGCAATTCGGGCGCCGCGCACTGGCACCCATGGGGCGTGCCCTACCGTCTGTTGCAACAACCTTCGCTCGACGTGCGGGACATCACGGTCAATGACGTGGTCGACGCATTCAATGCGTTGCGGGCTGATATTCCGGAACCCATCGCCTGAGCCCGGTCTTGACTTCGGCCTCGTCGCGTGACGGGACCGCCAGCCATTGCTCAAGTTCGGCAAGCCACCGTTCGTCAGGCGCCGCGGACGACTTTGCGATCCGCAACTTGGGATGGGGCGTCGGCAGGGTCGATTCGCCGTTCGCCAGCAGTTCCTCGTAGAGTTTCTCGCCGGGGCGCAAGCCGGTGAACTCGATCTTGATCTCGTCCTCGGTAAAACCGGAAAGGCGAATCATGTCGCGCGCCAGATCGACGATCTTCACCGGCTCGCCCATGTCGAGCACGAAGATCTGTCCTCCGTCGCTGCCGGTGCTGGCCACCAGGCCGGCCTGCAGCACCAGTTGCGCCGCCTCGGGGATCAACATGAAGTAGCGGATGATCTCCGGGTCGGTCACGGTCACCGGACCGCCACTGGCGATCTGTTCGCGAAACTTGGGAATCACGCTGCCCGAAGAGCCGAGGACGTTGCCGAAGCGCACCATGACAACGCGCGTCGTGCTGGTCCGCTGCTGCGACGCCTGGCAAGCCAGCTCCGCCAATCGCTTGCTTGCGCCCATCACGTTCGTGGGATTCACTGCCTTGTCGGTCGATATCATCACGAACTCGCCGACGCCGCATTCGACTGCCGCGCTGATCGCCGCAATCGTCCCGCCAACATTGTTCCGCACGGCCTCCCAGGCATTCACGTTTTCCATCATCGGGACATGCTTGTAAGCCGCCGCATGGAAAACCACATTGGGCCGATAGCTGGAAAAGACTTCCCGCAGCCGCGCCTTGTCCTTGACATCCCCTACGACGCAGGCGAAGGCACACGCAGGCGAACGCGCGGCGAACTCCTGCTCAATCGTATACAGCGCAAGCTCCGATAGCTCGTAGAACACCAGCATCCGCGGGCCGAAACGCTGTATTTGGCGGCAAAGTTCCGAACCTATCGAACCACCGGCACCGGTTATCAACACCACCTTCTCAGCGAGCAGGCGGGACAAGCCCTCACTGTCGAGTTGCACTTGGTCGCGACCAAGGAGGTCCTCAAGTTCAACCTTGCGCACCTCGGAGATCGCCACGCGCCCCGAGAGCAGATCTTCCAGCGCCGGTACAGTCAGCACTTGCAGGCCGGCTCTCGATGCGATCTCTGCGGCGCGTCGGCGCCGCGCGGCGGAACTCCGTGGCATCGCCACGATGGCATCCTGGGCGTCGAGCGCCTCGGCGAACGCTCCGACTTGATCGATCTTGCCAAGAACCCGCACACCGTTGATCTGTCGTCCAATCCTGTTTGGATCATCGTCGAGCAGGCCCACCACGCGCCATTGCGCGCTGCGTGTCAGATCGCGCAGCAAGTCAGTCGCCGCGTCCCCCGCGCCCAGGACCAGGACCGGTTTGCCTGACAACTGAAGCGGGCCATAGAGCCGATGCTCCTTCCAGGCGCGATAAAGGAGCCGACTCCCGCACATCATGCCGGCCAATAGCAAAGGATGCAGAATCAATACCGATCGCGGCACCAGACCGGGGTGAATCATCGGCAATGCGGCTCCCGCCGCCAGCGCGGCCACAGCGACCACAAGCAGAATTTGCTTCAGGTCGTCGAGACTGGCATAGCGCCAGATACCTCGATACAAGCCGGCCAAGCGAAATACGATCGCGTATCCGAGAACCAGCCACGGCGCAACGCTTAGCGCCGTCTCCCAAAGCTGGGGGGTAAGCTCCAGATTGAAGCGCAACCAATACGCGGCAATCCAGGCCAGCGCCACGGCAAGGACGTCATGGCCGCGCGCCAGCAAGGTGCGTGGATGATGCATTCGCATCACGTCGCGGCGGCCTGCATTACCTTGCGAACCGCCGCGACGGTATCCGCCATGTCCTGGTCGTCGAGGGTCGGATGGACGACAAACATCAAACTGGTCTGACTCAAGGCTTGGGCCGACGGGAAAGGCTGCGGAGGGCCAAGTCCCGCGGCGACAAAAGCTCGCTCACGATATATCTCGCAGCAGCTCCCCGCCATGCAGGGGATACCTTCGGCATTGATCGTCTGCAATATTCGCAGTTGAGTCCAGTCCGGCTTGAGCTGCGCAGGCTCGACGAACGCATAGAGCTTGTAGTAGGCATGTTGGACATCTGCCGGGGGTTGCGGTATCCGCAGCCCCGGCAAACCTTGCAGGCCAGTCGCAAGAAGGCCCGCGTTGCGACGACGGCGAGCGCTCCAAACTGGCAGCTTGGCGAGTTGCAGGCGACCGATGGCCGCCTGCACTTCGGTCATGCGCCAGTTCGTGCCGAAGGAATGATGCAGCCAACGATATCCCGGCGGGTGTTGGCGATCTCGCACCGCGTCCCAGCACTTGCCGTGATCCTTGTATTCCCAGGCGCGGCGCCAGAGCACCGGATCGTCAGTGACCAACATGCCTCCCTCGCCCGCCGTCGTGATGATCTTGTCCTGACAAAAGGAAAAGGCGGCGCATGCGCCGAGACTGCCCGTCGGCCGACCGTGATACGTGGCGCCATGGGACTGGGCGCAATCCTCGACAACAACGAGCCGATGGCGTGCGGCGAGTTCGATGATCGGCGCCATGTCGCACGGCCAACCGGCAATGTGTACCGGGATGATCGCGCGCGAACGCCCGGAGATCACCGCGGAGGCGGTTTGCGCGGTAAGGTTGCCGCTGTGCGGGTCCACATCAGCCACCACGGGAGTTGCCCCTACCGCCATGACGCAACTCGCGGTCGCAATGAACGTGCGGCTGGGCACGATCACCTCGTCGCCAGGACCTATTCCGAGCGCCTTCAGCGCGAGCTCGAGGGCCACCGTACCGTTGGCCAAAGCGATCGCGTATTTGACACCGACAGCCGCTGCAAACTCCCGCTCGAAAGCGGCGCATTCGCTGCCAGTCCAGTAATTGACCCGCCCCGATTTCAGCACACCTACCGCGGCTTCGATTTCGTCCGGTCCAAATACCGGCCACGACGCAAACGGCGTCTGCCGGACCGGCTGACCGCCGTCGATTGCCAGCAGACTCATTACCGCCTCTTCACAATTCTGCAGGGTGAGCCGACCGCCGTTGCGCCATCGGGTATGTCGCGCAACACGGTGGATCCGGCCCCGATGGTTGCTCCGGCTCCGATGCTGACGCCACCCAGAACAGTGGCACCTGATCCCACCAAGGTTCCGGCGCCAATGCGCACCCCGCCGCAAAGCGTGGCATGCGGGCCGATGTGCGCGTGATCGCCAACCGCGCAGTCATGCTCGACGACTGCGCCCGTGTTGACGATCACGTTATCGCCGATGCATGCGTCGGCATTGAGGACGCAGCCGGGCATTATCAGCGTTCCAGCGCCGATTCTCGCCGTGGGCGCCACGACGGCCGCGGGATGAACCACCGAGATCAGCGACAGGCCGTGGCCGGTGATCAACTGCGCCAATTGCTTCCGCAGTTTGTTGTCGCCGACGGCGACAATGGCGCGGCCGAGTCCGTGCTTCAGTGCTGCGAACGCGTCGGCCTCGCTCCTGATCTCATAGCCACGCTCAAGATTTCCCTGCCGCGTCTTGTCGGCGTCGGCCAGAAAGGCTATTTCAAAAAGACCTTGATGCAAGATCGCGTCGATCACGACTTTGCCGTGGCCACCCGCGCCGAATACGACAACTTTTTCAGGCATCGTCGGCCACCTTGCCCTGGGCTCCAACAAATCTTGTCATCGTCGCCGACCCAGGCTGATTGATGTCTCCCCCCCGAAACACCCGCATGATGGTCATGCCCAGGATGCGCAGGTCCAGTGCGAAACTTTGGTGATCGACATACCAAACGTCGAATTCAAACTTCTGGTCCCATGTGATGGCATTGCGCCCATTCACCTGCGCCCAGCCGGTAATCCCGGGACGCACTTCATGGCGGCGCGCCTGACGCTGCGAATAGAGCGGCAGGTACTCCATCAGCAGGGGGCGCGGTCCGACCAGACTCATGTCACCCCTGAGCACATTGAACAGCTGGGGCAATTCGTCGAGACTGTAGCGGCGAAGAAGGCGCCCCAGGTTCGAAAGGCGCAAAGCGTCGGGCAGGAGATTGCCGTCCTGATCGCAGCTTTCGCCCATAGTCCTGAACTTCATCAGATCGAAGGGAATGCCCCTGAAGCCGGGGCGCAGTTGCCTGAAGAGCACCGGAGCACCCATGCGCCATCGGATCAGTATCGAAACCAGCAGCATGAGCGGCGCGAAGATCAGCAGGGCCAGGGCTGCGACGCCGAGATCGAACATGCGCTTGGTCATGCTGGAGTGCTCCCGGCGCCAGTGGCCCCGCATTTGACGAAAACGCCGTCCCCTTCACGCGACGTCGGTAGCGGGCCCATTGCCATTGGCAGGCTAGCCAAGCCGGGAATGATCCAGAATCGGGACGACCCGCCGCCTGCTCACATCGAACTCCGGCGCCATCTGGATATTCTTCTCCTGAGTGGTTTGGAACAGGGCCGGACAGCCGTGACAGAAATGGGACGCCAGCCCTTTATCCTCTTCGAACAGCTTCGGATTGGCGACCAGGCGGCGCGTGGTCGCGTAAGTCTCGGAATTCCAAATCGCCTGTACTCCCGACGAAAAGACATTGCCGAATGCCCGTGCATCCTCCCCGTCGACGTACTGCGTGGCATGCCGGAAATTGCAGCAGGGAATGACATCGCCATTGTACTTGATGACCATGGAGTCGTAAGGCCAGTGGCACAACGGCAAGCCAGCCGCCGCGCGCTGCTGGTGAATCGAATATCTTCTGGGTTCGAGATCGGAATAGTTGTTGACCATTCCCCAGGTGTGTTCAATCTGGTCCACGCCGATCTTGCGGAAATAGGCTAACGCCGCGTCGAGCTGGTGCGCGTTATGGGGAAACTTGATGTACTGGACTTCGACCCGGGGGAATTTCCGATTCAGTTCCCGGCGCAGCTTGCACACGCGCTCCAGATTCGACAGCACGAAATCCAGACGGCCATTGATTCTTGTCCGGGAGTAGGTTTCCTGCGAAAAACCGTCGACGCAAACGGTCAAGTGGGACACGCCGCTATCCACGATCCGGCGAATCCGTTCATCGGTGAAACGAAAGCTGAAATTGGTGCTGAGATGAACATTCAGGTCGGCATCACGCGCGATGCCGCACATTTCGTCCACCTTCGGGTGTGCGTAGGGATCGCCGAGGTAATACAGCGAGAGCGCTGACACCTTGCCCCGAACCTGTTCGACAATCGAACGGAATTGATCCACGGACATTCGATGAACCGCGAAGTCCTGCTTTTCCAGCAACTCGTCTCCATCCGGAGCGGCATGAACGCACACCGGGCATTTCAGATTGCAAACCGGAGAGATATCAATCTTTATGGCGAGGGGAAAGGGCGAGGAATGTTGCCGCTTGAGCAGGTAGGACAGCGCTGCGGTAGCGCCGTTGCGAAACTTGTCCAAGGTCAGCCGGTCGGTAAACCAGCTCGTTCGGCGCAGAAACTGGTGAATCTTGTCGGTCATGGGCATTTGGCCAATATTGTCCCATAAAAGGCCATCAGGCCCTTGCTGAGGTCGCTATCCGAGAAGGCTTCCCGGGCCCGCTGGCGCGCGGCAATGCCCATGCTGTGCCGCTCCTGCGGATCCAGGATCAAGCGCTCCAGAACCGCGGCGATCGCCGCGGCATCGCCAACCGGGTGCAGAAGACCCGTCAGGCCATCGGCAACTGCGTCGGTCAAGCCATAGATTTTCGAAGCCACTGCGGGAACTCCCGCCGCCGCCGCCTCGATGATGACCATCCCGAAGCCTTCACGATGGCTGGGCATGCAGAAAATGTCCGCGGCGGCCATGAATCGCTCGGGTTGATCGGTATATCCGACATGAAGGACATGATCTGCCGCCGAACCGCAGATCGCCATGACTTTCGCCAATTGGCCGTCCTCGTCGGGTCCGACCAGCAGCAGAAAGGTATTCGGGAAGTGCCGCACCAGGCTTGTGAATGCCGTGGCCAGATCCGGGATTCCTTTGTCGCGATTCAATCTGCCCAAGGAAAGCAGAAGAATTGCGGAATCGGGAATGCAAAAGCGCTGGCGAACTTCGCGGCGACGCTCATCGTCGGGCCGAAACCGGTGGGCATCGACCCCGCAAATCGATCCGTTGCCGATGACATCCGCCTTGGCCAACGGCAGGACGCCTTCGGCGACCAGGAAGTCGCGTTGGGACGGGCTGTCCACCAAGGCACGTGTCGTGAGGGCGCCGATCAGCCAATCCGCGGACTTCAGCAAGCTGCGCCGCCAACCCCTTTGCGTGACCCAGACTTGCCCGGTGAAGGTATGGATGCGTGCCGGGACGCCCGCCAACCAGGCTGCCAACATGCCAATCAGCCCGGCCTTGGGAGAAACCGAATGGACCAGATCAAATCGCTGCCGGCGGAAATGCCGGTACAGGATCCACAAGGCACGGAGATCCTGGATCGGCGATATTTTCCGTTCGAGCGGGACGGCGAGCAGAGCCGCGCAAAGTCCGAGCTTGCCGAGAAAATCCCGATCGCCGGTATTGACCGCAACCGAGACGTCGTAACTCGCTGCCGCCATCGCGATGTGTCCTTTGAGGAAGGCGGCGACCGTCATTTCGCTGGAAACCACGTAACAAATGCGCGGTCTTGCATTCCGCACTCGACGGTCGGCGCTCATTGTCCTGGGGCGACGAACCCGTCGCCGGGCGGAAGGGTTTGATCGAGTCGGCCCAGCCCGTCGGAGCCGAAAACTGGAATGTGCTGCGGGCCTAGGCCGAGCGCCACGGCCCCCTGCGTGAAGCATCGTTCCGAGCTGTGCACGATCGGCCTAACTGCCTGCAAGAAAACTGCGAACGGTTTGACTCAGTCCGTCCTCCATCGAAATGGCATGGCGGTAACCAAGCTGGTCCTGGATCAGATCGATCGGATACATCGATCGATCGGTAAGGACACCGAGCCTCGAAGTTGTCAGAGGATTGCCGGGAAGCCAACCGGCAATCCGGGCGAGCATCCTTGCGACGCCGATTGGCAGGCGACGGCTCGGGGTCTTGACGTTCAGTGCGGTCGCCATCACTGCAACAAATTCCTCGATCGTACGAAAATCGGAAAGATTGAAAATGCGGCCGGAAGTCTCCGGGTGTGTGCCACACAGTTCAAGCGCATGCACTACATTGTCCACATGAATATAGTTCGCGGAAGCTCCGGCCGGACCCACATGAAAATACAGGCCCAACTTGACCAGTCGCGCCCATTGCCGGAGCGAACGGTTTCCCATATCGGGGCCAAACACATTCGTCGGGCGCAAGATCATGTGTTGAAAATCCCCTTTTGCCGCTGCGGCAATGACCGCGTCGTCCGCTTCGGCCTTGCTGTGCTCGTATGGATTTCGTGGAGCGACGGGCGTTCTCTCGGTAACCTCTCCGCTGGCATTTGATCCATAGACTCCCGCGCTGCTCAGTTGCACCCATCGCCCAATCCGGCCTCTCGCCGATTCGAGCAGACGCACGGTTCCCTCGACATTGACCCGTCTCATTTGAGAAGCGTCATGCAGTTCCGCGGCGCAGTGATAAAGCACATCCGCATTCTCCAGAAACGCGGGCGGAATCTGGCCCGTCGCCAGGTCGCCAGGGTGGTAGGTCGGCGATCCGGCAATCCCCGGAGGGCCGCCTCCGCGTCGCGTCAGAACACGGACCAGATCGCCGCGAGCCAAATGCTGCCGGACCAGCCTTCGCCCGACAAAGCCGTTGCCGCCGGTGATGGCAACGGTTATTGGGAAACAGCCCGGCCGAGTGTTGTCGTTTGCGCGGCACGCGTTCGGCGTCATCTTTGCTTCACATCCTCGCCTTCCACTTTTCCTGCCATTGAACCCACATCAGAGCCGTCCATATTTCCGGTAGCCGGTTCTTCCCGCCGAGGTGCTCCCGCCAAATTCCCTGCACGACACGAGCGTTCAGTCCGACAGCGGAAAGCCTGTTCGGTGCCAGGATGTCTTGCGCCCAGTCACGCAATTCACTCCTCAGCCACGTGCCGATGGGCATGCCGAAGCCCATCTTGGGTCTGTCCATCAGCTCCCTGGGGACGAATCGATACAGCACCTCGCGCAGCAGCAGCTTTCCCTGGTCACCATGGTCGCTGAGCTTGTGGCGGGTGGGCAGGCGCCATGACCATTCCACCAGGCGATGATCCAGCAACGGCGCTCTGGCCTCAAGCCCTACCGACATCGTCGCGCGGTCCACCTTGGTCAGCATATCGTCGGGGAGAAAATGGGCCTGATCCACCGCCATCATCCGCTCAGCCCATGGCAGATCGGAGTGCCCTGTCATTGCAGGGCACAGGGTCCTGTCCGGATCGGCGCTTAATGGATTCTCCGGGTACTTCCAGGCAGACACGATGGACTTGTAGACATCTTCGGGCAGGCAGCGAAGATATTCAGCAAAACGCCGCGCGCGTTCGGACAAGCCATTGGCTCCCCCCAGCTTTCCCCGGAAAAGCCACTTGTCGGCTCCTTCAAAGGTTCGCGCTGGGACGCGATCAAGCAGAAACGCCAGCATTGCGGCGCCAAAAGGCGTCAAACGACGGCGCAGACTCGTTATTCGGTTCGCCCAGAAGTATCGGGGATAGCCGCCGAACAGCTCGTCTCCGCCGTCACCTGAAACGGCCACCTTGACGTGGGGGCGCACGAATTGCGCAAGCAGGAGTGAAGGAACACTGCCGCTGTCGGCAAATGGCTCATCATGCAACAGGGCGATTTTCGGGACCAGGTCGATGACCTCGCCGGCTGCAAGAATTCTCTTCCGGTGGCGGGTGCCCAAATGGGCGGCAATTGCATCGGCGAACACAGATTCATCATGCGACTTCTCGGAAAAACCTATTGTGAAAGTACTCACCGGTTGCTGCGCTTCCAATTGCATCAGCGCAACGACCAGGGACGAATCGATTCCCCCCGAAAGAAACGCCCCGTAGGGAACATCCGACCGAAGACGCAGCCTGACGGAATCGCGCAGCAGGCGTTCCAGTTCGTTTGCGGCCTCGACAGAATCGGACTTGATCGCGGATCTTGATCCGGCGTCGACGGCTCGGTCCAGTCGCCAGTAGTGATGAACCTCGCCCCGGCCCGCGTGCCATCGATAAAACGTCCCTGGCTCCAGCTTGCGTGCCCCGGTGACGATGCTGGCGGGCGCCGGGACGCAGAGATGACAGAAATACGCCGTCAGCGCTGCACGATCGACTCGCTTGTCCAGCCACGACAACTGCCAGAGCCCGGAGAGTTCCGACGCAAACGCGATATCGCTTTCCCGCTGCGCATAGTAAAGCGGCTTTTCGCCGATCCGGTCGCGGGCGAGCAGCAGGCTACGTTCGCGCCTGTCCCAGACGGCAAGTGCAAACATGCCATTGAACCGCTGCAGGGAACTTTCAAAGCCCCACTCATCGATTGCGGCAAGCATTACTTCAGTATCCGAATGCCCGCGGAATAGATGACCGAATTCCCGCAACTCATCGGCGAGTTCGGGTGAGTTGTACACCTCGCCGTTGTAAGTCATCACGTAGCGCCCCGATGCGGATATCATCGGCTGGCGCCCGGCCGGCGATAGATCGACGATCGAGAGGCGGCGCTGGCCCAGCCATACGTCTTCCTCTCCCCATTCTCCCGAGTCATCCGGCCCCCGGTGGGCCAGGGTGGCGATCATTCTCTTGGCCTCGTCGATGTTTAGCGTGGGCCCGACCCAGCCAGCAATTCCGCACATCAGCTTGCGTTCCGCGAGGTAAAACGGTTGTATCTCCAGTGCCGAAAGGCTTGCGGCAGCAGGCCGTAAATGAATGTCAGCAGCGGGATGAAAGCGCCCTTTCCGTGCAGGAGTTCGCGGCTGACATGACGACGAATGCGGTAGCAGCCGAGCAAGTAGTTGAGTCTCTTCCGGCTCTCAAAATGCTGGCGCGAGTGGATTCGCTTGAAGACGTAACTCTTGTCCAGGCCCCAGATCTCGTTGCCGCGCGCCAGCAAACGAACCCAGAGTTCATAATCGAACAAACTTTTCCGGCTTTCGTCGTAGCCGCCGGCATCGAGCAGCACTTGTCTGCGTATCAGGCTTCCCGAATGCGTCACCGGATTTCTATACAGGAAGGATTCCGGAAGGATCTGCCTGATGTTTCCAGGACCATCGGCGACGACGTCCACGTCCTTCCTGTCGAAAGCGGCATGGCAGGTCAGAACGGCAATGTTCGGGCGCTGTTGCATGACCCCGAGCATTTCGCCAAGCCATACCGGGGAAGCCATGTCGTCGGCATCGAGGATCGCGATGAACTCCGCATCGCTGCTGGCAACGCCGACATTCAAGGAACGCCCCCTGCCCAGTGCCGGGCAAAGAATCACATTCAGGTTGTGCTTTTCCTCCGCCTTCAAATAGGTCGGGGTGCCGTCGGTCGATCCATCATCCACGACACAATGATTGAAATCCTTCAGGCGTTGCTCGCGAACGGACGCCAGGGCCTCGGCAACGAACGGCATGCCGTCGCGAACCGTTGTCAGGACGGTAATCATTCGATGTTTCCCGTTGGGGAAATCATGATGGTCGATTCCCAGTTTTTTTCTTCGACATCGACCCGCCACTCAAGACGGGTGCAGGGCTCGGCGCGCCCGTAACTCAGATAGCGCAGGGCTGGCCTGATCTGCGGCCTGTCGAGTCCAGCCCAGCCCAGAGTGACGTGTCTATCCCCGAGTTCAACCTCAACCCAGCGTTCCGCCTGTCTGACCTTGCCCATGATGTAGAGAACGAGCAAGACGTGAGCCATTCGGCTTGCTGTCCTGCAGACTTGATTGGCGATCACCAACACCTTCGGATCGGTACAACTGATCGTCCTCTCGATTCTTGAAACTCCCGGCACTTCGCGCGGGGCAACAAGCCGGATTGCCAAGCCTTCGTCATTGGCTTCGAGCTCGGGACAGCTTCGCCATTGTTCCAGCCAAATGGTTGGCATATAGCCCCTGGGGACGAAGCCGGTGCGGTGTTGGCCGACCAGGATTGTGTTGTGCCATTCCTCGAGTATCCCGGCTTCTTCGCTGTCTCTCGCCGCCAGATAGTCCTTTCGACCGGGGTCAACCACCAGGGGAACGCCGTCCAATGCAAGTTCGAAGGAAAACAAATCATGGTGACCGTGGGTGGATCGATTGTCGTGCGGCTGGCGGTCCGCATGGGCCAGCATGGACCACGCTCCCAACGTGGCACGGGCCCAGCTCCTGTCCGAAGACATCCAGGCGCCACGCCCGGGTGGCTTCGATCGTCCGACAAAGAAACAGGACCACAAACCGGCATTCGTCGGTCCTCCAGGCGGGTCTTCGTCTCCGCATCCGATTACCGCATAACCCAGGCTCGTCAGGCCGCCATAAGAAGCGGGCGGAAGATCCGGCGAGATGTCGCCGATCAGGGGAAGATAGCCGCGGCCGGGTGGTCCCAGCCGCATTGCTTCACACACATCCAGCATTTTCTCAAGTCTGGGCCGCAGCCAATGAAAGCGCGGGCGATCCGTCCCGTGGAAGGTGCAGCCGATCTCGACGACCCATCGAGCGACGACCCATTGGTAGTGCGTCGATGCTTCCCGAAGGACACCGTCCGCGAGAACATGTTTCGGGAATTCGTTTTCGAACATCCAGCAACCGGCTTCATAGAGCCTCGGGTCGCCGATAAACGCTCCGAACAGGATCAGCGCCCTGGCATTGTTCAATACATGGTTATTGGTCTTGCTGTCCCCGTGATATTCGATCTGCGCGAGCAGGTGGTTCGCGTCTGCCTGCATCAGTCGCAGCAGTTCCGACGCTGTCGGATCGGCAGGCGCCTTCAGACTCCACATCAAAATCAGATTCGACAGGCGTTCGGCTATCGAATAGGCGTCACGACAGGCAATACCTGATTTCCATCTTTCCGCCAGCCACTCGGAAACGACGTGCCATGCGCGCTCGCGGTCGTGCGCTGCCATCGGCAGCATCCAACCCAAGCGGTCACGGCTCATTGCATTTTCTGGATCGTTGGACTCCGATTGCTGTAGCGCTCCGTGATGCGGAGCCTCCGGAAACTCGTGGCAGATCGCGTCCTTCAACCATGGGCGAAACGCAAGACTGAGCTGCGACGATGCAGTTGCCCCAATCGCTTGCCAAGTCGAGATCCGGCGCGAGAAGTCGAGGACTTGCAATCGGGCTCGATTCCTGAGCTTGAACAGCTGAGCCCAGTGCCAAGGCAGGACGGCGTAGACGATGAACTTTCGCAAGGAATAGTCGGCCAGCGCCCGCCGAGTGGAATTCAGAATGGAGATCATGAACTCCGATACAGACCACTCATGCGACCCTTGTTTGAATGGCGCCGCCGCGCAGCCTTCTCGCCGCAGCGACCAGCAGGGTGACAACTCCTGGCGCGGCAAACAACAGGGCCAAGGGATCGAGACGAAGAATGCACGCCAGGTGCGATCGAATATTCCGGATTCCTGCCCATGGCTGCGTTACAAGATGATGGCTCCACAAGTACATCACACGCGTACGAAAACGACAGCGCTCGGAAAAAGAAAGGTGCCACGAGCTGGATCGGATGTTGGTCAGCAATACTTTGAAAAACTCCTCGTAGGTTACCAAGCCTTTTGCCGTACTGCGAACCGTGGCGGCATGCTGGCGAAACTTGTTCAATGGCTGGGCCACGTAACAGGTGTCGTAACGAGTCGATACGCGAAAGAAGAACTCCCAGTCAACACAGACGGCGTAGTCCGAGGCGAGTAAGCCAACGGTGTCAAAGCAAACCCGGCGAATCAGCAGGGCGCTCATGTTCGGGATCACGCAGGAGTGAAAAAGAAAGCGGGCCATCTCCTCGCCTTTCAGCAACGTGTCGGTCGCGCACCTGATACGGAATGCCCGCTCCCTGAACGTGAAATCATCGCCCAGTACATCGTCGCTTGCATCGATCATCAAGCTGCGGCAAAACGCGATTCCGGCGCTCGGATGCTCCCGCAGCGAACGTACCAAACGCTCAATCATTTCCGGCTCGCAGTCATCGTCGCACTGCGCAAAAAGGATGTATTCACCAGCGGTTTGTTCGATCCCCTGATTCATTACCGGCACCAACCCGGTGTTCTTCTGGTGAAGCAGCAATCGCACCCGTGGTTGCTGCTCGTACGCCCGAAGAATTGCGACATTGTCCTGCGTGGAGCAGTCATCGATCACCAGGATTTCGAGATTTCCGTAGGTCTGCCGGAGCAGACTGTCCATCCGCTTCGCGAGAAACTCGGCATGGTTGTAGCTCGGTACTACGACGCTCACCAGCCCCGCCCGTCCGCTGCCACTCACTTGAACAGGCCTTTCGCAGTCAGCTCCCTCAAGCTGTCTTCATACCGGCAGATATGAACCTGCTCACCCTTAACCCACTTGACGAATCGATCCAGACCTTGCTCAAGAAATACGCTTGGCTCGTACCCGAGCATCGAACGGATCCTGGTCAGGTCGGCGACATTGTGTCGAATGTCGCCGACACGATATTGGCCGGAAATTACCGTGGGTACCTTGGTGCCCAAGAACCTTTGCAGGGTCGTGGCGATGGTCAGGACGTCAGTGGCCACCCCGGAGCCAACATTGAATACGTCGGATGAATTCGACTCGTAAGAGATGGCCGCGCTGGTGGCCGCCACCGCGTCGTCGATAAATACGAAATCCCGGCTTTCCTTGCCATCCTCGAAAATGTTGATTCCGTTGCCGTTGCGAATCCTGGTCGAAAAAATGGACAGTATCCCGGTGTAGGGATTCAGCAGTGATTGTCCCGGGCCATAGACATTCTGGTAGCGCAGGGCCACGACAGAAATGCCGAGCGCGCGGCCGACCGTAAGCGCCATTTGTTCCTGGGTCAGCTTGGTGATGCCGTAGACCGAGCTTGGGCGAACCGGCGTCTCCTCGTCCGAGGCCAACAACTCGGCAACGGCCCCACAGGCAGGGCAATGGACCGAAAAATCGCCACGACTCATGTTGCTTTCGGTTCTGGTATTCGGGAAGACAGTCCCGTGGCTGGCGCAGTGGTATTTGCCTTCGCCATAGACCGCCCGGGACGACGCCACGACGAGTTGCCGGACCGGGAATGGCTGGTTTGCGATCAGGTCCAACAACAGCGTGGTGCCGCCAATATTGACGTCCGCATAATGGCGAATGGCGTACATCGACTGTCCGGTACCGGTTTCGGCGGCCAGATGCACAACCGTATCGATGCCCGGCAAGACCCGCAACAAATCATCCCGATTTGTGACATTGCCATGATAGAACTCCACCTTGCCCTGGATTGATCGGAACAGTGGAGAGGCGGATGGGTCCGTGCCATGGATTTGCGGCGCAAGACTGTCAATCACCCGGACCTTGTGTCCGCTGGCAACCAGCGACAAGGCCAGCGTCGAACCAATGAATCCCGCGCCGCCGGTAATCAGAATGTTCTTCGCCATATTTCTCTGGAACTGTTTGGTGGTTGGGGCGCCGCGGTCGGCTTGCCCCCTGTGAATGCCGAAAGCCGACGCATTCGGCTCATTCACTGTGCGCTCGCTGGAGAATGGGAACCACTCCATCGAAGCGCGAACAGATCAATCGCGGCAAGAATGAAGTGTCGCAGCGTTCAGTGGGCCGCCTTCGAGGATATCACCGACTGGTTGGCGGTCGTGTTTAAACAGGGGACCTACGTGACCAGTTGCTGCTCAAGCAGAAACTCCGGGTGGCACTTGTAATTGCCTTGGTTGCGACCGACCCAAATGGCCCGATAGCACCATTCGGCCTTGTCCGGCAACGTCACCTTATTATGCCAAGTGTACTCCGTTGGCGCGTTCTTCAAGTCCGCCAGATCGGTTCTGCCATCCACAAGAAAGTCTTTCCATGCAAACCTGGACTCATGCGTCTTCACGGGTTCCTTTCGATCCATGGTCGACAAAATGAATACCTGGAATCTGACCAGGTCCTCAATCAACGCCGGATCAGTGCCATATTGGGCCTTGCTTTCAAGATGCTTCACGAAATCCAGGACTGCATGAGTCAGCATCTTACTGTCGGTGACACAGCGCAACCAGGTTGCCTCCTCGATCGGCCAAAAGATCGGCGCCAGGTCCGGATCGTAGTGATCCCATCCTCCGCCTGAGTAGCCGGTTTCCATGTAGTCCGTCAGGATCTTGTATTCCCTGCTGAAAAGACTCTCGGTGCCGGACCGGCAGAAATCGAGCAGCACCTCATAGAATTTGATGAACTTCAGCCCATGGACCTGGTTGTAGAACTTGGCCACATACTCGAGGATGCCCAAACTATGGAACGCCTGAGTTGTCCAGCCATAGAGATACATTTGCTTGAGATCTTCGGCGCTAAATGAATTTGCGCTAACGGTGATGTTGTCATACTCGGGTATGCGACCCCGATTGTGGATCGACGAGTGCCACAGATAGATTGGCGAGCGAATCACTTCGATGCCATGGAGCCTGATGTAGTCGGGTTCGTTCATCGGCGCATTCACGAATACGCCGCAGTTGTAGATGAATACCACGGGTCGCGGAAACAATTCCATGATCTGTTCGAGACCGCGCTTGTAGCTGTCGAGGGTCTCGCCAGGCATGCCCATGATGATCTCGGTGTAGTTTTCTATCTTTTGGTCTCTGAAACTTTGCAGCAGATTGGAGAAGCGATCGAACTTGATGTTGGATCTCTTGATGATATTCAGCGTCGTGGTATCCAAAGACTGGACCGCCAGTGTGACGGCCCTCAACAGGTCGCACTCCAGTAATTCCTTTGCGATCGGGATGACGCGTTCGGTGGAAGCCTTGACCCAGGCGATGCCTACCCGGCCCGGAAAACCCTTGGCCAGCTTCTCGGTCTTGAGTTTCTTCGCGAGTTCAAGGTCCCGCTCGGAAAAGATCCCGAAATTGGCATCGCAAATATCGACATAGGGAATCTTGTTGTCGGCAAACCATTCGATTTCCTTGAGCAGCACTTCCATGCTGCGCTTTCTGACCTTGGCTTTGGTGGCACTTCCCCAGTCGCAGAAGGTGCATTGATAGGGGCAGCCGCGGTTGGTTTCCCACGATGCGATGTAGGAAACCCCTTCAACGGGCTCCACCAGATCCCAGACCAGATTGGTCAGATATGGCGAGGGCAGGGAGTCCAGGTCCGAAATTCTTGCCGCCGGGGGCGTTCGAAAGTCTCGGGTTTCGAGCCCGCTTATTTTCGAGTAGTCCTTGTCCTTGGTGTAGGCGTCGAGAATGTCGCGCAGTGTTACCTCTGCTTCCTGATGAACCAGGATGTCGACAAACGGATAGTCCAGAAAGAAATTCCCCGTGGAATCGGCGACCCATTTCAGGGGAACGTCGCCTTCATATTTCAGCGGTACCTGTGGTCCGCCGAATATGATGAGACAATTTGGGTTCAGTTCCTTGACTTTTCTGGCCAGCAAGGTCGTGATCTCCCAGTTCCATGTATAGCAGGAACAGAGAAGAATATCGACGTCGGTACACCTCGACAGATACTCGTCAAATTTGTTGCGAAAGACAAAGGTCTTTTCAAATTGAAACTGCGATGCCAACTCGGGGAAGGACTTGATGTACGCGAGAAGGGAGGCGATGCTGTATGGGAAATGGATTACCGTCCCATACTGGTAATTGAACTGTGTGCTTAGCAGCTTGATTTTTCTCATATAGCATCCATGGCCAGGTGCGGGATTCCGCGCTCCGCGAATTCAGTATCTTCCAGGCAGCCACAGCTTGCTCTGGTCATGGCTCCAGACGCCTGGCCCGCCGCCGACGCAAAAAGCATGGCCGCCAGAGCTTTCGGTTTTTCGGAAATCCTGTGGTTGTTGAGCGATGGCCGAGATGCTGCCGCTCCCCTTCAAGGCTGTCAAGGGGAGCGCAGAATCAGAGCCGGCAAGTCGCCGGCGAAAGTAGGGGCTTCTGGGCAACGATATTGAGCCTTGGGCCAAGATAGGGATCGAGGAAACGATCAAAAGTTGTGGGCATGATCTTGCCGATGATCTTCAGGTGCTTCAGGCTTGCGCCGGTCTTCCTGATACTCAGATTTTCAAACGCCGAAAATATTTCCTCGCATTCCCGCTTTGTATATGTGGTTGTATGGGGATTCTTGCGGTTTTCTGTTTCCCATGCTTTTTCGCCCATCGACAACATCAATCGCATCTGCACAAATATGATCGACCAGGTCGCGTACAGCATGATGTAGGCTTTGCCTCCCGGCTTCAGCACTCGATGGATCTCCGCTATAGAGCGGGCCAATTCCGGCGAATGATGCAGGACACCGCTGGAATACACCAGGTCAACGCTTGCATCCCTTAGGGGAATGAAACGGCCGTCGGCCTGGACGCCCAGCCCCTGGCCGCCGATCTTCCGAATCAGGAATTCAGCGGCTGCGGCAGCCTGGGACGTAATGTCCATGGCGATGCAGTTGGCTCCCGCGTACGATAGCAGCAGCGCTTCGGTACCCGCCCCGGCGCCAATGTTCAGAACGCTTTTCCCGTTCAGCGAATCCAGCGCCAAGTCCACCCCCAGCAGCGAATCGTTGGCTTTCTGCCATTTGATGTCCTTCTCGATCCAGTTGCGCAGTGCGCCCAGGTCGAATTCGAAGATTGGCCTGTGCTCCGCGTCTCCAAGTCGCTTTTCCCAGCCTTTGCCCCAGAACTCGATAATCTCCAAGGCCGATGCAAATGCCTGATCCGACGCGTACATCTCCCGGCAGATAAGCGATCTGACTCCCTGGCGCAGGGTGAATTGCGCCTTGCATGAAGCGCAGCCTTCGTCGTCAAGGGTTCCGTGACAAATCGGACAAACAATTTCGATTTCCTGGGATCTCATCTTGGCGTACTGGGTTTGCTGTCTTCGGGCTGCCTGCCAAATCTCTTGCCGGCGTGCGACCTATTCTGGTCTTGTGGTGCGCCACTCACCCGCCACCGGGTCGAACTGGCGAATTATCCGCCCGGGTGATCCAACGACAACCGAGAAATCCGGGATGTCATGCGTGACTACTGAGTTGGCGCCCACTACGCAATTCTTGCCGATGCGGGCGCCAATAATGCAGGCATTTTCCCCAATCCAGCTCCCGTCGCCGACGAACACCGCGCCCTTGAATCGAACGGGTTGCCGCAATATGGGTTGAGAAGTGTCCTCGTAGCCATGCAAATTGTCGGAGATGTAAACATTGTTGGCTGTAAGGACAGAATCGCCAAAGATAACTTCTCGCACGGCGGCAATGTGATTGTTCTGTCCGAAAATGCAGCCTTTGCCGAATTTAAGTAGTGCGGGAATTCCTTCAATCCCTTCACAGTAAAGCCAGCCGCCTCGCTGAACTACGGTTTCGGCCCCAATCTCGATATCGCCGGATCCATCGAGACGAAACGGACGCAGCAGAAACGATCGAGGCCCGAGCGACTTGAACAGGCCGGCGTAGATTATTGGGAAGCACAGGGCCCAAATCTTGGCCCGTATCCGGAAGATTAATTTGATCAATTCTTGATCGCCGCCAAGAATGACTCAGGATCGGCGAAAGTGGGGGCCAGCCTTGCCAGGTCTGACTCGCTCAGGGCCCACCACTGCGAGGCGAGCAGCCCCTGGCGAATGTCTTCGGAAAACCGCTGTCGAATTTCGCGACAGGGATTCCCGCCCGCGACGACGTAGGGCGGAATGTCCCTCGTGACCACGGCCCCGGCTCCGATCACTGCGCCGACGCCAATGCGGACACCAGCCTTGATGAGCGCTCCCTGGCCGATCCAGACATCCGCGCCGAGAATTGTCCTCGGAAATATGTCCGAGAACTTCGATTCAGTCACAAAGAACCTGGGCAATGGCTGCCTGTTGTCGTAGAACACCGGGCTCGTGCTCACCATTGATGTGGGATGGGCGCCGAGCCCAATGACCACATCGCCTGCAATGGAACAAAACGGGCCAATCTCGGCGCTGTAGATCGCCGAACCCGCCTGGACGTAGCTATAGGCGCCGAGCACGCTGTCCAGCAGGACCACATCGCGGAAAAGCACGGAAAAGTCGGCCAAACGAGATTTTTTGTCGGCGATGGCCCCTGAGTGAATCGTCGCGCGCGGAAAGCGTCGGCGCAAGATCGCCTCTCTAAGCCACTGCTTCAACGAGCGAATCATCCGCACCACGCAAATTCCGTGTTGGTCGATATGCCGTAATTGTCCAATACCGATCGCTCAATTGCTATGGTCAGATATTGTAAACGTCCGGTTTGTAGAGCCTCAGATGCGCCGGATCGCGAAACCATGCCACGGTTTCCGCAAGTCCGCGCCTGAAGCCCTCAAGTCCGCCGTACTTTGGGTTCCAGGCCAGCAGGTTTCGCGCCTTGCCGTTGGCGGCCCACAATCTCTCCACCTCGCTGTTGTCAGGGCGCAATCGCTGCTCGTCGGAAACGATTTCAATGTCGACGCCCATCACGGCGGCAATGGTTCGGGCGGTGTCGCCTATCGAGATTTCGAAGTTGCTGCCGATGTTGATGATTTCACCGACGATCTTGTCCGACTCAAGCGCGGCAACAAAGGCGGCCACCGTATCGGCCACGTAGTTGAAGTCCCGTGTCGGATGCACCGCTCCCAGCTTGATGTTTCGACTTCCCTTCGCGATCTGGGTGACGATGGTGGGAATGACGGCCCGTGCCGATTGACGCGGTCCGTAGGTATTGAAAGGGCGCAGAATGGTCACCGGAGTGCCGAATGAGCTGTAGTACGACATCGCAATTTGGTCGGCCCCTATCTTGCTGGCGGAATACGGCGACTGGCCTTGCAGGGGATGCTCCTCCGTTATCGGCACAAACTTCGCCGTGCCGTAAACCTCGCTGGTCGAAGTATGCACGACCCGGCCCACTCCAAGTTCACGGGCGGCCTGGACCACGTTAAGCGTGCCCTTGATGTTGGTGTCGACGTAAGTATCTGGCGAGTGATAGGAATAGGGAATGGCAATCAGCGCAGCCAGATGAAGCACGGCATCGCTGGCCTGCATTGCCGTTCTGACGCCATGGGGGTCGCGTATGTCCCCGGCAAAGGTATCGAAATTGCCCCTTACATCCGATCCGCATTCGTCGAGCCAACCCCACGAATTGAACGAGTTGTAGAGCACGAAGGCGCGAACATCATGGCCGGCGCGCACAAGCGCTTCCACAAGATGTGAGCCGATGAAACCATCGGCGCCGGTAACAAGAAGCTTCACGGTTTCCTATCCATTGTTGAGGTGTGCATGAAATGTCATTTTGACCAAGTCTCGGCTCAGGTAGACCGTTGGCCGAATACTCCCAATGCCTTCCGCAGAGCGAAATCGACTTCTGCTTGCGTCAGTCCGGCGATTGAAGGTCGCGCAACGATGAGGCACAGAACCAACACCAGGTAGATCGCTGTCGCCAGCAGAAACACCGAGACCACCTCCGACAAAGGACCTGCGGGATTCGGGCTCCCCAGGATCAAACAGGCCGTCGCCTTCGATAGGTAGGCCGACAGCACCACCACCGGCACGCCGACGAATTGAAACTGCCAGTCATACTTCCAGCCATTGACCCTGGCAAGCAGCCACGCCTGGATATTCACACTCGCGATATTCATACCGACTATCTTCAACGCCAGGCCCAACGCGCCCAACTCCAATCCGCCGACCAATTGATTCGAAGCAGGCGCTATCAGTAACCAGCTAACGGGAATGCTCGCGGCCATGATCCCTATTCCAATTACAGTATAGGAATTTGTCTGGCGGCAAGCAAAGAACATGGTGGAGTTTATCTGTCCCATCGACTGGTGGATTGGATAGAACATCAAGACCGAAAACGCTATCCAACCTGGTGCATAGGCGTTCCCAAGAAGGATTCGTACGAGTTGCTCGGCCCACGGCAAAAAAACTGAAGCCAGAATCGCGCTCAGCAATACGAGGCTACGGTTGGTTCTCCAGTATAGGCGGGCAACTCTTGCGCGGTCCCTGCGGTCATTTGCCTCGGAAATTTCCTTCCAGAAGATGTTGAGTACTGACATCGCCACCAACATGCTCACAGCGGAAAACTGCATTGCTGCTTGATAAAAGCCCTGCTGTACCGAACCCCCGTATTTCTGCAACAACCACCGGTCGGCAAATTCGTAGAGGAAAGACACCAGGGACATTGCCGCCAATGGGCGACAGTAATGCCAGTACTCTCTGAACATGTTTCCTGCGGAAAATTCGCGTGCGCTTATCGCATCGTGCACATCGGACCGCAACAGGCGAATCGACGCGAGAGCGGCGACCAGATACACAACGATCGTCGCCAACAGCACCGCGGTCACAGAGAGTGCTTCGAGCAGCAACAGTGTCACAATCTGCAGGAAATTGAAGGCGGCAACAGCCAGCCCCAGAAGCTGGATCTTGATAGTTTGGCGCGCAGCCTCCCCTATCTGGACAATCGTCAGCCAGACTTGCTGCTGCATGAACGACGCAGCCAGAGCCGTCAGAATCATGCTTCTGGAGTGATCCAGCCATAGACGCTGAATCATCTCATGAGGGAGAATCACAACAACCAGAGCGAGAGAGAAAACAAACTGCGCCGCGAGCCAACCCCAATAGTAGAAGTAGAATTCCCGGCTTCGCTGACGCTGGGAAATAAAGGTATAGAAGGCCCCGGCCGAACCCATGTCCAGCAATGAACGGATCGCGACGAAGCTCCCTATCAGAAACGCCAAGTCCCCGTAGCCGGCCGGGCTCAAGCCTCGGGCAACCAGCAAGCCGGTAAGGAAGCTGATCGCTGCACGGAATCCATTGGCCGCAATTGAGAAGAAAAGCCTCGTCCTTATGGACGCGGGATTCATGTGACGCTCATTGCGTAACAACTCACCGTACAGTCGGATGAAAGCCGTTGGCTCCTAAATGGAATATCCATCGTCAATCACCAGGTTCTGGCCCGTGACGTACCTGGCCGAATCCGATAGAAGAAACAACAGTGCGCCGGTAATATCAACAGCATCCAGCATGCCCTTGCTGGAGCAGTGGGAGTTGTATCTCTCCAGGAAGCTCGCGGGCTGACTGGCCAAAATGCCGCCGGGACTCAGGCAATTCACTCTTATGCCGGTGCCCTTGTAGTACTGGGCAAAATAGCGTGTCAGCTGGATTACTCCCGCCTTGATCGCTGCGTACTCGACTGGCATTGTCATCTGCGTGGCGGAATAGACATCGAAGCGCGGCGCCATGACACCGTAGATGGAGGACATGTTGATCACGTTGCCGCCGCCCAGGTCCTTGAATGCGAGGCAAAACTGCTGGGCGACCAGGAAATATCCGCCAAGGTGCAATTCGACGTTCTCGCAGAAGTCCCGGTAGGTCACATCTTCCAGCTTGCGTCCGTAATTCCTGTTGCGCGGATAGGCGCTATTGACCACCGCGTCCATGCGGCCGTGCCGATGCCGCAGGTCAGCGATCAGGGAGCAGATGGAATCCTTCTGGGTGATATCCAACCGCGCCGCCTCGATTCGGCCAGGGCCGTCGTCACCCGATTCGGCCGCCAGACGCGCCGCCGCATCAAAGTCGACATCCGCGGCGACGGCGATGCCTCCATGCTCGGCGATCCCGCGCGCAAAGGAGCGTCCGATCACCCCGGCCCCGCCCGTAACGACAACCACCTGTCCGTCGAGTCTTATCATGCCCTCAGCCACCAAGCTTGCGCACAATTCTTGCCGGATTGCCTGCCACAAGTGCTCCTGGAGGGACGCTTCGGGTAACAACGCTCCCGGCGGCAACAACCGAGTTTTCTCCAATAACAACCCCAGGGAGGAGGATTGCATTCGCCCCAATCCAGCAACCGCGCCCCACGGAAATTGAATCTGTCAATTTGGGCTCAGGGTAGCCCTGCTCGGCAATCGGTCTGGTTGGATCAGAGAACTCATGGTTGTTGGTGTAGAAGTGAATGCCACTTCCCATCAAGACATCATCTTCAATGACGATGCCGCCGCCCCTCGGCCTTGGATCCGCAAACAAAAACGTCCCGGGACGAATCACCACATTATTTCCGATCGAAATTTTCGAACAGGCCTCGGCGTAGGCGCCTGGTCTGAATTCCGCGCCAGTGCCGAAATGCCTGAATTTCTTGGTGCACAATGCTCTCATCGTACCGTTGAAATACAGTCGCCAATGCGTCAATAGAATATCAGGACCAATGCGATCAGCGTTTCGCCAGAAGCGGATACGGTCCGTCAATTCAAAAGCGTTCATCGCAAAGAAACATTCTGCAGTTCACACGCCGTCTTCACGTGGGCATAGTCCTTGTTGTTTGAGGCTCAGGAGGCACTCGGCGATCCGGAAATCCAGGAGAGTATCGATATCGATGGCGCGCTCGGATGGAACATGTACCGCGCGCACGCGCCCTTGAAAGGCGGAGTCATGAGTCATCACAAAATCCGGACGCGCGACATAGGCAACCGTGGCGATATCGAAAACGGCTGGTGAATCCTGACGGCGCGCGATGGCCAAGTTTGGCGGCATCACCAGACCGACGGTGCCGTCAGCGTTGGCTTTTACCATATTGAAATATGGACTGCGATGGGCCTCGGTAACGGTGATCACCATGTCTGCATCGCCTTTCTCAAATACGTCCAGGCAATTCTCGATATCCCGGGGAGTTCTCAGAGGGGCGGTGGCAGGTACCGAGACCATCGCCTCGGGAAAGCTTCCTTCAGTTTCCAGCAGATAGTTGAGCCCATGCCGCCAAGCCAGCCACTCGGGGCTTTCATCGCGAGCAAGTTCGGCCGGCCGAATGAAGGGCACGCTTGCGCCGAAAGCTCGGGCGACTTCCGCGATCTCTTCCGAGTCCGTTGAGACGATGACGCGATCGATTCTATTGACCGCAAGCGCGTGCTCAATCGACCACGCAAGCAATGGCTTGCCACCCAGGGGGCGAATGTTTTTCCCGGGCAAGCCTTTCGAGCCGCCACGTGCGAATATGAAAGCCGTCGCCCTCACGCGCTGCCCCTTTCCGTTGCCTGCCTCTTTTCGACTTGGGCCTGACCGCCGGATTCAGACGCTTGACGGATCGCGGCAATGATCTGCAACACCCTTAAGCCATCGTCTCCGGTGATCGAGGGTGTTTCCCGATTGTTGACGCAACCGAGGAAGTGCTGCCATTCGGTGCGATAGCTGTCATCGCGTTGGTGCCGGTGTCGGAATAGCTCGCGCCACTCCGTTGCGCCCGCGTCGAACTGCTCGACCACACCCGTCAATCCGTTCCAGCGCAAACTGGCTTTTTCGCCTATCGCGGTACAACACCGCGTCGTGTCATGGCGAATAAAGTCCAGATTCACGGTTCCTATGAGCTGTTTGCAGTCCGTCGTCGGCGCAAAGCCGAGTATCAGATGGGCGGTATCTTCGACGTCGATTTCCAGTGTACTCTGCCGGCTGAGAGTCGCCCTGACCCAGTCGACTTCACCGAATATCCAGCATAGATAGTCAATCTCGTGGCTAAGTTCCAGCAGTGCCCCCCCACCGAGTTCCCGTCTCGCCGACACGCATTGGCGATAGTCGGTATCGGGTCGCCACGAAGGCAGATACTGCCCAATCTCGCAGCGTACGGATAGCACCCGGCCGATCGCCCCCTGGTTCACCAGATCACGGAACCGTTGGAGCGAAGGCAGGAATCGCAGGTTGTACCCGATCAGCAGCACTGTCCCTTGGTCGCGGCAGGTTGCAATCAACTGGCGGACGCCATCAGGCGATGCCGAAAGAGGTTTCTCAACGAGCAGATGCACGCCCGCCTGTGCAAGTCTCTGCGCCGCGCCCAGGTGGAACGTGGCCGGGTTGGCAATGACCGCGATCTGGGGAGCGAAGTCGATCGCTTCGTCCATGCTGGAGAAACAGCCATTCGCTGGCTCCGGAATTGATCCGCTGGTCCGATGGCGGGCAACCCAGATACTCGCATTGGGCAGTAGCTCTCTCGCTAGGCGTAAATGGCGCTTGCCGATGCTGCCGAGGCCCACAATAAGACTGCGGCTAACTGACACAGAACCTTCTAAGCATCTTTAGACCCACTTCGCCACTCTTCTCCGGATGAAACTGGCAACCCATCAACTGACCTCGTCCAATCACCGCCGGGATCAGGTGTCCGCCATAGACACAGTCGGCAATTCGATGCGCCAAGGCCGTGGGCACAGCCATGAAGGAGTGTACGAAATACGCCGCTTCACCTGGATGGTTATCTTGCAGCAGGGTGTCGCGCCAAATACTGGATTCCCCGGATGGCTGCAGTGAACTCCAACCAATGTGGGGAATTTTCTGCGTCTCACCCGATAGCGTTTGAGGCGGCACAGGAACCACACGACCCGGGATCAGCCCCAGCCCGGCGGTAGTGCCAAACTCCATGCTTTCCTCAAGCAGCAGCTGCATACCCAGGCAGATTCCCAGCAATGGCGTTCCGCGCTGGGCAAGCTGACGAATTGCTGCAATCAGGCCAAGCCGTGCCAATGCTTCCATGGCGTTCCCAAAGGCTCCGACACCAGGCAGCACAACTCGTTTGGCGGCAAGTACTTGCTCTGGGTCTGCCGTTACCGTAACTCTCGCACCGCAGTGCTCAAGCCCTCGCTGCACGCTAAGCAGGTTGCCGACGCCGTAGTCAATCACCGTGACTTCAGGTGCACGCATAGTGCCTCACGCCCAGCCCGGCGATTCTTGCGGCAGCCCTGATGTCACCGATCTCCGCGCGCTTGTAATGCAGAATGTCGGCCATCGCAACAGCATCTGCACCTCCGTCGCGAACGACTTCTATCAAGTCTTCCACTTGCCCCATGCCGCCGCTCGCAATTACCGGCACGGAAAGCTCTGCAGTCACGGCCTTTACCAGCGCGACGTCAAAGCCTTTCCGCGTACCCTCGCGGTCCACCGATGTTAACAACACTTCGCCGGCGCCCAGCGCCACCCCGCGTTTCATCCACTCGATGACGTCCAGTCCGGTGCGCTCGCGACCGTTGTCGGTATAGACCTCCCAACGCTCCGGAGCGATTTGCTTGGCTTCGATCGACAGAACCATGCACTGGCTGCCAAAACGACGCGCAATATCGGTGATGAGTTGAGGGTTGCCGACTGCCGCCGTGTTCACCGCAACCTTGTCGGCGCCTGCCCGCAAGATCTGCGTTGCGTCGTCGACTGATCGGATGCCGCCCCCCACCGTCATGGGGACAAAGATATCCTTTGCCGCGGACCTGACGATGTCGCCCAAGTGGTTGCGGCCATACAGGCTGGCAACGCAATCCATGTAGATCAATTCATCGACGCCTTGCTGGTAATAGCGCAAAGCATGCTCGCCGGGAGAACCGATGACGCGCAGGCCCTCAAGATGGATACCCTTGATCAGATTCGGGCCTTTGATGTCGAGCCGAGCGATCAGGCGAATATTTCCCACAGCATCCCATTCACTGTTTGTCGTTCGCCACAGGGTGCCGCAGTTTCCACTCGCCGCGGTCGTGGTACCAAAGATGCGGTGAGCGGAATTGATCCGTAAGCAAACGAAAATACTCTCTATCCATTATCGCGTTGTCAAACATCCTGCTGGCCACCGGGAACTCTTTCTCGGGAAGGCTCAAATACGAAAACAACTGCTCTGCAAAACGCTCCGGAAACTCATGGTCGAACCGTTTGACCAGCGCCACTCCTTCTTCGCGGGTGATATCGCCGGAACGGATTTCCTGTGCGGCATCATAACTGGCACGGCCAATACCAAACTTTATCCCGGTTGTATAGTAATGAAGATCGTCGATTCGGTCGTCAATGCTGTTGTACTTCGAATAGGTGCCCGGGGTCCGCTCCGGCGATGCCTGAAAACCCCCGTGTTCTACCGCGTAGTAGTAGCAAGCCTGCGGATGCCATCTCAGGTAATGACCCAGATAGTGCACTTCAATATTCTTCTCGGAAATTTGATTGGGATCGGGTGGCAGATAAGGTTGCAAATCGTTTTGATCAACGCCGAAATCAGACTTCAGACTCGCGACAGAAACACCTCCGAGGAAGATCTTGGACTGATCCTCAGCGGTAAAGTAGGACCAATCGCGCTTTGCAGTTTCGGTGTCGCCAATCGGATTCCCATATTCCGCCTCATTCTCCCCGTAGAAAACCAATGGTATGTTGAACAACAGCGCCATCTTTGGCGCCAGTGATTTCTGGCCGAACATGAAGGCCTGAAACGGATGAAACAGCAATTCAGTCGAGAGGCGAGTCAGCAAGCGGTGCACACGGCCATTGGGCGTCATCAAATAGTTGTCGTGTCCGGCATGAATCCATGACTGGAAGTTCTTCCAGCCCCATTCCGTATAGACATGGGGTGCCCAGGTCACCGTAAGGGGGTGCATCCCATACTTCGTCTTCAAGATATGAGAAGCATAAAAGCTGTCCTTGCCTCCCGAGCCCGGCACGATGCAATCGTAGGAGCCATCAAACTTGCGATGGGCATTGCACAATTCGCGCAACTGCTTTTCGCGATCCGCCCAATCTATGCCATGGCGTTTGCGCTCGGTAAAGTTGCAGGCATCACACACGCCATTTGCATCAAAGCGGATCGTGGCCTTCTTGCTGTCTCTGGTGTGCTTGTATTCGACAGCGGAATTTGGACGCTGATTGGATATCACGCACTTCTTGCAATAGATCACCTTGGGCGGTAGCCCGTACAGCACATCCGGATCTTGCTTCCCTTTCGCGAACGCGGCCAAATCAATGCTTCGAGGGCGGCTTATCTTGTTCATTTGTCAATTCGATTCCGGGGCTAATTGGTATTCTCGGTAACTGCCCGCTGCAAGTCATCCGGCCTGCCTACATCCAGCCACGGCTCGTGCATCGGGTAAGCCACTGTGCGTTTGGCCTCCGCCTGAAGCCGCTCAAACAAGTTGGGCATATCGCAATGAGCTCCGGCTTTCAAGACATTCAGCGCATTCGGGTCCAAGGCGTAAACGCCCGCATTGATGTGAGTGCGCGCTACCGGCTTTTCCTCGAAGCCCACAATTTCGACACCTTGCGTCTGTACCACGCCAAACGGATGCTGCCACTCGTGAACCCGCACGGCCATCGTGGCGGCCGCATTGTGGCGGATATGGAAGTCGAGCAGCTCGCCGTACCGGATATCCGTTATGACGTCGCCGTTGGTGACCACAAATGGCGCATCGGGACGCGGATCGAGCAAGGACAGCGCACCGGCCGTTCCCAGGGGAACCGACTCACGCAGGTAATCTATTTGCACCTGCCAGCGCTCGCCATTGCCAAAATGGCCCTCGATCATCTCGCCCAAGTAACGAATGGCCAGCACGAAATGACTGAATCCTTCAAGCTTGGCGCGCTCGATGATGTGTTCCAGCATGGGTTTGCCGGCCACATGCAACAAGGGTTTCGGGCAATTCTCCGTGTGCGGGCGGAGCCGGGTGCCCATCCCGCCAGCCATGATCACCATGAGATTGCGCCTGGCCGGCGGTTTGGCGATTTCATCCCACAGATGCAAGCCAACCACATGGCGGAACTTGTCCACGACCGGAATCTGCTGGATCTTGTTTGCAACCATAAGTTGCTTAACCAGTTCGCGGTCCATATCGGGCGGCACGACCAACGCATTGCGATGGATCACAATTGTCGTCGGGCTGTTCAGACCGAGGCCCTTTAACAAGCCGCGTCGGATATCGCCATCGGAAATTGTGCCTTCCAGCTCCCCTTGTTCATTGACCACCAGGACGATACGTATTCCGACCTGGTCCAGGTTGCGTATCGCCTGCTGGATGGTTGCCTCGACAGGCAGAATGGCTTGTTGCCAGATCTCTTTGGGCGAACTCACTCACCGCCCTCCGAAGAACAGGCAGACAGATCGTGAAAGGCCTTCTTCACAATTCCGTCCAGGGAATGGCGCATTATGATTTGCAGTACCTTCTCGCTTGCGCCGCCGTCACCGTAAGGGTTAGTGACCTCACTCAGGCTCGCCTGAAAAGCCGGGGTGTAAAGGCGCTGAAGTGCCGCGGAGATATCGGATCGGCAAGGTAGACAATCCAAGACGCTTGCCGCCCGCAACCGGCCGCGCTGCCGATCGCCGATATTTATCGTTCCCTTCTTGAAGCTGGGAACCTCAGCCAAGCCGCTGGAAGAATTCCCCACCACGCCGTCAAAATGAGCAATGCATGACAAATAGCGAACCTGCCCGAGGGATGCGTAGGCGTGGGCCATGGAATGTCGCGCAACAAACTGATTCACCATTTCTATCAGGGCCCGGCCGTCGGTGTCTGCGTTCGGCAGGGTGAAGACAAGTTGCGTATCCTTGAGTTCCGCCAAGGAGGCCAGCAGCTCAGACATCTGATCTTCCGCGGTTGCCGCTTCCAGCGTCACAGGATGAAATGTTATCAGCAGGTTTCTTTTCGCGAGCTTGAAGCCTAGCGAGGCCTCCAGTTCCGCACGACCAAGAAGCTTCAAGCGCTTGATATTGTCGATTCCAAGACCGCCAACCAGGAACACGCGTTCAGGCTGTTCCCCCAGTTGAATCACTCGCTGACGGTATTCCTCCGCTGCAACAAAGTGCAGCTGCGCCATCTTGGTGATCGAATGACGCAGCGCCTCATCAAAGGCGCCCTCCGTGGTCTCGCCGCCATGTATATGAGCGACCGGTATGCGCGCAACCAGTGCTGCGGCCACTGCCGAGAACACTTCGAATCGGTCACCGAGAACCACAATCAGATCGGGCCGCAGTTCGCGCAAGGCGTCCGCGATGCCGATCAATCCCAAGCCCATTGATTTTGCGATTCCCACGGGAGTATCTGAACTCGTAAGTGTTTCCACCATGCGATCAATGCAAAATCCATCCTGCTCAATATCACGATAGGTCAAGCCGAACTCTGGGGAAAGGTGCATCCCGGTCGCGATGATTTGCAGCGTCAGATCCGCCGCATCCCTGGTGCCCTGCATGACCCAGCGCAGCAGGCCGTATTCCGCGCGCGATCCGGTGACGAAGCAAATCTTGCGGGTCACAGCTCGATCAACTCATCTTCCGAGAAGTCGCGGCCCGCGATACGGCCGATGACTTCATCCCAGCGCATTGGACAGATGCCGGATCCGGGTCTCTTGGCCGCCAGATTTTCCTCACTGAAAGCCTCGCCCGCTTTGATCGCCTGACGGGCGACCAGAGACTTTCGGACAACAGCTTTGTTCGTAGCTTCGCTCGGCGCCAGACGCTTGACGCCATCGCCCAAGGCCACCTCAATGTTGCGGATTGCCGCGACCATGGTTTTTAGTTCGATCGGCTCGATGCTTGCCCCGTGGTCCGGACCGGATAAGCGCCGATCGATCGTGAAGTGCTTTTCTATAACGCTGGCACCCAGCGCAACCGCGGCGATCGCCACCTCGGTCCCGAAGGTATGGTCGGAATAGCCAACCGCTACACCAAACGCGTTCTGAATGCTCTGCATGGCACGCAAGTTCACGTCGCGCATCGGCGTCGGGTATTCGCTAGTGCAATGTAATATTGTGATTCTCGCGCGTGGCGTACCCGATTGCTCAAGTACCTCTATGGCCGCCTCGATCTCACCCATGGTCGCCATTCCGGTAGACACGATCACGGTCTTGCCGAGACGGCCAATATGGCGCAAGTAAGGCAGGTTGGTAATTTCGCCGGAAGGAATCTTGAATCGATCTTGTCCGAGGCCACAAAGCAGATCAACGCCCTCGATGTCGAAGGCCGTAGAAAAGAAACCAATGTTGCACAGCGCGCAGTGGGCGACCAGTTCCGTGTGCATTTCAGCAGTGAGTTCCAGGCCGCGAAGCATTTCGTATTGGGAATCCTCGCCGTCCGTGTTCTTGGTTTGATAGGCCGCCTTTTTCGCGTTACGCGTAACCTGGCGGTGTGCGGCAAAAGTCTGGAACTTTACGAGGTCGGCTCCGGCTTCGGCGGCCACCTCGATCAACTTCTTGGCCAATGCGAGGTCGCCATTGTGATTGACGCCGGCCTCAGCGATGATGAGAGTTCGCATTGTCATGATTTCCAGCTAGCTTGGAGCGATGCCCTCACCCCCGAATATGTTCCATTGCGCCAACTATTGCCGGCAAATCCCCAAGTTCGTCGCCGATGTGGCGATTTTACCCTTTTGACCGCCGCTGACTCTCCGAAGCCTTTGTGGCGCGAGCCCACGGGAACCGAAATTGCGCCGCCACACTGTTGCGCGTACTATCCAATGCATCATTCGTCCGAGCGGCTTGGAGCGCAAACGCGCGCACTTTTCTTGCCGCTGATTCGGCTCGATTGAACATTCAAGTTTTGCCACTGACTGCCTCTTCCTGGTCTCATGGATTTGCCGGATCGCTCGAAAAGGTACAGAAACGTTCTGATCCTGGAATCCCGTGCGTGGTGGGACCATTGTCGGGAGGCTTACCGCCCTGAGCGCGACATCGTACTGACGTACGATTTGGGGCTCTTGCGCGATCTACGGACTCTAGGGGGACGCGCCTATTACATTGACCATCTGGTCGACAATTCGGTAATGCAGGAAAACAACTTCCTCATTTACCGGTTCTTCCGCGACTGGCATCTGGATGGCAATGGAAGGGACATATTCACTCATCGCGGCGTGCCGTTTGGCCTGTCGTTCCGCTTGTATATCTGGGACGTATTTGTTTTTTTCATTCGAGCGCGAATCTGTCTCGAAGAGCTCGCGCGGCTCGATTACGACGCACTGTGGGTTGGCACCCAACAAGGAACACTGGAGTCGGTTCTGGCCCAAATGGGCCTGCCCTACACGACAGTCCCGAGGCCCGGGAAAGCCAAACAGAGCGGGTACTTCTTCCCGAATTTCAGATGGAGAGACGAGAAGACAGGGCGAACAAGCTTGCCGTACCGGATCGCCGATCTTCTAATGGCGGCCCAAGGCATCCTGATGTATTGCGTTGATCTGTTCCAAGGCCTTGGCAAGAAGCGACCACTGGTCTTCGTCCAAGAATACCACCCGACTCGCGAAATTATCCGGCGTCTTCGCGCGGATCCCGGCTTACGAATTGTCCATGCGACCTTTTCGAGGCTGCCTCGGCTAACCCGCTATATCCCCATTTTCCGTCGGGCCAAGAATTACTATTCCCTTGCGGACAGCTTGCTGCGGGACTTTGGTGCCAAGCGGAATGCCAGATTGATCCTGGCGAATGGGCTGGATATCTCGGACAGTGTCTATCAAGTGATTCTTGAACGAATCGCACCTTTGCTGCCTAGAACTCTGCGCGACCTTGACTGCATCGTTCGTTATGTCGACCGGAATCCGATTGACCTTGAAGTCCTCATCGGGAATATCGGGAACGTCGCACCCCTTGTGGACTCGGTGTGCAGAAACAGGAGCATTCCAAGCTATTTGATTGTCAATGGGCTGCTTACCCACGCCTTTCTGGACGAGGGAAAATACGCGACGATCATCAATGCCTATTCGCCAAGCATGAAGACCAGTTACTTCCGGGGCATGGACAATATCGTGTGCCTGGGCGATCCCCGAATGGATGACTACGCAAGAAGCGCGCAGCACCGAATCAGCCGGACGGCGTCCACGGTCACCATTGGGGCATCGGGGCACAACAACACGGACCTGAATTCATACCTCGCGGTGGAGTTCGAATTCATGTTTGATGTCTTGACAGCATTGCGCAGCTACAAGGAGCAGGGGAGGATATCGCGAATCGTAATCAAGGTGCGGCCGAACGGGTACGCGGAGCAGTATGTACGTTTTGTCGGCGAGTATTTTCCCGAACTGGTGGATGAGATTCTGGACAGCATCCCAATGAAGGCGGTCTTGGAGCGTACGGACCTGTACATATCGATCTACTCGCAAACCGTTTTCGAGGCTTCTTGTCTGGGAGTGCCGTGTCTATACTACAAGAAGGATAACGAGATCATGGATCCGCCATTTGATGGCAGATCCGAACTTGTCACGGCGACGACTCCCGATGAATTGCTCGCGGCGATTGCGGATTTCCACATTGGCAGTTCTCGATATGATGCGTTCTTGCGCAAGTCGACGATGGAGAAGTACGTCGGGCCGCTCGATGGAGGGAACCTGGAGCGAAATCTGAATCAGATTTACAGCTTATTGGGCAGACATGCGCCAAGCAGCGGGTAAAGTTCCGTCGAAACTCACTTCGATTCGGGCTCGCCAGCGTTCTCCCGGACTGGCATGAGGAGCGGCACCATGCGCAGCAAAGCGCAAAAGTGCGTGTCCAGCGGATGCGTCAGCCCGCATCCCGCGCCACGAAGTCCCGGTACGCCAGCGCAATGCCCTCGCGCAGCGGTGTGCGCGCCTGCCAGCCCATGTCGCGCATAAGACCGACATCGAGCAGCTTGCGCGGCGTGCCGTCGGGCTTGCCGGCGTCGAAAACGATGCGTCCACGAAACCCGGTAACCGACATGACAATCTCGGCGAGTTCGCGGATGGTGACATCCTCGCCCGCGCCGATGTTGTAAATCCCGCCGGCGATCCCCTGTTCCATCAGGAAGACACAAGCGTCCGCCAGATCATCGACATAGAGAAATTCCCGCCGCGGCGTGCCGCTGCCCCAGACCACGAGTTCGGCTTCGCCGCGCTGCCGCGCTTCGTGCGCCTTGCGGATTAGCGCGGGCAGCACATGGCTGTTGGCCAAATCGTAGTTGTCATTCGGACCGTAGAGATTCGTCGGCATGACGGAAAAGTACTGCGTGCCGTGCTGGCGGTTGTAGCTTTCGCAGAGCTTGATGCCGGCGATCTTGGCGATGGCATAGGGCTCGTTGGTCGGTTCCAGCGGACCCGTGAGCAGGTAGTCTTCCCTGATCGGCTGCGGGCAATCGCGCGGATAGATGCAGCTCGAACCGAGCAGACACAAGCGCTGAACTCCTGCCAGCCAGGCGCCGTGGATCAGGTTGGCTTCGATCATCAGGTTTTGGTAGATGAAGTCGGCGCGCAAGGTGTTGTTGGCCTGGATGCCGCCGACGATGGCCGCCGCGATGAAGATGAACTCGGGTTGCTCCCGCGCCAGAAAGGCATGCGTCGCCGCCTGGTCGAGCAGGTCCAGTTCGGCATGGGTGCGCGTAACGATCCCGGAATACCCAGCCTTTATTAGTCTGCGCACGAGCGCTGAACCCACCATGCCGCGGTGGCCGGCGACGTAGATCTTCGCCGCGCGATCGATCACTCGTGACGATCCGGGGCCTGATAGCCGTGTTTCTTGACCAGTTCGTCGCGCTCGGCGGCCTTCAGGTCCTCGCGGACCATTTCGGCGACCAGTTCGGCGAACGTGGTCTTCGGCGTCCAGCCCAGCTTCTCGCGCGCCTTGGTCGCGTCGCCCAGCAGGGATTCGACTTCCGTCGGGCGGAAGTAACGCGGATCGACCTGGACGATGCAATTGCCCTGGGCGTCGTAGCCCTTTTCGTCGACACCCTTGCCGCGCCAGGTCACCGCGATGCCGATTTCGGCACCGGCGGCCGCGACGAAATCCCGCACGCTGTATTGGTTTCCGGTGGCGATGACAAAGTCCTCAGCCTGGCTCTGTTGCAGCATCAGCCACTGCACCTCGACATAATCGCGGGCGTGGCCCCAATCGCGCCTTGCCTCCAGATTGCCGAGAAACAGGCAATCCTGCAGGCCGAGCTTGATCCGCGCCAAGGCACGGGTGATCTTGCGTGTGACGAAGGTCTCGCCGCGAACCGGACTCTCGTGGTTGAACAAGATGCCGTTGCAGGCGTAGATGCCATAGGCTTCACGGTAATTCACCGTGATCCAGTAGGCATAGAGCTTGGCGACCGCGTAGGGACTGCGCGGATAGAAGGGCGTGGTTTCCTTTTGCGGTGTCTCCTGGACCAGGCCAAAAAGCTCCGAAGTGCTGGCCTGATAGAAGCGAGTCACCTTCTCCATGCCGAGAATGCGGATTGCCTCCAGGATGCGCAGGGCGCCCAGCGCGTCGGAATTGGCCGTGTACTCGGGCTCTTCGAAGCTGACGGCAACGTGGCTCTGCGCGGCGAGGTTGTAGATTTCGCCGGGTTGCACCAGCTGGATGATGCGCACCAGGCTCGAGCTGTCGGTCATGTCGCCGTGATGCAGCGTGAAACGCCGGTTAACGACATGCGGATCCTGGTACAGATGATCGATGCGGTCGGTGTTGAACAGCGACGTGCGACGCTTGATGCCGTGCACCTCGTAGCCCTTGCCCAGCAGGAATTCGGCCAGATAGGCGCCGTCCTGGCCGGTCACTCCGGTGATCAGGGCAACCCTTTCGCTCACGCCTGGCGTCCGTAGTTGTCGTCGAAACGGACGATGTCGTCCTCGCCCAGATAGCTGCCCGACTGCACCTCGATGATCTCCAGCGGTATCTGGCCGGGGTTGGCGAGTCGATGATTGACGCCGAGGGGAATGTAAGTCGATTCGTTTTCGCTGACCAGGACCGACTCGTCGCCGCGCGTCACCCTGGCGGTACCGCGCACCACGACCCAGTGCTCGGCGCGATGGTGGTGCATTTGCAGCGAGAGCGCCGCGCCGGGTCGGACCACGATGCGTTTGACCTTGAACCGCGCGCCCTCGTCGATACCGTCGTACCAGCCCCAGGGCCGATGTACCTTGCGATGCAGATCGACTTCGCTGCGACCGGCCGCCTTCAGACGGGCGACGATACGCTTGACTTCCTGGGTTCGCGCCTTCGGCGCAATCAGCACCGCGTCGGCAGTTTCGACGACCACCATGTCTTCGCAACCGATACAGGCGACCATTCCGTGTTCGGCGATGATCAGGTTGCCGTGCGAATCCTCCAGCCAGACATCGCCTTTCACCGCATTGCCGTCCGCGTCGCGATCGATGGCCTGCCACAGCGCATCCCAGGCGCCGACATCCGACCAGCCGACATCGAGGGGAACCACGTGGCTCGGAATCGCCAGTTCCTTCGCGGCGGGCAGCTTTTCCATCACCGCGTAGTCGATGGAATCCGCCGGAGATTCAGCGAACGCGGCGGCATCGAGCCGGACGAAGTCGTCGTCGTCATGGGCGGCATCTACCGCCTTGCGACAGGCCGCAAGTATCCGCGGCGCGAAGTGTCCGATCGCCTTCAGCCAGACCGAGGCGCGCAGCATGAAGATGCCGCTGTTCCACAAATGCTGCCCGCCGGCGAGATAGGCTTGTGCCGTGGCGAGGTCGGGCTTTTCGGCGAACGCGATCAGGGCGCGTACCGCGGCCGCGTCGGTACCGGCGCGGGCCTCAATGTAGCCATAGCCGGTTTCGGGGCGGTCGGGGACGATGCCAAAGGTCACCACCGCGCCATTCTCGGCCTCAGGAAGGCCCCGTAGCACGGCGGCCCGGAACGCTTCGGCATTGCGCACATGATGGTCCGCCGGCGTGGTCAGCAGCACCGGATCGGCGCCATCGCGCATTGCATACAGTGCCGCAGCCGTAAGCGCGGGCGCGGTATTGCGGCCGATTGGCTCAAGCAGCAGCGTCCAGCCCGCAAGCCGGAGTTGGCGCAATTGCTCGGCGGTGATGAAGCGATACTCCTGGTTGCTGACGATGATCGGCGCGCCCAGCGGCAGGCCTTCGAGCCGGCGCAGGGTCTCCTGCAGCAAACTCTCGCCGCCGAGCAATGGCTGTAGCTGCTTCGGATGCTTCTCGCGCGACACGGGCCACAGCCGCGTACCGGAACCTCCGCTGAGAATGACCGGGACCAACGGAGAATCAGACATTCATGTAACTCCTGTACCAATCGACGAAGCGGCGCACACCTTCGACCACCGGAGTCTTCGGTGCAAAGCCCGTCGCCTGCTGGAGTTCCGCGGTGTCCGCGTGTGTCGCCGGCACGTCGCCGGCCTGCAGCGGCAAGAAGTTCTTGCGCGCCTGCTTTCCCAGGGCCTGTTCCAGCGCCTCGATGTAGGCCATCAGTTCGACCGGTTGATGATTGCCGATGTTGAACACGCGATAGGGCGCCCAGCTTGTCGCCGGGTCCGGCGCCTGGCGGTCGAACGCCGCGTTGGCTTCCGGCGGGCGATCCAGCACGCGAATCACGCCTTCCGCAATGTCGTCGACATACGTGAAGTCGCGTCGCATCCTGCCGTGGTTGAATACGTCGATCGGGCGGTCCTCGAGCATCGCCTTGGCAAACAGGAACAGGGCCATGTCGGGGCGGCCCCAGGGTCCGTAGACGGTAAAGAAGCGCAGCCCGGTGGCGGGCAACGCGAACAGGTGGCTGTAGGTGTGCGCCATCAACTCGTTGGCTTTCTTGGTCGCGGCATAGAGGCTGACCGGGTGATCGACGTTGTCGTGTTCCGAGAAAGGCATCCGCTCGTTGCCGCCGTAGATGCTGGAACTACTGGCGTAGACCAGATGCTCGACGCCGCTGTGGCGGCAGCCTTCGAGAATATTCACGAATCCGACGACGTTGCTGTCGACGTAGGCATGGGGATTCTGCAGCGAGTAACGCACCCCCGCCTGCGCCGCGAGATTGACGACGCGTTGCGGGCCCGCATTGGCGAACAGGGCGGCGATACCTTCCCGGTCGGCGATGTCCAGCCGGGAAAAGCTGAAGCCCGCCTTGGACGTCAGCCGCGCCAGGCGGGCTTGCTTCAGGGCCACATCGTAGTAATCATTGAGGTTGTCGACCCCAACCACCTCGTCACCACGCGCGAGCAGGCGTTCGCAGACGTGCATGCCGATAAACCCGGCAGCGCCGGTAACCAGGACTCTCATTCGCCGCTTCGCTCAAAAGCCAGCATTTTCGCATACTTGGCGAAGCTCGCGACGCAGCCGACGAGGATATGCACAAGGCCGGGAACACCGTCGAGCAGGCCCAGGCGGAAGAAGTAGAACCGGATGAAGCGCAGCAGCGGCGAAAGCAGCAGATGCCAGAATGTCGCCCGCTTGCCGGATGCCAGTGCCGCGTTCGCGGCCAGCGTGCTGTAGCGGTTCTGCTTGGCGAGGTAGGACTCCAGCGATTCCGCCGAGTGGTGCAACAGATCGCCTTGCAAAGTGCCGACCGGACCGGTGGCGAGGACCTTTTCGTGTACCGCGTCGTCCGACCAGCGCGCCGCGCGACGGTCGAACAGGCGCAGGCTCCAGTCGGGATAACCTTCGCCGTGCTTAAGATAACGCCCCATGAAGCGATTGCGTCGCGCGCAACGATAGGCGCAGAACGTCGGTGCCGACAAGCCGGCGAGAATGCTCTGCTGCAAACGCTCACTTACGCGCTCATCGGCGTCGATACACAAGACCCAGTCGTACGCCGCCTGCTCGACGGCGAACTGCTTCATCAGTCCGAAGCCGCGCCATTCGGCTTCGACCACACGCGCGCCGTGGCGCCGGGCAATCTCGATCGTCGCATCTTCGCTGGCGGAGTCGACGACCACGATTTCGCCGCAGAACGCCACACTAGCGAGACACTCTGCCAGTTGGCTTGCGGCGTTCCGGGTGATCAGGACGGCGGAAAGCGCCGGCGAACGGGACATCGGCTACCAAAATACCTGAACGGGAAAGCGTGCGAATATCCGGTCGCGGCTTACCAGTGAGAGGCCGTCAAGCTCGGCCTGGGCAGCGAGCATGCGGTCAAAAGGGTCGCCATGCGGATCGAGGTAGCTTCCCGCCCGCAAACCATGGCGTACCGAGACCGGTAGCGTCATAAATCCGTTGCGGGCCACCAGCTCCTCGAAACGCGGATACGCGTCCCTCGCCTCGGGAAGCTTTCCGAGGCGGTGCTTGGTGGCAATCTCCCACGCGCTGGCGGCGCTAACCAGTATTTCGTTGCTCTCGTCGGCAATTGCAGCACTGGCGGCCTTGGAGAGAAGGGGATCGTCCATGAACCACCAGAGCAAGGCATGGGTGTCGAGCAACAACCTCATTCCTCCTGACCCCGATCATTGAGCGGATCGCCTCCATAGCCCTCCTCCCAAAGTTTGAGATCCTGGTCTGGAAGCGGTTCGAAAAACGCTTCGGTAAGCCGCATTCCTTTCAGCAAACCCGGCTGGCGGCGCGGCTTGTCTTCCTTCAGCGGGACCAGACGGGCGTAGGGCTTGCCCGCCTTGGCCAGCACAATTTCTTCGCCCGCATGGGCGCGCTCGAGCAGCTTGGAAAAATGCGTCTTGGCCTCGTGCACGTTTATAACGGCTGGTTCGGACGGGGTATTCATCGCAGATCCAGATTAGTCTAGTCAATGGACTAAGTCTATCATGCCTTCCTCGCCGCGTATAATCGCGCGACTCATGCGCGTTCTACTCGTCAAGACCTCGTCGCTGGGCGATGTCATCCACAATTTGCCGCTGGTCACCGATTTGCGCACTCATTTTCCGGATGTCGCCATCGACTGGGTGGTCGAAGAGGGCTTTGCCGAGATCGTCAGACTGCATCCCGCCGTCCGGCGGGATATTCCCGTGGCGGTGCGGCGCTGGCGCCGGGCACCGCTTGCGCCTGCAACCTGGCGGGAAATGTGCGCGTTCCGCGCACTGCTGCGCCAGGACGACTACGAACTGGTCATCGATACCCAGGGCCTGCTGAAAAGCGCACTGATCAGCCGCGTGGCGCATGGCAAGCGCTGCGGCTACTCCGCCTCCGCGGCGCGCGAACCCGTCGCGGCGCGCTTCTATGATCTGAGATTCGACGTGCCAAAGGACCTGCACGCGGTCGAGCGCAACCGCCGGCTTGGCGCGCAGGCCGCGGGCTACAGCGCCGAGTCCGCCGCGGACTATGGCATCGCCGTGCCGCCGCCGCCGAATTCCGCGCTGGCGCAGGCCATGCTGCTCACCGCCACCTCGCGCGACGATAAGTTGTGGCCGCAAGAGCAGTGGATTGCCTTGGGCAAGGTTCTGCACGAACGTGGTTTCGCCTGTTTGCTGCCGGCCGGCAGCGAAATCGAACGACAGCGCGCGAAGCAACTTGCCCGGGCGATTCCCGGGGCACGCGTCCTGCCGCCGCTGGGCCTGACCGATCTGGCCCGGCACTTGGCTGCCGTGCGCATTGTCATCGGCGTCGATACCGGCCTGGTGCATCTCGCGGCTGCACTGGGCCGCCCCACGGTGGCCCTGTTCTGCGCCTCCGATCCGGAGCGGACCGGCGTGCTGGCAAGGACGCCGGCCGTCAATCTCGGTGCGCCGGGCAGGCCGCCCAGCGTCGATGAGGTTCTCGGCGCCGTAACGCCCTGGCTCCGATGACACGCCTGGTCTACACGATTGTCGTGCTGGCCCTGCTGCCCTGGGCGGTCCTGCACCTGCTCTGGCGCGCACGCCGGCAACCCGAGTACCTCCGGCACTGGGGCGAGCGGTTCGGCGCGTTTCCCGCCGCGGACAATCGAGACGCCAACCAGCCGACGATCTGGCTGCATGCCGTATCGGTCGGCGAAACCCGCGCCGCGCAGCCGCTGGTGGCTGCCCTGCGCGACGCCTATCCGGGCCACCGCATCCTGTTTACGCACATGACGCCCACCGGACGTGCGACCTCCACGTCGCTGTTCGGCGACAGCGTCGGGCGCGTCTATCTGCCTTATGACACGCCCTGGGCCGTGCGGTGCTTTCTGCGCCGCTATCGGCCGCGCTTCGGCCTGATCATGGAAACCGAGTTGTGGCCCAACCTGATCGCGGCCTGTGGACCGGCCGGGGTGCCGTTGTGCCTGGTCAATGCGCGCCTGTCGGAACGCTCGGCGCGACGGTATGCGAAGTTCGCCGCATTGACGCGCGACGCGCTGCGGGGTCTGACCGCCATCGGCGCGCAATCGGCGGATGACGCGGCGCGCCTCCAAGCGCTCGGCGCGCATGGCGTCACCGTCACCGGCAACGTCAAGTTCGACATCGCCGCACCGCAGGACCAACTTGAGCTTGCCCGCGGACTGCGTGCGGCTTACGGCGAGCGGCCGGTATGGCTCGCCGCCAGCACGCGCGAGGGGGAGGAGGCGCTGATTCTGGATGCGTGGCGCAGCCTGACGCAGAATGGCGCCGGCGCGGCCGGTGCCGGCGCTGCGCCGCTGCTGGTGATTGTTCCGCGCCATCCGCAGCGCTTCGACGAAGTGGCGCGGCGCGCCGTTGAGCACGGCTTCGCGACGCAACGTCGCAGCGACAATTCGGACGTGGCAGCGACCACCGGGATCCTGATCGGCGACAGCATGGGCGAGATGTTCGCCTTCTACGCTTCGGTCGATATCGCCTTCATCGGCGGCAGCCTGCTGGATTTCGGCAGCCAGAACCTGATCGAAGCCGCGGCCTGCGGCACGCCGATTCTGATCGGTCCTTCAACGCGCAATTTTGCCGACGCCGCGCGCGAAGCGATCGCCTGCGGCGCCGCCCAGGCGATCCGCGATGCTGATGATCTGGTGCGCCAGGTCGCCGCCTTGCTGGCGAATCCCGCGCGCCGGCAGCAGATGGCGTTGGCCGGGCGCGCCTTTGCCGAGCGCCACCGCGGCGCCACGGCCCGCACGCTGCGGCTGATCAGTCGAGCAGCGCGTTGATCGCCGCGACGTCGTCTTCGCCCAGAGACCCCGCGGCGGCCTTGAGTTTGAGCAGCGCGGCCAAAGTGTCCAGACGGGCCTTTGCCAGCTTCTGGCGGGTGTCGAAGAGCTGGCTCTGGGCGTTCAACACGTCGATGTTGATGCGCACGCCGACTTCGTAGCCCAGCTTGTTGGAGTCCAGCGCCGAGCGCGATGATGTCAGCGCCGCTTCATAGGCCTTCACCTGCGCCAGACCCGAGGTCACACCGAGATAGGCCTGGCGGGCGTTGAGCGCCGCGGTGCGGCGCGCGTTTTCGAGATCGTTGGACGCCTTTTCCTTCAAGGCGACCGCTTCGCGATCCTTGGAAGTCACCCCGCCGCCTGAGAAGATCGGGATCGCGAGCTGCAAGCCGATGCTATGCGTGTCGGTGTCGCTGCCGGGACGCACCAGACCCAGGGCGTAGGAACCCGTGTTCGAACTGCGGCTGCGGTTCGCCACCAGATCAAGCGTCGGGTAGTGCCCGGCGCGCTGCTTTTCCACTTCACGCCCGGCGATTTCATACAGCGCCTGGTAGATCTGCACCGTGGCGCTTGCCGACTCCGCCATCTCCACCCATTTGCCGATATCGTCGGGCTGCGGACGGGCGAGTTGCACGCCCGGCCTGAGGTCTTTCAGGCCCTCCGGTTCCTTGCCGATTACCGCGCGCAGGGCTTGCCGCTTGACGGTCAGATCATTTTCCGCCGCGATTTCCTGCGCACTGGTCAGGTCATAGCGCGCCTGGGCTTCATGGGTGTCGGTAATCGTCGCAGTGCCGACCTCGAAATTGCGTTTCGCCGATTCGAGCTGTTCGGCGATCGCCACCTTCTGCGTCTGGGCAACCGCCAATGTCTCCTGCGCCAACAGCACGTCGAAGTAGGCTTGGGCCGCGCGCACGATCAGATCCTGCCTGGCCAATGCGAATTGGGCTTCGGCTTGCGCCACGACCAGCTCCGATTGCGTAAACGCGACCCAGTTTTGCCAGCGGAACAGCGGCTGCGAGAGGCTCAAGGTCCAGCCGTTGCTGTTGTACTGCGTGCTGGTGCTGGTGGGCGGATCGCTGCGCACGCCGGTGTCTTGCCGGTTCCAGGTGGTGTTGGCCGACAGACCGATCGTCGGCAATAGACCGGTGCGGCCCTGCGGCAGCTTTTCGCGCCCGGCCTCGAGCGCGGCGCGTGCCGACGCATATTGCGCGTCGTAGGCCAGCGCATCGCGATACACCGCCATCAGGTCGGCGCCACGGGCGAGCCCAATCGACAGACAACCGGCAATCATCAGGGGAAGTGCTTTGATCATACGGACTCCGCGTTCATTCTCGGTGGTAAGGTGAAACAGGTCATTCGCAGCGACGGGTGATGGTCGAGCGAAGCGAGCCGATTAGAAGCCTCCCCGTGAGGGGACGGGAGGGGCGGGCCTTCATGTCGCTTTTCGCGAGTTTCGTCATCGGCGGGTGGCTCTCGCTGCCATAAGCGTTAGTAGGTCGGCATTGCCGGATCGACATCACGGGCCCAGGCGGCAACGCCTCCGTGCAGGTTGATGACGCTGCCGAAGCCGAGTTGCTCGAGGAACATCCCGGCCTGAAAGCTGCGCGCACCGTGATGACAGATCATCACGATATCGGCGTCGCGCTTCAGTTCGTGATAGCGCGCCGGCAGGCCGCGCATCGGCATGCATTGCGATCCGGCAATCCGGCAGGTCTCGAACTCCCACGGCTCGCGCACGTCGAGCAATACCGGCTTGTCACGCTGGGCATCGTCCAACCATTCCTTGAGCTGCGTGGCGGAAACTTGACGCACGGGCCAAACCTCAGAACACAAAAGCCGGTGCCGGCTCGGCGTCGCGCAAGGGCGCCACCACGGTTTCGAACACCGCGACGCGGCGGAATTCCTCGCCAACCCGCGTATATAACACCGCCTCCATCGCAGGCGCCGCGCCTTCGATCGCGAACAGCCGTCCGTCCGGCTTGAGTTCGTCGAGCAATGCCTGCGGCACCTTGGTGACGGCGCCGGAGACCATGATGGCATCGTAAGGCGCGTGGGCGGGCAGTCCGACCAAGCCGTTGCCGACCTCGACCGCGACGTTCGTCACTCCCGCCCGGCGCAGATTTTCGCGCGCCAGCGCGGCCAGTTGCGGATCGATCTCGATCGACCAGACATGATCGGCGTGGGCGCCCAGCAGTGCCGCCATGTAGCCTGAACCGGTGCCCACTTCCAACACGTTCTCGTGCTTCTTCATCGCCAGCGCCTGCAGCGCGTGGGCCTCAAGTTTCGGCGCGAACATGCGGACTCCACCGGCCTCACCGAGCGGTATCTCGGTATCGGCGAAGGCCAGCCGACGATGGGCGGGAGGAACGAACTCCTCGCGCTTGACCACGAACAACACATCGAGCACGTCCGGATTCAGCACCCTGGCCGGACGCAGTTGCTGCTCGATCATGTTGAAGCGGGCTTGTTCAAGATTCATGATATCTCCAGGACAATCGCTATTAGCATACTCTAATATTTAGCCGGAACCGGCAAGCGTCGGATTCTACGCCGCCGTCGGGTAGTCGCCGGGTTCCCTGACCCGGAACCAGGCGGCGTAGAGCGCCGGCAGGAACAGGCAGGTGAGAACCGTGGCGACGATCAGCCCCCCCATGATGGCCACCGCCATCGGGCCCCAGAATACCTGCCGCGTCAGCGGAATCATCGCCAGCACCGCCGCGGCGGCGGTCAGCGTGATGGGCCGGAAACGGCGCACGGTCGAGCCGACGATCGCCTCCCACTCGCTCTTGCCGGCGGCTTCGTCCTGCTCGATCTGATCGACCAGGATCACCGAATTGCGCAGGATCATGCCCATCAGCGCGATCACCCCGAGGTTGGCGACAAAGCCGTAGGGCACCTGGAATACCAGCAATGCCAGCGTCACGCCGATCAGGCCGAGCGGCGCGGTGAGCAAAACCATGATCGTGCGGCGGATGTTCTGCAACTGGATCATCAGCAGCGTGATCACGCCGACCACCATCAACGGGACGACGGCCTTGATCGAGTTCTCGCCCTTGGCCGATTCCTCGGTCGAGCCGCCGACCTCGATGCGAAAGCCCGGCGGCAGCTTGGCACGCAGCTCGCCAAGCTGGCGGTCCACCTGCGCCGTTGCTGCCTGGGGCTGCAGGCTGCCGACAATGTCGGCGCGCACGGTGATGGTCGGTAGCCGGTTGCGCCGCCAGATCAGACCCTCTTCGAGCACCGGCACCAGGCGCGCCACCTGGGCCAGCGGGATGTGGCGCCCGCTGGCGCCAATGATGTCCAGGTCGGGCAGACGCGCCAGCGTCCGCGGATCGGCGAAATTCTCGACACCGCCCGGCTTGGCGCGCTCGTCACCGGCACGCCAGACCACGTCGATCAACTGGTCGTCCTCGCGAAACTGGGTCACCGTGGCGCCCACCAGCCAGCCTTGCAGCGTCAGCGCAACATCCTGGCTGGAGACGCCCAGCGCGCGGGCGCGCGCCTGGTCGATCTCGACCCGTACCGACTTGACGCGGTCATTCCAGTCGAAGTTCACATTGCGCAGGCTGGGGTGGGCGCGCATCACGCTCGATATGCTCTCCGCGCCCGCGCGCAAGGCGGCGAGATCCTCGCCGAGAATGCGGAACTGCACCGGGTAGCCGACCGGCGGCCCGTTCTCCAGCCGCACCACGCGCAACCTCAGGTGCGACCACGAACCGTCGGGCGCGTCAAAGGCGGTTTCCAGCCGGTGTTTGACTTCCTCGCGTTCCTTGAGGCCCTTGGAAACGATGACCATCTGCCCGAAGTTGTCGGCGAACAACTGTTGATCCAGCGACAGGAAGAAGCGCGGGGCGCCGTTGCCGATATAGGACGACCACGAGGCGATGCCTTCATCCTTTTCGACCAGGGCTTCGACGCGCTTGACCTCGCGCTCGGTCGCCTTCAGCGATGCACCTTGCGGCAGCCAGATGTCCACCATCAGTTCCGGCCGGCTGGCGGCCGGGAAGAACTGCTTCTGCACCGCGCCGTTGAAGGCCATGAGCGACAGCACGAAGCCGCCGACCGTGGCGGCGATCACCAGCCAGCGATGGCGCAGGCACCACACCACCAAAGCGCGGAACCGACGATAGAAGGGCGAATCGTAGATATCGCCGCCGTGCTTCTCGCCGATCGCGCGCAAGCGGGCCGGATCGAGCAGCTTGTAGCCGAGATAGGGCGTGAAGATCACCGCGACGATCCACGACACCAGCAGCGCTATCGTCACCACGGCGAAAATCGAGAAGGTGTATTCGCCGGCGCCCGACTTGGCGAAGCCGACCGGGGTAAAGCCCGCCGCAGTGATCAATGTTCCGGTCAGCATCGGAAATGCCGTCGAGGTATAGGCGAAGGTGGCGGCCTTGAAGCGGTCCCAGCCCTGTTCCATCTTCACCACCATCATTTCCGCGGCAATGATCGCGTCATCGACCAGGAGGCCCAGCGAAATTACCAGGGCTCCCAGCGAAATGCGTTGCAGATCGATGCCGAAGATTCTCATGGCGAGGAAAGTCATCGCCAGCACCAGCGGGATCGACAAGGCGACGACGGTGCCGGTGCGCCAGCCGAGGCTGAGGAAGGACACCGTGAGCACGATCAGGATCGCCTCGCCCAGGGTTTTGACGAACAGGTTGAGCGAGGTCTTGACGATCTGCGGCTGGTCGGCCACCACGTGCACGTCCATGCCTAGCGGCAGGTTCTGCTGCAAGCGTGCCATCGCCTCGCTAAGATTTTCGCCGAGGCTGATGACATTGCCGCCCTTGGCCATCACCACACCGAGTCCGATCGCTTCACGGCCGGCGACGCGCATCCGCGGCTGCGGCGGATCGGCCAGGCCGCGGCTGACGCGGGCGATGTCGCCCAGGCGGAAGGCGCGCCCAGCCACCGCCAGCGTGGCTTCGCGCAACGCTTCGACGCTGTCGAAGGGGCCGCTGACGCGCAAGCGCACGCGGTCGGTTTCCGTTTCGACCAGGCCGGCCGGCGCCACGGCGTTCTGCCGCTGCAGCGCGTCGAACACCTGGGTCGGCGCCAGGCCCATGGCCGCCAGCCGGCTCGGGCTGACGTCGATGTAGATCTTCTCGTCCTGCACGCCGATCAGCTCGATCTTCTTGACATCCGGGACGCGGCGCAGTTCGCGCGCCAGGCGGTCGGCCTCGCGGCGCAGGTCGCCCATGCCGTAGCCCGCCTGGTCGTCGTGCGCGGTCAGGGCAAAGATCTTGATCTGCACGTCGCCGAATTCGTCATTCGGGAACGGTCCCTGCACGCCCGGCGGCAGCGTGTGGCGGATGTCGTCGAGCTTCTTGCGCACCTGGCGCCATGCCTCGGGCACTTCACTCTTCGGCGTGTAGTCCTTGAGGACGACGATGGTCAGCGATTCGCCGGGCTTGGATGCCGTGCGCAGCACATCGACCCAGGGCGTTTCGCTGAGCTTCTTTTCGATGCGTTCCGTCAGGAGCTGCTCGACCTGTTGCGCGCTGGCGCCCGGCCACAAAGTGCGGACCACCATGGCCTTGAAGGTGAAATCCGGATCCTCGGCGCGACCGAGCTGCACGAACGAGACGGCGCCGCCCACCATGAACACGACGATCAGATACAGCACCATCTGCGGATGCCTGAGCGCCCATTCCGAGAGATTGATGTGCTTCATTTTGGCGCGGACGCGGCGATCCGCACTTTTTCACCCGCGGCCAGCAGGTTCACTCCGGCGGCGACGATTTGCTCGCCACCGCTCAGGCCGCTCACCACCACGGCTCCGCTGTCATTGAATTCGGCGACGGTGACAGGCAGCAGGCTGACCGTGTTGTCGGCGCCGACTTGCCATACCGCCGGCTGGTTGCCCTTCTGGAAAATCGCCGCCAGCGGCACCAGCAGCTTTTTCGCGCCCGGTGCGCCGGAAGGAAAGCGTACGGTCGCGCTCATGCCCAGCGGCAGGCGCGGATCGGCGTCCTTCAGGGCGACCCGCGCGGCATAAGTGCGGGTCACCGGATCGGCCACCGGCGAGATTTCGCGCAAGCGACCCGCGAGCGGTTTGGCCGTTGCGCCGGGCGTCGCCCAGAGGCTGACTTGCGCGACCTGGCCGAGCTTGAAGCCGGTGACCTCGCTCTCCGGCAAGGCGATGGCGATGTCGCGCTCGCCGTCGGGCGCCATGCGAAACACCGGCTGGCCGACCGTCACCACCTGTCCCGGTTCGGCCAGCACCAGGCCGATGACGCCAGGATGATCGGCGACCAGGTTGGTGTAAGTGGCCTGGTTCTTGGCCAGCGCCGCCTGCGCCGCGCTGGCCTTGAAGGTGGTTTCCCTGGCGTCCAGGGCGGATGCACTGATGAAGTTCCTCGCTTTCAGGTCGCGGTAGCGGTCGAGTTCCGCCGCCGCCAGCGCCCGTTGCGCCTCGGCCTGCGCGACCTGCAGCGCCGCGTCGCTGGGATCCAGGCGCGCCAGCAGTTGGCCGGCCTTGACCGCGCTGCCCGCTTCGACGCGGCGCTCGACGATTTTGCCGGCGATGCGAAAGCCCAGCGTCGTCTCGATCCGCGCGCGAACCTCGCCGCCGTAGCTTCTGTCGGCGCCGTCCACCGCCGGGTCGCCGGCGCCGACGATCAGGGTCCGCACGAGTCTTGGCGGCGCCGCGGGCGGCGGCGGTGCGCTACAGGCGGCGAGCAACGCCGCCAAGGGAAGCAGGCTGAGCAAGACCTTCATTTGGCAACTCCGGCGAGGGTGGCGGGACGCTTCGTGGCTGGAATGTCTCGGCGTCGCATGAACATCCAGTAGGCCAGCGGCATGACGAACAAGGTCAGCAGGGTCGAAAACCCCAGGCCCCAGACGATCGAGGCGGCGACCGGTCCCCACAGCAGCGATTTACCGCCGAGGCCGACCGCCAGCGAGAACAGGCCGCCGATGGTGGTGACCGAGGTAATCAGGATCGGCACCACGCGACGGCGCGCGGCATAGACCACCGCATGCAGCACGTTCATGCCCGCCGCCAGGCGCTCGTTGGCGGCGTCGATCAGCACGATGGCGGAATTCACCGCGATGCCGGTCAGGGCGATCACCCCGTACAGCGTGTACAGCGACAGCGGAATCCGTGCGACCAGCAGGCCGAGCACCACGCCGGTAAATGCCAGCGGCACCGTGACCAGAATCAGCAGGGGCTGGAAATAGCTTCTGAACTGGGTGGCGAGGATCAGGTAGATCAGGCCGACACCCATCAGGAACAGCAGGGTCATCGAGTCGAGGCTTTCCTGGATGTCGTCGAGTTCGCCGGAAAAATCGATGTCGGTGTTGGGAAAGCGTGCCGATACTTTCTTCCATTCGGCGGCGATGATCCTGTTGGCGGCAACGGTATCCGTCACGTTCTTGTCGAGGTCGGCTTCCACGGTGATCGCGCGCCGCAGGTTGTAGTGCTTGATCACGCCCTTGCCGATTCGCGTTTCTTCCGTGACCAGGGTGCGCAGCGTGGTCGTTCCGCCCGAGGGCAGCGCAACGGGATCGTCGAGCAGGCGCATGATGTCGGCGCCGACCGTGCCGTCGGCGCGATGCCGGGCGCGCACCCGCAGCTCGACCTTTTCGCCCTTGTCGCGCATCGCCGCGACGATCTCGCCGTCGGCATGCAGGCGCACCAGGCGCGCCACCCGGGCGGCGTCCAGTCCGGCCGCGCGCAAGGCCACGCGATCCAGCGCCAGCACCAGTTCGGGCCGCCCCGGCACGTCGTCGTCGGCCACGTTCCGGCTTCCCGGCACGGCGCGCACCACCTGCAGCAGTGCGTCGGCCGCGGCGCGCAGCTCCTGCGGCTCGTCGCCGCGCACCCGCGCCTTGACCGGCTTGGCCAGCGGCGGGCCGCCGGAAATCATCGTGAAGGTGATCTTGCCGGGAGTGGGCAGGGACTCGATCTCGGCGCGCATCTCCTCGACGATCTCCTCGACGCCGCGGCCATCGCCCTTGGGCCCGAGGGAGACCGTCACTTGCCCGTAGGATTCGCCATACAGCGGCTCGGTGTCGGAAAACTTGACGCCGGCATAGGAAGCGAGGTTGCGTGCCTCGCCCGGCCGCAGATGCCTGCGCACCGCCGCCTCCAGGCGTTCGGCATTGGCCAGCGTCTGTTCGATCGGCGCCCCGGCCGGCATGTCGACATTGACGTAGAACAGCCGCAGCGGATCGAAGGCGAAGAACTGCACGCGCACCAGGCCGCTGCCGACCGCGGCCACCGCGCCCAGCATCAGGCCCAGCGCAATCGCCAGCGAGCGGCGGGGACGGCGCATGACCCACAGCAGGCGGCGCGCATATACCAGGCGCAGCCAGTGGTTGAAGCGGTCGCGCCAGGTATGGATGTAGCCGTCGCCGGGTTTGGGCGCCAGCGCCAGCATGTGCGCCGGCAGCATCCAGTAGGCCTCCAGCAGACTGATGCTGAGCGCCAGGGTCACCACGAAAGGAATCACGAACATGAACTTGCCGACGATCCCCGGCAGCAACATCAGCGGCAGGAAGGCGGCCAGCGTGGTCGCCACGGATGCGGTCACCGGGGCGAACACTTCCCTGACGGCATTGACGGTGGCATCGCCGACCGACTCGCCGCGCTGCATCCGGTAGTAAAGCGTCTCCACCACCACCACGGCATCGTCGACCAGCATGCCGAGCGCGATCACCACGCCGAGCAGCACCGAGATGTTGAGCGTGTAACCCAGCGCGTTGAGGATCGCCAGGGTGCCGGCGAGCGAAAAGGGAATGCCCAATCCGACCAGGAACGCGATGCGCGAGCCGAGAAACAGCCAGCACATCGCCAGCACCACCAGCAAGCCCTGCAGCGCATTGCGTTCCATGGTGCCGATGGCTTGGCGGGTGGGCACCGTCTGGTCGTCGAGCAGTTTCAATTCGACGCCCTCCGCGGCGAAGCGCGGATTCTGCTCGCCGATGTAGCCGGACAGGCGCTCGACCAGATCGAGGGTATTGGTATGGCTTTTCTTGGTCACCGCCAGGATCACCGCCGCCTTGCCCTGGTAGCTCGCCAGGCTGCCGGCTTTCGCCCGTGCGCGCGAAACCTCGGCCACGCTGCCCAGTGGCGTCGGCTCGCGTCGCGGGTCGCCGGTGGTGAGAGGAATGCGGGCGATCTCCTCGGGGTCGGCGGTCTGTCCCAGCAGGCGCACCAGCCAGGCGCTGCGCTCGCCGCCGCCGGTGGTTTCGACCTTGCCGGCGAAGGTGTCGCGGAACCAGGCCATGATGCTGTCGGCGGCATCCGCCGCGGTCAGGCCGCGATTGGCCAGCGCCACCGGATCGAGTTCGACTTGAAGTTCCGGGTCGCGCAGACCGGTTGCGAACACCTGGTCTACACCCGGCATGCGTTCGAGCTCGTCCTTGGTGAGCCGGGCGCGATTGCGCAGCGTTTCGTCGGCGGCCTGCCCGGTGACCAGCACCATCGCAGTGGGGAAGCCGTTCGAGGTGGTGATTTCCAGCACCCGCGGATCCTTGGCCTCGACCGGAAGCTCGCTCTTGGCCTTGTTCTGGATGTCGCGCCGCAGGTCGTTGATGCGCTTGTCGAAGGTGCGGGCGTCGATGTCGCGAAAGCGCACCAGGATGGACACCACGTTTTCGCGCGATGAGGACATCACGAAGCGCACGTCGGCAATGCCCTTGATGGCGTCTTCCAGGGGTTTGGTGACGCGTTTCTCGACGTCCTCGGCCGAGGCGCCGGGCAGCACCGTGGTCACCATCACCCAGTTGAAGTTGATTTCCGGGTCCTGCTCGCGCGGCATGGTCAGATAGGCGACCGTGCCCATCACCAGCACCACCAGGAACGCGATGTTCGCCAGCGGGTGATTGCGGATCAGCGCCGCATAAAACCTCATGGGCCGGTCTTCGCGGCTTGCGCGGCGACGGTCATGCCATCCTGCAGCGCCTGACGGCCCTGCTCGACGATCAGCGTCGCGGCCGGCAGGTCGACCGCCGCCGGGCGGCCTTCCTGCGCCCCGTCGACCGGCTCGAAATGCGCCCTGCCCGCGGCCACGACGAAGACGCCATATCGCCCGGCACGTCGCACCAGCAGTTCGGCGGGCAGATGCGGGCGCGAGTCGCGCCACACCAGTCGTCCCTCGCTGCCCGGCGGCGGCGCCGCGGCGAGGAAGGCGAAGCGGGCTTCGACGCTGCCCGCTTCACGGCTGATCGCGCCGGAAACCCGCAGCATCTTCAAGGCGTGGCGCCCCGTCTCGCCGACGAACTCGGGCGTGGTGGCCTGTTGCAGGCTCGCCGCATCGCGCGCCTGCACCTGGGCGACGAGCTGCAGCTCGCCCGCGTCGGTCAGATTCAACAGGGGCGTGCCGGCCACGGTGATTTCGCCCACCTGCCCGCTGCGCGAACGCACCACGGCATCGAAGGGAGCGCGCAGCGTGCATTTCTCGACGCCGTGCCGGGCCGTGTCGCGCGACGCGCTTGCCGCCTGCAGATCGGCCTGCGCGACCAGCAGTTCGGTTTCGCGCAGGGTCAGCGCTTCGGCCGAAATGAAATTCTTTTCATTCAGGCCGCGGGCGCGCCCGGCCTGCGCCTGCGCCTGCGCCAGCCGGGCCTGTGCCTGGGCCTGTGCCGCCTCGGCGCGGGCCAGAGTCAGTTCGGCGTCGCGCGAATCGAGGCGGACCAGGACCTGGCCCTTGCGCACGCGATCGCCCGCATCCACGGCAAAGCTCAGAATGCGCGCGGCGACTTCCGCCGCCATGCGGGTTTCATTCTTGCCGAGCACGGTAGCTGGCGCCTCGCGTTGCGGAAAAATGCGCAGGGTCTCGAAGGGCGCGACGGCGACCGCGAGCGGCGCCGGCCCGGCGAGCGGCGCCTCGGCCGGCTTGTCGCCGCAAGCGGCGAGCAGCATGGGCAGACCTGCGAGGACCAGCCGCAGCGGCTTCATTGGCCCGGGCTCCCGGCCGCGGGACCATCCGGCGCGGCGAGCCCGCGCAGCACCAGATCGAAATGGGTGCCGAGATAGGTTTGCGGATCGTGGGCGGTCCCGCAGCACACCCCGAGCGAGTAGCGCCAGATCACCATCATCAGCACCGGGGCGAAAATCACGTCGATCGCCGTCTCGACGTCGACGGCGCGGAATTCGCCCGAGGCGATCCCCCGCTGCAAGGTCCGCCGCATCAGGTCGCGGCCGCGCACAATCACCGCATCGTGGTAGTAGGTGGCCAGCTCGGGGAAATTGCCCGCCTCGCTGATCATCAGTTTCGGCACGCCGGCCAGGTGCGTGTTGCCGATGCGCTGCCACCATTCGCCGATCAGCGCGCGCAGCAGGTCGCTGGTGCTGCCCTTGAAACTGTCGACCAGGCCCGCGCCCTGCTCCAGAATCGGCACGATGCCTTCCCGGATCACGGCCTTGAACAAGGCTTCCTTGCTGTCGAAATACAGGTACAGCGTGCCCTTGGAGACGCCGGCGCGGGCCGCCACGTCCTCCAGGCGGGTGCCGACGAATCCTTTTTCGACAAACAGCTCCAGTGCCGCCGCCATCAGCTCGGCGGGACGGGCTTCCTTGCGGCGTTGACGGGGGTGGGCGAGAGTTTCCATAGATGCCGAACCTAATTACTGACCAGTCAGTCAGTATAAGGTCGCGCCGATCGCTGTCAAGCCTGTCTGGCCATTTTGTGGGGTTCGTGGCCCAGCGAACGTCGGCACACATCGATTGGCGTCGACGCCGATCGGGCTGGCCGCCGGCTGTTGTTTCCGAGTGCCAGGCGGTCGCCACGGCAGCCGCCACCCGCTCGACGGCGACCACGGACCGGGCGCCGGGTTTACGCGGTAAGCTTGCCTGCAACGTCGCACCGGGCGCGCGGGCCAGGCCGGAAACGCCTGCCGCGACCAGACCGGTCATGTAACAAGGCAAGCCCGAAAGGAAGCCGCCATGCGCATCGAAGAAGAGCTGAAGCTTGATTTCCAGGACGTCCTGATTCGCCCCAAGCGCTCCACGCTGACCTCGCGCTCCGAGGTCGATATTTCGCGCGAATTCGTCTTCCGCCATTCCGGACTGCGCTATCACGGGGTACCGATCATCTGCGCCAACATGGACACCGTCGGCACCATCGAGATGGCCAACGCGCTTAGCGCCTACCAACTGGCCACCGCGCTGCACAAGCATTACGAAGAGCCCGAGCTGATCGCCTTCTTCCGCGCCTTGCCGGCGGCGGCGACCGTGTTCTATTCGATGGGCATCACCCGCGAAGACTACGACAAGTTCTGCCGCGTCAAGGCCGAAGTGGGCGACGCCATCGCCTATGTCTGCGTCGACGTGGCCAACGGCTACACCAAGTCCTTCATCGAGTTTCTGCAGGGTCTGCGCGAGGCCTATCCGAAGATCACCATCATGGCCGGCAACGTCGTCACCGGCGAAATGGCCGAGGAACTGATCCTCGACGGCGCCGACATCGTCAAGGTCGGCATCGGACCGGGTTCGGTATGCACCACGCGCAAAATGACCGGCATCGGCTATCCGCAGCTCTCGGCCATCATCGAATGCGCCGACGCCGCCCATGGTCTGGGCGGCCTGATCTGCGCCGATGGCGGCTGCACCTCGCCGGGGGACCTGGCCAAGGGCTTCGGCGGCGGCGCCGACTTCATCATGCTCGGCGGCATGCTCGCCGGCCACGACGAATGCATGGGCGAGGTCGCCGAGCAGGACGGCGCGCGCAAGGTGCGCTTCTACGGCATGAGTTCGCGCACGGCGATGGACAAGCATGCCGGCGGCGTCGCCAACTATCGCGCCTCGGAGGGCAAGGAAGTGCTGCTCGACTACCGCGGCCCGGTGGAGAACACGGTGCAGGAGATCCTTGGCGGCGTGCGCTCGGCCTGCACCTATGTCGGCGCGCGCAAGCTCAGGGAGCTCTCGAAGCGCACCACCTTCATCCGCGTGGCACGGCAGTTGAACGAGGTGTTCGGCGAGTCGTAAGGGCGCATGAACAAGGCAGTCCGGCTGACGCGAGTTTTCCTCGCGCTACTGGTCCTGCTGCTGGCCGCGGCCTGCAGCGAGCCAAAGCGGGCCGCGCTGCCTGCCGGAAGCCGCGTGCTGGCGCTGGGCGACAGCCTGACGGCGCCGCATGGCGTCCAGCCCGGCGAAGACTGGCCGACGCTGCTCGGGCAAAAGACCGGCTGGGCCGTGGTCAATGCCGGCGTCAGCGGCAACACCAGCGCCCAGGCCCTCGACCGGCTGCCCGCCCTGCTTGAACAGCACGATCCGCAACTGGTGTTGGTGACCCTTGGCGGCAACGACATGCTGCGCCGGCTGCCGCAGGCGCAGACCGTGGCCAACCTCGGACGCATGCTCACGCTGGTCAAGGCGCATGGCGCCAAGGCGATCGTGCTCGCCACGCCGAAACCGAGCATCGCCGGCGCCGTCTTCAACAACCTGTCGGCGCCCGATTTCTACGCCGAGGTCGCCAGGGAGTACAAGGTGCCGCTGATAGAAGATGCCCTGCCGAAGGTGCTGTCGGATGCCAGTCTCAAAGGCGACCAGTTGCATCCGAATGCCGCGGGCCATGCGCTGCTGGCGAACAAGATTCTTGAGGCGTTGAAGAAGATCGGCTATGCGCGGTAGTTGTGCCGGGAAACCTCATCATCAGACACTGAGATAAGAAAGGGCGGACGCGAAATACCCTTGCTTCTGCCGACAGAATTTCGCCGAATCGCAAACGCCTACGGCGAGGATCCGCAGCGGCGAGTCAAGCGAACTTTGCGTGACTGCCCTGCTGCGCAGGTGCTTTATCAGAGCGCATTTTGCGCGATCGCCCTGTGGCGCAGTTGTTTTCCAGCGCCGACTTTCCCTGGGCGAAGCGAGCGCTCCAGAGCAATGCTTGCAGTCGAGCTTTCAGCACCGGCAGTTCGACCGTGACTGTTTTCCATACGACATCGGTATCTACATCGAAATAGGCATGAACCAGTCGGTTGCGCATGCCCACCATGGCGGCCCACGGAATGCCCGGTGCAGAAGAGCGCGTCGCCTCCGATACTTTCGCGGCAGCTTCGCCAATGATCTCCACGCAACGGATCACGGCAAACAGGGTTTTCCGATCCTGCTCCAGTTCGGAGGTTGTGTGTCGTCGGCGACAAAGCTCATCGCATCGCTCGCTGCCTCGATCATATGCAGCAGACGCACTCGGTCTTCAGGCAGCATACTGTACGTGGGCATTGCGCATGACCTCGTCTCGAAAGTGACGGCTCAGTTCGTGCGGTAGAAAAGGGGCCAAGCTCGAATCAACGTCCGGACTAACTCCCTACGCGGCGTGAGCCATCGGCTGAACCTCTTTCTCGATCCTGGAGCCCACCGCGCCTTCCGTCTGCTTCAGATCGAACGAGCTTTGCAGGTTGAGCCAGAACTGCGCGGTCGTATCGAAGTAGCGCGCCAGTCTCAATGCGGTGTCGGGCGTCACGGCGCGCCGCTCAAGCACGATGTCGTTGATTCGCGGCGCCGGGACGCGCAGCGCCATCGCCAGCGCGTGGGCGCTCATGTCGAGCGGCGCCAGAAACTCTTCGCGGAGAATTTCACCGGGGTGGATCGGTCGCATTTTATTGGTGGCCATGTTGTACCTCTCAGTGGTAATCAACGATTTCGACATTCTCGGGCCCGGCAGCGGTCCATGTGAAGCAGACGCGCCACTTCCCGTTGATACGAATGCTGTGCTGGCCGGCGCGGTTACCGCTCAGCGCCTCCAGGCGGTTGCCGGGAGGCGAATTCAAGTCCCGCAGTTCCATGGCATCGTGCAGCATTTGCAGCTTTCTCTGCGCGACGTTTTCAATGTTCCGAAACCGCCGTGGGCTCTTCCCCTCGTAGATTGCCTCCGTGTTCGGACAACGGAATGAACGAATTGTCATGGGCAAGTCTATAACGCGCAGCGTTAAACGTCAAGCAAAGTTCGCTTTCCTCGCCGTAGCGGATGTCGTTACGGCGCGTCAGCGCGACTCCTTGATCAAACGCCCGTTCGACGGCTGCACCGGCCGCGCATTGTTGCGATAAAGGCGCGAGAAGATCGCGACCTGATCGGCGGAAACCTGCACGGGCTGCTTGAGCACCATCCACAACACGCCCTCGCTGCAGGGCGGCGTGGTCAGCGAACCCATGTAGGTCCAGTAATTGCGGTTTTCCGGCAGCAATTGCGTCGGGTCGATCGCCTCCGCGGGAGTGACCTCCATGTCCCGTTCCAGCGGCATGTTGTTCCACACGGTCTGGATCAGCGGATGCTCGCCACCCTTTTCGAGCAGCACGGCGACGACCGCCAGTTGGCCCTCGTCGTTTCGATGCACCAGATGCACCACCATGTCATAGAGCCGGCCGTTGACGCGCTCCTCCGACGGGCGGTGAAAGTGGAACTGGATCAGTTCGTAGCGCTTGCCCATGATCTGCAGCGCGAGACCTTCGCCGACATTGACCTGAAGCGTATGGCCGTTGTCGACGATGCGCACCTGGGTCGGCTTGTAGTCGAAACGTATGGGTTCGAGACCGAGCTTGATGCCATCCCGAATGTCGATCGGCGATTGGCGCCGGCCGCTGGCGCAAGTTGCATAGTCGCTGTTCAGCTTGGCCCAGTTGGCGGGCCCGCCCTCACCTTCATAAGCCCAATGCGCCTGCAGGTGCACCACCGGATTCGCCGCGGCATGCTCGGCAGCAGGCTTGCGTCTTGCAGATTTGCGCGGGCCGCTGGTGGCGTATTGCAGTTCGCGGACCCGTCTCTCCTCGGCGCTTTCCGTCGGGGCGGGGGCGGCGTGTGACGACGCCTTGGCCGCGGGCTTGGCTTCAGGGCGGGATTCGGGCTTGGCGGCGACGGGTCCGGCGGACTTCTGCCCGGCACTGGCGGCTTCGCGATCGGCCGCCGCCTTGTCGATTGGCGGCAGGATGATGTGGCGGGGCCTTTCGCCCGACGGGGTCGGCGCCGCCGTGGCTGCCGCGGCTGGCGCTGCCGGTACCGCGCCGGCCGGCCCCACCGGTTTGCTGACCGCATCGGAGACCGGCACCCTGCGCACCGGGCCGTTTTCGGCCAGCGTGCGCATGTCGGCGTGCATCGCGCTGGGGCGCTCCGGTTCATCGGTCTGCGCGGCAGCACGACCTGCGGCCGCGGCGACGTCGGGCGCCTCGCTGATCGTTCGTGCGCGACAGGCTTCGTTCAGCAGGCGTTCATCGATGCTTCCGACTTCCGCACGATTGGCGCGCTGACGCGCCACGGACTCCTCGCGCACCAGGGTGTCGCCCTTGAAATAGGCGCGGCGCAGGGTCGTAAAGCGATGCGCGTCGCAATCGTAAAGATTCTGCGCGTGGATCGAGTCGTACGCGCCAGCGGGATCATTGACCTCGCGGCCCAGGTTGATGCGGCTCCATGCCGTGGTCCCGCCGGTGCCGCGGGAGACATGCGCCTTGTCGATTTCGATGGTCTCGGTCTTGCCGGAAATGACCTTGTGCCAGTCGGCCGCCCGCGCCGGCGCTGCGGCCGCCAGGATCAACGCGCCGGCGGCCAGGGCGATGGCACACGCCGGCGACATGCGGAACACAGACATGGTCTCCCCTTCGATCGGTTGCGGCCGGTGTGCCACGGGACGCTGGAGTCGGCTTGGCACCCGACCCAATTCGAGCTTTGCTGGCTTACGGCGCTGAATCGTAATACTTTAGCCCCAATCCTGAGCCGGACGTCGGACGAATACGGGCCGAGTCCCCTTTCACTCCGGCGGGTTGCATTCGCGGCGCCTTTCCAGTAGCTTCAATCCTCCACCCCAGCCCTCCCGCCGGAATGCCCCATGAATGCCAGTGAAAAATTCATCGCTGCCGAAGCGCATGTAGACGCCGCCGCCATCGCTCCCCTGCCCAACTCGCGCAAGACCTATGTGGCCGGCAGTCGCCCCGATATTCGCGTGCCAATGCGCGAAATCGCCCAAAGCCCGACGGGAGACGAGCCCAACCCGCCGGTCACGGTGTATGACTGCTCCGGCCCCTACACCGACCCCGCCGCCGCCATCGACATCCGCAAGGGCCTGCCCGCGCTGCGCGCGCAGTGGATCGCGGAGCGCAACGATACCGAAGAGCTTCCCGGCCTGTCGTCGAGCTACGGACAACAACGCTCGGCCGATGCCGAACTGGCCGAACTGCGTTTCGACCTCGCGCGCCGGCCGCGCCGCGCCAAAGCCGGCGCCAACGTCACGCAGATGCATTACGCGCGGCGCGGCATCGTCACGCCCGAAATGGAATTCATCGCCATCCGCGAGAACCAGCGCCTCGAAGCCCTGCCGGACCTGCTGCGCACCCAGCATCCCGGCGAGAGCTTTGGCGCGTCGATTCCGAAGGTCATCACCCCGGAGTTCGTCCGCGACGAAGTGGCCCGCGGCCGCGCCATCATCCCCAACAACATCAACCACCCCGAGTCCGAGCCGATGATCATCGGTCGCAACTTCCTGACCAAGATCAACTGCAACATCGGCAACTCGCCGCTGGCCTCGACCATTCAGGACGAGGTGGACAAGATGACCTGGGCGATCCGCTGGGGCGGCGACACGGTGATGGATTTGTCGACCGGCAGAAACATCCACGAAACCCGCGAGTGGATCGTGCGCAACTCGCCGGTGCCGATCGGCACCGTGCCGATCTACCAGGCGCTGGAGAAGGTCGATGGCAAGGCTGAAGACCTTACCTGGGAAATCTTCCGCGACACGCTGATCGAGCAGGCCGAGCAGGGCGTCGATTATTTCACCATCCATGCCGGCGTGCTCTTGCGTTATGTGCCGATGACCGCCAAGCGCATGACCGGCATTGTCAGCCGCGGTGGCTCGATCCTCGCCAAGTGGTGTCTGTCGCACCACAAGGAGAACTTCCTCTACACCCATTTCGAGGACATCTGCGAAATCATGAAGGCCTACGACGTGGCCTTCAGCCTCGGCGACGGCCTGCGTCCCGGCTCGATCTACGATGCCAACGACGCGGCGCAGATGGGTGAACTGGCGACACTGGGCGAACTGACCCAGGTGGCCTGGAAGCATGACGTGCAGGTGATGATCGAAGGCCCCGGCCACGTGCCGATGCACATGATCAAGTTCAACATGGACGAACAGTTGCGCCTGTGCGGCGAAGCGCCTTTTTACACCCTGGGCCCGCTCACCACCGACATCGCGCCGGGCTACGACCACATCACCAGCGCCATCGGCGCGGCGATGATCGGCTGGTACGGCACCGCGATGCTCTGCTACGTGACGCCGAAGGAACACCTCGGCCTGCCCGACAAGAACGACGTCAAGGACGGCATCATGGCCTACAAGATCGCAGCGCACGCCGCCGATCTGGCCAAGGGCCACCCGGGAGCCCAGGCGCGCGACAACGCGCTGTCGAAGGCGCGCTTCGAGTTCCGCTGGGAAGACCAGTTCAACCTCGGCCTCGACCCCGACAAGGCGCGCGAATTCCACGACGAAACCCTGCCGCAGCACGGCGCCAAGCTGGCGCACTTCTGTTCGATGTGCGGGCCGCATTTCTGCTCGATGAAGATCACCCAGGACGTGCGCGACTATGCCGCGCAGCTTGGCGTCTCCGAGCAGGAGGCGCTGAACAAGGGCATGGAGGTGAAGTCCGTGGAATTCGTCAGGGCCGGCAGCGAAATCTACAAGGCGGGCTGAAAGTCGGCGCCGGCACGCTCTGCCTGGCTGGGATCCCGCTGCGCGGTCAGATAACGCCGGCATCGCCATGAACTGCCGCCCCGGCTGCGGCGCCTGTTGCATCGCGCCTTCGATCAGTTCGCTGAACAAGCCCGCCGGCCAGCGCTGCCTCCACTTGACGGTGGAATACCGCTGCGCGATCTTCGGCAGCGCGCAACGGCCGGCCTGCTGCGCCGGCCTTCAGCCTTCCAGCGAGATGTGCGGTATCGACCGTGGCGCGGCGCTGGCCTGGCTCGCAGCGCTGGAAGAGGACTCTAAGCCGCCCAGAAACGCTCCAGATTCTTGATGCCCCAGCGCTCAGGATCTTCGCGGGCGACGATCTTCTCGGTGACTTCGGGACGCGCCAGATCGATCAGTTCCGGCCGGACGTAGACCTGCAGCTTGGTCGAGAAGAACACCTTGATGCGCGGCGTCAGCAGCGACTTCGGCGACTGCTCGGCGACCACGCCAAGGCGGCCCGAACTCAGTCGCACAAGGGATCCGACCGGGTAGATGCCGATGCTCTTGACGAAGGCCTGAAAGATCGGCGGATCGAAATGGCCGCTGCTCCATTCCGTCATCTTGCGGATCGACTCGGCCGGGTCCCAGCCGGCCTTGTAGGGCCGATTCGAGGTGATCGCATCATAGACGTCGCAGACCGCGCCCATCCTGGAAAACAGGCTGATCTGCTCGCCCTTCAGCCCATGTGGATAGCCGCTGCCGTCGATCTTCTCGTGATGGTGCAGGCAGACATCCAGCGCGACCGCACTCACCGTGCCACTGGCCACCAGCAGTCGATGACCCTCTTCCGAATGGCCCTTGATGATGCGGAACTCTTCGTCGCTGAGTTTGCCCGGTTTGTTGAGCAGTTCCAGGGGCACCGCCGCCTTGCCCAGATCATGCAGCAGGCCCGACATCCCGGCATCGCGCGTCTGGCTCTCGTCCAGGTCCAGTTGGTGCGCCAGGGCGATCATCAGCGCGCAGACCGCAACCGAATGCATGTAGGTATAGTCGTCGGCGGTCTTCAGGCGCGCCAGGCTGATCAGGGCGCCGGGATTGCGGATCACCGAAGACGAAATTTCGTCGACCAGCGCGCCGGCCGCTTCGCCGGAAACGGCCCGACCCATGCGCAGTTCCTGGAACATCGAGGTCACCGCGTGCCTCGCCGTGGCGCAGATCTTCGCGGCGCGCCGCATCTCTTCGACGATCGCAACACGCTTCGGCGCGGCCGGGGCCTTGGTGCTTGTGACCTTGTGCAAGTCGGCATCGACCTGCGTCTCGATTTCGGCCCTGCTTTCGGCGACGTCCTCGACGTCGATGCCTTTATCGCTGTCGATCCACACCTCGGTGATGCCGCTGTCGGCGATCAGACGGATGTCGCCCTGATCCTTGATGACGAAGCGGGTGCGCCAGAACGGATGATCCATCCACGAACCGCAAAGTTCATGAAGGTGCATGCCCACGCGCAGTTGTCCGACGCCGATCTTTTTCAGCATGCTAGACTCGCCCGTCGCTCAGTCGGCGCGGCCATTGATCGACGCCGATCAAGCCAACCCCGGCCAACACCAACACTGCATTTGCCAGCGTCACTCATTCCCCCGTCATGGATTTTCACCCGTTGCTCCAGGCGCTGATACTCGGCGTCGTGGAAGGCTTGACCGAATTCCTTCCCGTGTCCTCTACCGGCCATCTTATCTTGGCCGGCGACCTTCTGCACTTCAATGACGAGAAAGGAAAACTGTTCGAGATCGTCATCCAGTCCGGCGCGATTTTCGCCCTGTGCTGGGAATACCGCACGCGCATCGCGAGTGTCATCCGTGGCCTGCCGGCCGATCCGGCGGCGCGACGCTTTACGCTCAACATCGCGGTCGCCTTCATGCCGCTGGCGGTGCTCGGCCTGCTGTTCGGCAAGGCGATCAAGGCCAACCTGTTCAACCCGGTGACTGTAGCCAGCACCTTCATACTGGGCGGCTTCATCATCCTCTGGGCCGAACGGCGCGAACACCGGATCCGCGTGGACAAGGTCGAGGATCTGGGGGTCGTCGACGCCTTCAAGCTCGGCCTGGCCCAGGCCTGCGCGCTGATTCCCGGCACTTCGCGCTCCGGCGCCACGATCATCGGCGGATTGCTGTTCGGCTTGTCGCGCAAGGCGGCGACGGAGTTTTCCTTCTTCCTGGCCATCCCCACGCTGCTCGCGGCAAGCGCCTACCAGCTTTACAAGGAACGCCATCTGCTGGCGATGGACGACCTGGGCATGTGGATCGCCGGCTTCATCGCGGCCTTCGTCTCCGCCTTCTTCTGCGTGCGCTGGCTGCTGCGCTTCATCGCCACGCACGATTTCACGATATTTGCCTGGTACCGGATCGCGTTTGGCTGCGTGGTGCTGGCAACCTGGCAGTTGGCGCTGGTCGATTGGTCCAGTCCCTGATTCCGAGAGCTCGTCACCAAGGCACCGGGAAAGGCTCGGTTCTATGACTTGTGCCGACCCCTCTCACACTGTTCTGCGGCGGCGCGTCAGCGGATGATCCTTTACCTCCACGGTTTCACAAGCGGTCCGCAATCGCACAAGGCGCAGGCCCTGGGCGACCGCCTGCGGCAAACCGGCGTGGGCGGACACTTCGTCTGCCCGCAACTGCCAGCCTCGCCGCGCGCTGCGGTGGCACTGGCGAGCGAGCTGATTGCCCGTCACCGTGTGGACACCGTGGTGGGCTCGTCCCTGGGCGGTTACTACGCGACTTACCTGGCCGAAACCTTCGATCTCAAGGCGGTGTTGGTCAATCCCGCGGTGGTCGCGCATCTGTCGCTGCGCGACTTCGTCGGGCCGCAGCGCTGGCTGTATTCGGGCGAAGCCTTCGAGTTCACCCTGGACCACATCGAGGAACTGCGCGCCATCGACGTCCCGCTCTTGAGCAAACCGGAGCGCTTCTGGCTGCTGGTCGAAGAGGGCGACGAGACGCTCGATTACCGCCATGCCGTGCAGCGCTATGCGGGCGCACGGCAAACCGTGCTGCCCGGCGGCGATCACAGCTTTACGCGCTGGAGCGATTATCTCGATGGGATCATCGCCTTCGCCGGGCTGGCGTGAATCCAACCCATCCCCCGGCGTCGCCCGAGAATACCCGGCTGGGCGTCCTGGCCGGTGCCTCCGCCTACCTGATCTGGGGGCTGGTGCCGGTGTTCTTCAAACGCATCGCCGAGGTTCCGGCCAGCGAAATCATCGCCCATCGCGTGCTCTGGGCGATGCTGCTGATGACAGCCATTATCGGCTTCGGTCGCGGCTTCGCCGATGCCCGACGGGTGGCCCGCCTGCCGCGTCAACTGGCGCGCATAGCATTGGCATCGGGGCTGGTGATCATCAACTGGCTGACCTTCGTCTGGGGCGTCAATAACGGGCACATCCTTGAAACCAGCCTCGGCTATTTTGTGTTGCCCTTGTTCAACGTGGCCCTGGGCATCGTGGTCCTCAAGGAACGCCTGCGTCCGCTGCAATGGCTCGCCGTGCTGCTCGCCGCCATCGGGGTCGCCTTCGAGGCCGCGCGCGGCGGCGGCCTGCCCTGGATCTCGCTGGTGCTGGCCGCGACTTTCGGCATCTACGGGCTGCTGCGCAAGCAGTTGCCACTCGATGCCGCCAGCGGCCTGTTTCTCGAAACGCTTTGCATGACGCCGCTGGCGCTGGCCTGGCTGATGTGGTTGGGAATCGTCGGGCAGAGTCACTTTGGCGGCGGACCGAAGTTCCTGAACGGTCGCGACCTGATGCTGATTGCCACCGGCGCGGTCACCGCGATCCCCCTGCTGCTGTTTGCGATCGCGGCGCGGCGCTTGCCGCTGCACCTGCTCGGCTTCGTCCAGTACATCGCGCCCTCGATCACCTTCCTGCTGGCGGTAGTGGTCTATGGCGAGCCGCTCGATGCCAAGCGTGCGCTGGCCTTTGCCGCGATCTGGGCCGGCCTGGTGGTGTATAGCTTCGATCTCGCAAGATCACGCGGCGTTCAGGTTGCCACGATTCCATGAGCTTCGATTCCGTCCGCTTCAAACAGCTCGAACGCGCCGGTTACAACCGGATCGGGCCGCGCTATCTGGCGGCGGCGGGCACGCGCGGCGAGCTGGTCGGCGCGCTGCTCGCCGCCGCCCGCCTCGAGCCCGGACAGCAGGTGCTGGATCTGGCCAGCGGGCCCGGTCTGCTGGCGCGCGACGCCCAAGCAATGGTAGGCGCGGACGGTCTCACCGTCGCCAGCGACATCAGCGAGGGCCAGCTCGCCTGCTGCCCCGAGCTGGTCCGGGTCGCCGCCGACGGCGAGCGCCTGCCCTTCGCCGATCAAAGTTTCGATCGCGTTCTGTGCGGCCTTGGCCTGATGTTCTTTCCGGACGACCAAGCCGCGCTGCGGGAGCTCCACCGGGTTCTGCGCCCCGGTGGATTGCTGGCGCTTTCAGTATGGGGGAGCGCCGACCAGGTGCCGCTGGTCGAAGCGGCGTTGTCCTGCATGCGCCGCCTGCTGCCGGCGCCCAGGCAGGCACGGCCGTCGATCTTCCGCTTTGGTGACAGCGCCGAACTTGCTCGCCACCTGGGCGACGCCGGCTACGGCGATGTCGAGATCGTGCCCTGGCGCCTGGCCGTCCGCTTCGACACGGCCGCCGATTACTGGCAGGCCTTTCTCGATCTCGCCGGTGGCGCGGCGGAAAGTCTGTCGCGGCTGCCGGCCGAGACGCGCCAGGCGTTGATCGCGGGGGTCGCCGCGGACCTCGCGCCGCATGCCGCTGGCGACGGCTACCGGCTGACCAGCACGGTCCTGGTGGCCACGGGCAGACCGGTATAATCCGCCCCCTCGCATCTCGCTCGCGCCGCTGTCCGGCGCAATCCCGTTTTCATGAATGTCCTGTTTGAAGAGGACGGCGCTTTCCGTGCCGGAACCGTGCTCGCCGACAACGTGACGTCGTTGCAGATCGAACTCGCGTCCGGCAAGCGCTCCAAGGTAAAGGCGGCGAATGTGCTGTTGCGCTTTGTCGCCCCGACGCCGGCGGAGTTGCTGGAAAAGGCCGAAGCCGAGGCGACCGGCATCGACGTCGATTTTCTCTGGGAAGTCTGCGGCGACGAAGAGTTCAGCTTCGAGCAACTCGCCACGGACTACCACGGCGCCAAACCGGACGCGGCCCAGGCGGCAGCGGTCCTGTTGCGCCTGCATTCGGCGCCGATGTATTTCCATCGCAAGGGCCGCGGGCACTTTCGCAAGGCGCCGGCGGAGATCCTGCAGGCGGCCCTGGCGGGCCTCGAAAAGAAGCGCTTGCAAGCCGCGGCCATTGAGCGCATGGTCGCCGAACTCATGAACGGGCATTTGCCCGTCGAGTTTCCCGCCGTCCTGCCGCAACTGATTTACAAACCGGACCGCAACCGCGGCGAGACCAAGGCGCTCGAGGCGGCTTGCGCCGAAACCGGCAAGTCCGCCGCGCGCCTGCTGTACGAATGCGGCGCACTGCCCTCGACGCATGAGTATCATCTGGGCCGCTTTCTGTTCGAGTTCTTCCCCGAGAACAAGGGTGGCACCGGTTTCCCGGATTTCGCGATGCCGGTCGATCCGCCCGATCTGCCGCTGGCGGCGGTCGCCGCGTTCAGTGTCGACGATGCCCAGACCACGGAAATCGACGATGCCTTCTCCGTCACCGCGCAGGCCGGCGGCGGCTGGCGCATCGGCATCCACATCGCCGCGCCGGGCCTGGGCTTCGCGCCCGACTCGGACCTTGGCCGCATCGCCCGCGAACGGCTGTCGACGGTGTACATGCCGGGGCGCAAGATCACCATGCTGCCGGAAGACGTGGTGGAACACTTCACGCTCGCCGCGGGACACACCGCGGACGCGGTCTCGCTGTATCTCGATGTCGCCGCCGACTACCGGCTGCTCGGCCATGAAACGCGAATCGAGCGCGTACCCATCGTCGCCAACCTGCGCCACCACGACATCGAGCCGCTGTTCAACGCGCGCACCTTGAGCGAAGGCCTGCCGGCGTTCGCCTACCGCGATGAACTGAAACTGCTCTGGGAATTCGCCCAGGTCCTCGAAGCGGGGCGCGGCACGCCTTCCGACAACGGCACGCGCAAGGACTACAACTTCATCGTGGATTGGACCGCCGACAGCGGCATTGCGGCGGAGCCGGGCAAGGGCCGGGTTGCCATCGTCGAGCGCGCGCGCGGCAGTCCGCTGGATACCCTGGTCGCGGAGTTGATGATCGCGGCCAACGCCACCTGGGGCGCGATGCTGCGCGACGCCGGCATCCCGGCCTTGTACCGGGTGCAGACCGCGGGCAAGGTGCGCATGAGCACCGTCGCCGCGGCGCATGAAGGCTTGGGGGTCGACTGCTACGCCTGGTCGTCGTCGCCGCTGCGACGTTATTGCGACTTGCTCAACCAGTGGCAATTGATCGCTCTGCTGCAAGCGCAGGAGCCGCCCTTTGGACTGGCTTCGAAATCGGCGGAGCTGCTGGCGGCGATGCGCGACTTTGAATTGACATATGCCGCTTACGCCGACTTCCAGCGCGGCATGGAACGCTACTGGTGCCTGCGCTGGCTGTTGCAGCAAGGAATGCAGGTGACGCCGGCCCTGGTCTTGCGCGAGTCCCTGGTGCGGCTCGACGCTTTGCCGCTGGTGGTGCGCGTGCCGTCCTTGCCCGAGCTGGCGCGCGGTACGCGGGTGCATATCCGCATCGACGGCATCGACCTGCTGGAAGCCGAATTGCGTAGCCGGTATCTGGAACTGGCGCCGCAGCCGGCCGCCGAATTGGGCCCCAATAGCGGCCTTGATGCCGACTTCGACGACGACGGGGGCGGCGGCGTCGCGGCGTAAAATCGGCGGGGATATGCCCATGCCGCCGAGCCCGTCGCGCTTCCCCTGGCCCTTTCCGCGGTCATTGCCGCCGCTGCGCGCATTCGGACCAAGGTTCCGCTGGTCGCTGCCGGGGTTCCTGGCGGCGATGGATGCGCCGCAGCGCAACCTGACGCTGGCGCTCGGCATTTCGCTGCTGTTCCACGGTGTGGTGCTCGCGGTTCGCTTTACGCCGCCGGACTTCATCGAGAAGGCGCGAGAACGGGCACTGGACGTGATCCTGGTCAACAGCAAAAGCAAGAACCGGCCCGACAAGGCCCAGGCCAGGGCGCAAACCAATCTCGACGGCGGCGGCAACACCGAGGAGAACCGCCGGGCCAGGACCCCGTTGCCGCCCTCGCCAAGCGCCAAGGACGGCAGCGAGCTGGTCGAAGCGCAGCGCCGCGTCGCCGAACTCGAAGCGCAACAGCGGCAGATGGTGACGCAACTGAAGAGCGACTACGCGATCAATCCCGAGCGGGCCGGAAGGGACCCGGCGCCGTCGCCCGAGCCGGTGCGTTCGGGTGCCGATATGGCCAGCACCGCGCTGGCCGTCGCCCGCATCGAAGGCCAGATTTCACGGCGCATGGAGGAGTACAGCCAGCGGCCGCGCAAGAGATTTCTCGGCGCCCGGGTCGAGGAGTACCGCTTCGCCCAGTATGTCGAAGACTGGCGGCAGAAGATCGAGCGCATCGGCAATCTCAACTACCCCGACGCGGCCAAAGGGCGGCTCTACGGCAGCCTGGTGCTGACCGTGATCATCAAGGCCAATGGCGACCTGGAGCGGGTCGAAGTCAACCGCTCCTCGGGCACCGGCGTGCTCGACGATGCCGCGCGCCGCATCGTCCAGATGGCCGCGCCCTTTGCGGCGTTTCCCGAGTCGATCCGGCGCGACACCGACATCCTCGAGATCACTCGCACGTGGACTTTCACCAACGCGGATCGCCTGCGCTCGGATTGAGCCGGCACGCCGTCGTTTGCTGTCTCCAGGGGCGCGCGGCGAGGTTGTCGGTCGCGGACTTGGACAACCATGCCGCGTCTCCTTGGCCTCGGACTGCATCCCATCGCCCGACGGCGCGGGATCGGATTCCTGCCGAGATAGGCCCCTATTCGGGCTTGCAACCTTCCGCGCAGCAGCGTCCGGGTTGCCGGCCGATCGCGATGCGCCGCCGGGCGTCGGCCAGCATGCCGCGGTCGAGCAGGTTCTCGACTAGTTCGACGCGGTCCGCAAGCGGATAGCGCCGGAAGATTTCCTTCCTCAGCGCTTGCGGCGAACCGCCACCGTGGAGGCTGATCAGCGAATACCAGCCGCTCTGGTAGGAGGCGGTCAAGTCCTCGATGAAGCGCGCCACGGCAATGCGCTTTTCGTAGGGGATGTCGGAACGCCCGGTCAGCACTTCGGAAATGCGCCCCGCCGTTGCCGGATTGTGGTCCTCATCCGGCCCCGGCAGCGCCACGATCAGGCCGCCGGAGACTTCATGCGCCAGGCGCTGCATGTCGTAGATCTGCGTTGCCAGCAACAGCTTGCCGATGTTGGCGAACACCGCGTCGGGCATGACAATGCCGTGGTCCTCGCGTGTCGCGTACACCGATGCGGCGACGCCGCAGGCATAGAAGCCCTCGACGATGCGGATCAGGTCGGTCATCGCCTCGCGCAGGCCATGCACACCCTCGGGATCGAGTCCGTTGGCTTCGCTCATCAAGGTGCCGGAACCGATCAGCAGGTCGCCGAAACCGGCACGGGCGGCGATGCAACTGTGCCGATGGTGCGTCGCATAGGCGTACGTAATTGATGCGCTGTGGCGCCATTCGCCGGCGAGGAAGACCCGCTCCCAGGGGATGAAGACGCGGTCGAACAGGCAGACCGCCGTGCTCTGGCCAAAGCGGTTGGAAAACAGCGCCGCCGTTTCGCCGGGACGACCGGCCGGCCGCGCCACCATGGTCAGCCCGCCGGCGTCGATCGGCACGGCGCAGCATACGGCGAAGGCGGCATCGGCCGCCGTCATCGCCCGGCCCGGCATCACCAACAGCTCGTGCATGTAGGGCGCACCGGTGACGATGGCCTTGGTTCCGGAAATGACGATGCCGGCGGTACGGCGCTCGACGATGCGCACGTGGCTGTCCGGATTGGCTTGGGCGTGCGGCCGCTTCGAGCGGTCTCCCTTGGCGTCGGTCATGGCGATGCCCACCGCCAGATCGGCCTTGCCTATGAATTCGTGATAGCTGCGCGCCCGCGCCAGGTAATCGCCGCCGTGTTCGGCGTCGATCCGCGCCGTGGCCTGCAGGATGGCGGCCATCGCATCGCCGGCGAGATAGCGCTGCGCGCAACCGGTGTAGCGGCAAATCAGGCGGATCGCCTCGAGCTTCTGCAGCAGTTCGTCTTCGCTGCGCGGAACGTGCAGCATCCGGTTGTGGCCGCTGCCGGCGCCGCCGGCGGGGTCCGCAACGCGCATCAACCCGGACGTGTCCTCGCGCAACGCAAATGCATAACTGAGCGCGACGGCGTTGACGCCGGGCTGCAGCGCGGGATCGTCGGCGACCGATTCGACGCCGCGGCCATCGACAAAGACCTGCGGCTTCAGCCGGCGCAGGGATTCCCGGTATTCGGTGTCGGACATCAACATGGACGTCTCCAGGGCAATGCGCCGCGCGAACAGCCGTGCGCAGCGCGCGGTCCAGAATACTACCAAGGCGATCCGGCTGAAACACCCTCGGCCGGCAGCCCCGGTCCGCGCTGGCAGAGGCCGGCGAGCGCCAAACTCCAGTGAATTCCAATTGGTCGCGGAGGTCCGCCGCTAGCGCCGGACGTCGCTCAAACGGTGGAATCCGGTCAATCAAAAGCCGGGAACAAATCCCTTCGGACCACCTTGCAATTCGATTTAAGGATCAAGTAACATCTGTCCCTCGACAGGAGGTCAAGCGCCTTTTCCCGCTGTCGCGGGGATGATGGAGCCAAGACCGCGCTTCGATCAAGGCCGCCGCCCACCACCACGACAGTGAGCGCAGCGCCAGGACGACGCGAAATTTCAGTGCAGGCTAACGACGGCCTTTTCCGCAGTAAGCGCAGCGGCCGCAACCAAAAGGGCACAAACATGAGCAAGGCACCCGAAGTTACGATTCCCTCGATTGATGCCTGGACCAAGGCGGCGGCAAAGTCCGCCCCGGACGGTGACGTTTCCCGGCTGAACTGGGTCACGCCGGACGGCATTACCGTCAAGCCGCTGTACACCAAAGCCGATGTGGAGGGTCTCGCCTATGCGGACACCTTGCCCGGCTTCGCTCCGTTCGTACGCGGTCCGCAAGCGACCATGTATGCGGTGCGGCCATGGACCATCCGTCAATACGCCGGCTTCTCGACGGCCGAGGCTTCCAATGCCTTCTACCGCCAGGCCCTGGCGGCCGGCGGCCAGGGCGTGTCGGTGGCTTTCGACCTGGCCACGCATCGCGGCTACGACTCGGACCACCCGCGCGTCACCGGCGACGTCGGCAAGGCCGGCGTGGCGATCGATTCCGTGGAGGACATGAAGATCCTGTTCGACGGCATCCCGCTGGAAAAGATTTCCGTGTCGATGACCATGAACGGCGCCGTGCTGCCAGTGCTCGCCGGCTACGTGGTGGCGGCCGAGGAGCAGGGCGTCACGCAGGACAAGCTCACGGGGACGATCCAGAACGACATCCTCAAGGAGTTCATGGTCCGCAACACCTACATCTACCCGCCCGAGCCGTCGATGCGCATCGTCGCCGACATCATCGGCTACACGGCGAAGAACATGCCGAAGTTCAACTCGATTTCGATCTCCGGCTATCACATGCAGGAAGCCGGCGCGACCCAGGCGGTGGAACTGGCGTTCACGCTCGCCGACGGCCGCGAGTATGTGAAGACGGCCATTGCCGCGGGCATGGATGTGGATGATTTCGCCGGCCGGCTGTCCTTCTTCTGGGCGATCGGCATGAACTTCTATCTCGAAATCGCCAAGATGCGCGCCGCGCGACTGCTGTGGTGGCGCATCATGAGCGAGTTCAACGCGAAGAAACCCAAGTCGATGATGCTGCGCACCCACAGCCAGACCTCGGGCTGGTCGCTCACCGAACAGGATCCCTACAACAACGTGGTGCGCACCACCGTCGAGGCGATGGCTGCGGTGTTCGGCGGCACGCAAAGCCTGCATACCAACTCGCTCGACGAAGCCATCGCGCTGCCGACCGCATTTTCGTCGCGGATCGCGCGCAACACCCAGTTGGTGATCCAGGAAGAAACCCACATCTGCAGCGTGATCGATCCCTGGGCCGGCAGCTACATGATGGAAAGGCTGACGCAGGATATCGCCGATGAGGCCTGGCGCATCATCGAGGACGTGGAAAAGATGGGCGGCATGACCCAGGCGGTGCAAAGCGGCTGGGCCAAGATGCAGATCGAAAAGTGCGCGGCGCAGAAACAGGCGCGCATCGATTCCGGCAAGGACGTGATCGTCGGCGTCAACAAATACAAGCTCAAGGAGGAAGCCCAGATCGAGTTCCGCGACGTCGACAACCACGCCGTGCGCGAATCGCAGATTCAGCGGTTGAAGACGATCCGCGCCAAGCGCGACGGTGCGGCGGTGCAGGCGGCGCTGGCGGCATTGACCAGCGCGGCGAAGTCGGGTGAAGGCAACCTGCTGGACCTGGCGATCAAGGCCAGCCGGCTGCGCGCCACGGTCGGCGAAATTTCGGACGCTCTGGAAGCGGTGTATGGCCGTCACCGGGCTACCAGCCAGACGGTCTCGGGGGTCTATAACACGGCATTTGGCGAGGGTGGAAAAATGAAGGAAATTCGCGACCTGATCGACAACTTCGCCGCGGCCGAGGGGCGTCGTCCGCGCATCATGATTGCCAAGCTGGGCCAGGACGGTCACGATCGCGGCGCCAAGGTCGTCGCCACGGCCTTCGCCGACCTCGGCTTCGACGTCGACGTCGGCCCATTGTTCCAGACGCCGGACGAAGCGGCACGGCAGGCGATCGAGAACGATGTGCACGCGATCGGCGTGTCCACGCTCGCCGCCGGTCACAAGACGCTGGTTCCGGAGCTGATCAAGGCGCTGCGCGATCAGGGGGCCAACGACATCGCGGTGTTTGTCGGCGGCGTGATTCCGCCGCAGGACTACGACGAACTGTACAAGACCGGAGTCGCCGGCGTATTCGGGCCGGGCACGCCGATTCCGCAAAGCGCGCAGGAGGTGCTGCGGGCGATACGAGCCATCCGTCTGCCCGCCAGCGTTTGAGCGTCACCATGCAGCCCGTGCCCGAACTGGGCCAAGCCGGCATGGACGCGCGGGACGTGGCGCTGGCCGAGGGCGTGCTGGCCGGTAATCGACGAGCCTTGGCCAAGGCGATCACCTTGGCCGAGTCGACCCTCCCGGATCATCAGCGAAGGTCGCAGAAACTGCTGGAAGCCCTGCTGCCGCACACCGGCCGGTCGACGCGCATTGGCATCTCGGGCGTGCCCGGTGTCGGAAAATCGACCTTCATCGAAGCGTTGGGCATGCATCTCATCGAAGCCGGGCATCGCATCGCGGTGCTCGCGGTCGACCCGTCCTCAAGCGTCCATGGTGGATCGATCCTCGGCGACAAGACCCGGATGGAACTGCTCTCGCAGCGTACCGAAGCCTTTATCCGGCCATCCCCGGCCTCCGGCAGTCTGGGTGGCGTGGCCGAGCACACGCGCGAAGCCCTGTTGCTGTGCGAAGCGGCGGGCTACGACATCATCGTCGTCGAGACGGTCGGTGTCGGCCAGTCCGAGACGGCTGTGGCGGGCATGACCGACGTTTTCGCCCTGCTGCAGTTGCCGAACGCCGGCGACGATTTGCAGGCGATCAAGAAAGGCATCATCGAACTCGCCGACCTGGTGGTGTTCAACAAGGCCGACATCGATCCCACCGCGGCGCAGCTCGCCGCCGCGCAGATGCGCTCGGCCTTGTCGATGCTGCATCCGGCCTCTCCGAACTGGAACCCGCCGGTGCTGACGTTGTCCGCCGTGCGCAAGGACGGCCTCGCCGATTTCTGGGCGGTCATCGAAAAATTCAAAAGCGCACTGACCGCCAGCGGCGAGTTCGACACGCGTCGCCGGCACCAGGCGCTGGCCTGGATGTGGCAGCAGATCGACTCGGGCTTGCGCAGCCGCTTTCGCGAGCATCCCGGCGTGCGCAGCGAATTGAGCGAGCTTGCGTCCGCTGTCGAGATCGGGACGACGACGCCGACGGCCGCCGCGCGGCATCTGCTCGGGTTGGTCAGCCGCTATTTCTGATCGGTGGATGGGGTGCGCGTGGTTGCGGACCCGCCGAATAATCTGCTTGCCGGTCAATAACCCCGTCAAGATCATCGGTAAGCGCCTCAAGTCCCGCGCTTCGCGCTAATATTGCGTTCTGGTTCGCTTTGTTGCTCTGCACAAGAAGACGCCCATGTCAAAAATATCAGTCACCGCGATTCCTGTTCCGGCTCGATCGCCGCGAGCAATCCATTGAATATGTTCGTCTATTGAACGGACACTGCCGCTTTCCCGCTTTGTTAGATCGGAGGTATTTTGTATGTATGACATCATTCACCAACTGGACGAAAAGCGCCGTCTGGCTGCTTTGGGGGGCGGTCAGAAACGGATCGATGCCCATCACGCCAAGGGCAAGCTGACCGCTCGTGAGCGCATAGAGATACTGCTCGACGCGGGCTCCTTCGAAGAGTGGGACATGTTCAAGGAGCACCGCTGCGTCGATTTCGGCATGGGCGACAGCCACATTCCGGGTGACGGCGTGGTGACCGGGTACGGCACCATCAACGGCCGCATGCTGTTCGTGTTCTCTCAGGACTTCACGGTGTTCGGCGGGGCCCTTTCGGAAGCGCACGCCGAGAAGATCTGCAAGATCATGGATCACGCACTGAAGGTCGGTTGTCCGGTGATCGGGCTCAATGACTCGGGGGGCGCGCGGATCCAGGAAGGCGTCGCGGCGCTCGGTGGCTATGCCGACGTGTTTCAGCGCAATGTGATGGCTTCCGGCGTGATTCCGCAGATCTCCATGATCATGGGGCCCTGCGCCGGCGGCGCGGTGTACAGCCCGGCCATGACCGACTTCATTTTCATGATCAAGGATACGTCCTACATGTTCGTCACGGGCCCGGAGGTGGTGAAAACCGTGACCCACGAGGAAGTCACCGCCGAGGAACTCGGCGGCGCGCTGACCCACGCCACCAAGTCCGGGGTCGCCGACCTGACTTTCGAGAACGACGTCGACGCGCTGCTGATGGCGCGTCGCTTCTTCAATTACCTGCCGCTGAACAACAAGGAGAAGCCGCCGGTACGAAAGACCTTCGATCCGGCGGATCGGCTGGATTTCTCGCTCGACACCCTGGTCCCGGACAATCCGAACAAACCCTACGACATGAAGGAACTGATCTTCAAGATTGTCGACGACACGGATTTCTTCGAGCTGCAGCACGACAATGCGATGAACATCATCATCGGTTTTGCGCGCATGGAAGGCCAGACGGTGGGAATCGTCGCCAATCAGCCGATGGTGCTGGCCGGTTGTCTCGACATCAAGTCGGCGATCAAGGGCGCGCGCTTCGTGCGCTTTTGCGACGCCTTCAACATCCCGATCATCACGCTGGTGGATGTGCCCGGATTCATGCCGGGAACCGCCCAGGAATATGGCGGAATCATCAAGCATGGCGCCAAGCTGCTGTTTGCCTTTGCCGAATGCACGGTGCCGAAGGTGACGCTGATCACGCGCAAGGCCTACGGCGGAGCCTACGACGTGATGTCCTCGAAACACTTGCGCGGCGACGTCAATTTCGCCTGGCCCTCGGCGGAAATCGCCGTGATGGGCCCCAAGGGCGCGGTCGAGATCATCTTCCGCGAAGAGAAGGGCGACCCGGTCAAGGTCGCAGCGCGCGAGGCCGAGTACAAGGCCAAGTTCGCCAATCCCTTCGTCGCCGGTGCGCGCGGCTTCATCGATGACGTGATCATGCCCAACGAAACCCGCAAGCGCATCTGCCGCAGCCTGGCGATGTTGCGCGACAAGGACATCGAGAATCCGTGGCGCAAGCACGACAACATCCCGCTCTGACCGAGTTTGGCATCGTGGATTGCTGCGTTGGCTTCGTCATCCGCTCCTCGCCGTGCATGAGCACTGTCTCGTCGCGGATTTCCTTGCCGCCTTGCACTCCACGCGCCAAATCGGCCAGCACCTGTCTCTGAACTGAGGACATAGCATGTTTAAGAAAATACTTATTGCGAACCGCGGAGAAATCGCCTGCCGCGTGATCAAGACCGCCCGCAAGATGGGCATTGCCACCGTTGCCGTGTATTCCGAGGCCGACCGCGATGCACTGCATGTCGAGATGGCCGACGAGTCCGTCTGCATCGGGCCGCCGCCGTCGAAGGAATCCTATCTGGTGATCGACAAGATCATCGACGCCTGCAAGCAAACCGGCGCCGAGGCTGTTCATCCGGGTTACGGCTTCCTTTCCGAGAACGAGGAGTTTTCGCGCCGGCTCGAGGAGAACGGCATCATTTTCATTGGCCCGAAGCACTACTCGATCGCCGCGATGGGTGACAAGATCGCCTCGAAGAAACTCGCGCTGGAAGCCAAGGTCAATACGATTCCAGGCCACAACGCGGCAATCGATACGCCCGACCAGGCGGTGGAGATCGCCAAGGGCATCGGCTATCCGGTAATGATCAAGGCCTCCGCCGGCGGCGGCGGCAAGGGCTTGCGCGTCGCCTACAACGACAAGGAAGCGCACGAAGGCTTTGCTTCGTGCAAGACCGAGGCGAAGAACGCTTTCGGCGACGACCGGATCTTCATCGAGAAGTTCGTCGAGGAACCACGCCACATCGAGATCCAGCTGATCGGCGATGCGCACGGCAACACCGTCTATCTTTGGGAGCGCGAATGTTCCTTGCAGCGCCGCCACCAGAAGGTGATCGAAGAGGCGCCGTCGTCCTTCATCGACCCGGCCACGCGCAAGGCCATGGGCGAGCAGGCCGTGGCCCTGGCCAAGGCGGTCAACTACCAGAGCGCCGGTACCGTGGAGTTCGTGGTCGGCAAGGACAAGAGCTTCTATTTCCTGGAAATGAATACGCGCTTGCAGGTCGAACATCCGGTGACGGAGTTGATCACCGGGCTGGATCTGGTGGAACTGATGATCCGCGTCGCGGCGGGCGAACATCTGCCCATTACCCAGGATCGGCTGAAGCTCAACGGCTGGGCCATGGAATGCCGGATCAATGCCGAAGATCCCTTCCGCGGTTTCCTCCCTTCAACCGGTCGCCTGATCAAGTACATTCCCCCGCCCGAAGTCCATGGCGTGCGCGTCGACACCGGGGTCTTCGAAGGCGGCGAAATTTCGATGTTCTACGATTCGATGATCGCCAAGCTGATCGTCCATGCCACGACGCGCGACCAGGCGATAGCACGGATGCGCGACGCATTGAACCAGTTCGTGATCCGCGGCGTGTCCTCGAACATCGCCTTCCAGGCGGCGCTGATGCAGAACCCGCGCTTTGTCTCAGGCAACTTCAACACCGGTCTGATTGCCGAGCAGTATCCCAAGGGCTTCGACGCAGCCGACGTGCCACATGACGATCCGGCCCTGCTGGTGGCGGTCGCCACGGCGATCCATCGCCAGTATCTGTCGCGCGCTGCCAGCGTGTCAGGACAGATGCCCGGGCATGAATTCGTCCCCAGCCAGGATTTTGTCGTGTTGCTGGGGAAAGACGAGTACCGTACTACGGCGATCGTCGCCGAAGGCGGCTGGGATGTCAGCTTCGCCGGCGACGTTTATGCGTTGCGCTCCAAATGGCAATTCGGCGATCCGTTGTATGTCGGCAGCTGCAACGGCGAGCCGCTTTGCATGCAGGTCGAACGACGCGGGCTGGTCTATCGCCTGTTCCACTGGGGCGTCCAGGCCGACGTGCAGGTGATGTTGGCGCGCACCGCGGAACTGAAGGCGCGGATGCCGATCAAGGTCCCGCCCGATATGTCGCGCTACCTGTTGTCGCCGATGCCCGGGCTGCTGACGCATATCGCGGTCACCGCCGGGCAGGAAGTCAAGGCCGGCGAGGTATTGGCCAAGATCGAGGCGATGAAGATGGAGAATGTACTGAAAGCCGAGCGCGACTGCGTGGTGGAGACGCTGCTGGCCAGAGTGGGTGATAGTTTGGCGGTGGATCAGACGATCATCGCCTTCAAGTAATTCCGTACCCGAGCGGAACGCAAGGTCGGGGCCGCCGGCGAGGCACCGTGGCGGGGGGCGTGAGGTCCCCGCCACGGTGTCGGTTGGCGAGCAGCCTCCATGCTCTGCGGCGGAGTCCTCGCTGATGCCGCAATGCCGAACTCCGGGCGTATAGCCTGATACCCCTCGCGAACACCCCATCGATGACCTGCTTCCAGGCCGACGCCTGTGCTTCGTTCCACAATGCCGTCGTGTTGAGGGTGGCGCGGCCGGGCCGCCTTTCGAGATGATCGGTCCGGTGCGGGCGTGCTGCCGCCAATATTCGACAATCTGTCCGTTGGCCATCGGCTTGGTCGGCCCGGTAGCCGGTCATGGGCGCGATGACGATGCGGTTGGCGAATCGCAGGAATGAACCGGAGCAGGCGTCGAAGATCCTCCGGGGAATTGCCAGGAACGGGCGGGTCGATTTCATCAAGGGGCGGGTTAAGATTCGCCGTGTGGTCCGGGCCGAGGATGCCATGCCGCGTGTTGCCGCTTTTCATCGTCATGGAATTGCGCCCGCTACCTTGCCCATCGGTCTTCACTGAAACTCTGCCATGCGCCGTCTGCTGATCCTGTTTTGCATCTGGCTTTGTCATAGCGGCGCGAGCGCCGCCGCGCTGCGCCTGGCGCCGACCATCAGTTCGGTTGCGCTTGGGGCGGACGTATCGATAATGGAAGACGCCAGCGGTGGCTTGTCATTGGCCGACGTGCAGAATCGCGGCGGCGATTTTCGGCCATTGAAGTTGCGCGGCGATACGGCGCTGAACCTCGGCTATTCCTCGTCGGCCTGGTGGCTGCGCTTCGAGGTCGAGGGCGCCCCGGGGGTGCCGCGCGACTGGTTACTGGAAGTGGCATTCCCCACCCTGGACAGGGTCGAGTACTTCGGCCCGGGCGGAGAGCACTTCAGCACCGGCGACCATCTGCCGTTCGCCTCACGGCCGCTGTTGCACAGGAATTTCGTGTTTCCCTTGCGTCTTGCGGAGGCCGGCGCAAGTACCGTCTTGCTGCGCGTTGCGTCCGAAGGCACCCTGATTGTCCCGTTGCGTCTTTGGCGCGCCGAGGCCTTCTGGCAGGAGTCGGGCAGGACCTATTTCGTTCTGGCGCTCTATTTCGGGATATCCCTGGCGCTGGCGCTTCACAACCTGCTGCTGTGGATTCTGCGGCGCGACCTGGCGTATCTGACCTATGCCTTGTTCGTTGCCAGCATGGCCATCGGGCAGCTTGCGCTTACCGGACTCGGAAACCAGTTTCTCTGGTCCAATTGGCCGCAGTGGGGCAACCTGTCCTTTGCGGCGGGTTTCGCCGCGGCAGGGCTGTTCGGCGCGTTGTTTACCCGCAGCTTTCTTCAGACCCGGCGCAATCTGCCGCATCTCGACGGCGCCGTGTCGGGTCTCGCCGCGCTGTTTGCCGTCTGCATCGCGATGTCCGTTTTCGCACCCTACCGCCTGGCGGCGATTCTTACCGCGCTGACCGGCGTGGCGCTGTCGCTCGTGGCGGTGCTCGCGGGCCTTCGTGGCTGGCGTGCCGGCCATGCCGGCGCGCGCAGCTTTCTGCTGGCGTGGACGGTATCCCTGTTCGGCGTCGCCATACTCGGCCTGCATCATGCGAATCTGCTGCCCATCACTCGCCTGAGCTTTGATGCCATGCTGAGCGGTTCCGCCTTGGGCATGCTGTTGCTGTCGTTTGCCTTGGCCGATCGCGTCGACGCGCTGTGGCGCGAGAAGGACGCGGCGCAAGACGATGCGCTTGCGGCCAAGATGCAAGTGGTGAGGACGCTGCAACGATCCGAGGCGAATTACGAACGTCGTGTCGCGCAGCGCACCGAAGAACTGGAAGCGGCGAATGCCCGTCTGCGCGAGAACGAACGCCAGTTGCAGATGCTGGTCCATAGCGATCCCTTGACGGGCCTGGCCAACCGCCTGCTGTTCGACGCCCGTCTGCTGCAAACAATGCAGCAGGCGCGGCGCAACCGCGGACGGATGGCCTTGTTGCTGGTCGATGTCGATCATTTCAAGGCCATCAATGAACGCTATGGGCATGCCATTGGTGACGAAGTGCTACGCTGTACCGCGAATCGTTTCCGGGCGACGATGCGCGAGGTAGACACGGTGGCACGGCTGGGCAGCGACGAATTCGCCATCGCGTTGTCCGGTCTTGGCAGCGGTACCGATACTGATCATATGGCCAAGAAGATTCTCGCCAACCTGTGCGAACCGATGCGCCTGCTCGGGCTGCCGCTCGAAGTCACTGTCAGCATCGGGATTGCCCATTTTTCCAGCGGCGACTTGTCACCGCTTGAACTGGTGCGTCGCGCCGATCAGGCAATGCATGCGGCCAAGCGCGCCGGACGCGGCTGTTACCGGGTGTTTGCCTAGCGCCGCGGCCGTGCGGCGGCATTAACGGATATCTTCCGCGACCGGGGATTCGACGCTGGTCGGACGTCTGCTCGACGGAAACCCCGTTTCGCTACTTCTCCCCGACGCATTCGCGAATGCATTCCAGCAGTTGCTCCTCGTCGTAGGGCTTGCCCAGAAAGTGCTCGACGCCGATTTCGGTCGCGCGCTGGCGGTGCTTGTCGCCGATACGCGATGTGATCATGATGATCGGAATATGCTTCAGGCGTTGGTCTGCGCGAATGTTGCGCGCCAGATCGAAGCCATCCATGCGCGGCATTTCGATGTCGAGCAACATCGCGTCCGGGATCACATCGCCGAGTTGTTCCAGTGCATCGACGCCATCCTTGGCCGTGAGTACGTGATACCCGTGGCGCGCCAGCAGGCGGCCGGTGATCAGGCGCACCGTGAGCGAATCGTCTACCACCATCACGGCGGCCGCCGCGGCGGTCGTGGCGGCTGCCGGAAGCGGCACACTGACGGCCGGCGCCGGAGCGCCACCGCGTTCCATCGCGCGGGCAGCCAGCGCGATCGGATTGATGATCAGCGCCACCTCGCCGTTGCCGAGGACCGTCGCGCCGGCCAGCCCCGGTATCCGTGCCAGCTGCGGCCCCACGGCCTTGACCACGACTTCCTGATTGCCGGTCAGGCCATCGACCTCCAGCGCGACCCGGTCGGTCCCGCCCTTGATCAAGAGGATCCAGTGTCGCCGCGCCACGGGCGGAGTGGCCTCGCCTTCGCCGAGCAACTCGGATAGGTAGCGGTAGGGATAGCGGTTTCCCAGCCACTCGGTCGAACCCGTGCTGCGGATCTGTGCCGCCGCGTCGGGTTTGTGCTCGGTGGCCTGCTCGATCATCGAAGAGGGAATGGCATAGCGTCGAGTGCCGGCCGCGACCAGCACCGCCTGCGTGACGGCGAGCGTAAGCGGCAGGTAGATGCGGAACGTGGCGCCGCGCCCGCTGACCGACGTGACTTCGATGCGGCCGCCGAGACTTGCCGTCTCGCTTTTCACCACATCCAGCCCGACGCCGCGCCCGGCGAGCATGGTGACTTCGTCCGCGGTGGAGAATCCGGGCTGAAGAATGAGCTGGGTCAGGCTTGCTTCGTCGAGTTCGGCGTCCGCGGCAATCAGCCCGCGCTCGATGGCGCGGTGGCGGATTCGCCCGAAGTCGAGGCCGGCGCCGTCGTCGGCGATGGAGAGCACGACCTCGTTACCTTCCTGCGCCAATGACAAAGTAATCTGACCGATGGCTTCCTTGCCGGCGGCTTGGCGCGCGCCGCTGTCCTCCAGTCCGTGCGCCACGCTGTTGCGCAGCAAATGCTCGAGCGGGCCGGCCATCTGGTCGAGCACCGAGCGGTCGAGTTCTGTCTGTCCGTGACGAATGTCCAGGTTGGCGCGCTTTCCGGAATCCTTGGCTGCCTGGCGTACCACGCGATGCAGGCGCTCCGCCAGGCTTTCGAAGGGCACCATGCGCACGCCCATCAGGCGCTGGGAAAGCTCGCGGCTAAGGCGCGCCTGGGCGGCCAGAGCTGCGTTGGCATGGTCGAGGTTGCGCAGCAGGTTTTGCTGCAGGGTGGCGACGTCGTTGACGCTTTCCGCCAACATGCGCGTCACTTCATGGAAACGGGTGAAGCGGTCGAATTCCAGTGGATCGAAATCCTGCGCGCGCTCGCTGGCCAGGGCCTGCTGCGACAGCATCTGCGACTCGGCCTGGATCTCGATTTCGCGCACGTGGCGGCGCAGGCGAATCACGTTCTCGGTGAGTTCGAGCAGCGAGCCCTTGAGGGCCAGCATCTCACCCTCGATCCGGCCGCGGGCGATGGAAACTTCCCCCGCTTCGTTGACCAGTTGGTCAACCAGTGCCGCGCGCACGCGCAAATGCACCTGTGCGGCGGCGAAGGCGGCGGCGGGTGCGGTCACGGCCTTGCTGGTGGCCTCGGCCGCAGCCGTGGGAGCCTCCGCAGGCTCCGCCTGGGGCGCTTCCGGCACCGCCGACTCGACCGAGACGTCGAGGCCGGCGGCACGCTGCTCCGGTTCTTCCGGTTCGGTCCATGCGGCGTCGGGGTTGCGAAGGTGCTCGATCAACATCGCTGCGCGGTCGAAGGAGGTCTCCAGTCCATCGATGGTGCCCGGCTGTACCGATTTCATCGCGGCGGCTTGCTCGACTCGCGTTTCCATCGAATGCAGCAATTCGCCGCAGGCCATGGCGCCGGCCATTCGCGCGCTACCTTTGAGCGTGTGCAGGGCGCGCTGGAGTTTGCGGGAAATCTCGACGTCGGTCGGCGTTTCGCGCCAGTGCCGCAAGGCCTCGCCGATGTCTTGCAGGAGATCAACGCTTTCCTCAAGGAAGAGCGGCAGCACCTGATCATCGATCTCGTCGTCGATTCGCGAAGCACGCCGCTCGGCCACGGTCAGGCTTAGCTCCGGGCGTTCCGGCACGCCGGGTTCAACAACCGGGGACTCAAGCGACGGTTGTGCAATGGCGGGCTGTTCCGAGGGCTCAACGAAGGGCTCAACGGAGGGCTCAACGGGGGGTGCAACGGCGGGCGCAACGGCGGGCGCAACGGCGGGCGCAACGGCGGGCGCAACGGCGGGCGCAATGGCGGGCTCTACCGAGGGCTCAACGGAAGGTTCAACGGAGGGCTCAATCGAGGGTTCAACGGCAACTGCGGCTGGCGGCTGCATCGCGTCGAGTTTGGCGGCCAGGGAGGCCTCTTCGCCGGGCAAGCGTCGTTCCGCAATCGCGCCCAGCATGCCTTCAAGGGCGCCGGCGCAGCGAGCGAAGACAAAGCGCTGTGCTTCGCTCGGGCAAGCGCCAACCAGCGACAAGCGCGTGAGTGCGTTCTCCAGCGCGCGCGCGAGGCGCGAAATCGGCATCAGGCCCGTTGCGGCGGAGATGCTGGCTGTCGTATGCGCAGCGCGGATGACATCATCGCCGGGGACGGCTTCGAGGCCGAGCCGGGCTTGCAGTGTCGCGACAAGCTCGCGGGTTTCGTCCAGATAAAGCTTGTAGAGAACGGGCGCCACCTCCACGTCGCCGATACGAACCGGTGGCGGTGTCGGGAAGGAGACGACTTCCGCCGACAGCTGCGGCTCCGCCGTCACTTCCTCCGCGACCACTTCCTCCGCGACCACTTCCTCCGCGATCACTTCCTCCGCGACGGCTTCCTCGGGCGCGACTTCATCTCCGCTGATCTTGTCAGTCGTCGTCGGCGGCGGAACGGCATTTCCAACCTCGACATCTTCGGCTCCGCCCAATTCCCGGCAGCGCTGGATCAGATCGCTCGCATCGACATGGCTGCCGCCGCCCGCTTCGAGTTGCCCAATCCAGGTCTTGAAGGTATCGGCGGCGACATCGAGCATGTCGAGCAGTGCGCTGGTCGCGGGGCGTCCGTCATGCAACCAGCCGTTCATTACCTGTTCCACTGCCCAGGCGGCTTCGCCCAGTTCGGTAAGGCCGACCATGCGACCGCTGCCCTTCAGGGTATGAAAGCTGCGGCGCAATGTGACCAGCGAATCGTGGTCCGACGGCGCGGCGTGCGCCAGGGGCAGTTGCCCGTTGATGGTTGCCAGCACTTCCCTGGCTTCTTCGAGAAAAATGGCCAGGAGTTCCGCGTCGAGATCCTGGTCACTGACATCAACCAGCCGGGCTGCCTCGGCCGATGGGGCCGGTGCAGGCGCCACGGGCGGCATCGACGGGGGCTCGACAGGTGCTTCAACGACCGGCGTTTCGACATCGGGCACTGCGAAATCCATCTGTGCTTCGTCGAAAGCCGGTTCCTCGCCGGAAACAATGTCGCGGGCCGCCGTGTCGGCGGCCGGCTCGGCCACGGCGACTTCCGGGCTCGGCGTCGTGCTGTCTTGCGGCGCGGGCATTTCGGCCGTGGCGCCTGCGACGCGCGCCGTCGCCGCGGGCTCGAGGATGGCGTCGATGTCGGCCTCGCCGCCTTGCAACTGGGTGACGAAGAAGCCCAACGCCGAAAGCTTTCTGGCGACCTCTTCAAAGTCGCCGGGCATTGGGCTGAAGGAGGCTTCGGCAAAACGCGCGATGGCGTCCGCGCACTCGGCCAGGATGACATTGGCGCGATCGTGTCCCAGCACCATCAGCGCGCCCTGGATCTGCCGAATGGGCTTTTGCAATGCCGCCAAAGTCGACTGGCGCGAGGTGTCGCGGAAGAAGGCGTCAAGCGTCTGTTCTATGACGCCAAGATTCGAGCGGATTTCGCGCGCCACCGATTCGAGCAGCAGTCGTTCCTGCGCGCGGCGCGACATGGCGTCGAGATGCGGCAATTCCAGCATGCCCAGTTCTTCGCCACGTCCGACGGCGGCCAACCGATTGACAACGGCGTCGACGGAGTGCGCGAACTCGGCATCCAGGGACTGGAAGTTCTCCAATGCGGATTCCGCGAGCAGCAGCGCCGTGGCCAGCTCCAGTGCCAGCACATCGTCGTGGCGGGTCGGGTCGCGGCGCAGCCGGGAGGCCTGTTCGAGAATGGCCGCCGTGAGTCGCGTGTAGTCGGGCTGCCCGGTGGCGGCTCCCTCCGCGGCGATGGCCACCGCGCGTTCGTTGAAAGGCGGAAGCGCAGCCGCGGCGCCGGCGCAAAGGCGGTTCCAGTCTTCCTTGGCGGCGGCCAACAGGTCGCGTAGCCGCCGCAGGTGGGGCAACAGGCTTTCGGTCTCCGAAGGCGTTGCCGTGGACACCGTGCCCTCAAGTCGGTAGGCGGCGCGCACGATGGCCAGCGTTTCACCGCCTGCGACAGCACTCGCGGCCTGGTACAGCGCCTCGCGCAACGAGCGTTCGCTGACTTCCTTCTGTCCTTCAGTGAGTTTCTTGATCTGCACACCGAGGCCCATGGCAAACCGCTTGGCTTCCGTTGCGTCGGGCAAACCGCCGGCGGCGAGCGCGTCGAGCACGCCCAGCGCAACCCACCAATAGGCGCGGGCCGAAGCCGTCGCGCACGTCATCTCGATCATTGCGACCGAGGCTCTCATTTCCGCAACACCCTTCGGATCGTCCTTGAGCCACTTCAGCAGGCCGCGCTCGAAGCCCAGCCGAGCCGCCCTGAGCCGGGCGGCGAGAGCGAGCGGCGCCAGCGCCGGCGGATCTTTCTCGCGCTTTGGCGGGCGCTGGGTGAGATCGGGAAAGAACAGCTCGCCCGGGCCGGGGGCTGGCCGGCCGCGCGCCAATGTCATTTGCCGGTAGGGCACAAAGAGCTTGAGCGGCTGGTTCGGATGGCCGGCCATCAAGTCGTCGAGATAGGCGCGCAGCGCGACAAAGCCGCTGTGCGCCGCGGCGATGGCGGTATCGGCATCCGCGGCCGTTCCATCGTCCAGTGCGGCCAGCAGCAGCTCTATGGCTTCGGCGAATTCCGTGAGGCCGGCAAGGCCGACGATCGCCAGCGCACCGTGGGCCTGGTGCATGCTGGCGCGGGCCTTCTTCAGGTCGTCGCCCGCCGGGTTGCCGGCATGCGTGGCGAGACTCTGCCCGGCGCGCTCCAGTTCGAGTTCGATTTCGCCCTTGACCCAGGACAGGGGACCGATGTCGAGATCGACGCTCATGGCATGCTATGCGCCACGCTGTGCCTGACAGGCCGTGCCCGCGGCGGCAGGACCCGATGCCGGCGTCCGCGAGTCAAACCATTCATGCTCGCCGAGGGGCCGGCAACACGGCGCCGGCCTCAACTTGAATGTCATTTTCTTGTTACACCTTGAAGCCCGAGACCGAGCCCTTGAGTTCGACCGCGAGTTCGGTCAGTTCGCCGATCGAGACGGCGGTTTCTTGTGTGCTGGCGGTCGTCTTGCCGGTAATTTGAAGAATGTCCTGCATCGAGTCCGCCACCTTGGTGGCGATGTCGGCCTGCGTCTGGGTGTCGCCCGAAATGCCTTCGATCAGGCGCGCGAGGTCCTGCGACACGGTGGAGATTTCGCTCAGCGCCTGACCCGCGGCGTCGGACAGCTTGGCGCCTTCCACCACGCCCAGGGTCGAATGTTCCATGGCCGCCACGGCGTCGTGGGTGTCGGTTTGAATCGTCTTGACGATCGCGGCAATCTGCTTGGTCGCCTCGCCGGAACGTTCCGCCAATCGTTGCACTTCTTCCGCCACCACCGAGAAACCGCGCCCGGCTTCACCGGCCGAGGCCGCCTGAATGGCGGCGTTCAGCGCCAGTACGTTGGTCTGTTCCGTAATGTCGGAAATCAGTTCGACGATTTCACCGATCTCCTGCGAGGACTCGCCCAGTCGTTTGATGCGTTTCGAGGTTTCCTGGATCTGGCTGCGAATTTCGTTCATGCCCGAAATCGAGTTGGACACGGCGGCCGCGCCTTTCTGCGCCGCTTCCAGCGAGGCGTGCGCGACGCGCGCGGACTCCATGGCCGACGCCGAGACGGCCTTCATCGAATTGGCCATTTCCAGAACCACGTCGTTGGCGTTCCGGATTTCCGCCGACTGCACCTTGGTGGACGCCAGCAGATCATTGGAGGTGCTCTGCGCGGCGTTCGAGGCGCGGGTCACGCGCTCGGCGGCGTCGTTGATGCGTCTGACCAGCACCGAGAGTTCTTCGACGGTGTAGTTGACCGAGTCGGCGATCGCGCCGGTAATGTCTTCCGACACGGTGGCGCGGATGGTCAGGTCACCGTCCGCCAGATCACCCATTTCGTTCATAAGGCGCAGGATCGCGCTTTGCGTCGCATCCTTCGCGGCTTCCGCAAGTCGGCGCTGGTGGTTCGCCTCGTCGCTGCGGCGCAGGCCTTCGTCCTTGAACGCCTTGACCATCAGTACCAGCATCAGCAGCGCCACCGAGCCGAATATTGCAGCGGCGAATGACGGGGCGTCCTGTTCGGTGGTTTCCTTTGCGTAGGCCTTGATCAGGCTTTCCGCATTTGCGCTTGTTTCGCGCCAGCCGGTCACCAGAGTGGCGCCGGAAGTGCGCGCCTTTGCCAGCGGTTTGAGATCACCGGACAGGCTGCCGGCCGCCGCCTGCATGGTTTTCAGGCTCTGCGCCAGCGGGCTCCCGGAGGGGGCCAGGTCAAGCGCGACCGCGATATCCTTGGCGAGTTGTGCGGCAACCCCTTCATCGAAGCCGGGCGCCCAGGCCAGGAGGGTGGATGCACGCAGGATGCGCTGCGTCAGATAGGGCAGTTTGCCGCCGGCGGCGTCCGCCGCGTCGCTCATCGCGCGACCTTGCTGGGTGGCTTCTCGCGCGAGACCGCCGATCGCCGTCAGGCGGTTTTCCTGCGCCACCAATTGGCTGACGATTTCATGCTGCTTGCTCCAGGCCTGGCGCAAGGCATCCAGCGCCGGTCGCGTATCGGCGCTGGTGGCCGACAGTTTGATGCCTTTGATCTCGCCGCCTTCGGCGAGGCGTTCGAGCAACTGGTCGAAGGCATCGCGGGCTTCGCGCAGTTCGGTGAAGCCTTCGGCTTGTCCTCGCATCGCATTCAGGGAGGCTTTGGGGATCTGCTGGGTCAGTGGCGCTATCTGGCTGGCGATGGACAGGTAGGCCGCGCCGCGGGTGGTGGTCTGGTTCTGCAGGAAGATTGCGGCGATGGTGATCAGCAAGCTGATCAGAAACACCGAGCCGAGGATTCGAAACTGAGATTCGATCGAAAGCTTGCCGATCAGCGGCAGCAGCTGACGGCGGCGGCGCTCCTCTCCTGGCGCGTCCCCGATCGCGCCCGTCTCGGAAGATGATCGCTTGCGGCGGTCGAACGACGGCAGCTTGAAGAGGAGGTTGAAAGCCATGCGGAGTCCTTTCCTGAGAGCCTAGCGGGCGATGTCGAGGTAGTCGGCGTCGGCCAGCAGATGCGGGATGAGCAACTGGGTCCAGACAATGCCCTGGGCATCCGTGAAGCGGCCACCCAGCCATAGCGGCGTTTCGGCGGCGCCAGGATGCGCGGGAGCCGCCGCGTGCAATTGCTGCTGCGGACGCAGCCCGAGGGAACGACGCACCAGCAGGGCACTGTTGATACCGTGCCGTGCGCCGACCAGCAGCAGCCGCGACTGCGCGTTGCACGGGGTGCTGGCGCCGCCGCGCCAGGCGGAGAAGTCCACCACGCTGTAGAGCATTCCTCGAATATTCGCGATGCCCGCGAACCACGATTTGGTCAGCGGTGCGGGAGTGAGCGGCGGCAGTGGCACGACTTCCCCCGAGTCGGCGAGATCGATCAGCCACCGGCTGCCGCCCGGCAGATCCTCGGTGCCGGATTCGATGCCGAGCAGGGTTTGCCCGCCTTCGCCGCGCCGGGCGGACAGCAAGCGCTCCGAGAGGCTTTGCTGGAACTCGCGCAGGCTGATCCGCTTGGCCATCTGGGTCGCTTACCCCAGCGCTGCGATCTTGGCCAGCAACGTCGGGCCATCGACCGGTTTGGCGATGTAATCCTGGGCTCCCTGGCGCAGCCCCCAGACCCTGTCCGTCTCCTGAACCTTGGTGGTGCAGATGATTACCGGAATGTGCTTGGTGGCCTCGTCCCGCGCCAGCGTTCGGGTCGCCTGATAGCCGTTGGTACCGGGCATCACGACGTCCATCAGGATCAGGTCGGGTTTGATCTGTCTGGCCCGCGCAATGCCCTCTTCGCCGCTTTCGGCGGTACTGACCTCATAGCCGCCGGCCAGCAGCAACTGGCTGAGAATATGGCGCTCGGTGGCCGAATCATCAACGATCAGTATGGTTTTGATGGGCATCTAGGCTGCCTCGCTATGACAAGAAAGGCGGGGTCAAGGACGCGCGACATGCGCGGCAACGGTTTTCAGGAGGCCGTCCTTGGTGAATGGTTTGGTCAAGTATTCATCGGAGCCGACCATGCGCCCGCGCGCCCGGTCAAACAGGCCATCCTTGGACGAAAGCATGATCACCGGCGTGGCCGCGAATTTTGGATTCTTCTTGATCAGCGCACAGGTCTGGTAGCCGTCGAGGCGCGGCATCAGGATGTCGCAAAAGATCAGATTCGGCAAATGATCGTTGATCTTTGCCAGCGCATCGAAGCCGTCTTCCGCCAGGACGACTTGGGCGCCCGCCTGCAACAGGAAGATCTCCGCCGTCTTGCGGATGGTGTTGGAATCGTCGATCACCATCACCTTGAGGCCGGAAAGCTGAAGTGGATTGCTCACGTTACACCATGCCGGATGCAGCCTTCGATTCTGGTGACTCGGGGGAGATGGATTCATCCATGGACATCACGATCCTAGTCAGCGCCTGCCGAATCCCTCCGCCGCCCCGCTCATTGTGATTACCGGGGTCAAGCCCCGCTTCCCGTAATCATACTTAGATTTTGACCATTTCAAAGTCTTCCTTGCGCGCGCCGCATTCCGGGCAGGTCCAGTTGGGCGGTATGTCGCTCCATCGCGTTCCCGGCGCAAGGCCTTCTTCGGGAAGGCCGATCGCCTCGTCGTAGATGAAGCCGCAAATCAGGCACATCCATGTGGAATAAGGTGGCAGAGTAGTCATGGCGCAGTAGCGAGTTGATGGACCGGCGCAGGCGCCGGGGTGGGCATCGGTTCGGATAAAATTGCCGAATACTAACCCATGCGGCTCGCCGCCCCGCAGGTGCGGGTCCCGTCAGGATATTCATGAGCGCCGCCTCCCTCGCCAATCCGCCCCCGCCGATCGTGCTGGCATTTTCCGGCGCCGATCCCACCGGCGGAGCGGGCCTCCAGGCCGACGTGCTGACCCTGGCCAGCCTCGGCTGCCATCCGCTGTCGGTGGTAACGGCGATTACGGTGCAGGACACGACCGGCGTCGAGGGCGTCCTGTCCATAGACGCCGGATGGGTAGCCGACCAGGCGCGCGCCCTGCTTGAGGACATGCCGGTGGCGGCTTTCAAGCTGGGCATGACAGGCAGCGTCGAGGTCATCGCCGCGATTGCCGAAGTGATCGCCGACTACCCGGAGATTCCCGTCGTGCTTGACCCGGTGCTGGCCTCCGGGCGCGGCGACCAGTTCGCCGACGAGGAAATGATCGCGGCCATGATCGGTCTGCTGCTGCCGCAGACCACTCTGCTGACGCCGAACAGCCTGGAAGCCCGCCGCTTTGCGCAGGAACTGTCGGGGGTCGGCGACGACTCCCGCCGGGGACCGGACCTGGCCGAATGTGCTCGCCGCCTGATCAATGCCGGATGCGAGTATGTGCTGGTGACCGGGACCCACGAGGGCACACCGCAGGTTATCAACACGCTCTATGGCAGCCACGGCACCGTGCGCGTCGATCGCTGGGAGCGCCTGCCAGGCAGCTATCACGGTTCGGGCTGCACGCTGGCCTCGGCCATCGCGGCGCATCTTGCCAACGGCGTGGATTTGGCGGCGGCGGTCATGGGCGCGCAGGAGTACACCTGGCGTACACTGGCTGCCGGCTTTCGTCCCGGTATGGGACAATTCATTCCTGACCGCCTGTTCTGGTCGCGGGAAGAGGACGATGAAGCGGATGAGACCTGACAAACAAGTGAACACCGGACAGGCGCGGCTGGTTCCGTCCAATGCCGGATTCATGACGTCGTCGCACCCCGGGGTTTGCCCATGATGCTCAGGGGGCTCTGCGCCGTCACTATCGATGATCTGTTGTTGCCAAGGCTTTCGGCGCTGGTCAAGGCAGCGCTCGATGGCGGCGCGCCGTTCGTCCAATACCGCAACAAGATCGCTTCGCGCGCCATGCGGCGCGCGCAGGCTGCCGAGATGTTGCGCATTTGCCGGGCAGCCGGGGCAAAACTGATCATCAACGATGATGTCTGGCTGGCGGTGGAAATCGGCGCCGACGGCGCCCACCTCGGGCGCGACGATGCGCCCGGCGGCTCGCTGGAGGCCGCACGCGATGCGCTCGGACCCAGGCGCATCATGGGCGTTTCCTGTTACAACGACCTGGCCCGAGCCGCACAGGCTGCGGCTGCCGGCGCCGACTATCTGGCTTTCGGCAGTGTGTTCCCTTCGCGCACCAAGCCCGGTTCGGTTCAGGCCCCGCTGGAACTGCTGCACCAGGCGCGCCGCCGTTTTGGCCTGCCGGTGGCGGCCATCGGCGGCATCACCGTGGACAACGCGCCGCAGGTGATCGCCGCCGGTGCCGATATGCTCGCCGTGATCAGCGACTTGTTCGACGCGATGGACATCAAGGCACGGGCGCAGGCCTTCCAGGATCTCTTCAGTTCCCCGGCCAGCGAACCGCGGCTGGCGCGCGGCGGCGACCAGCACCCCAGCCCATGAGGCTGGCGCACCCGGCGCGAAGGGCCGTGGCGTGCCTCGCGGCGAAACGAACCGGGGCGGCAGGTTCCGTGCCGGCGAAATTCCGCCGTCGCAATTCCGCATGCCAGCGATGAGTCGCAACGAAGACTTTTTTGTCCGCGCCCAGAACAGCATTCCCGGCGGCGTCAATTCTCCGGTGCGCGCCTTTCGTTCCGTCGGCGGCGCCCCGCGCTTCTTCACCCGCGGCAAGGGTGCCCGGTTCTGGGATGCGGATGGCAAGTCCTACATCGACTACGTCGGCTCCTGGGGCCCGTTGATTCTCGGCCACGCCGACGCCGATACCGTCGATGCCGTGCGGGAGGCCGCACTGCGCGGGCTGTCCTTCGGCGCGCCGACCGAAGCGGAGATCGAGCTGGCCGAACTGCTGGTGCAAAGGGTGCCGAGCATGGACCTGGTGCGTCTGGTTTCCTCGGGTACCGAGGCCACCATGAGCGCGATCCGGCTGGCGCGCGGCTTTACCGGGCGCGATGCCATCGTCAAGTTCGAGGGCTGCTATCACGGACATGGCGACAGCCTGCTGGTGAAGGCCGGATCGGGTCTGCTGACCTTCGGCAATCCCTCGTCGGCCGGCGTGCCGGCCGATTTGGCCCGGCATACCCTGGTGCTTGATTACAACGATGCGCAAGGGCTGCGCGATGCCTTCGCCACGCACGGCGCCAACATTGCCTGCGTGATCGTCGAGCCGGTGGCGGGCAACATGAACCTGATCCTGCCCAAAGCGGAATTTCTCGCGGCCATGCGCGAGATGTGCACGCAGCATGGCGCACTGCTGATCTTCGACGAGGTGATGACCGGCTTTCGGGTCGGCCCCGCCTCGGCGCAGGGCTTGTACGGTATCACTCCGGACTTGTCGACCTTCGGCAAGGTGATCGGCGGCGGCATGCCGCTGGGCGCCTTCGGCGGTCGCCGCGACGTCATGGAAAACATCGCGCCCTTGGGCCCCGTGTATCAGGCGGGCACGCTCTCGGGCAATCCGCTGTCGGTCGCGGCGGGGCTGGTGACGCTGAAGAAGATTGCCGCGCCGGGATTTTACGAGGCGCTGGCGGCGCAGACCCGCGCCTTGGCCGACGGGATTTCCGCCGCAGCGAAACGCCATGGCGTGGCGTGCTGCGCGCAGTCGGTGGGCGGCATGTTCGGCATCTACTTCGCGCCGGCGCCGCCGACGTCCTACGCCGAAGTCATGGCCGCGGACAAGGACGCCTTCAATCGATTCTTCCATGCCATGCTCGATGCCGGCGTCTACCTGGCGCCTTCGGCCTTCGAGGCCGGCTTCGTCTCGGCCGCTCACGGCGAGGCCGACATCGCCGCCACGGTGGCCGCGGCCGAGGCGATATTCAGCGGTTAAAGCAGGAAAATCGTCGCCAGCCCGAGGAAGATCAGGAAGCCGCCGGAGTCGGTGACGGCGGTGATCATCACCGAGGAGCCGATCGCCGGATCGCGGCCGAGTTTTTGCAGCGTCATCGGAATCAGCACGCCGACCGTCGCCGCGACCAAAAGGTTCAGCGTCATCGCGGCGGTCATCACGGCGCCGAGCCGGCGGTCGCCGTAGAGCCACCAGGCCACCAGGCCAAGCAGCCCGCCCCAGACCAGGCCATTGATCAGGGCGACGCCGAATTCCTTCTTCAGCAGGCGCCGCTCGGCATCCGCCTGCACCTGTCCCATGGCGATCGCGCGCACGATCATGGTGATCGTCTGATTTCCCGCATTGCCGCCGATGCCGGCGACGATGGGCATTAGCGCGGCGAGCGCGACGAGCTTTTCGATCGAGCCTTCGAAGGCGCCGATGACGCGGCTGGCGATGAAGGCGGTGACCAGATTGATCGCCAGCCAGGCCCAGCGGTTCTTCACCGAGTCGATCACCGGGGCGAAGATGTCTTCCTCCTCCTGCAAGCCGGCCTGCGCCAATTGGTCGGCCTCGGCTTCATCGCGGATGTAATCGACCACCGCATTCACGGTGACGCGCCCCACCAGATGATTGTCCCCATCGACCACCGGCGCCGAGACCAGGTCATAGCGCTCGAAGGCCTGTGCCGCGGCCTCGGCCTTGTCGCCGGGTTCCAGCGTCAGGGTTTCCGTCAGCATCGCCGCCCCGACCTCGGTTTCGGGCGCATTGACCAGCAACACGTTGAGCGGCAGCACGCCGCGCAGATGCTCGTCGCGATCGATGACAAACAACTGGTCGGTGTGATCCGGCAGTTCGTCGAAGCGACGCAGGTAACGCAGCACGACTTCAAGCGTCACGTCCTCGCGCACCGTAACCATCTCGAAGTCCATCAGCGCGCCGACCGCGTCCTCCTCGTAAGACATCGCGGCGCGCAGTTCTTCGCGCTCCTCGGCCGGCAGCGAACGGAAGACATCCGCCAGTACCCCGCTGGGCAGGTCGGGCGCCAGGTCGGCCAGTTCGTCAGCGTCGAGCTGCTCGGCCGCCGCCACCAGTTCGGACGGCGCCATGTGCTCGATGAGGGATTCGCGAACCGCATCGGAGACTTCGAGCAGGATCTCGCCGTCGCGCTCGGCCTTGACCAGATCCCAGACCAGCAGGCGCTCGTCGAGCGGCAGCGCTTCCAGAATGTAGGCGATGTCGGCCGGGTGCATGTCTTCGAGTCGGCGCTGCAGCTCGGCGATGTGCTGCTTGTGCACCAGGGTTTCGACCAGCTCGTGGCGCGGCATTTCCTGACGGTGCACCAGGTTTTCCACGCGCTTCTGGCGGCCGAGCAAGACCTGGATTTCACGCAGGCTGTCCCGCATGTCATCCTGGTGGTGCGGCTCGTCGCGTTCGGGCGGTGTTTCGGCCGGCTGGCTCATGGCGATCCTCGGAGGAGACCGTCATTGTAGCGGGCGAACAAAACCTGCTTCGCTACGATTCCTGCTGAAGCCTGCGTTCAGGGCGGTACTTCGGCGCCGGCCATGCGCGCGACGATCAACTGCGTGCGGCCGTTCATGTAGGCCGACCAGGGATTGCGTTCGTAGCGACGCGGCGCCGGCAGCATCACCGCCAGGCGCGCCGCCTGTTCGGCCCCGAGTTGCGCGGCGGAGACGCCAAAATAGCGCCGTGCCGCGGCTTCCGCGCCGAACACCCCGTCGCCCCATTCGACCACGTTGAGGTAGACCTCGAGGATGCGACGCTTGTCCCACAGCAGTTCGAGCCAGAGCGTGATGATGGCTTCCTCGGCCTTGCGCAGGGCGGTCTTCGACGGCGACAGCAGCAGATTCTTCGCCAGTTGCTGGGAGATGGTCGAACCGCCGGCCACCACCTTGCCTTTCTTCTGATTCTTCTCCAGCGCCTTCTGGATGCCTTCCCAGTCGAAACCCTCGTGATCGACGAACTTGTCATCCTCGGCGGCCACCACGGCGCGCTTGAGGTGCACCGAGATCTTTTCGTAAGGCACCCACTGGCGCCGCAGTTCGAACTTGGGTTCCGTCCTGGGATTCCGCTGCCGGGCTTCTTCCAAGCGCTGACTCTGGAAGCTGGTGGTTCCCGGATTCACCCATTTCCACCAGAGTACCCAGCCCAGATACCAGCTTTGCCAGAGCAGCAGCAAGCCGGTCACGGCCGCCAGCCCCAGCTTGAGCCAGTGCGGTGCGGGCCTCACGCGCTCACTCCGCTCTCAGCGAGGCCAGCACGGGCGCGGTCCGCGGGCGGATGCCGCGCCAGATGAAGAAGGCCTCGGCCGCCTGTTCCACCAGCATGCCCAGGCCATCGGCGACCCGGGCGCCCGCCGCCGATGCCTCGGTCATGAAATGCGTTGCGCGCCCATAGACCATCTCATAGGCGACGCAGCCCGGCGCGAACAGCGAAGCCGGCAGTGGCAAGGCGGCGCCGCTGAGCCCCGCCGAAGTGGCATTGATGACCAGATCGAATTGCCGGCCGGCGAGCGCCGCGTAGCCAACGCCATCCGGCTTCGGACCGGCCGCGTTGCCGCCCGGACCGGCGCACAGCTCGGCAAACTCGCGGGCGAGCCGCACCGCCGTTTCTTCGGTGCGATTGGCAATGACCAGTTCGCCGGGATGCTCGGCCAGCAGCGGCAGAATCGCGCCGCGCGCCGCGCCCCCCGCGCCCAGCAGCAGCACGCGCCGCCCGGCCGGAGCGGCGCCGAGGTTGTCCTTCAGGTCGCGCACCAAGCCGGCGCCGTCGGTATTGTCGCCGGCGATGGCGTCGCCGTCGAAGCTCAGCGTATTCACCGCGCCGGCCGCCTGCGCGCGCGGCGTGCGGCGCGTGGCCAGGCGGAAGGCCTCCTCCTTGAACGGCACGGTGACGTTCGCGCCGCGGGCCCGGCCTTCGCCGGCGGCGATGAAGTCGCGCACTGCCGCGCCGAAGCCGTCGCGCGCGGCGAGTATCGCCAGGTAGCCGATGTCCTGGCCCGTCTGCGCAGCGAACAGTGCATGGATGCGCGGCGAGCGGCTGTGGGCCACGGGATTGCCGAAGACGGCGTAACGATCGGTCATGGTCTTGTTCGGTGTTCAGCGCCGCGCCGAGGGACTTGCGCGTCGGGCTTCCTCCGCATCCAGGTCTTCGCAGAAACGGGAATGTGATTGATGCCGGCCGCGCACCGACTCATTTCGCCCGGAACACGCCGCGGACCAGCCGGATCTGGCCCTCTTCAAGACTGCGCCGCGCGTTGCCGGCCTTTTGCGCGAGGTTGTCCACGTACACCCCCAGGGTCAGCGGACTCGGGGCGGGGTCCACGGTGGTCCGGCTCAAATGTATTTCGCTGGTATCTTCGAACGAATCCGCAGTGAATCCGCTCTCGTCGAGCAGCGCGCAGATTTCTTCAGAGGAAACCAGGAAACTGTCGGCCGGGTCGGTGGCCCACGGCAGCGGAAATTGAAGCGTCGCCCCTGCGCCGGCGGCCATCTCCTGGAAGGCGTAGCGGCCGCCCGGCTTGAGCACGCGCCGGATCTCCGAGTAGAGCCTGCGCTTGTCGGCGATGTTCATGCCGACATTCTGCATCCAGACGACATCGAACGATGCGTCGGCAAAGGGCAGGTCGAGCGCGCTGCCCCGATGCACTTCGATTCGCTGGTCGAGGCCGGTCAGCCGATTCAGCAGCGCGGCAGCGGTGCAGAAGTCGGGCGACATTTCCAGGCAGTCGACGCGGCAGCCGAGCGCGTACGCGAGCAGCCGGGCAGGGCCGGCCAGCCCGGCGCCAATATCGAGCACGCGATCTTCGGCCCGAATCCGCGCCAGCTCCTGCAACTCGCGCGACGCGCGCAGTCCGCCGGTGTGGAAATGATCGAGCGCCCCCAACTCCTCGGGCGCAAGGCGTTCGTCGGGATTCAAGCCGGCCGCGCGGACCGCCGCCAGAATTTTCGCCTCGATGTCGCAAGCCGAGTAGTGTGCGTCCAGACCAGCCATGGCAATTTCTCCTTGGGATCAGGCGGGTTTGGCACGCATGCGATTGTTCTTCGCATGGTGCTCAAGCTCGCAAAGTCCGAGCTCCTCCATGAGCGGCGGGACATAGACACCGAAGCGCCCGCGCAGCCCTTTCTTGAGACCGTACCACCCGCCAACCGGATTGTCGGGCGAGCGGCCCCAGGCTTCCACCGTGCCTGCCTTCGCCGGTTTCTGCTCGTCGGCGCCCCCGAGTTCGATCCACCCGCCGGCCTTCACCAGCATTGCATGCAGGTCGTCGATGCAGCGCGCATCGTAATGGAGCACCGTACTGCCCACGGTACACACCAGGATCCGCTTCCCGTCCTTCTCCTCCGTGTGCATCGTGAACCCGGAAGTACCGGGCGGCGTTTTCAGTTTCCACGGATTGTCTCTGGATCGGCTTGGTTCGGTAGTCATGCAAATTCCTTAGTGTGAATGAGGAGCGACCCGGCAACGGTGCCCGGGATGTGACCCTGGTCCCTTTCAAATCCAAGTTCGTATTCGAAAGGCCGAACGCGGAGTTGAGGGGGTGCGCGGCTTTGTCGCGCAGCGTCGGTGGGGACTGCCGGGTTATGCGGCACGCTCAAGCGGAACCTCCCAGCCGGGGAATACGAGTACGGCTGGATGGTACTTGAGGGCACGGGCAAAAAACCTTTGCGCGCTCGACGCCCAAATTCACCCGATTGTTCTCGACGGCGGAGATGGCGGCTCGCGGAATGCCGGCGAGCCCGGACAGTTGGCTTTGACTCAACTCCTGAAGCTCGCGCAGGATACGGGCAGACTCTCCGGCCGAGATCTCAACGCGCTTTTTCGCAGGACGAAACTCTTTCATTTCATGGCCTCCTGTAATCGTGGGCGGTGACATGAACCACGTGAATCTGCAACACGTTTGCGACAACTCGGAAAATCACCCGCCACTGAAGCCCGAGCCGAGAAGAGCGATGGCCCTTCCACTCACCGGACAGAGCTTCATCGCGCAGCGTCTGGTGGAATGATGGGCTCGGCCTTAGGCGACACGCAAGACCAGGCTCTTACCGCACGCTTTGACGTACTTTCGGAGGGTAGCGATCGAGGGAGAGTGCTTACCTGTAGCGAGGGAGCGCTCCAATCGAGCTACCGCCGGTGCTTGCGTACCCATGAGTTCCGCAACCTGCGCTTGTGTCAGGCATGCCTCTTGGCGTGCCTTGAGCAAAGCATCCAGCAGAACGGTTTCGTCTCGCTCAATACGTTCAACTTCAGCGCGCACGCCAGGACGGCGCATGAGCTTCTTCACCAACTGGTCATGTGTTTGCACGTTTGATCTCCTTCATTCGGGTTTCGGCGACCTCGCGCTCACGCAAGGGAGTGCGCTCAGACTTCTTGATGAAAGTATGTAGCATGACGATGCGCCTTCCTACGAGCGTGCAGAAGAACACACGGGCCATGCCTTCAGCCCCTTTGAGCCGTAGCTCAAACAGGCCGTCGCCAAATGCTTTGGTATGGGGTTCCCCAATATTTGGGCCAAGAGCAAGCATCCGGCGTGTAAGCACGATGTACCTTGCTGCGAGAGTGTCGGGTAGCTCCATGATCTGTTCCTGCACGGCGTCGCTGTAGTAATTGATCGTGTAGTCCACGGCCCAATATTAACAAATATGTTATTGCTGCGCAAGCCATGACGGTCACCCGGAACGAAGGGTTCGACCCCATTCGCAGAACGGACTGCCCTTAGGCGGCCAACATTCGACGTGAGGGGCGGCCGAGCCCGCAGGCTGCGGGAACCCAAAGCGGAGCGTCAGGACGTTCCTTTCGGCGGTATTGTTCGGCGTCGCAGCGGTCACTGCCGGGACAGAACAATGTGAGTAGCCTGCGTCGAGGCTTCGTGCCTCGTGCATGCCTACTACAAGGCAGCAAGATTGACTCCGTCGAAGAGTCTCTCACCGGCGCCGAGCAGGACGGGCGCGATAGCGAAATGGATTTCGTCAATGAGGCGCTGGCGAAGATACTGCTGGATGACGTGGACCCCGCCTCCAAGTCGCACATCCTTGCCCTTGGCAGCTTCACGGGCGCACTCCAAAGCGACGGCGGCGCCTTCTTGCATCAGACACTCCAGCCCGGGCAGCAACCGATCCTACGTGGATTGGATTAAACGAGTTATCCGGCATTTTTGCAAGCCGCCATCGCGTCAAGCGAAACATGAATTGGCCCGACCCGGGCGATGGCTGCCGCAATACCCCGGCGTTACCCGTTCCGCCCCCAACGCATCTGCATCACTCGCGCGGCGGCTTGCCCAGCAGCGAGAACGGGAAGTCCCGGATCGAGTCGGGACGGATCATGTTGGCGTGCTGCTCTCCGCCGGAGAGTTCCTTGACCCGGTCGGCGACCCACAGGTTGAGTTCGTTCAGCGAGATGACGCCGTCGTGGTTGAAGTCGCCGCGCCCGGCGAGGCCTTCGACCAGGGCCTTGGTGAAGGCGCTGTTGTTCCAGTCGGGGCTTTCCTGGGAGGTTTCCTGGCCGGTGGACGAGGCGAACACGACGACGCCGTTCTCGGCGCTGGTGAGTTCATTGACCAGCCGGTTGATGTCGCCCAGCGCGCGCTTCTTGCCGGTGCCCAGCACGTTGCCGGAATGGCAGGTGTCGAGGAAGGCCAGCACCTTGGAGGGCAGCGATTGCAGGGTTTCGACGATGTCGGTGTTGGAAATCGCGGTGCTGCGCAGGCGTGTCACGTCCGAGTTGCTGGGCAGGAAGTAGTACTGGCTGATGCTGTCATTGACGCCATGGCCGGCGAAGAAGACCACCGCGATGTCATTGGCGGTGACTTCGCGGCGCAGCCAGTCCATGCCGTCGATGACGCTTTCGCGGGTGGCCTTCTCGTCCGTCAGCAGGCGCAGCTCGACGCTGCGATAGAGCTGTCCGGACTGGCCCTTCAGCGCCCGCGCGAAATCGGTGGCGTCCTTGGCCGGGAAGTCGAGCTGCGGCACGCGTGCGCTCTGGTACTTGGCGACGCCGACCACCAGCGCATAAAGGCGCGGGCGCAACTGCGGGCCGGCGGCGGCGCTGCCGTCGGCCAGCCGCTCGTGCAGGCGCTGTTTGGCCGGCTCGCCGGCGACGCCGCGGCTTTCGGCGATCAGGGCAAGCTCCACCTCGTCTTCGGGCAGCGGCACGAACATCTGCCCGCTGGCTTCTTCCTTGCCGTCCTCGATGGCCAGCGCCAGCGCCGTGCCGGCGGGGCGGCCATTGACCAGCGCGCGCACGCGCACCGCGGAATCCCCGCTGGGCACCCGCAAGGCGAACGAGACCTGCGCGACGAGGCCTTCCTTGCCGCTCTTCTCCTGCACCGAGACAATGCGCACTTGCGGCGGCAGGCGTTCGCGCATCGCACGGCCAAGGTCCAGCGCCCGCCCCAGCTCGGCGTCGTGGGCCATCGCGTCGGCCTGGGTCAGGCTGCGGGTGATTTCGTCGGGGTTGTGAAACAGGTCGCGAAAGCGTCCGGCGCCGTAGAACAGCGCTTCGTGGTGCCGGTCGCGATTGACATGCCAGCCGACCAGCGCTTCGCCCTCCGCCGAAGCGTCGTAGTAGCCCAGCGGGGTCCATGTGGTCCAACTGCGTCCGGCCAGGCTGGGGAAGAACGACAGCATCTTTTGGCCGTCCGTCAGGCGCAGCCAGCGGATCACGCCGGCTTCGTCCTGGGTCAGCGCCAGCCCGGCATCGGCGGCGATGGCCACGGCGATGCTGCGCGCCTGGTTGAGGGTTTCCCATTGCCGGCGGCAGCGCGCATCGTAGCCGATGACACCGGTATCGGTGCCGATGACGAAGCCGCGCCCGCGCGGATCGATCGCCAGATTCTGCGCCACCGCGTTGCCCAGCTCGAGCGGCTTGCCGCTGCACAGCACCTGCCGGCCAAGGCGCCAGTCGCGCACTTCGGGCGCTCCGGCGGTCAGTGCCGGGAGCAGGACGTCGGTGTTCTTGGTGCCTTCCCAGGGCAGCAGGGTGCGCCGGTCGAGCGCGAAGACATAGCGTTTGGCGCCCGCGTTGTCGTCGCTGTAGGCCACGGTACGGGCGTCGGGCGAGACCCACAGGCCACCCGGCCGGTTGTCCGAATCGATCGTGGCGTTGTCGATCGCCACGCTCTGGCGGTCCTGGCCATCGACCGCGACGACGGTCGCGGCGGAAGTGCCGACATAGATGCGTCCGTCGCGTCCGGCCAGCATCGCCAGCGCGTCGAGCTGACCCAGATCGACGACGCTGGGCGCGCCGTGGCCTTCGACCGCCCACTTGAACAGGCGATTGGTGGCCAACGCCGGGTTGAGCCGGCGCCCCGCCGCATAGAGATAGCTGCCGCCTTGGGACCATGACAGCGCCAGTTCGCCGATGTCGCTGGCGGCGACGCCCAGTCCCTGCTGGCTGGCCTTTTGGCGCAGCGCCAGGTCGGCGGTGTCGAGCAGGTCCACCCGCGTCGACCCCTGGTAGGAAACCGCCAGGGTTCGCCCGTCGGGCGCCAGGGCGCCCTTGTGAAAGGCGCCGCCCTCGGATTCCCTGATACGCGCCAACTGCAGGCCGGCGTACTGAAGCACGGCGCGCTGGCAGACGGCATAGAGTTGTTGCGCGCTGTCGAACTCCAGCCACTGGCAGGGCGTCTCGGTTGTGGTTTCGCGCAGCAGTCCCAGCGTCTTGGCATCGTAAATGCGCACCCCGCTGGCGCCGGCGATGCGCTCCGGGCCGAGTTCCGGAACATTGTCGGAGCCGTAGGCGACGGCAAGGTAGCGGCCGTTCGGCGAGTAGGCGAGGTGGTGCACGCGGCCGGGCACGCCTTCCAGGGTCCGCGTCACGAGCTTCTGCCCAGGGTCGAAAAAGTAGATCAGGAAAGTGCTGCGCCGCAACTGGTCGAAGGGGCGCGAGAAGAAGGTCAGCCCGGAACTGGCCAGCACCTTGCCATCGGGACTGTAGGCCAGCGCGTAGGTGGTTCCCGCGCCGCGCCGCCCCATCGGCGGCCGCAGCGTATCCACCGGCTTGCCGCTGGCCGGATCCCACAGGCGTATGGTGCGATCGATCGAGGCGGTGGCCAGTTGCTTGCCGCGCGGCGCCAGCGCCAGCGCATGGATGGCGCGCAAGTGTGCCTGGGTTTCGATGCGCAGGATCGGCTCCAGCGGCACCAGCGAGTAGGCGTCGAGCACGGAACGCAGCACGGATTCAGCCGGCCTGGTTTCGCCCGCCCTGGTCTCCCCCGACGGGGCTTCGAGCGGAGCGCGGCTCAATTCGGTTTCCGCCGGCGCATCCGCCGTTGCCACCGCCCTGGTAACGGGCGGTGGGCCCAGCAGGGGAAACGAAATTCCGGCGCAGCCGCAAACGCCCAGCAACAGCCCCATACCCACGATTCGCCGCATCATCACTCGCTTCCCTGCCCAGGCTGTCGACTGCTTTATCATACCGCGCTAAATGATGACGCCCGCCGCCAAGGACCACAGGGTCGCCCGACTCCTCGCCGACCCGATCCTGGCCTTGGCGCCGTATACCGAGCTGGCGCGGCTGCTGCCCTATCTTGAAGAGCGTCGCCTGGCGTCCGGCGAGACGCTCTACCGGGCCGGCGACCCGGCGCAGGCGCTGTATCTGGTCATGGCCGGCGACCTGGCGCTGACGCCGCCCGGGGCTTCGCCTCAGGGCGCACCCGACGGGCGCGCCGGCGAGGAGGCCGGGGGCGAATTCGACACCCATCTCACCGCCGCCGACACCGCGAATGGCGCCACGCTGCTGGTGGTGCCGCGCGCGCCGCTGCGGGTGCTGCTCGCCGCTCAACCGCTGCTGCGGGCCAAACTGACACAGTCGCTGACCCGCGTTCTGGCCGGCGGGCGCCTGGCCTCCGACGACGGATCCCAGGCCGCCGCCGGGCCCAGAGCCGGAAAGCGCCGGTCGACGGGCGTCGGTACGGTCATCGGCTGGCTGGCGACGTTGGCGGCGCCGGGGCTGGTGCTCTATCTGGCGCCGCAATGGCACTTGGCGCCGAACGCCGGGCATTTCCTGGCGATATTCGCGGCGACCGTGATGATGTGGGTATTCAATCTGGTCGATGAATACATTCCCGGGGTCTTTGCACTGCTGACCACGCTGGCGATGGGTCTGGTGCCGGTGCCGGTGATGCTGTCGGGATTGGCCTCGGACAGCTTCCTGCTGGCCATGAGCGTGCTCGGCCTGGCGACGGTGATCGTCGCCTCGGGGCTGAGCTATCGGCTGCTGCTGTTGCTGCTGCTCAGGCTGCCGAACACGCCCTTCTGGCATAACACCGGATTGTTGTTCACCGGCTTGTGTTTGACGCCATTGGTGCCGTCGATCAACGGCCGCGTCGCGCTGCTGACGCCGTTCTATCGCGACATGCTGGAAACCTTGCGCCTGGATTTCAAGAGCCCGGCGGCGAACCGGCTGGCGCTGTCCACCTTCACCGGCGCCGGCCTGCTCTCGGCTGTATTCCTCAGCAGCAAGTCGGTCAACTTCGTGGTTTTCGGCCTGCTGTCCGATCAGGCGCAGGATCAATTCCAATGGCTGCAGTGGCTGGTCGCCTCGCTCGGCGCGGCGCTGGCGCTGTTGTTGTCCTACCTGCTGGCTTCCGGCCTGTACTTCCGCAAGTTGCCGCCCGCGGCCTTGTCGAAACCCCAGGTGGCGGCACAACTCAGCCTGCTGGGCCCGGTGAAAGCCCGCGAATGGGCCGCCGTCGGCAGCGTGGCGCTGTTCATGCTGGGCGTGGCGACCACCACCCTGCACGCGGTCCAGCCGCCCTGGCTCGGGCTGGCGATTCTGTATGGGCTGCTGTTGTTCGGGTCGCTCAGCAAACGCGAATTCCGCGAAAAAATCGACTGGCCGTTCCTGCTCTATCTGGCCGGCATCGTCGGCCTCACCGCGGCGCTCAACCATCTCGGCCTGACGCGACTGCTGGCAGCCCGGCTGCCGGAGCTGGGCGACATCATGCGCAGCAACTTCGCCGGCTTCGTGCTGCTGCTCGCCGGGATGATCTTCGTGGTGCGTCTGGCGGTTCCGATCAGCGCGACCATCGTCATCCTCGCCACGCTGCTGATGCCGATTGCCGAGGCGCACGGCGTCAATGCCTGGGTGGTCGGATTCGTCATCCTGGTGCTGGGCGAAATGTGGTTCTTCCCCTACCAGTGTTCCTACTACCTGCAATTCCAGCAGTTGACCGAGCGCAGCGCGTTCTATGACGAACGCAGCTTCCTGCGCTTCAACTGGCTCTCCAACGGCCTCAAGCTGGCATCGATCTACGCCGCGATTCCCTGGTGGAAGATGCTGGGGCTGCTATGAACCGCCCGCGCCTGATGAACCGCCTGCGCCTGATCCTGATCTGCGTGTTTCTGGCGGGCGCGACCGTCGTCACCGTCGGCTACAACCTGCGCAAGCCGCGCGTGCTGGTGCTGCAAAGCTACGACCTCGGCTATCCATGGACGCGCGACGTCAGCGTCGGCGTACGCCGGGTGCTCGACCAGCATCCGGATTACGCGGTGCGCTGGTTCTACATGGACACCAAGCGCCAGCCCTGGAAGGAGTTCAAGGAGAACATGGGCCGCGCCGCGCGTCAGGCGATCGACCGCTGGAAGCCGAACGTGGTCATCGCGGTGGATGACGATGCGCAGGAATTCGTCACCCGTCATTACGTCGATCAGCCCGGCACGGGCATCGTCTTCGCCGGCGTCAATGGCGGCGTCGAATCCTACGGCTTTGTCGGCGCCGGCAATGTCACCGGGATCTACGAACGCAAGGACCTGCCGGCGATCAAGGAGGTGTTGCTGGCGCTGCGCTGGCCGCGGACGGCGAGCGGTCCGTTGCGCCTCGTGCATCTTGGCGACAAGTCGAGCTCGGTCGAGCAGGATGACCGCTACATCCGCGATTTCGACTGGCGACCGCTGATCAACCTGCCATCGCGCCGGCTCGGCACCTTCGACGAATGGAAGCAGGCCGTCGCCGACGTGCAGGACAAGACCGATTTCATTCTCACCACCAATTACCGCAAGATCGGCCGCAGCGCCACCGACGGCCGGCTGGTGGCGCCGGATGAAGTGGTGGCCTGGACGCTCGCCAACAGCCGGGTTCCGGTGCTGGGCACCAACGGATTCTTTGTCGAGGACGGAGGCGAACTGGCGATCGGCACCTCGCCCTTCGAGCAGGGGGAAGTCGCCGCGCGAATGGCGATCGCGCTGTTGCAGGGCCAGGCGGCAAGCAGTATTCCCAACGCCAGCACACGCCAGTTCGTGGTCTATATGCGCAGCGCCCGGCTGCATCGGCGCGGTATCGAACTGCCGCCGCTCTACGAAGCCTTTGCCCGCGCCACCAACAACGACTTTCCGTAGCTTTCATGTCGGCCAACGCCGCGCGCCGGAGTATTCTTTCGGCGGACCGGCGGCGGGGCGAATTCGGCAATATCCGGAAATTGCCGGATGCCGATGTTGTAGCTGTAATATTGACGCCGGGGGATAACCAAGGAGCTTGAAAATGGACAAGCCGTGGCTGAAGCAATATCCGGCGGGCGTGCCGGCGGACATCGACGTCAAGCAGTACGAAACGGTGTCACAGGTGCTCGAAGAATCGATGCAAAAGTACGCGTCGCGCAGCGCCTTCATCTGCATGGGCAAGACGATTACCTATCGCGAGCTCGACACGCTGTCGCGCGGTTTGGGGGCATGGCTTCAGGCGCGCGGCCTTGCCACCGGGGCCCGCGTCGCGATCATGCTGCCCAATGTGCTGCAATACCCGGTGACGGTGGCGGCGATCCTGCGCGCCGGCTATGTCGTGGTCAATGTCAATCCGCTGTATACCCCGCGCGAACTTGAACACCAGTTGCGGGACAGCGGCGCTGAAGCCATCGTCATTATCGAGAACTTCGCCACGACGCTGCAACAAGTCATCGCCAACACGCCCGTCAAGCATGTGGTGGTGGCCAGCATGGGCGACCTGCTGGGTGGGCTCAAGGGCGCGCTGGTGAACTTTGTCGTGCGGCGCGTCAAGAAGATGGTGCCCGACTGGTCACTGCCGAATTCGGTGCGCTTCAACGATGCCGTCGCGCAAGGCGGCAGCGCCACGCTCAAAGCCGCGCCGCGGACGCGCGACGACGTCGCCTTCCTGCAATATACGGGCGGCACCACCGGGGTGTCGAAAGGCGCGACGCTGCTCAACCGGAACATTATCGCCAACATGCTGCAGGTGGAAGCCTGGATGCAGCCAGCGGTCAACACCCGGACCGAGCAACAGATCAACTTCGTCTGTGCCTTGCCGCTCTATCACATCTTCGCGCTGACGGTGTGCAACATGATCGGGGTTCGCACCGGCTCCTGCAACCTGCTGATACCCAATCCGCGCGACATACCCGGCTTCGTCAAGGAGTTGTCGACCTTCAGGTTCAACGTATTCCCCTGCCTCAACACCTTGTTCAATGCGCTGGCCCACAATCCCGAGTTCGCCAAACTCGACTTCAGCAGCTTGAAGATCAGTCTCGGCGGCGGCATGGCCACTCAACGCGCGGTCGCCGACAAGTGGATGGCGCTGACCGGCAGCGCGATTGTCGAAGGCTACGGCTTGTCCGAGACCTCGCCGGTGGCGACCTGCAATGTCGCCACCCTGAAGGGCTTTACCGGAACCATCGGCTTGCCGGTATCCTCGACCGAAATCGCCATCCGGGACGACAACGGCGCCGACGTGCCGCTGGGCGAGTCGGGCGAAATCTGCATTCGCGGACCGCAGGTCATGGCGGGCTACTGGAACCGGCCCGACGAGACCGCCAATGTCATGACCGCCGACGGCTTTTTCAAGTCGGGCGACGTCGGCGTGATGGACGCCGACGGCGCGACGCGCATCGTCGATCGCAAAAAGGACATGGTGCTGGTCTCGGGCTTCAACGTCTATCCGAGCGAAGTCGAGGAAGTCGCCATGCATCATCCCGGCGTCATGGAGGCGGCGGTGATCGGCGTGCCCGACGAGCACTCGGGCGAAGTGGTGAAGCTGTTTGTCGTGCGCAAGGACCCGACGCTCGGCGAAGATGCGTTGCAGGAGTTCCTGAAGAAGGAACTGACCGGCTACAAGCGGCCGAAATATATCGAATTCCGCAGCGAATTGCCGAAGTCGCCGGTGGGCAAGATTCTGCGGCGTGAATTGCGACCCAAGCCCTGAGGCCGCGGCGCCAATAAACCATTTCATCCTGGAGAACCCGAACCATGCGCACTGCTCTCGCCCTGCTCGCCGGTCTGCTGCTGGCCACCGCTGCCCACGCTCTCTCCCTGGCCGACATATCGGGCAAGGACGCCGGTGGCGGCCTCAAGGAGGCCCTGACCCAGGGCGCCGCCAAGGCCGTCGAGCTGCTCGGCAAGCCGGATGGCTTTCTTGGCAATCCGAAGGTCAAAATTCCACTGCCCGAGAGCGTGCAGAAGGTCGAAGGGCTGATGCGCGGTTTGGGCATGGGCAAGCAGGCCGATGAACTGCTCACCGCGATGAACCGTGCCGCCGAAGCCGCGGTCCCGCAAGCCAAGGCGCTGCTGGTGAATTCGATCAAGAAGATGTCGGTCGAGGATGCCAAGGGGATCTTGTCCGGTGGCGAGGATTCGGCGACGCAGTACTTCCGTCGCACCACGTCCGCGCAGTTGGCGGAAAAGTTCAAGCCCGTCGTACATGGCGCCATCGCTCGCGTCAAATTGGCCGAGAAGTACGACCAGTTCGCCGGCAAGGCCGCCAAGTTCGGTCTGGTGCGCGAGCAGGATACCCATCTCGAAGACTACGTTACGCAAAAGACGCTCGACGGCCTTTACCTGATGATCGCCGACGAGGAAAAGGCCATCCGCAATGATCCCGCCGGGGCAGCGGGCAAGCTGGCGAAAAAGGTGTTCGGCGCCCTCAAATGAAAGCAGGAATGCGCGTCCTGCCGCGCTGAAGCCCGCGACTCGGCGCCCGCGCCCCTGCCCACCCGGAATTCCGCTGCATGTTCCGGGGGACGGTGTGTGGGCCGACGCCGGCAGCCAGGGCCCCCCGGATCTCTGCGATGGTCACACTCAACCCGGCGCAACTGGAGGCCGTGCGCCACCTTGAAGGCCCGCTGCTCGTGCTGGCGGGCGCCGGCTCGGGCAAGACGCGGGTCATCACACACAAGATCGCCTGGCTGGTCAATGACTACGGCATCGCGCCGGCACAGGTCGCCGCGATCACCTTCACCAACAAGGCCGCGCTGGAGATGAAGGAACGCGTCGCCAGACTGATCGGCGGGCGCGGCGAAGGCCTGACGGTAAGTACCTTTCATGCGCTTGGCGTGCGCATCCTGCGCCAGGAAGCCGCCGCCGCGAGCCTCAAGCCAGGATTCTCGATCCTTGACGCGGCGGACAGCGCGGCGCTGTTCCAGGACCTGGCAGGCAATGTCGACAAGGGCAGGGTGCGCGCGCTGCAGTCGCGCATCTCGCTGTGGAAGAACTCCCTGATCGATCCGGAATCGGCAGTGCGCGACGCGGCGGACGACTTCGAAGGGGCCGCCGCGAAGCTGTATGCTGAATACGAGCGCAGCCTGCGCGCCTATCAGGCCGTGGATTTCGACGACCTGATCCGCCTTCCGGTGAGGCTGCTGGCCGAGCATGACGAAATCGGCCAGCGTTGGCGCAAGAAATTCTGGCACCTGCTGGTGGACGAGTACCAGGACACCAATCGCAGCCAGTATCGCCTGCTGCGGCTGCTGACCCAGGGGCGCGATTCCTTCACCGCGGTCGGCGACGACGACCAGTCGATCTACGCCTGGCGCGGCGCCGACAGCGCCAACCTGCGTTTGCTGAGGGAGGACTACCCGAGCCTGAAGGTGGTCAAGCTCGAACAGAACTACCGCTCCACGTCGCGCATCCTGAATGCCGCCAACGCGTTGATCGCCAACAACCCCAAGTTGTTCGACAAGAAGCTTTGGTCGGAGCACGGCCGGGGCGAAGCGATTCATGTCCAGACTTGCCGCGACGGCGATCACGAAGCGGAGTGGGTCGCTTCCCGCCTGTCCGCGCAGCGCTTCGAGCGGCGTGGCAAGTTCTCCGACTACGCGATCCTGTATCGCGGCAATCATCAGGCCCGGGTCTTCGAGCAGCAGTTGCGAGCGCAACGCATCCCCTATGTGATCTCGGGCGGACAATCGTTTTTCGACCGCGCCGAAATCAAGGACATCACCTGCTATCTGCGCCTGCTGGCCAATCAGGCCGACGATCCGGCCTTCATTCGCGCCGTGACCACTCCGAAGCGCGGCATTGGCGGATCCACGCTGGAGGCGCTTGGGCGCGCCGCCGGCCGGCGCCGGCAAAGCCTGTTCGCCAGCATCATGGCGCCGGGGCTGGATGCCGAACTGAACCTGCGGCAGCGCACGGTCCTGCGGGAGTTCGCCGACTTCGTCAGGCGCATCGAACAGCGCGCGGCGTCGGCCCCGGCCGGGCTGGTACTCACCGACCTGGTCACCGCCATCGGCTATCAAAGCTGGTTGTTTGAATCGCTGGACGTGCGCGAGGCGGAGGGCAAGTGGGCCAACGTCCGCGACCTCATCGAGTGGCTGGGCAGAAAGGGCGCGGACGAAGGCAAGACCCTGCTCGAACTGGCCCAGTCCGTGGCGCTGCTGTCGAGGCTGGACAAGACCGAGGAGGCGCAGGATGCGGTGCAACTGGCCACCTTGCACGCCGCCAAGGGCCTCGAGTTTCGCCACGTGTTTCTGGTTGGCGTCGAGGAAGGTCTGCTGCCGCATCGCGATTCCCTCGATCCGGCCCGGCTCGAAGAGGAACGCCGGCTGATGTATGTCGGTGTCACCCGCGCCCAGGCCAGCCTGACGGTAAGCTGGTGCGAACGGCGCCGGCAGGGCCGGCAATGGATGCCGCGCGACGCTTCGCGCTTCATCGCCGAAATGGGAGAGGTGGCGCGACAGGCCGAGGCGCAACGCAACACCGTGCCCGATGCGGCTACCGCCCTTGCCAAGGCGGCCCAATTGAAGGCCATGCTGGCCGGCAAGCGCTGATTCGCTGCCATCGGCCTCAGGCGGGAATGTCGGCGAACCAAATGAAAACGGACCGCTCGCGGTCCGCTTTGCTGCCGGTTTCGCGCTCGCCGGCTATTTGCCGGCGGGTTCCTTGAGCTTGCCGCCGGACTGGTTTGCCATATACACAATGGTGCGCGCCAGTTCGATGTCGCTGGCGTCCGAGCCACCTTTGGGCGGCATGGCGTTCTTGCCGGCGATCGCCGATTTCAGCAGACCCTCGAGCCCCTGCGCCAGGCGCGGCGCCCAGGCGCCCTTGTCGCCCAGCTTGGGTGCGTTGGCCACGCCGGCGTCATGACAGGCGGAACAGACCGCCTTGTAGATCTCCTCGCCGCTGCGTGAAGCGCCAGCGGCCCCCGCGGGCGCTGCGATCTTTACCGTGGCAACCGGTGCGATACGCAGGTTGACCGCTTCGGCGTCGACCTGGGCGTGGCCCTTCGCCGCAGTGGCGATCGACACCAGCGCGACGACCAGCGCGACACTGCCTATTGCAATCACCAGGGCCCAAACGATGATCTTCTGAAAATTGAACTCGGAATTTGTGGTGGCGGACATGCTGTAATCCTGTACGTTGGCTGATTTCTGGCGGAGTATAGCCAATCCCGCGCCCGGCGGCGCTAAAATGTGGCTTCCCCGTCGAAGCCGATCCACAGTGCGCTCGTAGCTCAATGGATAGAGTACTGGCCTCCGAAGCCAGGGGTTGTGGGTTCGATCCCCGCCGAGCGCGCCAATAGTTCAATTCCCCGCGCGACTTCGCGCGCTGTGTCAGGTCGCGTGGACGAATTGCCGATGTCGCGCCCACGGCGGCTGCGGCCGGCCGCTACGGAAGGCGAACCCTTGCGTCAAAAAAATGGGCGGCAGGGGAATTCCCTTTGCCGCCCAAACTCTCCTCCTCCGGAGAATGAAATCAGTCCGCGTCAGGCTCCGTTCATTGGATTAGCAGATGGGAGGACGCCAGGCACACCTTGCCATGCACCCACGTTGCCGCGTTTAGGCGTGCGCCGATCAGTCGCTGGCGCCGGAGCGAAGCGCCCGACCGATTCGCCAGCTTCCTGTTGGGGCAATTCAAATAAGCGCCCTCAAGTTCGACGCCCTGCAAGCCCGCTTGTGCGCGGCATTCCGCCGGCCACGCGCCGGCAAATCCCGTCCAGCCGGCCGCGACCGCTCCAAGGGACGGTGCGATATGGATTGATTTGGCGTAGCGATCGTTCATTGCGGCCTTGCACTGGAGCACCCATCCTGCGGCGTGGGCAAAGCCTAGAATAGATGCCGTCCGCTGAAAATTCGGGAAATGCACTACGATATGCCCGTAGTGGCGATCGTTTCGGTGATTCCGCGTGCTGTCGGCGATCGCCCAGGGGGAGGGATGCTTCGGCGGGCCGGATTCGTCTTTTCGGCACTGTGGATGCGCATCGTCTAACAAATTGCCAAAATGATCGAACAATGAATGCGCAGCTCGAAATGAACACCGCTGTCAAATTCCTTGTCCCCGGTTTCGCCTTTATCGTCGCCTACGTCTTTCTCGACTGGGTGAGTTACCTGCACCCGATGTATGGCCTCAATATCACCCCATGGAATCCGTCGCTGGCCCTCGGCCTGGTGCTCTGGTACCGGTTCGGCAGAATTGTTGCACTTCCCTGGTTCGCCGCGATCCTGATCGGCGAAGCCACGGTGCGCGGCTTGCCGGAGACGCTTCCGGTTACGCTGGTGCTCTCCGCGGTACTGACCGCCTGCTACGGGATCGTGGCCGAAGCATTGCGTCGCAGCGTTGCCGGCGAGTTGCTGGAGGACCGCCGCCATCTGTTGTCGTGGCTCGCCATCGTCGTCGCCGGAACCTTGACGACCAGCACGCTCTATGTGTCGTTGTTGTTCCTGGCCGGCCTGATCCCGGCGGGCGACTGGACCAAGGCGCTGGTGCGCTTCTGGGTCGGCGACTGCGTCGGAATTGTCGTGACCATGCCGTTCTTCTGGTTGCTGCTGTGCGAGCGCGGCCGCCTGTGCGGCCTTCTTGCGCAATGGGAAACGACTGCCTACGCGATCCTGGCGGCGCTTCTGCTGTGGGTTTCGTTCGGGCTGGGTGGTGCGGGTGAATTCCAATACTTCTATCTGCTGTTCCTGCCCCTGGTCTGGGCGGCGGCGCGCCAGGGCGTCGCCGGTGCAGCCATCGCGGCATTCACGCTGCAGGCCGGCATCATCGTCGCGGTGCAGTGGCAGAATCTGGTCGCCGTGACGGTGTTCGAGTTGCAGATGCTGGGTGGGGTCCTGGCGTTCGTCGGATTGTTCACCGGTGCGGTGGTGGACGAGAAACAGCGCGTCAGCGAGGAATTGCGCCAATCCCTGCGACTGGCGGCGGCGGGCGAGATGGCGGCGGCTTTGGCGCACGAGCTCAACCAGCCGCTAACCGCCTTGTCGGCCTATGGATCCGCCTGCCAGCAACTGCTCGAACGAGGCGACCGCCCGGAAATTCTGCGCGACACGATCGTGCGCATGGTGGCCGAATCCCAACGGGCAGCCGAAGTCGTCAGGCGCCTGCGCGACTTTTTCCGTACCGGCGCCACGCAGCTCGAGCGGATTACGCTGACCGATCTGATCGGGTCGGCGGTGGACCAATTTGCCGCCAAGGCGAAGGCTCAGGGCGTTGAACTGGCGGTTGAGCCGGTGCCCCCGTGTACCCTGCTGGCGGATCGGCTGCAATTGGAGGTCGTGTTGCGCAATCTGCTGGCCAACGCCTTCGAAGCCGTAGCCGAGCAGCCTCCGGGGCAGCGCCGCATTCGCATCCGCGCGGATCAGGCCGGTGCCGCGCGGATCGGCATTTACCTCGAAGACAGCGGCCCCGGCTTGTCGTCGGCGATGACCTCCCATCTGTTCGAGGCGTTTCAGTCGTCCAAGGCCAGCGGGCTTGGCTTGGGACTGGCTATCAGTCGCGCCATCGCCAAAGCCCATGGCGGCGAACTGGCCGCGGAAGCCGCCGCGGGCGGTGTTTTCGTTCTTACCCTGCCAACGGAAGGAACCATCGATGCAGCCATCTAGCGGATACACCGTTTTCCTCGTCGAGGACGATCCTGCGGTACGCGATGCTCTGGGCCTGCTGCTCGGCCTGGAGGGCTTTCCCGTCGCCATGTACGGCGACGCCGAGAGTTTCCTGGACGCGCAGCGGCCGGACTGGTGTGGTTGCGTGTTGATTGACATACGCATGCCCGGCATGGACGGCCTGACCTTGCAGAAGCAGTTGCGGGAATCCGGTTGCCAGATCCCGGTGGTTGTGATGACTGCGCACGGCGATGTGGAGTCGGCACGCGAGGCGTTTCGCTCGCAGGCCGTGGATTTTCTGGAAAAGCCTATCGACCACGACAAGCTGATCGCCGCGATCCGCGAGGCCTTCTTGCGTCAGGCCGCCGCGCAGAAGGTCGAGGGATGTCAGACCGACTTCATGCGCCTGGCGGCGGCGCTGACTCCGCGTGAGCGGCAGGTGATGGAACTGGTCGTGGCGGGACGGCACAACCGCGAAATCGCCGAGCAGCTTGGCATCAGCGCCCGCACGGTCGAGGTGCACAAGGCGCGGATGATGGCGAAACTGCGGGTGGACGGCGTCCCCAGCCTTGTGCGCCTGAGTCTGCTCGGCTACGACGATACGGGCGCTTAGCCACGCTGCGGGCCTAGCCTGCATTCCTGCCGAGCGCCCTTGACAGGTTTTCGCTGGTCAAATGCCGTAAGGTCGCACTCCGATCAGCCAGACATGACCGTAGAAGGCGAACAGCGCCCAGGCAACAAAGCCGATGCCGACAACCAGGCCGTCGCGCGAGCGGCCGCTGGCCGACGGATAGGTGCGGCCCGCCATGCGGTCCCGGCGCCGGGCTGCGACAAAATCCGCCATGGCCCAGACCAGAAAAGCGCCGAACAGCGTCGCATCGGCGAGGCTCCCGTTGGCCAGCAAATGAGTGGCGGCCCAGATCTTTACCCCCGCTACCATCGGGTGCCCGATTCGGGCCTTGATCCGGCTGCCGGGCAGATAGGCGGCAACCACCAGAATGAAGGCCGGCAGGTTCAGCGAGGCGGCCAGATGTCGCGCCCAGATCGGTGTCGGCCACAACACGGGCGAATCCACATGGGCCAGGCCATAACCCCAAATGATCAGCCCCAGGCCGGCTGCGGAGACGAGTGAGTACACGCCTTTCCACGCCGTTTCACCGATCCGTGCGACCTGTTCCTGACGCCAGTCGTCGGCGAAGATGCGCACCGAATGGGCGCCGAGAAAAAGCGCCAGACCGAGGATCAAAAAGATCATTGCGAGCCCCTTTTCGCCAATGGTTCGCCACGATCTTACTTGCGAAACGCAGTGCCCGGGCCCATCTATCGTGACTCTTGAATCAGGAGACCGCATGTCCAGCCGCCGCCTGCAACAAATCATCCGCTCGGTCGCCACCTCCGATGGCGGCGGCGTCCGCCTGCGCCGCAGTCTCGGCCAGTCGCCGGCGGCGCGCGTCGATCCCTTCCTGATGCTCGACGAGTTCTCGTCCGACGACCCGAACGATTACATTGCCGGATTTCCGCCGCATCCGCACCGCGGCTTCGAAACCGTGACCTACATGCTCGACGGGCACATGCTGCACCAGGACCACCTCGGCAATCGCGGCGACTTGCTGCCCGGCGGCGCGCAATGGATGACCGCCGGGCGCGGCATCATCCATTCCGAGATGCCCCAGCAGGAAAGCGGGCGCATGCGCGGATTCCAGTTGTGGATCAATCTGCCGGCCGCCGAGAAGATGACGCCAGCCGCCTATCGCGACATCCGACCCGAGGAGATTCCGCGCGCTGCGCTGCCCGATGGTGGCGAAGCCAGAGTGATCGCCGGCCGTATCGTGATTGCCGGTCGCGAGGTCGCCGGTCCGGTTCAGGGCCGATCCACCGAACCGCTCTACGCTGATCTGCGCTTGCCGGCGGATGGACAGTTCATCCAGGTGCTGCCGGCGGCGCACAATGTCTTGCTCTACGCCTACGAGGGCCGCATTGCGATCGGCCCGACGGCCGCTTGCCAACCGCTGTCGAACGCGGCTGCCGGCGTGCTGGGTCCGGGCGACAGCGTCGAAATCCGCGCGATCAATGGCCCGGCGAGCTTCCTGCTGCTGTCTGCACGGCCGCTCGGCGAACCGGTGGTCCAGCACGGGCCTTTCGTGATGAATAGTCGGGAGGAAATTGAGCAAGCCATTGCCGACTACCGCAATAACCGGCTGGTCTGACCGGTTTCTTTTGATTCGCCCCTTGAAGAATGGGACCTGAGGCTCTATTATTAGCACTCGTTGGCGATGAGTGCTAATAGATGCGCTGCGCCCGACTTAGACTGCGGCTCCGCCGCCCCGTTTCTGTTCCAACCCAGCTTAAGAGGAGATCAACCCCATGAAAATCCGCCCCTTGCATGATCGCGTTATCGTCAAGCGCCTTGAAGAAGAGAAAAGAACCGCCTCCGGCATCGTCATTCCCGACAATGCCGCCGAGAAGCCCGATCAGGGTGAAGTCAAGTCCGTCGGTGCCGGCAAGATTCAGGATGACGGCAAGGTTCGTCCGATGGCACTCAAGGTCGGCGACCGCGTGCTCTTCGGCAAGTACTCCGGCCAGACCGTCAAGGTCGACGGCGAAGAACTGCTGGTCATGCGTGAAGAAGACATCATGGGCGTAGTTGAGCTCTAATCGATACAGAATTACAGGAGATATATACAATGGCAGCTAAAGAAGTTCAATTTGGCGATTCCGCGCGTCAACGCATGGTTCGCGGTGTCAATATTCTCGCCGACGCGGTCAAGGTGACTCTCGGCCCCAAAGGCCGCAATGTGATTCTGGAGCGTTCCTTTGGCGCCCCGACGATTACCAAGGATGGCGTTTCTGTCGCCAAGGAAATCGAACTCAAGGACAAGTTCGAGAACATGGGCGCGCAGATGGTCAAGGAAGTTGCGTCCAAGACCTCCGACGTCGCCGGTGACGGCACCACCACCGCCACCGTGCTGGCCCAGTCAATTGTCCGCGAGGGCATGAAGTACGTCGCCGCCGGCATGAACCCGATGGACCTCAAGCGCGGCATCGACAAGGCCGTGATGGCCGTCGTCGATGAACTCAAGAAGATCTCCAAGCCGTGCACCACCAGCAATGAAATCGCCCAGGTCGGCGCCATATCGGCAAATGCCGACGCCGATATCGGCAAGATCATCGCCGATGCAATGGACAAGGTTGGCAAGGAAGGCGTGATCACGGTTGAAGACGGCAAGTCGCTGCAAAATGAACTTGAGGTCGTCGAGGGAATGCAGTTCGATCGCGGCTACCTGTCGCCTTACTTCATCAACAATCCTGACAAGCAGATCGCGATCCTGGACAACCCCTATGTCCTGCTGCACGACAAGAAGATCTCCAACATCCGCGACTTGCTGCCGATACTCGAGCAGGTCGCCAAGGCCGGCAAGCCGCTGCTGATCGTTGCCGAAGATGTGGATGGCGAAGCATTGGCGACCCTGGTGGTCAACAACATCCGCGGCATCCTGAAGACGGTCGCCGTCAAGGCCCCCGGCTTCGGTGATCGGCGCAAGGCGATGCTGGAAGACATCGCGATTCTCACTGGCGGCACGGTGATCGCGGAAGAAGTCGGCCTCACGCTCGAGAAGGCCACGCTGAACGATCTCGGACAGGCCAAGCGCGTTGAAGCGGCGAAGGAAAACACTACGCTGATCGATGGCGCCGGTTCCGAAGACGCGATCAAGGGCCGCGTCACCCAAATTCGTGCCCAGATCGAAGAAGCCACCAGCGACTACGACAAGGAGAAGCTGCAGGAACGCGTCGCCAAGCTGGCCGGTGGCGTCGCGCTGATCAAGGTTGGCGCCGCCACGGAAATGGAGATGAAGGAGAAGAAGGCCCGCGTCGAAGACGCCCTGCATGCGACCCGTGCGGCTGTGGAAGAAGGCATCGTGGCCGGTGGCGGCGTGGCTTTGCTGCGTGCCCGCGCTGCGTTGTCGCTCAAGGGTGACAACCACGAACAGGACGCCGGCATCAAGATCGTGCTGCGTGCCCTCGAACAGCCGATGCGCGAGATTGTCGCCAACGCGGGTGACGAACCCTCGGTAGTGGTCAACAAAGTCCTCGAAGGCAAGGGCAACTTCGGCTACAACGCCGCTACCGGCGAGTACGGCGACATGGTGGCGATGGGCGTGCTTGACCCGACGAAGGTCACGCGCTATGCCTTGCAGAACGCCGCCTCGGTTGCCGGCCTGATGCTGACCACCGATGCCATGGTGGCCGAACTGGTCGAAGACAAGCCGGCCGGCGGCGGCATGGGCGCCGGCATGGGTGGCATGGGCGGCATGGGCGGCATGGGCGGCATGGACATGTAATCGGCGATGCCGACCACGCATCCAATCGGGCAACCTGGTGACCCCGGGTTTCCCGGGTAGCACCCGCGTACTGCAATGCCCTGAAAAGCCCGGCCAATTGGCCGGGCTTTTTTGTTCCCGCGGCCCCCTGCCAAGGCGAAGTGGCCGCAGTTGGCCGTTTCCGGTCCTCCTGATCGTCCGCTGACCCTGCAAAAGGCCCTCTGTTGTCCGCACCCCGGACACGCTATCATTTGCCTAGAACCCTTATTGCAATGAGGTATTCATGTCCGACAACGGCGTCTATCGCAAGACTGAAAAGGGACGAAGCGAAATACTGACCCGCGCCAACAAACTCGGCTTGCGGGAGCGGACCATGCTCATCATGGTGGACGACAAGACCTCGCGCCAGGGCCTATTGTCCCGGAGCGCGCATTCGGGCACTGGCGACATTCTTAACTTCCTGCTCGATCAAGGATATATAGAGACCGTTCCGGACAACGTGCCCGCAACGGCGTCGGCGGCTGCGGCAATCGCACCGCCCCTGGCGTCGCCGGCAGTGACTACGGACGCGGCAACCGAGGTTTCGCTGACATCGGCTTCGCGCTTCGCCTGCCGTGCCCTGGTGACGTATCTCGGGCCCTCCGCGGATGATCTGACGGTCGTGATCGAAGAGGCCGCCGATGCCAGTGAGCTGGCGGTCGCATTCGACAAATGCCGCCAGATCCTTCAGGCGATTGCGGGCAAGGGAAAGGCCGACGAGTTCTGGTCGGGTGTCAGCGCAAGACTGCCGCGAGATTGATCCACAGCAATACGGGCGGCCGCATCATCTCCGCTTAACCTAGGACGTTGCCATGCGACTGTTGCTTGCAGAAGACGACCGCATCATTGCCCAGGGTTTGATCGCCGCCCTGCGCAAGTCCGGATACTCAGTGGATCATGTCGATAACGGCGCGGACGCCGATGCAGCCCTGGTGGCGCAGCAGTATGACTTGCTGATCCTGGATCTGGTGCTGCCGCGCCTGTCCGGCATTGACGTGCTGAAGCATCTGCGCGCACGCAAACTCACCATGCCGGTACTGGTGTTGACGGCTCAGGACGGCGTCGAGCAGCGGGTACGGGGACTCGACGCCGGTGCCGACGATTACCTGACCAAGCCCTTCGCCCTGCCGGAACTCTTCGCCAGAATACGGGCGCTCACCCGGCGCGGCACCGGCAATCCGACGCGCATCGAAGTCGGCAACCTGTCCTACGACCAGGCCGAACGCGTCGCCCGCCTGAATGGCGAAATCGTCGATCTGTCGGCGCGCGAACTGGCGCTGCTCGAAATCCTGCTGCTGCGGGTCGGCCGCCTGGCGGCAAAGGACCAGTTGGTCGACCAGTTGTGCAGTTGGGGCGAAGAGGTCAGCAGCAACGCCATCGAGGTCTACGTTCATCGCCTGCGAAAAAAACTGGAAAACAGCGGGGTCCGCATCGTCACGGTGCGCGGTTTGGGCTATTGCCTGGAGAAACTGGCCGAGCCCGCCGAATAAGTCTATGGCCAGCCATGACGTCGGCCCGCGCAGGGGCAGCCAAGGCAGGCAGAGCGCCGCTGCGCGCGGCGCCGACACGGGCGCCGCGTCCGCAGTAGCCGGCGGACTCGGCAAGAATCCGTTCGCGGACTATGAGTATCCAAATTCCTTGTTCGGCGAAATCGTCGACTGGATGCTCGCGCCGTTGCTGCTGCTATGGCCCGTTTCGATTGTGGCCACGAATCACGTTGCCGGCCAGATCGCGAATCAGCCTTACGATCAGGCGCTGGCCGACAACGTCAGCGCCATCGTGCGCCTGGTCAAGATCGACGGCGGCCGGGTCACGGTCGATTTGCCGGCATCGGCGCGCACCCTGCTGCGCGCGGATGACACCGATGCACTCTTCTATCAGGTGATCGGCCCTGACAGCACGTTGATACAGGGCGACAGCGCAATTCCACGGCCGACCCTGCCGGCGGAGCCGGAACCCGCGAAAATACTCTTCCGCGATGGACACATCGAAGGCGATGGCGTGCGTGTCGCGTACGCTTTCATTCCGGTTGGGCACGGCCTGCCGCCAGCCGTGGTGCAGGTCGCCGAAACCCTGCACAAGCGCGAGATGCTGTCGCGGAGCATCATCTCCGGCGTCCTCCTGCCGCAATTTGCCGTGATCCCGCTGGCGATGATATTGGTCTACCTCGGGCTGAAGCGCGGCATCGCTCCGCTGCGCGATTTACGCGACCTCATTAACGGTCGTCGGCCCGCCGACCTGGCGCCGATACCGGCCCATCGCGTGCCAGTCGAGGTGCGACCGCTGGTGGTGGCCTTCAACGAAATGATGGGGCGTCTGGAAGACAACCTGCAGGCGCAGCAACGTTTCATTGCCAAGGCGGCGCATCAGATGCGTACGCCGCTCACCGGACTCAAGACGCAGACCGAAATTGCCCTCTCCGAAACCGATCCGACGCGAATGCGCCGCGCGCTGCAACTGATCGCCGAAAGCACGGATCGCACCGCGCACATGATCAATCAGTTGTTGAGCCTGGCTCGCGCCGAGGCGAGCCATGAAAAGCTGCACAGCATCGTTCCGCTCGACATTGCCGCAATGGCTCGCGGCATCTGCGAAGAGTGGGTCATGCGCGCATTGGCGAAACGCATCGACCTCGGCTTCGAGGGTGCGCGGCCCTTGTGGATTGACGGCGTACCGCTACTCCTGCACGAGTTGCTCAGCAACCTCATAGACAACGCGATCAAATACACGCCACCGGGAGGTCACGTCACGGTACGCGCCCGGGCGGACCTGCTGGCGGTAATCGAGGTCGAGGACGACGGCATTGGAATCCCCCGCGAAGAGCGTTCGAGCATCTTCGAGCGCTTTTACCGTGTGCTGGGCACCGGCGCCGAAGGTAGCGGGCTGGGCTTGCCCATTGCCGCCGAGATCGCCGATCTGCATCAGGCGAGAATAGATTTGCTGACCGGCGCCAATGGCGCGGGCAGCCTGTTCCGCGTCAGTTTCGCCTATGGCCGCAGCGCCGGACACCGATAGAGGCCGCCGTTCCACACAGCTTGGCATTGGGTCCAGACTGTCGCCCTGATTAGGACCTTGGCCGTAGGGGTCCGAGCGGGCAAACTGCGGGAACTGTGACGGTCAACTGTAAGTTTCCTGTCAGATTTTCTAACTAACATCGCCGTCACCCTGGGGTAGCGGGTGGCGCCTGGGTCTCTGCCAGTGCTCTGGGGACACGGTAAGCGCGCAACACAGGGAGCATCCCTGGGGGCGTCTCGGCAAGGCAGGCCGCTCCGGTCCGCCACATGGCCAACTTGGAGGAGTGCGAGATGCAGCTCACGGACAAGCAGAAGGAATATTGGCAGATCAACCTGAAGATGAGCGCATTTCTGCTCTTCCTCTGGTTCGTCTTCACCTTCATCATGGGCTGGTACGCCCGCGAGCTCAACGAGATCAGCTTCATCGGTCCCCTGGGCTTCTACATGTCGGCGCAGGGCTCGCTGATCATCTATGTCGCGATCATCTGGTACTACGCGCATTACATGAACAATCTCGACAAGGAGTATGGCGTCCATGAAGGGGAGCTGGAATAGTGGCCGGCCAGATTACCCAGTCGCAGTTCGCCGCCAACCTGAAGAAGTACTACAGTTTCTATACGGGCGGTTTCATCACCTTCGTCATCGTCGTCGGCATCCTCGAGCAGATCGGGGTGCCCAACAAGGTGCTTGGCTACATCTTCCTGTTTGCCACCATCGCGCTGTACGCCGGCATCGGCTTCATGTCGAAGACGGCCGAGGTTGGCGAGTACTACGTCGCCGGGAGGCGCGTGCCGGCCCTGTTCAACGGCATGGCGACCGGCGCCGACTGGATGTCGGCGGCCAGTTTCATCGGCATGGCCGGTACCTTGTACCTGTCCGGCTATGATGGACTGGCCTTCGTGCTGGGCTGGACCGGCGGCTATTGCCTGGTCGCCATCCTCTTGGCGCCGTACTTGCGCAAGTTCGGTCAGTTCACGATTCCGGACTTTCTCGGTGCGCGGTTCGGCGGCCACCTGCCGCGCTTCATCGGCGTCGTTGCAGCGATCGTCTGTTCCTTCACCTACGTGATCGCGCAGATCTACGGCGTGGGCATCATCACCTCGCGCTTCACCGGGCTCGAGTTCCACGTCGGTGTGTTCGTCGGTCTGGCGGGCATCCTGGTGTGCTCCTTCCTCGGCGGCATGAAAGCGGTAACCTGGACCCAGGTGGCCCAATACATCATCCTGATCGTGGCCTACATGATTCCGGTGGTCTGGCTGTCGGTCAAGCACACCGGCATCCCGATTCCGCAGATCGTCGCCTACACGAATGCGCTGCCCAAGATCACCGCACTGGAAAAGGAGTTCAACGACAAGACGACGCCAAAGGGCGCCGCGGAAGAGTCGGTGCGCGCGATATTCCGCGAACGTGCCGCCGTGGCTACAGCCAAGCTGGCTGGTCTTGAGAAGGATGCCCCGGCGTTCCTCGCCGCAGAAAAGCAGAAGCTGACGGACAAGGTCGCGGCCCTCATGGCCGAGGCAACGCCCGACGCCAAGGCGATCGAGGCGGCGGAGAAGGCTGTCAAGGCCTTCCCGGCGGATGCTGCGGCGGCCAGGACCGCATGGGAGGCCGAGCAGAAAATCGGCGCCCGCGCCGCGCCGGTCAAGGCGCATGCCGAAGCCTTTGCCGTCGGCGGCAAGACGCCGGAAGAGATCGAGAAGAACCGCAGCAAGGCGAAGAAGAACTTCCTCGCGCTGATCGCCTGTCTGATGATCGGCACCGCGGCCCTGCCTCACATCCTGATGCGCTACTACACCACGCCTTCGGTGCATGAGGCGCGCGTATCGGTGTTCTGGGGCCTGTTCTTCATCTTTCTGCTGTATTTCACGGCGCCGGCACTGGCGATCCTGGCCAAGTACGAGGTTTACAGCCATCTGGTGGGTTCCAGCTTTGCCTCACTGCCGGCCTGGGTCAGCAACTGGTCCGTGGTGGACAAGACGCTGATGAATATTGCCGACATCAACAAGGACGGCATCGTGCAGTTGGCGGAAATCGTTATCGGCGGCGACCTGATCGTGTTGGCGACTCCCGAAATCGCCGGCTTGCCCTACGTGATCTCGGGCCTGGTGGCGGCCGGTGGTCTGGCGGCCGCGCTGTCAACGGCTGACGGTCTGCTGCTGACCATCGCCAACGCGATGTCGCACGATCTTTACTACAAGATGATCGACCCGAACGCTTCGACGGTGCGCCGTATCGCGGTGTCCAAGGGACTGCTGCTCGTGGTGGCCTTGACCGCCGCCTACGTTACCAGCCTGAAACCGGGCAACATCCTGTTCCTGGTCGGCGCGGCCTTTTCGCTGGCGGCCTCGGGCTTCTTTCCGGCGCTGGTATGCGGCGTGTTCTGGAAGCGTGCCAACTGGCTGGGAGCGGTGCTGGGCATGAGCGCGGGCCTAGGGATCTGCGGCTACTACATGTACCAGACCTATCCCTTCTTCGGCGTCAATGCGCCGCTGTGGTGGGACATCAACCCGATTGCGGCCGGCACCTTCGGCATTCCCGCCGGCTTCCTTGGCATCGTCATCGGCAGCCTGATATCCCCGATGCCGACGAAAGAGATTCAGGACCTGGTCGACCATGTCCGCTATCCGAGTCTGGAAGGAGACATGGACACCAGAAGCGCGTGATTCGATTGATGGAGGAGGAGGTGGGGGGGGGTAAGGGAGAAGAAGTCCCCCGCGCAACCGGTCCCTGGGAAACCATGGACCGGTTTTTTTATGGCCCGGGCCCATAGGACCGGGCCGGTATCCAGCGGAATATCCCGGTCCCATTGGGCCGGACCGTCAGTTCAGTATCTGTTTGCCGCTCGGCGCGGCCGGGCCGGCTATGGGCGCGGCGATGTCCTGGCGATGTTCTCTGGTGCCCCTGGTCCGGTTCCCGGGTTGACGCCCCAGGGTCGGCACTCAGAAGGGAAGCTCGGGAATGAGCTTCACCAGATCGGCGCGCCCGGCGTCCTGCACCAGTTGCTTTGCCCGTTTCGGTTCGAAGCCGACCAAGCGCTTGACCATGCGCGCCACGTCACCGGGTCGATTGGCATGATGGTAGGCCATGCCCAATTGATAGAAACCGGCGCCGCTCATCGGTTGCAGCTCGACGACCTTTTCCAGCGCATTCACCGCCTCGGCATGCTGACCCAGCCGTGCATGGGCCAGCCCCATTCCATACCAGGCCATGTCCTGCGTCGGCACCAGGCGCACCGCCTCGCGGAACGCGGCGATCGCTTCCTTTGGTTTTCCCGCCTGTTCGCGGACGTAGCCAAGGTTGAACCAGTTTGCGCCGTCGTCCGGAGTCAGCGCCAGCGCGGCTTCGAACCATTGGCTTGCAGCGTCGTAATCCTTTCGCTTCGCCGCAATCGCCGCCAGATGGCGCGCCGACCGAAAGTCCAGCGGATTGTTGCGAAACGCCGTCAAATAGGCCTCGAAGGCGCTGTCCTCGCGGCCGAAGAAATGCAGCAGCCAGCCGCGGGCATAATTCCGCCAGCGTTCATAATTCATCGGATCGAACAGGCCCATATCGGAAACGCAAACATAGCATGAACCACCCTGAGCTACTGATCCTTGGCGCGCTGCGCGCACTGGTCGAGGCCGCCATGCTGTTTCTGCTTGGGCAGGGCTTGCTGGCCCTGCTGGCCGGCCGCGGGCGCCAAACCAACACGATGTACAAATTGTTCCAGATCGTGACGGCGCCGGTGTTGAAGGCGGCACGCAAGCTTGCGCCGCGGCAAATCATCGACCGGCACGTGCCCTTCATTGCCTTCGCCGTACTGTTCTGGATCTGGATCGCGCTGGCCTGGCTGAAGAAACTCTACTGCGACGCCAATTCGCTGCAATGCTTTTGAACCTCCATCCGGCTTCGTCGGTGAAGTCCGTGCGGTCTGGCTGATTCACCTCCGAGGTTGAGAACGGCCATTACGACTGGACGGCCCTCGACTGGCTGCTGATGGCGTTGTCCTGGACGCGGCGCCAGATCGCCGCTTGGTGAAACAAATGCGGATTGAGTGAGGACGATCCGCAGCGACGTTTTACGTCTGCGGATTGCGGAGGAACCCGCCGGTCCGTGCCGGCCGGCTTCGGCGCCGTGACGCGGGCGGCCATACGCAGCAGCCAAAAAAAACCAGCCCCCGGCTGGGGGCTGGCTTGATTGGCTTTTTCTGCCTGGGCGTCGCCTAGTGGCCCGACGCGCTGGCGCTGCCGACCCCCGTTTCCGAGCGCACCAGCTGCGCCGGGAACAT